>Ga0065711_1000536_pt1 | contig 62898 bp, 31 predicted proteins | sample Hoacrofraction12_FD_59098 | JGI IMG/M metagenome (GOLD analysis project Ga0065711, IMG submission 59098) | Hoatzin crop microbial communities from Cojedes, Venezuela - Epithelial fraction 12 v2 (version 2) | ecosystem: Host-associated > Birds > Digestive system > Esophagus > Crop | place... | reverse complement strand
CCCCTGATGAGGCAGGGTCACCTACAGCAGGCTGCACAGGACCTTGTCCAGGTGGGTCTTGAATATCTCCAGAGAAGGAGACTCCACAACCTCCCTGGGCAACCTGTTCCAGGGCTCCATCACCCTCAGAGGGAAGATCTTCCTCATGTTCAGATGGATATTCCTATGCTTCAGTTTGTGCCCGTTGTGTCCTTGTCCTGTCCTTGAACACCACTGAAAAGAGTCTGACCCCATCCTCCTGACACCCACCCCTGAGATATTTATAGGCATTTATAAGATGCCCTCGTAGCCTTCTCTTCATCAGGCTAAACAAGCCCTACTCCCTCAGCTTTTCCTCATAGGACAGATGCTCGAGTCCCGTCACCATCCTCGTAGCCCTCTGCTGGACTCCCTCCAGCAGCTGCTCATCTTTCTTGAGCCCAGAACTGGACACAGTACTCCAGATGGGGCCTCACTAGGGCAGAGTAGAGGGGGAGGAGAACCTCCCTCCACCTGATGGGTACACTCCTCCTAATGCACCCCAGAATGCCATTGGCCTTCTTGGCAGCCAGGGCACACTGCTGGCTCATGGTTAACCTGTCATCCACCAGGACACCCAGGTCCCTCTCCGCACAGCTGCTCTCCAGCAGGTCCACCCCAAGCCTGTACTGGTGCATGGGGTTGTTCCTCCCCAGGTGCGGGACCCTGCATTTGGGCTTGTGGAACTTCATCAGGTTCCTCTCTGCCCAACTCTCCAGCCTGTCCAGGTCTCACTGAATGGCAGCACAGCCTTCTGGTGTATCCACCACTCCTCCCACTTTTGTGTCATCACCAGCAAACTTGCTGAAGGTACACTCCAATTCTTCATCCAGGTCATTGATGAACGAGTTGAACAAGACTGAGCTAAACACTGATGCCTTGGGAACACCACTAGTTACAGGCCTCCAACTAAGACTCAGCACCGCTGATTACAATCCTCTGAGATCTGTCATTCAGCTAGTTCTCAGTGCACCTCACTGAGTACTCATCTAGTCCACACTTCCTGAGCTTGCCTAGGAGAATGTTATGGGAGACAGTGTCAAAAGCCTTGCTGAAGTCGAAGTAGACTACACCCACTGTTCTCCCCTCATCTACCCAGCCAGTCACGCCATCATAGAAAGCTATCAGCTTGGTCAAGCATTAATTCTTCTTGGTGAATCTCTGTTGACTACTCCCGATTCCTCCACTTGCTTAGAGATGACATCCGGAATGAATTGTACCATCACCTTTCCAGGGATGGAGGTGAGACTGACCGGCCTGTAGTTCCCTGGGTCCTCCTTCTTGCCCGTTTTGAAGATTGGAGTGACATTGGCCTTTCTCCAGTCCTCAGGCACTTCTCCTGTTCTCTATGACCTTACAAAAATGATGGAGAGCTGCACAAGAAGCAGTAAGCAGTCCAGGAGACTCTTGGAGTGTGTTGAGCATATTTTCTTAATCCAGGTGATAGACTGCCTAACCAGTGAAGAAGCATTACTAGACCTATTGCTTACATAGGTTGCTGAACTAATTAAAGAGGACAAAATTGGTGCCAGACTGGTCTACAGTGAGCAGATTATAGTGGAACTCACAGTCTGAAGCGACATGGGCCAGGTGAAGAGTAGAGTCGGGACCCTGAATTTTAGGATCACAGACTTTCATTTATTTAAGTAATCAGTGGGTGGAACCCACTGGGAAACTTCCCTTAGAGAGAAAGGAACTGATCAGAGCTCTAAAAGAACATTGTTGTTAGAGCACAAGAACTCTCGATTCCCACATGTAAGAAATCAGGCAAGGCATATTTATTCATTCACACTCATTATTATACAGGTTTATAAGCATTTTTCATTTTACTTGAGTGAATAAAAATATAATAGTATTAAACAAATTATTAAATTTTGTAACATTGCATGCATTTTAATAGACTGTTAATTTACTTACTATAATACCATTATAAAATAGAGAAAAACAAATGTTTCTAAAATGTGTTTCAAACTGACTTGTTTGCTATGCTTTATTAGATATGCCATGCTTTGCCTAAAACTGACTTTTGCCTAAGGAAGAATTTTTGCTGTGTAGGAAAACTGTTTGTTTACTTTTTATCAATTTTTTTTGTTTATTTTATTACCATTAAGTAATAAGAAATATGCTACCACATTTTTGAAAGCTATAGGAAAAAAATAATATCAAATATTCTATCATACCCTTTAGTACTGTTTCTAGTAAATACTTCATTAAAGTTTTGTAGACAGAAATTACAATTTGAGGAATGCGATTTATTTCATGAAATTCATCTTGAAGTTAGATGTTTATGCATGGGCTAGTTATTATCTTACAATGCAGTGAAGACAATAGAGGATATTGCGGGAACAAATTAAATGTCTAATAGAAATCAGTAACTCCCCAAAACTATAATGATAATCTATGCATATAATAGAATATATAACTCTGAATACAGCTCTATATACTTGACTCAGGCTAGAACTTTGTTATAGTTTTGGTCCGTGGTCAGCAACAAAGGACCACACAGTTGCTCTGTTACCCCTCCCCCCATTGGGGTGGGGAGGAGAATGGAAAGAAAAAGGCAAAAACTCGTGGATCGGGATAAGGGCAGTTTAGCAGCAAATGAAGCAAATGAAGCAAACAGTAACAACAATAATACTGATAAGGAGAATATGCAAAACAAACAGCGAAATGCACAGACCAACTCTCACCGTCTGGTGCCCAGCACGCTCCCAAGCTGGGATTAATTTCCTCCTGGCCAGCTACCCGCCCTGGAACCCAGCATGACAGCACATGGTATCGAATATCCTGTTTTTTTGACCAGTTTGGGTCAACCAGCCCGGCTGTGTCCCCTCTGGCTTCTGGTGAAAATTAACCCTGTCCTGGCCAAACCCAGGACAGTTTCTAACTTTTAAATATCTACTGGTAGACAAGATGATTCTTAGCCTAAGAAAGATACCTAAGGACAAATAAAAACCCAGACCACACTTAGCATGATCTGTGTCCCCCTTCTAACAGTTATTTAAGTTAAGGAGTGAATTTGTGTTGCCTTTGATAGGAATTACAAGGAATCTGGACTCAGAAAAAGACATTGAGCACATAATGAACAGCAATGTGAGTACTTTGGACTGTAGCACCATGCACTATATTTTATAACAGATTGACCCAAAAGCATTGTTAAAGGGTAAAAAATTCCAAACTAAAAAGCAAAAAGACCTATGCATGTATTAAACCCAGTTCACCTCTGTGTTCTTAAATCATTTCATCAGATCTAACTGAAATTTTAATAAAAGCAGGTGATCATCAAATCAAACAGTACTAATCCTTGCTAGTACAGAAATTACTTTCAAGACTGCAACAGTATGAAAAAAATCACTGAAACACTCAATAAAAACAGAAGACTTCATTTTCCTCATCAATAAAGAACATGTACATATGTGTTTTTAAAAGAGAAGATTATTTAATTTCATATGGTTGTTTCCCACCCTCTGTCTTTCTTTGGAAATACCTGGTTTTGACTATACTAAGTTACACAGTGAAAAGTATTGCTTCCAAAAATCTATGGAAAGATTAATTTTTGTGTGTGTGAAATTTAGGTCTCTCTGAAGTCAGATTTCATTCTATGTTGCCAATTATGTTTAAACTTACCAGTGTGACGCTAGCCACCACTACAGCCAACAGCAGAAGTGTCTTTCTATTACTCTTGTGAGAGTTGCAGTATATGCACTAAAATAAATGTCTTAAACATTTATAAGTTATTATTAATATGCAGTTCTATCCCAGTTATTAGGGAATTTCCAATGGCATTTGGGTGATAGATGTTGTCTATCGATCATATCTTTGATAAAATTTATGTTTTTAATTCCTGGCAATCATGAAAGGATGATGTGCAGGGGAGGAAAGAACTCATTCATTGAACAAGTGAGATCAATTCTGTGCAATTGCTTGTATAACTCTCTCTTGAACAGACAATGGTTGTGATGTTGGAGGACTAATCAGGAAATATGAATACAGTCCCTTAGTACTGAATGCAGCTGGATTTGGAAGGAGAAGATGTACCTGAGTTAGATGATAGAAAAGATAAACTCTGGGAAGTTGAAAAGCACAGAGAAGGGACTGGAGATAGCAAGGAGAAATAAAGGAGAGAGAAATCATTAAGTCTAACATGGATGAAACCCAGTTAGGATTAGGAAGACAAATAGACTGGTGTGGGAACCTCAAATAAGGAACGATGCAACCTTGATACTGTCTTATTCTGATACAGTATTTAATTACAGACTTTTTTTTCTATCTCACCCCCATCTCATTCAAGCAGGAAGGACGGTGACTCAGGATGCTGCAGCTATTCGATGATTTGTTTCATCCTCATTGTTCAGTGTGTGTCCCTAGGTGTTATTTACTGCATGGTATTGAAACCCCTCTTATATACAGAATTATTAATTTCCTCATAGACTCATTCCAACCTTCACTTCAGCTGATTCAGCCCTTAGCTATATTCAGCCCCTGCCCATTAACCAAAATGTACCTACTGATTTACTCTTTTCCCAGCTCTCCCCCTCAAATCATTCTTCTAGTTCCACTAAATAGTTCATGGAGACTGGAGCTGCTGAATCCTGGGGCTGTAAAGGAGTGAGACTTTTTATTTTATTAATGTTCACTAATGGGTTTATTAATGCTCAGTAGGTATTTCATTTCATTGGTTTATGTTTCCTTTTAAGAGCACACACTCTGTCCTCCTGAGCTGTGCTTTATTTTGTATTGGCTGTCTAGCGAAGAAGTTCATTTTTCCTGTGCTGTTACTGCCACCTGCCTTGTCAGGCCTTTCTTGAAAATAAAACTGTGTCTCAACAACTTTGCCCTTGGTTAAATAAATAAGCCATAACTGTAGCTGTAACATCGTTATCTGAGTATGAGTCTGAAGGTCTTAGGATTTATTAGGGTGATGCAGCCATTACCATTGCAACTCAGCTTTATTTTGTTCACCTTGCTGCATAAAGGCATCTGTGCGGCACTTGTGGTGTTACTGCGAAAAGGCTCTACAACTCCAACTCTAATCTAACAAGATTCTCCCCGTCTCGCACTTACACAGAAAAGTCTTCCTTGCTTTTCTAATCTCTGTCCTTGGATTCTTTGTTTTGCCTATTCGAGCTCCTTTCAGCTCACTGACTTCTAAGCAGAAAGCAGTGAAAGATGCCAAATGTGATTTGCACAATGACAACACAGATGGCATTTCTGAAAACAGAAATTAGTGATGGAAGACTATAACAGTCCTCTAACACCAGCATTAATTGGGAGAAGAGGAAACACATTCTCAACGGATATAATTATGATAGTTCATTTCAAGTCAATGAATCTTTAAAATTATTATTATTTTATCTGTATTGTCAAGTTTAATTTTAGGACTCAAAGTCCTCAAGAAGGACCAGCAATCAGTAATAATAATAACATTGCATTTAATTTACATGCACCATAAGTTGACCTAATACTGCACAACATAAATATAGTGAGATTTCTTATCTTGAATGCAAAAAATTTCTAATCCTGTGCACGAACAGTTTTATTCACAGTCTAGATTCTACTCTCAAACAAAACTAACTAACAAAAAATACTGTTTGTGCAAAATAAAGGTGGCTCTGTACATACTTTGGGAAACTTCTGTCTAGACAAATATCAGACTTTGAAAACCAGGGAGTACAGACTTATGTGCATGGTAACTCAAGCCTAGCTTTTGTGTTTGAGCAAAGTCCCAATGCACATCTAATACTCATAGTCATTCAGCTCTTGCAGATGGTATGAACACTAGGGATTAAGTCACATTTCCTCTATAAGACTCTTTACACCTGCTTTTTGCTATCTAGACTTTGTGTTGAGTTAAGCAATTTTTTACACTAAGCAGGAGGTACAGACTTCTGGCATGTGTTTAAACACTGAATTTACTTTATGAAAAAACCCACATATTAAATTTGTAATGTTTTTAATAAATTTTGTGAGTTGTTGAGTTTTTTTGGGGGGTTTTTTGGGTCAGTCCCGTGAAACATATTTTCAACATGATATCAAAGCATTAATTCTTTATCAGAAGCTCTTGATAATACTCAGAATGCTTTCACAGAAATGTTACATACATGTATAATCAAGAAAAGTAAAAAAATAAGCCACCATAAGCAGACGCAATGTCAGTGGAATATGACCACAGATCATTCTTAGAAAACTTCTTTTTATGGGGTTTGAAAATGCTGTGCGCGTATGCGGATGTGATTCAATAGTGAACCATACAGTTTCTTGAATCACAAAAATCATCTTACATCTGTGCTAAACAGATACACTTCCAGCTAGTTTTTTCAATTTTGAACATTTATGCCAATGTCTTTTAAATAAAATCACATATTGAAAAGGATGTCTGTTAGAAATTACAAAAAGAGGTTGTATTATTTTTCTTCTTGTTCATCATCTTTTTCTCTCAACATTCCTGCTTCTCTAACTCAACAAAATTGTATAACTTGTTCCAGCCATTTTTCCCTCCTTTTCAGTTTTTCGTACTTAGATTTCCTTTGACTCCCCTTTTCCTTCAATACTTGTCTTTCTAAATATACGATAAACATTGTGACTATGTTCTCTTCTTTAACTCATCTTCTGTTTGTCTTCTAGAATATTCTTCCTCCACTGATTCAGATGCAGGTATTTTTTGTAATCATCTGCCATTGTCTTTACCACTTTCTTGCTCTAATGACTATTTCTCCTCAAACTGAAAACACAGTATACTCTTTGCAATCTTAAAAACTCACAGATTTTTTACTTCTTTTTCTATTTTAATTCTTTTTACCGTTACTGAAATCTTTGCCATAATGTCCATATAGAGCTTCTTTCGGTCAACGATATCCACTTGCTTCCCAGAAGCAAATTCTGTACTTTATGCTTTAATCAAATTACTCTGTCCAAAGTAATTTTTTGTTTAGTGATTATTTTCTAATTTCAGGTACTTCATTCTTTCAGTTCCTGGCTAGCTGTCTTCAACCTTGTTAAACGTACTCTTCTAGAATTATAGCCCTTTTAATGTTTCCATTACAGTGTTTGTTCCTGTTTCTTCCACTGTCTACTTGTCCTTTAAACTTGTTTTTCAGAGAATTCTCTTCTTTCTCTCCCTCTGTTTAAGAACTGCCTCTTTCTTACCCAATGAAAATCTTAGATTCCAACCATTTCCAGATGGCATTTTCATCAATAACTCCAACATCTTGCTACTGGGTAGTAGCTTAGAACTATTAATTCTTAAAGTGTGAAGTTTAAATATGAAATTGGGAACTTCTCTTTCCATGTGCTTCACTTTACGTTACAAGCTGTAATAATTTCACTTGTTATGAAATCTAAAACAACTTTGCCAGCTACTGCAGTCTGAGTAACAACAGTGTGTGTATCTTCAATCTGCTCTTGGATCACATTTCAATGAATGAGTATCCAGTGGTGTCAAGTAAGTACCATGTCTATTTAATTGTTGACCTCTCTACCTGTAAGGGTATTGCATATTGCAAGGATGAACACTACATTTAATCATGCTTTTTTTTTAATATGGATTTCTGTAAAGTGAGCACAGAATTGAGATAAACTTTTTTTTTTTAAACATGCAATACTAAACAACACTCTCTGTATTTGAAGAGTGATGCTCTTGAGCCTATGGTTTCCAGGACAGATAAACACTGAGCATGTTTTATTGTCATGTGACGAATTATTAAAAATGAAGTTATTAGGAACAAAGAAGCTGCCCTTTTAAACAGGATTAACCATGGAAATTCCCTCTTCTCTCAATCCACACACAGTAAAACTGAAGCACTCAAGATACAGCACACTGTATTGGCAGTGTACATGTAATCTAGGCTTTCTTACCACTCACAAAGATGACCTGAAGTCAGTTATTTGGTACTCTAGCCGTCTTGAGTTTTTTTTTCTTTCTTTTTTTCTTTTTTTTTTTTTTTAACATATATTGCAAGACCTTCAAAAGAGGTCAGTCCCGCAGCAGCTGGTAGTTCTTCTTTTCTAATAGTAGCCACGTAAAGGCTAGGTATGTAGTAAGATATTCAGATTTAATGAGAAATGAGAGAGAGAGGGAGAGATGCTTCTACTGAATAAAGAGGGAATTAAGTCAGGCTTGCTGGTGACAAACTGTGGGGTGACACACAATGGTTAGAGGGACGGGGTGCTAGTATGGGCCCTCAGTCTGTTGCCCAGAGGCATGCTGGGGACACTGCAACACAGTTGAAGACTTGCAGAGATGAGCTGGGAGCTCCTGAGGTATTAGGAGACAACAAGAAAGTTTACATGAAACACCCCAAGGGAAACAAGGGGTGTTCCGCTAAGACTATGACACAGCCAACAGCCCACATGAAATGCCTCTACATGAATGCATGCAGTATGGGAAACAAACAGGAGTAGTTGCAAGCTACCATGCTGCTAGACAGCTATGACCTTATCGCCATTACTGAAACCTCATGGGATAAATGTGATGACTGAAGAGTGCCTATTGATGGCTACAGGCTGTTCAGAAGGGACAGGCGGGGAAAGTGGGGTGGAGGCAATGCCCTCTACATCAAGAAATCAGTACATTGTGAAGGGCTGTCCCTGAAGAATAGTCATGAGCAGGTCGAAAGTCTATGGGTAAGAATCAGGGACAGAGGCAACAAAGGGAACCTAGTCGTGGGTGTCTACTACAGGCTGCCAGATCAAGGGGAGCCTGTTGATGAAGCCTTCTTCCTCTAGCTCCAGGAGGCTTCGTGTTTGCAGTCTCTCTTCCTGCTGAGGGACTTCAACCACTCTGATATCTGCTGGAGAAGCAACATGCCGAGCTGTAGATTCCCGGAATGCATTGAGGATAACTTCCTCAGTCAGGTAGTAGAAAGCTCTACCCAAAGGGATGCGATACTGGACCTGTTGGTCACCAACAGAAGGATGATAACTGGTGACATCAAAACTGAAGGCAGCCTGGGCTGCAGTGATCATGCACTGGTGGAGTTCGCATTCCTGAGGTATATAGAAAAGGTGAGGAGCATAGTCAGGACCCTAAATTTTAGGAAAGTCAAATTCCAGCTTTTCAAGGAGTTAGTCAATAGGACCCCTTGGGAAACTGCCCTCATAGCAAAAGGAGCAAAAACAGAGCTGGCAGATCTTTAAGGACGCTTTCCATAGAGCACAAGACTTCTCAGTCCCCAGGTGTAAGAAATCGTTCAAGGAAGACAAGAGACCAGCATGGCTGAGTCAAGACCTGCTGGTCAAACTAAAGAGCAAGAGGGAACTGCACAGGCAATGGAAGCAGGGATGGGTATCTTGGGAAGAGTATAGAGATGCTGCCCAGTTATGTAGGGATTGGGTCAGGAGGGCCAAGGTGCAGATGGATCTGAACTTGGCAAGGGATGAAAAGAATACCAAAAAGAGCTTCTACAGGTATGTCAGCCAGAAAAGGAAGGTTAAAGAAAGTGTACCCCCTCCCAAAGAACAAGAATGGTGACCTAGTATCAATAGCCAAGGAGAAGGCTGACGTATTCAACACCTTGTTTGCCTCATTCTTCACTGCCAACCTCAGTCCTTGCCCTCCCGAGTTGATAGACTGCAAGATGGGGACCAAAGGGGGGCAAAGCCCCTCCCACTGTAGGAGATGATCAGGTTCGTGACCACCTGAGGAGCCTGAACATACATAATTCTATGAGACCTGACAAGATGTGTCCCAGAGTCCTGAGGGAATTTGTTGATCTAGTTGCCACGCCACTCTCCATCATATTTGAAAAGTCATGGCAGTCAGGTGAAGTTCCTGGTGACCGGAAGAAGGGAAACATTGTGTCCTTTTTTGAAAAGGGTAGAAAGGAGGACTCTGGGAACTACCAGGCTCTCAGCCTCACCTCTGTGCCTGGGAAGATCATGGAAGAGATCCTTCTAGAAGCTGTGCTAAGGCACGAGGAGGACAAAGAAGTGATTTGAGACAGCCAGCATGGCTTCACCAAGGGCAAGTCCTGCCTGACAAACCTAGTGGCTTTCTATGATGACGTGACTACAGCAGTGGACAAGGGAAGAACTATGTTATGATCTATCTGGACTTCTGTAAAGCCTTCAACACAGTCCCTCACAACATTCTTCTCTCTACTTTGGGGAGATACAGATTTGATTGGTGGACTGTTCGGTGGATAAGAAATTGGTTGTAAGTTCGCATCCAGAGGACACGAAGATGTTGGAGCAGTTCTAGAGGAGGACAACAAAAGTGATCAGAGGGCTGGAGCACCTCACCTACAAGGACAGGCTGAGAGAGTTGGGGCTGTCCAGCCTGGAGAAGAGAAGGCTGCAACCTTATTGTGGCCTTTCAGTACTTAACAGGTGCCTATTGGAAAGATGGGGCAAATCTTTTAACAAGGCCTGTTGTGACAGGACAAGGAGTAATCGTCCTCAATTGGTTGCTGGTAAGGAGTTTAGTGCCACTTGACATTCTACTGTTTTGTATGAGTATGCAGAATCAGGCAACATCATATCCCATAGTGCACTTAATTTGACTAGTTTCTGCTGTCAAGGCTTCATTCCAGCGTAGGTAATTATGCTCTGCCTACCTACTTTTCCTTGGGTTTCAATTGAATATGCTATTCTTCTAGGCTTGCTGCTTCAGTTTTTTCATGTAATGTCTATATGTGTTGTTGACCACTTGCAGCATTTCAGTGGTAGTTGAAGTGAACCTTACTAACACCTACCACTGTCACCGGTGGAATGAACAAGTCCTATACAGCACTTGGTCTTCTACTGATGAGAGATCCTCCAGAAGTGAAGAGCAGATATCATTAACTCGTCCTTAATCTTTATCATTGTTCAAAGTTCATAGTCAAAGTATGTGAATTGTATGATGTTAAATGTTTTCTTTTTAATGAAGTACTATGACATGCTGTAAAGGATCAGTAAATTAAGGGAATTATATGTAAATAAAGATAGCATAAACAATATTTTGATGCAATACAGATGAAATGCAATAGTACAGAATTCTTTAAAAGGCCATCTTGGCTGGGTTTGGAACAAACACATATTATCTGGTAACTTACCGAACTAAAAGTAATTAATTATCTTGAATGAAGAGAAAATTCACTTTCCTACTGGAGCTGAAAACACATTTTTTTCCCTGATACACAGAATAATAAACAATTTGTTAGATTCGGTCTTAGTTAACTATTCCTCCTTCTGAAGACATTAATAATATTTCACTTTTGGAAAGACCATGCTGCACTAGCTGGAAAAATGACTTTAATAGAATTTTAGAATTTAAAGCCAGAGGAATTGTTAAATATTTTAGTCTAATCACTAGAAAATGCATTTCACCCTGTTTCAATATTAACAATCTTTGTTTGGATTCTAAATTCCGAAGTGGTGGACAATGAACCACAGGAAGCCAGAGGCTCTGTTTGCTTCTAAGGGGTAAATGTTTTGCTGCTTTGAACTGCTATGATAACCTATTACATTTCTATCAGAATGTTAATAGGAGAGCACCAGTAAATTTTTTCTTCACAGAGGAACACACTGGTGCACCTTCCCTCTCTATTCAGATACTAAGCATTAACTAAACTTAAGAAAATATTGTAGGGTATCCTTCAATCTTTTATTTCTGTCTGTAAACTTCAACACCTTTTCTGTGCCAGTAGTTAAAGACTCAAAATATCTGTGGCCAGAGTCTGGAATACCATATCCAAGTTGCCAGGTATGGAAAAGCTTCTGAGCTCATATCATCCTCTCCAGCCATGTCCTGACCCCACATTCTCTAACAGATGCACAGTAGTGCTTTCATCATCAATTTTATCTCTCTCCTTCCTGCATCACACAGCTACATCTCATTCTGTTTCCTCAGGTACACATATGTAAAAGAACTATGACACACTCCTTCCTCAGTGGACAATCAGGGGATCAGAATCTAGGAGTGCATAGCAGGAGCCTAATAGTACAAATACAGCCCAAATTGATCTTACTGTGTCTTTAACACAAAACAGTTTTCTGTAACCAGATATAATCACCTTTAGGGGAAATGGCAAGCATTGGCCCAAATATATTTTATTACAAGACAAAGAAATAATGAAGAAGAGTGAAAGAAAAAAGGAATCCCAGGACAGGAAATTGAAGAAATAGTTACTTTCTCATTACAAAAATTAGAAGAAAAATAGTTTCTTTGTGTATGTATGACATTCGTAGTGTCATAGGGAGTTACATTATCTCAAAAGACAATGAATCCTCTGAAACTGTTCTCAGAATTAAAACATCGATATTAGCTACAAACACTTAGTAAAAAAAATCCCAGCAGTAGAAGAAAGAAATTTAGCTCTGTTTATTTTAATCTCATCATTCAATATTCAAAGAAAAACTATGATAAATATGAAACTGAATAATCTTATAACTGCATCATGTCCAGTATTTTGTTTACATAAAATACTTTCGAAATACGCATTTCGAATAAGATGTCAACCACGTCATGCTTATGAGTGTTCCTGAATCATTGTATCAGAAAAGCTTATTTCATATAGAGGTGATGTTACAGTGTTTACTGCACAAGACTCAGTGATATTCTCAAGAGTCTCTCATACTCCTTTCCACTAAATGCACTACAGGCAATGCTGACTGCTTTAACCTTTCAGAGAAAACCTTATAGCGAGCCACACTTAGTAAAGTTTTCTATGTGAGTCCTATCCTCTAGGCCCAAACTCATCAAGCTAGAGTATGACATACAGTAGAGTGTTGCTTGCCTTAGCTCTGTCCCTTCCTCCAGGCACAGATGAATTGGAGAAGATTAAAATATGGCACGTTAAGCTGGAAATATTTGTTCTGTGAATGAATTATGAGGGAAACCAGGCTACAGCCTTCTAAAGTTCCATGAAATAAATTTCACATAGGCTATCCATAAAGTGCAATCACTGTTTCAGATCTTTTTCACAACTCCCTCCACAGGCACAAAGTTACCCAAAAAACCGTTCTCAGAATGCTGGCATGATGAACTGTAAATTACAATGATATGCAACAAGTGAAGAAAAACATTGTGTTTTTACAAGTGGTCCCAAGTTTCTTCTAAAATTCTTTAGGTGGCTAGAGAACATAGCAAAACAACAAAACATAGGTATACACAGTCCAGTACCTCAGTTTCCCTTTTATCACTGTACAGTCTCCATTCAAAGGTGAGAAGAATTCAGAAATTACTCCACCTTTCTTCTCTCATCTATATATGGCTTCATTTCTGAGTTTTGAAGTATCTTCATTCGTTTCTTTCTCAGCTTCCCCTTCATCTGGTTCTTCAATTGTGAAAGGTCCTTAAAGAATGATAGCTGGATTCTTGCTTCCTCTCTCTCTCTTACACTTCCTTTATCTAGCCAATACAATAACTTTATGACACAAGATTAATTAACTATTCCATTAATTTCCAGCATATTAACACTATAAGTAAACTATGCATATATTTGTGCAAAGTGCCTTAAGAAGTATTGCTCCTCTCATAACTTTAAATTAAAGCTTTGAGTATGGCAGAACCTGGTGAGAACAGAACAATCTGACTTATTACGTAGTGACTTTCCTGGGCAAAGAAAGAAGTCTTTTTTATAGACTCTCTTTCTTTAAGACTGTGTCAACTTCTGTTTCCTTCTTTTTCTGGGAATATTTTATTCTCTGAAATCACAGTCCTACATTATTTTCTTTCTTGCATAGTGTTTTGGCTTGGCCTGGATAAATGACAGGTACCCACCAAAACCGCTCTATCACTCCCCCTCCCCATCTGGACAGGGTAGATGAAATATGATGAAAGGCTCAAGAGCCGAGATAAAGACAGGGAGAGATCATTCACGAATTACTGTCACAGACAAAACAGACTGAACTTGGGGAGAAAAGGAAGTTTAATTTGTCACCAATCAAATCAAAGTAGGACAATGAGAAATAAAACTAAATCTTAAAACTTCTTAAAACTCCTCCCTTCTTCCTGGGCTCAACTTCACTCCTGTTTCTCTACCTCCTCCCTCCGAGCAGTGCAGAAGGACAGGGAATGGGGGTTGTGGTCAGTTCATCACATATTGTCTCTGACTCTCCTTCCTCCTCAGGAGGAGGACTCCTCACACTCTTCCCTGCTCCAGCGTGAGGTCCCTCTCATGGGAGACAGTTCTCCATAAACTTCTCCAACGTGAGTCTTTCCCACAGGGTGCAGCTCTTCAAGAACTGCCCCAGCATGGGTCCCTTCCATGGGGTGCAGTCCTTCAGGAACAGGCACCTCTTCCCCCTCCTTCTTCACTGACTTTGATGTCTGCAGAGTTTTTTCTCTCACATCGTCTCAATCCTCTCTCTTGACTGCTGCTTCCCCTCAGGTTTTTTTCCCCTTCTTAAAATATGTTATCCCAAAGGAGCTACCACCGTTGCTGATTGGCTTGGCCTTGGACAGCAGCAGATCCATCTTAGAGCTGGCTGACATTGGCTCTGTCAGACATGGGGGAAGCTTCTAGCAACTTCTCACAGAAGTCACCCCCATAGCCCCGCCCCGGCCCGCTACCAAAACCTTGCAAAACAAACCCACAACACACCGTGATGTGGAAGTAGCATGGCCTCTTTCAGGTTGCAGATAATTTTTTTGAATTACTGCTAATATTTAAGAACTAACACCGTAATACACATGAATACTAATATTGCCTTTTGAATTTGTAACATAAGGGATATGGAGAAACATACACATATTCATAAGAACACAGAAAATTTGCACAAAATCCCCCCAAACAAAACAACTGAAATTTAAAAATTGCATATGTTTAATTTCTCAAAAATCTGAATAGGCATCTAACCTCTCTCCAATGCTGATATCTGACAAAAAAACTAAATAACAAAAGTGTAAGTTGCAGACGTTAAAGCCCCCTTGTTTGCTTCATCACTGCCTCTGTCATTTGTGGACTGTACCAGAAACTAGGCAAACAAGAAATTGCATCACATCCCCTTTTATCATCTCTAGATTCTTTTTGAGTCCTCTCACAAACATTTTTAAAAAATCTATTTAAAGCTTTCCATTGTAATTACATGGATGTTAGGTTGAGGGTGTTTTTGTTGTTGTTGCTTTTCTTTCTGGCTGACCTTCTATCCTACTTGTTAATAAAATGTGTATGTCTTTTGTCTCTCCTTCACTCAGAAAAAAAGGAGTTCCTGATATTTCCTTTACCATGAGTTTCTGCAAGACCTTAAGCTACCAGCAACTCTGGAAAATGTGTTGTATTACAGATCTTCTCGGCTTAAATAAAACCAATTTGGTGCTGAGTTTGTGACTATGCTGAACCTCATAATTTGATAAGCTACTCTCTAGAAATATTTTCAAAGACACATATGGACATTATGTCATTAGCTTCATGTTCTTTAATACAAGTCTTAATTAAATTATCTACAAAAAGATATATCAAATCTGATAGTATAGAAATTTTTCTTGGAAGACAAGAGAATTTCTCAAATGACCACAATTTTAAGTTACAGAATCGCAGAACAAAGCAACAAAAAATTAGAAAATCAACACAAGAACAAAAAATGTAAAACAACGCTAAAAATTTTGTGATGGTACTGCTAGGATTAAAATAGATTGAAGCTTTTTAATGAATTATAGGAATAGTCTTTCATTATAAGAAAAATAGACATAAGACTAAACAGTGCAACTTCAGATAACAAGAATAGTTCTTACATAAAAAAAGCAGAATCATCTGGGGATTTATTTAAAATAAATAGGACTGATAAGCAATTACTAAATGGTCTAGGCAGTTATATAAAGTAATTTAAAACATGTCTTAAGGATTTGTTTCAAAAAGTTCAGCCAAGAGAAGTTGCCATTTTACCATACACAAGTGGGAAGTCTTCCTGCTTTGAAACTAGACTCAAAACCAAATATCTTTAGATGGAAACATATTTTGTTCTCTTTTTTACTGTATTAAAAACCAGCAGAATAATTACTTTGACTTTCTATTTAACTTATATTCATTTATCAAGCAGCCATATATGAAACAAATCTCAAAGACAACATACAAGTTTCTTTTCTTTGCAATATCATGAAGCATATTTCAGGTATACATTAGAGCAGGATGCAAATATTTGAGAATAATGTGGAAGTTAGTAACTGGGGAAGAAATTGATTTACAGTCTATGTCAATTCTTTGCTTTGTACTTCTGTCTGCCCTGACAGATTTGATAGAGGCACTTAGTATCTGTTTCTACTGTCCTTCTGACACGCCAGAAGAACAGGATTCTGTCCAGAGGGACCTCAAAAAGATCAAGGAATGGGCTTTTGTGAACCTCATGAGGTTCAACAAGATCAAGAGCAAGATCCTCCATGTGGGTCAGGGCAACCATCTGTATCATTACAGGCTGGGGCATGAAGAGATTGAGAGCAGCCCTGCCAAGAAGGACTTGGAGGTACTGGTGGATGAAAAGCTGGACAGGAGCCAACATGCTCTCGCATCCCAGAAGGGCAACTGTATACTGGGCTTCATCAAAAGAAACATGGCCAACAGGTCGAAGGAGGTTATTCTGCCCCTCTACTCCGCTCTGGGAAGATCCCACCTGGAGTCCTGCATCCAACTCTGGAGCCCTCAGCACAAGAAAGGCATGGAGCTGTTGGACTAGGTCCAGACGAGGGCCACAAAAATTACCCGAGGGCTGGAGCACCTCTCCTATAAGTAAAGGTAAGAGAGAGGGGGATGTTCAGCCTGGAGAAGGCTGCATGGAGACCTGATTGCAGCCTTTCAGTATTTAAAGGGGGCCTGTAGGACAGATGGGTACAATCTTCTTAGCAAGACTTGTTATGACAGGACAAGGAGTAACAGTTTTAAAAAAAGGAAGGGTAGATTTAGACTGGATATAAAGAAGAAATTTTTTACGCTTGTCGTAAATGAGTGGTTAGGTCACTTAAATGATTGCTCAAAGGTTTTGCAGGAAAAGATTTTACTGAAAATTTAGAAAATGTGATCTTACAAAGTTCATTGGCAAGATTCGCTCTGTTACTTACCAAATGAATGGAATATAAAAGTTGTTTGAATAGAAAATGGTTTATACAGAGTGGAAGAAAATTGTAAGGGGGTACGGAGACTATCCCGTTGAATCACCAGGTTTGGACTGGACCCCCTTGTTTTCTAAACTCCTTCTCAGAGAGGAGCCTAGGTGTGGCTGGATCCAGAACCAGCCTTAGAGCACAAGGGTTTATGTCTAAGGAATATGCTTAGTAGCAATCCAGGGTGTGTTCACTGTTTAAAGAGAGACAGAACCACATGGATTTAGCAGCTATTAATCACTAGTTAACTTAGCATTTACGGAGTGATTAGAAAGAATTTGCTATTACAGTCGCAGTAGAAGAATATTATGTTTTGAATCAATTCACATACACATATGCAGTCGTACAAATTCCCCTGAAGTTCAGTGAAATACTCACTTCCAATCGAATGCTTTCTCAACAGGCAAAGGTAGAATCTCAAGCAGGTAAGCACAAATAGGTCATGAGTTACTCTGATAAGTGTCTCACTCAGAGGGAGCTACTGGGTGCCTTGCTCTGCAGACCAGAAGATCTCAAAGGGCCTTCCTTGCTACCACTGTTTATAGGGTCTCAAGATGACTGACTCTAGGCATCAGTAATTTTGTTACAATCGACATGACGCAATCCTGCGTACCAACTAACTATTCTTGAAATGCAAGCAAGAATACAATGCTGGCTGGTTCTGAGATTGCAAGGTGTGAGGGGGGGCTGCACTATCACAACACTGAGGGTGGTGAAACACTGGCACAGGTTGCTCAGAGAGGCAGTGGAGGCCCCATCCCTAGAAACGTGCGAGGCTATGTTGGACAGGACTCTGAGCAACATGGTGTAGTTGAATAGGTCCCTGCCCACTGCAGGGGAGTTGGGCTATATGACCTCTAAAGGTCGCTTCCAATCCTAAGTATTCTATGATTTTATGATTCTATGATTATCTGAACTTGCACAGAGTCTAATGTGTAGCTTGGTGAGGCTATAAACAGGAAGATTATTTGAACATCCAGCCAGTCAAAGAACAGAATACTATAAAGGTCAATGTAGAAGTACACTGTTATAATTCGTAGCATATATGAGGCAATAAAATTATCTTACCTCACTTGTGTGACAATGATTATAACTAAGAGAAAACAGCATGCTCTTGATCTGCGTGACTGACTGCAATGAGAATGAGAACTAAGTTTAAACATCTCTGGATCCTTGCAGGTAGAGTATTCATAATGCAAATCTGTTCTTTCTGATAGATATAATCGAGAACATTATCTCTTCCATTGAAAACATTCATAGGAGGAAGAATGCCCCACTAGAGTTTTAGGCTCTCAGTCCTACAGGAGGTGGTACAGCCTGTTGGATCTAACTGAATGAATTCCCTATGCAGTCAATGAACAGGCAGAAAACTCTGAGGATATGCAGGGGTGAATAAATCAATTCACATTATTTTTGACTTGCCAAGGAATGCACCTGTCCTTTCAATGCCTTCAGAGAATGCTGCTTGTGTTCTGTGTCTACTTCTTCCTCTTAAAGTACGGAGAATCACAGGAATACACATCCATTTGGGATCTCAGCCCTCCTAGGACACAGGTACAAGATGGACAAGCACAACTCCTTTTGTTTTTTTTATGCAATAATTGTAGAGTGAAAGCATATAGTCATGAAGTAAGAGTCTAGCTTCTAATCTCTAAGGCTGAGAAAGACTCGGTTTAGCTCTTCTGCCCTGGGATGATAGGACCAGAGGTATTTAGGAACAGAGAAACAGATAAAAGCCAAATTTTGCCAGAGGATTTACCTGAAGGAGAGGAAGATATAAAATTCTGAATCCCTTCATGCAATTTCATTTGCTTACTGCTTAATAACAATCTTACAGAAAATACATACCTGCTTCAAAAGTTGCATGCTTCTAAAACTGTTGTACTATATCAAGTGCATAAGTGAAAATTTAACTTTAGTCTAATAAAAATCAAATCTGAAAGGTCTTAATGGTCTGATTACCATTACCCTAACACTCATCCAAATTATCCACCTGTTGCAACTATTTCTTATTAGTAATACAGTTGCAATTATTATGTACAAACCTCCTAATATCTGCCTAATATCTGTGATGTGATGCTCACTCTTTCAAGTACCCTCAACCTGAGGTCAAGGTCTGGCTCCCACAGATAAGAGGTTACACTGAGTCATCAGTGCCCTTTGCTTTTTTGCTGGAAGAAGGCCTTTGATGGTGAGAGTTTCTTCCCCCTCTATCTTAGGTCCTCTCCAAGTTACTTTCCACATTTTCAGTCTGCTGTTGTCACGTCTTTCTTGTTGGTCCAAGACTTCAATTGTACAACAATTACTGTTTTGTTAAAGCTTTACCATATATGGCATATTTTAAGGGTAAAACCAGATAATTGCAAAAAGCTAAGGTACAGCTAAAAGAAGAGAGGCATTTGTCACCTGTTCATTAGATTACTTTGTTGTCTCAAGAAAGGACAATCTGAAAAACCTTGCCAAGTCCTGCAGTCGGTGTTATTAAACTGAGATAAAGCTTGTGGCTGTGACCAGTGATAACAACATGGCCACAGGTCAACAGAAATCTGGGCATACTCAGGTTCCTTTTTGACTACTTTATCTACTGTATCTAAACAGAATAACCTGCAGAATGACAAAAGAGTCAGAATTTTAAGTTTCTATATGGGATCTAAGTGGATGTAGCAGGATTTAGACAACTTGGTGCCGTGTATGTTTTCTAATGCAACCGTACAGTGCCTAGGGTGTAAAACTGCAAGACCTGACAAGTGTATAACAATAACCGTAATAATATGCTTCAACATTAATAAGTCCTGCTGAATAAATCCATAGTACAGGTGAAAACCTGCTTAGTAGCTTGAATCTCATGATCAAACCTGATCCTGCGTATGAACCTTGACTCTCCTTCATTCATATGCTTTAGGAAACTTCATACCCATGCACAGGTTGTTTACAGTCAAACTGATTTTGTGTCCTGGTTTTGGCTAGGATAGACTTAATTTTCACAGGAAGCTGGGAAGGGATACAGCCAGGATGGCTGACACAAACTAGCCAAACAGGATATTTGATACCATTGTGATGGCATGCTCTGTGTATAGCTCGGTTAGCTGGCTGGGGAGGCGGATCGCTGCTTGGGATCTGTCTGGGCATTGGCGACGAATAAATTGCACTGTGTATCTCTTGCTTTCTGCATTTTTTTTTCAGTATTATTGTTGTTATTTTCCTCCTCCTTTGCTGTTCTGTTAAACTGTCTTTATCTGAACCCAGGAGTTTTGACTTTTTCTTCCAATTCTCTCCCCCATCCCACCGAGAGAGAAGGAGTGAGCAAGCAGTAACATTGTTCTTTTTTTCTGGCTGGGGCTAAGTATCAGCAGTTCTTTTTGGCACACAACTTGGGGCATGAAGGTTTGGGATAAAGACAGATCTGACCAGAAGATATTAAAACAAAATAGTTAGAATTTGTTATACATGTTTACTATATTAGTTTGATAGTCATTGGTCATGATGTTGTTTTATTTGGTCACATGGTAGTGTTCTGTAAAATCTTATATGCACTATGTATTCTCTGCAGTGCTGTTTATGACCTCTGAGAGAAGGATCGGGATTATGGTCTTGCTGCACTATGTAATATTGATTTACGATACGATAACATCACTGAGTGTAGGTTAAGCTAGTCTTTGTATGCAGCATTGCTGTCATGCCCGTACCTCAGGCACCATCTCTTACAATATATTAATACTCACACTCAGTCAAAGGGGAACACAGAGGGGGGATACTTTCTGCTGCTCTTTCACCTCCTCTTTCTCCTTCAGGCTAGATATAACAGCTCACAAGAATTTTAAATAACCTTGGGATGTTCAAGCTAGCATGTTTGTATTGCTATGTCTCCTGAATGGGTTTCAGGTATTGTTCAGGATTGCAAAAAATTTTTTTTCAGAATGCCACCCAGAGATCTGCCCCAAGGCTGGATAGTCTTAGATGGCATGGCATGTAGATGAAGACGAGCAGGTATCTAGAGAACTTCTCACCTCCAGTGGTTTGGAAATTCACTTCTAAACAACTATAGGACCCTAATAAAGTGAATGAATATTTGCAAGGAAAATGCTGTGGCTATTCCAAAGAGGTACATCTTACTGCACTGTGCTGAGCTCTGGCCAGAATCTGCCAAACACTGCTTGATTTTATGCAGCAACCTCTGGAGGAAGAGAGGGAAAACAGACCAACAGGCACTACGGCTACTCCAACCCTGGCAACAGGTACTGCAGTTGAACCAGAAAACCAAGCTGTGCTGGTATCAGTAGCCTCTGTACAGAAAAAGAAATACACAAAAAAATCAGTTCACTCAGTAAAGTAGACTAGCTGGAAAGGAAGCTGGAAACTGAAAACTGCAACAAAGAGTGAGTTAAAATGGGTTGAAAAGAGCAAAGATCAAATACTTTAAAGAAAAAAAAAAAACAAAAACTGAAAAAAGTATACTCAGCGAGACCTGGACAGATAAGAGAGTTGGGCAGAGAGGAACCTGATGATATTCAACAACAGCAGGTGTAGGGTCCTGCACCTGAGGAGGAATAACCCCATACACTAGCACAGGCTAGGGACTGACCTACTGGAAAGCTTCATTCTTTACCTAAAGAATTTTGAAAAGCATGAAAATGCTTATGGTATAGGTTTCTACTTACCCAATTTTTTTGAAATTAAGGAATCAAACGAGTAAATAGAGTTGCAAGGTATTTGAAAAGAAAAGAAGAATTGATTTAAATGAAAACCTAACTATCATTGCTTTTTTATGGAATAATATATAAATTCTGAACAACTCTATTGCCCTTTCAGAAAAAAGTTAAACATAAATGCAGGTTGTATTTCACATGATGTGGAAAAATATAATTAACCTACGAGTAGTTGTCCAGTGTTCCCCAGAATAAGTAATTAATTAAAATCAGTTCATTTCTAATGAGGGATCTAAAAGGTAATGCAAGATGGACAGAAGGTCTTCGTTTTGAGGTTCTAATTTCAGCAAAAGTTTGGTTCATGACACTTGAGAGAGATTCAAGTAATGTTTAAGGGAATGATGCTGAAAACTGTATTACAAGAGTAAAAAGTAAGTAAAAAAATACTATGGGATTAGATTCTGCTCAAAAAAAAACCAATAAAACAAGTCCCTGGCTCTCAGCCACATGCATTAATTATGAAACTGTGCTCATACATTGAAAAATACTGGCAGAAAACAGGAAATATAGATGAAACAAGGAAAAACTGATCTTCCAATCTTTTCCAGGAAAATATTTCATCTGATTTTGATGTTGACAGGACTGAGCTCACAGTTAGGAAACTGGGAGATTTTTTAAAATCTATTTCCTCCAAACAAGTGATCATCTTTCCTGGATGCTTTGCAGTTAATTGAAACAATAATAACTGATTTTATCTATTTTGCCATGTTTGAAAAAATGTTGATATCTGTCATTTTGCTTCATATTGTTTTGACATACAGGAGGTATTAATTTAATCACATTGACTAGTATTTAAAAATAATGTTTTAACTTAAAAATCAAAAGGAGAACATACCAGATTTTGACTACATTTTTCTAACTAGTTAAGAACAGTCTTTGCCTTTAGGGTTATTTTTCTTAAATTGCATAGCTGGATGCTTTGCTGATGTGTGTTGTTAAGGACAAATAATTTTATTCTCTTTTCAAAGTTTTGTTCAGTTAAATCATCATTGGATCGTTCTTCTAACAAGCTATTCTTCCTTTTTAATTTTAAGATTATTTTGCAAGGGTGTGTTACTGAGAAGATAATCAAAATGTGTTCCCTTAATATTCAGCAATGGAGATAGCGAAACATAAAGGAAAATCTGGGGTTTTTTTTCCCATGAACCAGATAAGCAAGGCAGTGAGAAGGAATGCCACTGACACTCTGATCTTCAGGGAACTCCATGGAAGATAAAACATTATTTGAAATGTAGGAAAACAAATAAGTGAGAATTTTTTCTCTCCTACATTCTTTCTGCTCTTACTATAACCTTGAGATGCCCTCAGATCTTTTTTAAGTAACTAGTTTATAAATAATAGTGTATAGCTCAATGAGAGTTTTAAGTAAAAAATAATCCTGGTCATATGCAATCACAGGTTTTTGAATGCATCTTGGGTGTATTAAATTTCATGATGAGATGATTCATATTTTTTCAAAGTTGGAGAAAGCTTATCTGTGGAAAGGACATCAAAATACATTTCTAATTGAAGAAAATTGCTAGTCATGAAATAGAAATAACAGCAAACATCAGAAAACATCTGAAGGATATCTGATGTATTATAATAGATGGAAACAGTCAGACACAGGAAGAACAGATCTTTCACCTAGGATAATAAACCAGCACCTTATACATTAAATCAAAGTTATTACTGTTATTTTAGAAGAGGGTTTTTTTCTTTTATTTTTCTTTATTTCAATCTGGCATTAACTTCTGATTAAGTCAAACTTATATGTAGTATTTTTTGATGTACTATATCAGTCCTCAGAGAAAATTTTTACTAATAAACTGATCAATAATTGGTATCTAAAACCAGATAATAATTCTTTTCTGAGGTCAAAATAACTTATATTCTTTTTCTAATTTGATTATAACAATGTATGAGCCCATCTATCTGAGCACTGTAGTCTGGATATTACATAGTCCATTATGTTCAGGAAATGAATATATTTAAGATCTGGAATTCACATTAATTTTAATAAAATGTCATTTAAGAAATTCTCATATTCGTATTTAGATCTGTCTACATCTAGTCAATGTCTTCGTAGAAAACTCCACTCCTTCACTATTAGGTTACTTTTTTTTTTTTTAATCATGCTGCCAAAATATAAGCTTCTCTACTTGACCTTTTCTGACATAACAAAACTTTTCCATTTTTAACCAGTTTTCATATCTGACTCTAATTTTCAATGGGCAGGAACAGAACAAAAAAACTCTGGAAAATGTAATGTGACTTTTGAATGTAGATCAGAATAACCACACAGATATTATCCAAATATTCTCCTTTCCAGGGAGAATAGCTACCTGTAAAAATATCTAGGATTTTTATTTTTTTTTAACAACTGTATCGTGAACAATTGTGATATTAAGTTATGCAAAGACTATTATTTTGACCTTTGAACAAACAGGACTTTAAAAACCAAAACCAACAAACAAATAAAGGAAACCTCACAACCACTCACAGTGAGGGATAAAAGTCAGAATGGGAATCCAGCAGTACACTGATTATTTTTTTTAATACTGAATGCAGATTTTTCTGTTGGGAACCAGGAAGCCTGCACCACACTGAGAAACTTCACAAACAATTAGGTGTGAGCATAAAATTTGTATTCGTGATACTACGTCTGACTTTATAGATAGTAAGTATTCACAGTAATGTACACTTGAAAGATATGTACATACATGTTTGCTTAACATTTTGATACTAAGCAAATGTTATTAAGAAAAAAAAACAACACAAGAGAAGCAGGCAAGTTTAGATACTTCACATAATTTATAAAAGTAGGGTGTAAATTGTATATAGCTACTCTAAAAGGTGATTTTATATTTAAGTGGATTCAGTTGCTGTCTGGAAGACACTGTTTGACTGTAGGGGCAGAGAAGGTCTCCTAACAAAAGTTCCCTGGTCAGGTAGCTACTACTAAGTAGGAAGAATTTTGGCATTAAACTTAGAAAATCCTGCAGAACCCCATCAAAGAACAACAAAAAAAATCTTACCAAGAGTAAGAAACAGAACCAATAGATTTAATCATCATGAATACCAATGAGAATAAAAAGATCATGTAAGAAAAAAGTCTGATGTATTAACAACCCATGATTTTTTTCTTTTTAGTTGAATTTCTTCTGGTTTTGTGTTAATTGGAGAGTTTAAAACTGGTAAAGTACTTTATGCTCAGTGAAAGTGGTAGACTTTTCTGAAGGTGAATTTCACCTTTGTAACCACTTTTGAACCACTTTCACTCAGGGAACAGAAGTGTATGTCCATTCAGCTTACATATCCAGCCAAAACAGATACAACTTTAAATACCCTACAGACACGAGCAAAAATTTCAAGTAAAGAAAGGAATAAAACATAAAACCAACTCAGTGTCTTATGCTACAAACTTCCTGTTATTCTCTAAATGCTATATTAAATGCCTTATCCCTGAGTTATAAGTAAGAGAGATGGCAGTAACAGTAGCTACAATGAGTACAGTAGATACAGAGTAACAAAAGCTACAATGCTAGAAACATAACCAGTATCTTATTCTGCTTTGCAGACTATAAAAATTAAAGATCACTAAGCCTCAGTTATTAATAGCTAGAATGATATACAACTGGTGAATTCACAGAAAGATGTACAGGAAGAAATACTAGTCAGGTTTGAAATGCAAAAACTGTCATCCAGTGAAAACTATATATTGATTACTAAAAAGGTTTAACTAGGAGAAAGGTAACTTCTCAGCTCTCTATTTAGCTATAACAATACTCATAAAAGTCATAGCTGACCCATTCTTGTAGTTTCTTGTATCAGAGAATGTTGCAGTACACAAAGATTACTTCAGCAGCCCATAAATCCATCAGTCTTTAAGCAAGAGTTCCAGCTGTACAGGATGAAATAACAACTGAACTCACCACTTTACCTTTCCTTTTCTAGGTATCACATATTATTAACCTTTTTACTCAAGATTTGGCTTATGAATGTGAATGTTTCAGTAAAACACATCTGCTGTCTAAAGTCTGGTCCTGTTCCAGTAAATTCTGGATGCAATGGAAGAGTATAATACTACTTGATATTAAGCTATGAGAGCTTTTAATTACACACCAGTCAAGTAGATTGTCTTCTGCTTAGCTTTTTACTTTTTTTTTTACACCTAAGTCCTGGGATGGTAGATGAATTCTCACTTGGCTTTAGTACAGTACATTTGAAAGCATTTTCTCCCTAAATTAAGTTTGTATTTCAGACCGAAACACAAGGATAAAAAAAAGTAAGTGTATGCTCAAAATAACAATTTTTAAAATGTTCCAGGTCAAAGAGAGAGCTTCTTTCTGCTCACACTGAGATAGGGATCATCATTATTCATGTTTCTTGGGAAAAAACATTTTTCCAATTTAACCGCTTTTTCATTAGTTTATGAGGAAGTTGCTGTGCCAGAAGTCAATGCTTCAAGTGAATAATTAACTGAATCACCAGATATGACAGCATTAAAGATTTTGAGCCTTATTATTAGAAAATTTAAACAAAAACTGGGTATAAAACAGTCTTCTTGTTCAGAATATAGTGATTTGTTATATTTAACAAGTTTGGAAAGTCAAAACAAGAAAAACGTGTGGTGGGGTGAAATAACTTAGAGGGCTTTTAAGAGGGAAAAAGGAAATAGCAGAAAATAAGCAACTTCATTTATACAGATTATATTCTTTCCTGTTTTAAAATCTTTTTCTGTAGCATATAAACTGCAGCTATTTAAATTTCTTTAGATATTATTTCTTACTCCTTGGCATATAGCAGAAGAGCAGGTTATTCCTATTAATATCTTATTGTCCTAACTGGTTTTAAACTCTGTCTTACAGTTTCTTTCACATTCTTCTGTGTTTAAATACAGCAACATTTACTTTCCCAATTTTTTTCAGCAAGGAACTGCTTTAGGAGTTGCTATAGTAATACAATAATTCACATCCGATCTGAATATGATTACGGCAGGGCTACTATCTTGCATTGTGCCTGTGAAAACTATGTATATAAAGAGAAAGCTGGTAGTAATGAATCCTGTCCAGCTGTTTAAAGGACAACTCCAGCCAATATATACCTCAGAGGAATATAAAACTTACTTACTACCAGAGAGGAAAATTCTCGTCCCTCCTAGGATGTACAAGATAAAATCGAGAACCACAATCTAACATTAGCTCTCCACAGCATCCATCCAAATTCGCAGATAGTTAATGCAGAGCATCCAGTTTATAATCTTATCTATACATAATAATGAAAAAAATAGGAAAATAAAAGGTTAGGACCAGATCACTTCAGTCCTGCTGTGTGGAGCTTTGGAAATTCTGATCCTTCATTTCCTGGTCTTAGGTGAAAATCTACAGCCCTATGCTAAGGACACATATCCTGCCACGAAAAGTGGCTGCAATGGTAGTGCTGCAGTGATGATCCCAAAGATACAAATCAAACAAGATCAGTAGACAAAAATATTGTCTTTTGTTAAATAAATAACACGTTAGGAGAAAATGGACAAGCTTTCTGTATCCAGGTCCTTCCTCAGATCTGAAACATGAACAGTAAACCTCAAGATAAGAAATATTGTTCTTAGTTTCATTTAATTATATTAAATAATTAATAAATGAATAAACAATTTGAGAGAAATGGGTGGTAGAACAGGAAGGGAATATTGATTGCAGAAGGGGAGGTAAGGAGATTGTTAGGTCTCATAATGCAAAGTAATTGTCACCTGTGTAACACAAACAGGCTTCAAATTGCTTATGAAGAAAATTATTATGTTCCAGATGACCTTTTTTTTTTGAATCCTTCATTTTCAATATCTTCTGGATTTATGAATTTAACTTTCTAAGCTTATCTTCTGAATGTTTTTCTCACCTTTCCCTAAGGTCAGAAATAGGACAGATGGTCTGTGAAAAAGAGAGACAGTCACTCTACTGACCATCTTGCTAATCTTTTCCTGGTTTGCAATGGCTGTTCACTTTCATTTACCTATAAAGTAAGGGTTTTTGGTACATTGGATGAAGTTTTATGTTTCAGGATACTTATTTGTAGCGTCTATTGATTCTGATGTATCTGTTGTAGAATTTAAGGTAATTACAATGGTTATGGAGATATATTGGCAAGCTTCACATTTATTGTACGTTCAGAATATTCTGTTCAGAGTTTATCTGGTTTGCAGATAACTTTGATAAGGAGTTAGGTGAGACTGGGGAATCATGAAAGCTAGTAACGAGAGTTCTGGGAAAGCTTCTCTAAGGTTAAAATCTTTCATTGCATATTAGTGCTACTGTTCAGCAGTGCTCTACGTGTTTCTCAGTGTAGTATGGTATATTAGAAATTACATCATAGTGTTGTAAGTTTTATTACTACTATGATTATTATTGGCTTTTTAGTATTATTATTATTGTTGTTGCTGTTGTTATTATAATTATATTTTTTCTGTACCTATTTTTAGGTGATTCATGCAAAGATGTAATCCACATTATTAGAAACCATCCACAAGAGGGCGGGAGCAGAGGGGGGAGGGGAATGAGAAGAAGTAAAACACAAGACCAAAGAAACAACCAAAAAACTAAAAATGGTTCATTGATCAGGAAGCCAATTCAGATAATTATGTCAAACTGGGATCTTCCTAAGCTTGACATGAAAATCGGTAAACCTTGAGATGTTAGTGTTCCACTCCACTCCAAAGGTTTTCTTGTCTGCTGTCTTCATTTGTGTAAAATTAGTTGCCCGGAATCGTTTCCTGAACATTGATACCAATCCAATTTCTTCAGGAAAATGGCAAAAGTTCGCTAAAAAAATCAGCAGTAGTATTGCCAACACATGAAAGAACGCTGTGGTCAGAGCAACAAGCTGTCTTTGGAATCTTTCCTTTTCTTTACCCAGTGAAGATTCAAACCTCTTTTTCCTAGAACAATTTTTATGTCAAAGCTCAGAGACAGTGTCTCCTCGCTCTCAAGTACCACTGTTATCAACTAGCGAGCTCTGACCCTTCTGCTTGTTTTCTTTAGCCTAAGAATTTTCTGTTGTTTTATACAAAGAAGTACATCTTTGACAGATATTCAGAAGGTACTATTTATTTGTGGAATAGTAATAAACTTTCATATAGACAATTCTCTAGAAGATGAACCGAATCCTGAGGAGAAGATTGCACCTCTTGCTCCCTTCTTAATGACGGCAGTAGAAGGAAGATAAAGGACAAAATGAAAGTCCATCGTCTCATCTACAAGCAGGTGAGATTTGTCCCTAAGCTTCATTTGTAGCCCCTTCCACTGGTTATTTCCTAAAAATGCCTGTCAGTTTGAGTTGCTCATGTGATAAGGGTGAGGTAATAACAGTTTTACTAAGTCTAATTGGACTGAATCCTGAACTAATGTTGAGCTGTTCTGCCCTTTCATGACGTATGCATCCGTGGAAACTTTAGGCACTCAAGAAACTTTGGTGCTGAAAAGCATATTCAGACTTCCAGTATTTCCAGGATTAGGTTGTTGCTGATCTGGAGTTTTAGGAATGTCAGTTTTAGACTTGGAGCTTTTTCTTATTAAAGTGGGTGTTTTTAATGGTTTAGAGGTATATCTCATCTATTTTTGAATCATGGGGTCATACAGTAATTCATGTTGGAAAGGACCTCTGGAAATCCATCTCATTCAACTCTTTGATCAAAGTGAAGTTAATTCCAAAAATTGATCATGCTGCTTACATCCTTGTCCAGGAAACTTCTATGTACACACAGTGACAGAGATCTGACAGCCTCTCTGGAAACCATTCCACCACTGGACATGGTTGTTGTGTCGTTTCTTTTTCTTTATATCCAATTCATAACATAGGATCATACGATCCTAGCATAATACAGAATAGAATGCAGATCAGGGCAACCTCAAGTTGAAAGCAGGCTCAAGTATGATGTCATACCAGACTGATAAGGATGTTTTCTGAAAAGGTTTTGAATATCTCCGAGGATGAAGACTACTCAGCCTCTTTCATGTACCCAGAAAATGTTCCAAGAGGACTTGCATGAGGATTTTCCCAAAAAGTGAAGTGGTACTGACTGGTCTGTAGATTTCTGGACCATTCTTTTGGACTTCTTTGAATATGAATGCAACACTTGTTTTTTCTTCTGTCATCAAGGATCTCCATCAGACTCCATGATCCATGATTCTTGTTTGCCACAAATTGTGCTGGTTGCCTCCTGGAGTTTGTCAGCATGCTCTTCTCTGAAAAGTCTTTGTCATTTCTACAACCCTTCTAGCAGAGATCTGAAGATATCTCTAGACTTCAGTGCTTTATTAAGTACTGGAAGTGCCTGAATCATAAGCCTTGTAACTACAAATATCACTTTAAAATTATTATTTTCTTCTTTGGTTAAAAAGGGTAAGAGAGGAGATTATGATCAGATTCTAGGTATCTCACCAAAGTACCTTCTGTATAGAAAGATTTTTTGCATTTTGGCCTTATCTAGACTCATCAGACCAGATCTTCGTCTGCTTTAACACAATTGTCTTCATTAAAGCAAGTGTTAGCTTATACCAATCTAAGAAGCAAGGAAAGAAGATAATTAATAAAAATGGCACTTGACTTATTAAAAGAATACAATATAAAAAGCACTGGCCCTCAACATGTGTAACAAACTAATCAAATATCTGTATTCAGAAGCCTGCTCTATAATTTTAAAATTATATCACTTAGATAACTTAGAACAGTAATCCTATTTTCCTGAAGTGTTATATCACTTGCTTCGGAGCAAGACCAATAAATAAATGACAGTAACTCAACTGAAGTTAATGTCAGATCATTTTGAGAAACATCTTTTTGACTTTAGCTCTGGTTCAGCTTGTCCAATGAAGCATGAGGATTAAAGGACCTTTTAAATATTTTCTATTGTAAAAACCACTAAATGAAAACAGGAAAACACATAATGAGTATATCTTTTGTTCAGAAAGGTATGGGAAAGAAATAATTTAAATATGGGCTAAATAGCTGTGTGAGACAGTTTTGTATGTAGTGGACATTATGAGATAAATTGTCTGGGTTAATGGAAGAGAAAAAGCAACATCACTCCCATTGTAGTCTGTTACTTACCTTGTGGCACGAGAAGTGATGCTGGACTGTTACTTAAAAGGTTAAGTAAGAGCAGAGTCTGCAAAGTCTGTTAAGGAGAATATATAGGTATCCTGTACATGGTACTGAACAAGGTCTCCCCCTACTAATACATAAAATGAAAAGTAAATTGATTCTGGACATTTTTCAAGTAACGTCATTATTTTTGAAGCAGTGCTTGACTGTCTTTTGGTTTTTTGGTTAGTTTGTTTTTCAAACTACAGTATCTATTTCAAAACCAGAGATCTTGGGATGAAAATGATCCTTGTTCCCAGTGTTGTTAAAATGAGATTACCACCATCTATCAACTGAGTGGTGTGGACCTGTGAGGTCACATTAAAACTTTTTCCTTTACAGAGATCAAGATAAGTACAACGTATAAGCTAACGTATTTTAGACTCTGAGACATTTTTCTTTTCCAGCCACAACTTCAATCAAGGAAGCAAAAAACAAATATGCTTATTACCTATATTTAGTAATGTAATACTAGTAAATACTAAGTTCTACTCGGTGAAGAGGGTGTGGAGACAGAAGAGGTTCTTTCACCCAGCTTACAAAGTTGACAAGATGAGATGTGAGCTCTGTGAGCCTGGCCATATCATTCATTTTAGAATCATAGAATCATAGAATATCCTGAATTGGAAGGTATCCAGGAGGATCATTAAGTCCAATTCCTGACTCCACACAGGACAAACTAAAAGTTAAACCATATGTTGAAGAGTATTGTCCAAACATTTCTTGAACATCAGCAGGGTTGGGGCCATGACCACTTCCCTGGGGAGCTTGTTAGTGCTTGACAAGTCCCTCACTGAAGAACTTTTTCCCAACATCCTATCTGAACTTCCCCAGACACAGCTTTAAGCCATTCCCCCATGTCACATCACTGAATACCAAAAAGAAGAGATCTGGACCTCTTTCTCTGATCCCCCTCATGAAGAAGTTGCAGACAGTAGTGAGGACACCCACCAGTCTCCTCTTCTCTAAGCTAAACAAATCTCATATCCTCAGCTGCTCCTTATGAGTCCTGACCTCTAGTCCTTTCATCATCTTTGTTGGAGGTGGTCATGATACAGAGGATAGGCTGGCCTGACCTTGGTGACTCATCTAGCACAGACGAATGTCGCTGCCCCATATCTGTTTTGTAAGGACACCTGGGAAGACAAGCTAGACAAGGAGGATCTTCTTCCGCTGCCTCAGGCAGAGACTTGTTTCCATTCAACTCTATCCCTCAAGTCCCTGTCTTGAATTCATGAAGTGGAAAAATTTTATGTGTAACCATAACTCTTTTCTACAATATATGAATAGGCACTATTTTTTGCATGGGTATTAAACTAAGCATGCTAAAATGACAAAAGCTTTATCATGAAATGAAATTCTTTATTCTAGTGTTCACTATTCTACTGTATGGCTAGAAATAAACTTGTATGATATATATTTGGTTTTAATGTGTAGTATAGCCCATGTATACTCATTGACTATTCATAAGTTCAGAGAATTCAAAGACCCTTTCTTTTCCACCAAACCTATAAAGAAATACTGCTTTTGATGCCATAACAATTCAGAAGTTTCTATCCCTTTAGCTTTACGGATATTTTTCTTGTGAATTCCATATGCTTTTTGAGTTTGCTTCTAAATGATGGAAAACAAACACAAGGTCAGCTTCCTTATAGGCAATAAAATTTCAGGCTAAGTAAGAAACATGGTACTTAAAACTTCCTTGGAGAAATATAAAACTTCAGAAGATGTGTTAAGATGTGGCCAGTACTATACTGTAAAAAGTAAATAAATTGGTAAAAATAACAAGATTTTGTTGAGCTCAATTTAATCTGAAAAGCTGAGTATACATAGAAGTCAATCCTTGTTCTGGTAATCAGCTAAGATCCAAAAAAAATTGCTGTGAATTCAATAGCTGAGGCTTCATTTTTGCTAACAACTGCTATTTGAAAGACTGTTCTGTAGCTCAACTTTTTTTTCCAAATAACTATATGAATGATTCCCTTCATGTATTGTTGCTAAGGGGAATTGCCCCCATTTTAACGCTATACTTAAGAGACAGTTGTAAAATGATAAAATCTAAATTCATTTATCACGTTTTGCACATTTATTTTGAAAAAAGCAACAGAAAACAATACATTTAAATGCTTGTCTACCTCATAGTATTTGAAATCGTGTTTACAGATTCATCTTCTCGTGTCTGCTCACTACATTTTAATCACTTCAGAAAATAATACTGAGAAAAGTAATTCTGTGGTTATTCAAGTCCAATATCAGTGTTCTGTTTCTTTGTTTTTCTCCAAAAAAAGGTCAATATAATAAAGTATTTTCTGTAGCTTTTCAGTTAGTTATATCTTCCCTCCCCTCTCCTCTCCTGTCTTCATATATGCTGTTATAACAGCCTGGATCAAAATGGTTGGATTCTTATAAACTACTGATAACGCTTTGTTTAATTTAATTTTTTTAATACATCTCTGTCCCTCTCTCTTGTATACTTCTCTCAAATCCACAAATATGTTAAATAATGCAAATAATCAAAAGGAACCACTCCATTGTAATGTATACTTATTATCTCCTAGGCTACTTTCTCTATGGTCCGCTATTTTATTTTACCCAAAAGTCTTTAGATATCCAGTTATGGTCTAAATGCTTCTTGTTAAGTTTAGTCATTTATTTCTTTTTTTTATGTCATAGTGACCTTCTGTTTACTCTTCCCTTGCTCAAGAGAACTCAGTTACTCTCATCATATATGAATTTGGTAGGGAGCCATTGTGGTGTTTTCCTCAAGTGATACATGGATTAGCAATTCTCAGAAGAAAAAGAACAAAACAGACAGCAGCAATGAAAATCAAGTAGTAAAATCTAATGGTAGGATCTGATGTGTGCACTCATACACTCATTTGTTTTAGTCACTGTTTTCTGGTGACACTCATTTCATTAAAGCTAGTATAGCTTCTCCTTATACATATACTTATTTGGTTTTGACAAGAAGAGTGCAGAATCTCTACTATCTCATCACATTTTCTGCTGGTGACCACTTCCTGGTACAAAATCACTTTGGGTACTATGTTTGCCTTTTATTTTTTAGTGGTTGAAGATTAAAAGGAAAATTTTTACTCATCCTGAAATTAATCATGTAGTAAATCGCTTACGCCATTTATCAGTTATTTGATCTACATCATTGGCATCATTCAATAGAAGTGTTATTGTTAAAGGGCAGGTTTGCAAGAGCAGGATCCATGTATATTCAAAATCCATACAAAGACAGTAATTCTTTTTCACGCTCTGAAATCTGTGGTTATAGATTTTTTGCTTCTTCTCAACAGGAACAGGAAGACAGAATTCTTCTGAGATCGTGTCAGGTTACATTAGATTTATATGAAGTATTAATCTCAGATATCTCCACACTAGGTCTCCTTCTTTTTTTTTCCCTTAGCTTAAAAAAGATAAATTTTTATCATTTTTGCAGTACAAATTGCCATATTAAGCAGAAAGTGACAAGACTGGAATGATCTAGTCATTGGAGTCAGTGTTTTCAGGCTTTACTCCTTTAACACCTTGGAGAAAAAACTGCGAAAGTTACATTTTGATATAATTCATCCACTACAAATTTTAAAGTCAAAACATAGATGAAAATTAAAGGGAAATTTAAAAAAAAAATTAGAAGACTGTAGTATTTGTCCTTCAAAATAAATATTTAAATTCTTGTTGAATGCAATAATGCACTTTCCACAACCTATTCTGGCAGTAAATCTGCCTAGAATGTATTAGATTCTGATGATATCTGAAACTTAGCTGACATCATTAGCATTAACAAATTCATTCTGTTTTCTTTCTTTCTAAAAAAAGGAAAAGAGTTAAGATGGAAAAGATATTCTAAAAATACAAATGGAATATGACTCATGCAGCACAATTTCTGTATAGCCTAAACACATGGAATTGCAGCGCAGAATTTGTAGGCTTTCGTTAGAGTCAAGTGAGATATACTAGCACAGAAAATTTTCTTCTACAAATTGTTGCAACAATATTACTTTATTTTGTCACTTATTCACAACTGAAGAAGGTGTATAACCACTGATCACTCTGCCTTTGATCTCTTAAACATGCTATAAAAAATTTTTCAAACAAAAATCTGGCTTTTGGGGATCTTTGCACTTACATTTTTGGGAAATGTAGGTCCACAACAAAAATGTTCATTAGATGGGGAACTACAAAAACATTTTGAGCTCTTTAACTCTTTCCATACTACCTATTATACAAGAAACATGTTGATTTTAGTATTTCTTGAATTAAAAACATTGCAGCAAGCTAACCTTGGACCCTCATTACCATAATTGGCTGTTGCTTGCTGTGTATTAATTGACATATTCATTTGATTACTTTTCCTTTTTTTAAAAAATTCTAAAGCAGTATCTAACATAACCTGCATGTAAATATTTCATTTCTTATCGTGCCTTTCTGCAGGTAGTCAGGTTAAGGTGAAAATTACCCTTTTTGTAACCAGGATTTCTCTAAGGGATGTAGACCCTAAAACTATGTAAAGAGACAAAAAAAAGAGATAGCAAGTTTTAGGTGTTTTTTCTCATCCTTGAAAAGTAGGCAAGACACTTCTAATAGTTTTTAGTAAGAATCAATATTTAAGTGCTTACATTGCTGCTACAGATAAATAAGTTATGGTTTTTTGAAACCACTTAATTTCAAGGGAGAGCTAATGTGAGCTTATATTAGAACTAATACTACACAGGGTAGAGTTTCCATTCTCTGCTATTAGCAGCTTACTTCAGTCAATAGATCCAAGCAAGTAGCTCTGTGTCAAAAATAAAAAAATGCGAGGGCCAGTATTGCTTTGGGTTACCATATAAACATGTCTTGGTACTTCTGAAATGTCCAGTTGAGCTCTCAGGCAAAATGGTGCTTTTAAGAAGTGGTGCTGTGTTCTGGAACATAAAAGTGTTTGATTGACTCCAGCATGTAGAAGGAGAAAGCAGATTATCCTATGTTTCAAATCCTCATGTCAGAAAAAATGATCGAAGTTTAGATTCTGTTGCAATTATTTCTATGATTTGACACACTAATTTCTTGGCTGTGTTTACTTGTTCTAATAGATACCCATGTTTTTGAATAAAGTCATCTTTAAATGAAAGATGGCAAGAGGGTTTTTCTATTAAATTGGTCTCTATATATTATGTTTATTTTTTCTGATTACCCCCAAAAATATACCAAGTGTGATTATCTCAGGAGTGTCCATTTCTGTGCCTACAGCTAGATGAGAATGATGTGATTATATTAGCTAGAAATTTGGAATTTCCAGCCACTCCTCCTCAAGCCTCTAGCCTTGCATGGGGTTGTTGTGACCCAAGTGCAGGACCCGACACTTGGCCTTGTTGAACCTCATACAGTTGGCCTCAGCCCATTGATCTGATCTGTCCAGATCCCTCTGCAGAGCCTTCCTACCCTCAAGCAGATAGGCACTTCCGCCCAACTTGGTGTCATCTGCAAACTTCCTGAGGGAGCCCTCAAGCCCCTCATCCAGATCATTGATAAAGATGGTAAACAAGACCGGACCCAAAACTGAGCCCTGGGAACTCCACTTGTTACTGACCACCAGCTGGATTTAACTCCATGGACCACCACTCTGCGCTCGACCATTCAGCCAGTTCTTTATCCAGCGAAGAGTACACCCATCTAAACCATGGGCAGCCAGTTTCTCCAAGAGGATGCTGTGAGGAACAGTTTCAAAGGTCTTAGGTAGACAACATGCACAGCCTTTCCTGGTCGTAGAAGGAGATGAGATTGGTCATGCAGGACCTGCCTTTCATGAACCCATGCTGGCTGGTTTAGGTAATTCCTTTACAGTAACATGATTTACAATAACAACTGTCCTTAGAGACTGGCAGATATAAGGAAACATGGAGGTGAAAGAGTGCATCACAGGCTAGTTGAGGAGCAGTAGTATGCTTCTTTCCCTTCAAAAAACCTACAACCTTAAAAATACGTTCTTTCTGGTGCTTGAATTGTCCACTTGTGAGATATGTGTCTGAAATGTTTAAATAAATATGGAAGAGTGTATCCCATTAAATGTCATTCTGCAAGCAACAGAATGACGTAAATTTTCCATTAGCTTCCAACAGCAATTTATGCATTACAATAAATCAGTAGGGCAGTTTACAACCTGTAACAAGTTATTTAAGACTACTATATTTATCAGGTAAGAAATTTTATAATAGATCTTGTTCATTTATGATTGCTCCCATTGATACAACCAAAATTATTGCTGTAGTTAATTTGCACTCTTTACCCACTGATAATTGCTGGTATTACACTGAAACTTCTATACTGGAATTCAGCTCCTATAGAGCAGGAGTCTAAAACACCACTGTCTAAGCAATGTTTAGACTCTCCTTATGATTTTATAAAAAGCTAATCAATGCAGTCCTCAGAATTTAGAGAACTGGTAGAGACGGGTGACAAGTGCCATTCCTCAGGGGTCAGTATTGGGAGTGGTGTTGTTTAACACCTTTGTCGATGACATGGATAGTGGGATTGAGTGCACCCTCAGCAAGTTTTCCAATGACATCAAGATGTGTGGTGTGGTCAACATACTGGAGAGAAGGGATGTGATCCAGACGGACCTTAACAGGCTTGAAAGGTGGGCCTGTGCGAATCTCATGAAATTCCACAAGGTCAAGTGCAAGGTCCTGTACATGGGTTGGGTAATCCCAAACACAAATAAAGGATGTGTGGAGAATGGATTGAGAGCAGCCCTGAAGAGAAAGACTTGGGGGTGTTGGTTGATGAGAAGCTCAACATGACCTAGCAGTGTGCTCACAGCCAAGAAGGCCAGCCATCTCCTGGGCTGCATCAAAAGCAGCATGGCCGACAGGTCGAGGGATGTGATTCTGCCTCCCTACTCTGCTCTGCTGAGACCCCACCTGGAGTCCTGCGTCCAGATCTGGAGCCCTCAGCACAAGAAAAAGACATGTTGGAGTCAGCCCAGAGGAGGGCCACAAAAGTGATCAGAGGGCTGGAACACCTCTCCTATGAGGAAAGGCTGACAGAGTCAGGGCTGTTCAGCCTGCAGAATAGAAGGCATCGGGGAGACCTCATAGCGGCCTTCCAGTACCCAAAGGGGGCCTACATGAAAGCTGGAGATGGACATTTTACAAGGCCATGTAATGACAGGACAAGGAGTAATGGCTTTAAACTAAAAGATGGTAGATTTAAATTAGATATAAGGAAGAAAGTCTTCACTGTGAGGGTTGTGAAGCACTGGAACAAGTTGCCCAGAGAAGCTGTGGATGCCCCCTCCCTGGAAGCGTTCAAGGCCAGGCTGGATACGGCTTTGAGCAATGTGGTGTAGTGGAAGGTGTCCCTGCCCATAGCAAGGGGGTTAGAACTAGGTGATATTTAAAGTCCGTATAAACCCAAACCATTGTGTGATTCTGTGATTCTATGAACTCTTCAGCTTTATTTGAAGTACAAAGAGCTTTCCTGGCACTGTATCTCTCAGGACTTCAGTGACTGGGATCCACTAACAAAACATAAAAGATAAATCTGGTCAGCTCAACCTGAAGTTATATCTTTTTCAAAATAGGCTTGAAATTTACACCTTCTGTGCATCCCTTCCACTTAGTTTATAAGTACATCAAAAATTTATTTATATCAGCTTTCATAATAATCTTAAGAAATCTCACCCAATGTTTGCCTGAGAAGCCATTCAGCAGAGCATCTTAAGGAAAACTGAACAACTTCAACAAAAATATTAACTCGATGGGTAAGATTTTCAAAAGCACTTAGCCCTTAGTCTAGCTCTGCTCCTATCAAATTCTGTTTTATCTGTTTGCAGGTTGCCTCAGAAAAAATTTTTCCACCCTGTGGAAAACCTGACATTTGCACTAGTAATTTTTAAAAATTTTCAGTTCATTTCCTATGAGAGCTGTTTTCAGCTCAAAGTACACAAACAGTTTGAATTTGAATATTAGAAACTTAAATAGTTACACCACCACCCCTTTTTTTCTTCTGACATAAGATGTTAATGTTTTACTTACTGGAACTTTACATCTTAATCTAAAAGCAACAAATATGCAGGCCAACGAAATTACAATATGAGTGAAGCACACTAGTTAATGAAAAATGAGGAATGGAAAACATGGAAAGAGCATTTTAGACCTGTTTTGGCTTGCTAAAAGTGAATAATGTATCTGTTGGATTGCATTACAAGCAAATTTGCCTACATAATAACTGATACAGAGCTGATAAAACTTTAATTAGCTGTTCACAATTTCCTTTCAGGAGGAAAGAAACAGATCATTTTTCCATTAATCTGAAAAGTAGTGTTTAGGATTATGTAATTACATTGTTTGATCATATTAGTTCATGAAACAATCACTTACACTAATTTAGGACTGAAAATAACCTCCTGCAAACATCCAGCCAGGGCCTCTATTACCTCCTGTGTGAATCATGTCCTTCTCCAGGATTTTGATGAATGAGTCTCTGTTGGAACACTTTTCCATGTGTTGTGGTTTAACCTGAAATCCAGCCATTAGGACCTGACAGCCACCCACTCACCCCTCCCCTTCGACCTCAGTGGGATGGGGAGGAGAAATAGACAAGAGGTAAAACTCGTGGGCTGGAATAAAGACAGTTAAACAAGACAACAAAAGGTACGTTAATATTATTACTAATACTACTACTAATGATTATAATAATAATTATAACAATAACTATGCAGACCAAACTATATGCAATACAATTTTTTCACCACTTGATGACCTAATCAGAATCGGTCCCTGAGCAGCAATCACAGAACCCCAGAAATCAGGAATTTTGTGAAATTCTTGAAAAATTCAGACTCCCAGACAAGATAGGATTCAAACTCAAGACCAGCTAGGTTCCTGCCCCCCCCAGCCAACCCCCTATGGTGTGGAATATTTCCACTGGCCAGCTTGGGCTATCTGCCTGGCCATGCTCCCTCCCAGCTCCTGCACACCTGCTCATTAGCTGAATATGAGAAACTGGAAAAAAGTCTTTGATTCATAGCAGCTACTGAAAACAGCAGTGTTATCAACATTCTTCTTGTACTAAATCCGAAACATGGCATCTACTGGGAGGAAATTTAACTCTAGCCCAGCTGAAAACAGAACACCATGCCTGTTTGAAATACAATTCCTTTGAAAATGTTGTAGCCTCTTTCCAAGTCTTAAGTACCAAATGCTCTATGAAAAGCGAATATATCTTTCCAACTGCTATTTAGCTCTGATATGAAGAAATTGCTGTCAAGGTTAATTATTCCATTCAAAACCAGTTCTCACCTGAAGGTTTTCCAAAATCTTTCTGAAGTACCAGGGAGATTAATTTGCCAAACTGTGTGATACACATAGTGTGTATGTGTTAGTATAGAATTCATCATGTACCTTGGTTCCTAAATTTTGTTTTGAATGTAAAAAATTAAGGCATACATTTTCAGCATTTGGACTCATCACATGCATGCCTCATAACACTGTGAAGCTGGTGTTAGAAGGAGCAAAAGAATCATAATAAAAATGTTTCTGAAAACATTCTACCAAACGCAAATTGGCAATCACTTTCTCTCAGCCAGTTTCTTTTGCTGTACTTACTGTTGTTATTCTCTTTTACTTATCAGCTGGTAAATACATTGCTTCATTCCTTCTGTTTCTAATTTTATAGTTTCTGAATTATATTAAATTTCAGAGAAAAGTACAATCAAATTCTCGTAATATATAAAGCTAAAAAGGGACCACAGTGTAATTTTACAAAAAAAGGCATTTTTTCCCTAAAATATCCAAGCCCAGCATACAACCCCCTTGGAATGAGATTATTGGAATAAACCCTTGCATCACAGTTTATGCTGCTCTTATAAAACAATTTAAACATTTTGAAATTTTCTCTTCCCTATGAAGAACATTTCTCTTTACCATTAAATTGCCCCCTCTAGTATTCCTTTACTTCAAATGTCAAAATCAAGTTTTGAATCATCTCAATAAATTATGAACACATTCAAAATACACATTGAATATGACATTTCTCAACTGATCTCATATTTTTAGCTGTCATCAGTTTGGCTGTAGTGATATCTCAATCCTAAGACTGAGGATTCCCTAAAAAAAAAGAAATGAAATGAAATGAAATGAAATGAAATGAAATGAAATGAAATGAAATGAAATGAAATGAAATGAAATGAAATGTGTTGAAGTTCAGCTGAGTGCAAAGGACAATCTAAATAGAGCATTGCATGATCATCAGGGTGGAAAAGAGTTGCACTGAACACGATATAAATATGTGGGTGCTGTCATGTACACAGATGCCTCAATAGTTCTGAATCACACTCACAGTTCAAACAAACAGGATGCAAAGCAGTATAAACTCAGCAGTGCAACCAGTTGTAAATTAAGAAGTTCGTTCTGTGTCAGTCTATAAGCTATAATGAGGAGTTGTATTTTCTCAAATGTTAAATTCTTCAAAAGGAATAATAAGAAGAAACTGTACAATTCACCATCAGTAATAACAACTTTCATCACATTCGACTACTGCAGAGACAGTGCAGGTTTTGTGAAACTTACTGAGCATAGTGGTTATTTGAGACAGCACACACAATACTTTAATTCACACTGGTGGTATTTTTGGTTTGAAGAGGAAATGACATTATGCTTCTTTGATTTCACCTTGTCATCAGCTCTTACTGAGATCAGTGGATTCCATCTGAACACCCGAATAATGGAGAATGTGATAGGCTTATGGAAATATTGTCTGGAGGATTGTGCTTCGATTTAACAGAAGTCTGATCAAATTATTTTCAATGCAGTCAATACAGATGACTGAATAAAAGCAAAGTGCTAGGAACGGAGAAAGGGAAATGAGCACAAGAAAGAAAGGGGAGGAAGAGAAATCTGAAAGGACATTAGCCTTTATGTGCTTCATTGCTCACTGACCTAACTAGCCACAGCTCTTCATCTATCACTTTCAATAACTAAATTTCTGTAGCCATTCCCTTCCAATACCTGCTTCCAGGTAATTACGAGAACAATAAATTACTCCAGCTAGACTTTTCAAGCTTTGTCTGAGAACAACTGAGACATAAAAAAAAGGTACGTTTGATCAACTTACAAATTAAAGACTGTTATGTATCTGTTATAACAGGATTTTTTTAATGAAATAAAACCATAAAAAAGTCTCAGCTTAGATAACACATCAGAAATTTAGGATAAATTTATGTTTATACCAAATATGAAACACTGAATTTCTATGTGGAAAATAGATTCTATTATTCTGGCCATTTCCTATCCAGGAAATCTAAGCCAGAGCCATAATCAGAATTTCTCTGTTTTCAGTACGTTTTACTTTAAATATCATCTGCTTATTGTAGTACCAGTAGCATCTCTGTATAATAAAATAAGAACAATAACATTAACAGTAACAATAATAGTATTTATAGTTATGGTTTAACTACACCTAAGCCTCCAAATCCAGTCATTTTTCAACCAACATTTTAGGTGGGATTCATGTGTGCAAATGCAGACATCTACCTTGTTCATATAGACATGAGTCAAGTTCTAGAACAGTCAGGTGCATCATAAAATTAGATCTGATGAATCCTCTCCATTAGACCTATTTTGTGTACTTACACTGACACATTTTGGAGTAGCAGCCTTTGCATCAGGTTTAAAATGAAAGGGAACTAAATTTTCTCCTTGACCTAAACATCTTCAGTCTCTGGCATATTCTGGTCTCTGATATTCCTTCTTCATGACAACAGATGATTCTGTCATCTTCATAGCAATCAACAACAGCTTTGAACTTTTTTATGACAAAAAAATTCCAAATTGTTTGTTTAATTTCAGAATGACTGAAACAACTGACTCCTGGGAATGTTGTCATTTTAGGAATTTGGAAAATTTTTTTGTGGATTTACTTTTTTTAATTTGTATTTCTATTTTTGGACTTGCATGTCTATGGATTTATATTATTTTACAGAGAGAGTGAGAGAAATAGACAGAGAGAGAGTTAATGAGCCAAGCTATGAAAAAGACATGGCATCTGACATAATTATTGACATGATCATTTGATTAATCTACAGTTCCCTCCACCAAGTGGTCAATCTGTCCAACTGATACACACACATTTCTACTCCTGCACACTTCTTCTGAATAGTTCAGTGTAATCTAAAGATCTTACTGTTTCTGTCCCTTCAGTATCTGTCACATAGCTTTACACCATACTGATTCTTGTTCCATTCAGAAAAATATGATCAACTCTGCAGTGAAAGGCTAGGGATTTTGATTCACAATAAGTCTTTGTAACTGCTTATTAAGATTAACTACTTATTAACTACTAATTAACTACTTATGAAGTCTTCTCAACTACTTATCTAGTTGTTATCTTTGTTCATTTTGCTAAAAACACAACTACACATAACAACAACTAAATGCTTGACTCAAAAAAAAATTCTTTATGTCATTCTTATTTGATAAGAAGAGTACTGACAGTATAACCTCATTTTTACATTTTCATTTTTTTCAACGTTAGACTTCCAACGTCTAAGAGACAAAATTTAAGATGAGGTCTAGACTTACTGGGTGTAACAGAAAAAGCGTTGAACATAGTTACTATGTCATTAATAAAGTCTAAACAAAAGATAATGTAGGATATATGTCAGTTCACAAAAGTTCTGGTTCATACAGGGGTTTCAGTAGAGGGAGGAACATTGCTTGAGGTCAGGTTCACCTTGGAAAAACATAAAAGGTACAGTTTTTCATTCAGATTTATAGTGTTCTAGTAATTGTTTAATTATCTAGAGAATATAGATATCTCTATATATGAGGAGCTACTGGAGAGACTCCAGAGGAGGGCTACAAGGATGATGAGGGGACTGGAGCATCTGTCCTACAAGGAGAGGCTGAGGGAGCTGGGCTTGTTCAGCCTGAAGTAGAGATAGCTGCAAGGGGACATAATAAATGTTTATACATATCTCAAGGGTGGATGTCAAGAGGATGGGGCCAGACTCTTTTCAGTGGTGCCCAGTGACAAGACAAGGGGCAAGGGGCACAAACTGAAGCACAGGAAGTTCCGTCTGAACATGAGGAAGAATTTTTTTACTTTGAGGGTGACGGAGTCCTGGAACAGGCTGCCCAGGGAGGTTGTGGAGTCTCCTTCTCTGGAGATATTCAAGACCTGCCTGGACAAGGTCCTCTGCAGCCTGCTGTAGGCGACCCTGCTCCGGCAGGAGAGTTGTACTAGATGACCCACAGAGGTCCCTTCCAACCCCTACCATTCTGTGATTCTGTGATTCTGTGTAAATACAGTGCAGAGCAGTCCTGAAGCAGTGTCCAAGTTTGTGGAGTTGTCATATAGTTTAAATGATGCAACCAGAATTTATTAAAGAAGAAATAAAAATACATGGGTATTTAATATGATGAATGAAAAAATAGCTCACCAGTTCTCTGTATTTCCCTTCAAACATTAGTACATTATTTTTCACTACGACGACTACAAAAATACAGAATGACTAAAATAACTTCAAAATGCATTAGTTCAGTTTAGTTTTCATTTTCAAAATCTACTTTTGCTGAGAAGTGGCAAGTAATGTCATACATCACTCATTTCACAATCATTATTTTTTAAAAGGAAAAAACCCACAAAATTTTAAATCTAACAAAAAATTACCAAAGCAAACCACAACAACAACACTTTACCTGAAGTCAGGCACATAAAATATGAAGCTATTATGAAATATGATGCTGGAATAAAGCACTGGTGTTTTACTACAACAATGAAGTCAGTGAGCTTCTACAATGGTACTGTCATAATCAGATTGTCCACAAGACCAGTAACTAGTCTGTCCTAAAGAAATCTGCTGAAGTATCTTAGCCATAAAAATGAAAACTAATTAAATATCCACCATGGTTATTTTGATAGAGATGAGAAAAATTTCTGATATCTTAAATAAAGTGTTAATATTATCTCTCAACTTTACCATGAAATGAAAATATCTTTCTCTTATTTCTTTAAATGCTCAGATCCGTTCCCAGTCTTACCCCATTCTTATACTTCATGAGTTTTTAGGCTTTATTTGGTTCCTGAATAATTCTTCCACCCAATGCTGTGCAGGATTCAGAAGTATTATCATTTAAGATTGCTGAAGTACGTTTATATCCAGATCTGATCCTGCAAAAAAAAGTAGCTCTACAGTTCTTTCATCACAGAGGAAAAGGCTTTTATGTAGCTTTACAAGATAATGAATCTCATACATAAGAAGATGTATTATGTATTGAGTCAGGTTTTTGTCACCTTAGAACATATTTACCTGAAAAAAGATGTGAGTGGTCATATGTAGAACAGACATTTATCAGATATGGGATTATACGGAGAAAGTGGATAAAGCATGACCACATATTATTTTTCATAGTACAAGAAGAACGTGAAATCAAATAGAATGATCAGGCAATTTTAAAGCAAGAGAGTGAACAAACACAAAAATTTCTTTCTCACAATGTATAATTACATTGTATAATTCACTGTCACAATAGGTTTTTTGTTACTGAGAAATATAAAATAGTTCAGGAAGTGATTAGGATGTTCATATAAGAAACACAAATTGATTGAAGTTAACTACAATGGTCTGGATGAAACTTGTGGATTGGAAAACTATCTGTGACTGATGGAGGCTGGAAATAGTGGGACTTTATCTATGATATTTCTAATACTCTTCTCAGCATCTACTTCTAGCTATTAGCAGAGATCAGATATCTGTTCCAATCACTCACTTTTCTACAACCAATTATGTTAAAGTATCAGATTTATGTAAGTTCTCTGGGAGAAAAACATCAAAATCTGTTTTTCCATAAAACAATTTCAGTGTGAAATGTCTAAATTGAATATTGATCAAAGTAGTCTTTTCAAATTAATGTATATTCAGAAACTATTTCTCACTTACCTAATTATTTCATGATTGATTGCTTGAGATGGCAGTCCTACATCAAGACTTGTTGAGTGTCATTGTTTATAGCAGGACAGCAATAAACAGAGCAGCAGATGCTCTCTATCAACCCCCGCCTTCCCACCATAGGAAAGGAAAAGGAGGAAAAGGGAGAAAGACTTACAAATTGAATATAAAAACAGCTTTATTAATAATACTAATAATGCTAATAATGTTAATAATAAGAGAAATAATGTAAAATATACAAAACCGATATGGATTTTCCCAGAGTTGGGTGCTAGGCACTGGCATCCCGCCAGCAGCTGCCAGGCAGCACCAGGAAGTCCCGGACTGGCCTCAGCAGTAGACAGGAACTGGACTCAGGAATGCACAGATCAGAATCTGGATCAGGATTGCAGGCAGAACAACAAGCAGGGTCCTCTTCAAAAGCAGCCATGGACAAAGAGAGCGAGACCCTCGTGGTCCCGAGACCCTCGTGGTCCCCCAGCTTTGAAGTTGTATGGTGTGCATGGCATGGAATATCTCATTGGTCAACACCAGGTCACCTGTTCTGTCCATCCCTCCCCGCAAGAGCGACACTTTACGACTCCTCACTTGCGGGACATAAGAGGTCTATCAGTGACTTTGGATGCTAAAGCAATAATTATAAACAAGGTCCTTCTTCTGCATTCCTTTCCTACCGTTAGCTCAGTGTAACTATAAACATTAGGTGTTACTGGCTTTGGAGCGGACAATATCTGAAAAATATGCAGCCAGCTTCAGAAAAATGCAGGTACTTCGAAGAATATAGCTGTAAGGGAGATTCACTAAATTTAAATCTGTTCTGTTTTAACCAAAATCGGGACACTGAGGAAATGCCATTAGTAATCCTTATTGTTATGGTATTATGAGATTGAAGGCTGAATCCAGACAAAAAATATTATTGGAAGGAGATACTATTGTTCAGTTACTAAAATGAAAAGTTTAGATAAATTGTGCTTAATCACAGTGATCATGGATACAAGAGAGAGGAAAACAATGGAGAAAAAGAGAGAAAATAAAGAAAAAGAAGAAAGAAGCTATCAACTGCTGGAGTATTAGACACCTGTGTTTCTTTCCTGAGGTGCTTCATTAGCTCACTGAGATGGAATAGGCTTTCAGCTACACTTAGCTAAGTCAGGAAAAATTCTGCTGAAGTCAACAGCTACATACATAAGAAAATGGTGTAAAACTCACTGTGTCTTCAGACGCTATTCTGTGTATTCAATAGCTGTCTGTTTTGTAAGCAGAGGACCCTGACTGTGTTTCTGTTCCAATAAAATAATCTGGAGGTGCTTCAAACAAAGAAAAACAAAAAAAACCCTCCCTGGTCCTATTAAGCTCTCTTTTGAACTTTTCCAGCTAGCTGGTAGTAACATGGTATAGGCATGCTGTTGTCCTGGTTTTCTATGAAAGAGCTGTATATGGGTGACAAAAGGAGAATGAGGTAAATGCTCAAAATGGACAAACACAGACAGATTAAAATGACAAAAAGTAACCACATAGTTTAGAAGTAGGATAGGAGGAAGCAAAGAAATGTATTACACTGATGATCTGAAATCTAGTAGGTTGGGGTGTTTTGTTATTCTATAGATGTGAATAACTTTTTACTGCCAGATATTCTACATCACATTCTTACTTTCCTGGACAATATTTTTGAATTATTCATACTTTACATTGTAGAATTTCTTAAAAAAGAGAACTTCTCTATTAAGAAAATTGTCATATATGTACATATATATATATGTGTGAACTGAAACACAGTCCCACTGTTCTCCTCCATGTTAGTACACTCAATTTATGTTAAAGTGGAGTGACCAGGTGTGAAGACTGGTTTAACTGATTTCTTGACCACAGGGGAATAAGAATATCATTGCATAGAAACATTCTGTCTTGTGAAAGAGCTTTCAACTGATTTTATGGGTGATGAAGTGTATAGTATAGTTTGCCCATGCCAGAGAGTACGCCAAGGCTCTGGTGTCTATCCGTGCGAAGATTCTATGTATCTGTCCTATCTCTCACCTCTACAGCACAGTATACAACACCACAGAGGCCCTGGTAACACCTTAGGTAAACAAAGCTGTGCCTTTCCAAATTCTGAGCACAGACTAAGGTTTGTTCCAAGGAGTGAATAGTCACACTCTGTGTGTCTAGTTTCTTCTTTTCCTGGCATATGAAACCTGTTCCACACCACGTAGACAACTTCTCTCCCCTGATCGTCTACTAGGAAAAACTGCATTTCTTGCCACAGGGATAACTGGATACCACAGTGGGGTTCAGACACTTATGTTTAGGCATCTAATGAAACTGTAGATGCTACAGTGTATCCTCTAGCTGCTGCTTCGAAAGTCTCAGATTTCCACTAGTCATGCATCATCACATTTAGTCATATAGGAATACTGGATGTGTAGGATGTCTCAGCTGGCATCAGAGGTTGATGTCTGAAAACTAACCCAAACTCTGAGAACTTTCGGCTAGCCAATGGTGAGACAATACAGCTTGTTATAGTCAAACTAACATTAGAACATCTGTTGCAATTGAGAGAAGACGCTGAGTTCTGGCCTTATCTGTTTACAAAATGACCTGTCTTGAACAGTTGTAAATCACTTTTCTTTTCTGATTTCCCTCACAGTTGCAGTGATTTGCCACCTATAGGCTACAGTCTGTTTTGTCTGAATTTCATTTGTGTTAATTGACTTTTTCTTTCCCAGATTAATGATTTTTACATTTGAAGGCAGAGCATGGTGAGGGATATATTCATTATGGTGTCTTAGGTGTACTCCAAAGAATAAATGTGAAGACCAAAGACCAAATTCATTCCTCCTGCCAAGATGCATGACCAGTTTGCATAGCCAGTGTGCGTTTTGGAGGAAACTTACAATAATTCCATAAATGGGTGCTTATGATTAAGAAGACAGACAGTTATAGTTAAAAAGACACTTGACTGAATTTTCATACTGTAACCACGCACTTTGTATGCTGTAATCATGCATTTAAGAATGGTCATTAATTTACTAATTTAACTTCACAAAGTCTATTGTGTCTAGTTCACTATGTAATGACAGCTATTTTGAGTAGAACAAAATTGCCTGTGATATTAATCTTTAAAAGATACTGCCTGAACACCTTGAGGGAATCATGTAAATCCACAGTTAGCCCATAAAGGTGGCTTTGTACTGAAGTGGAAGCATTCATTTATGCTTCCAGAGCTCATTTATGATCCAAAGGCATCTTCTGCAAGGTGAAAAAAGTAGTTCCCCAGGAACTCTCTGTGCTGGTATTCGCTGGGGTAGACTTAATTTTCTTCATAGCAGCTAGTAAGGGGCTATGTTTTGGATTTGTGACGAAAACAGTGGTCATAGATGTTTTCGATGCCGCTGAGCAGTCTTACACAGAGTCAAGGCCTTTTCTGTTTCTCACATCACAGAGCCAACAAGTAGGATGGAGGTGTACAGAGCCCCAGATCAAAGGGAGCAATTGTCTCAAACATCTGTCTTGAGAAACAGAGACAGAGTCGAGATGCTCAAATTAAGCAAACTCCTAAATCAAGCATTGTGCTTTGGGAACATCCTCATTTTGGTGAGGGACTGGGGCAGACAAGTGGAATCCTGTGGAGGCAGGGTGCCACACTGAAAAGCCCACCTCTCTCCCTCTGAGATGTCAAGTAGGCAGGGGGGAACTCTGAGACCACCAAAACCATCCCCTATGCCCAGCGACTAAGCACAACAGTACGCCTCCCATGAGGAGAAACAAAGTGTTGAAGACAATCTCTGAATTGTTGTTGAATAGCAGCCAGAGTTCCAAGATACAGAACATCTCATTGTTACAAACTTGTTTGACCAAGTGAGGCGGTGAAACAACGAGTTGACAAGAATAACAAGAACTCTGGTGTCCTCAGATGGCACATGACTATAAAAGGACAAAGCGAGTAAGGGTCTTCCTCCCCAGATGACCACCAGAAACCCTCTGAGAGCCCCACACAGGCGTAGATGACTTTGGTTGCTCAGCACAATCCCTGAGCAAGCGCAGAAGACCCTACTTGCACAACATAATGAATATGCATTAGATAGGTGGAATAATTGTATTAGTTAGGTGGAGCTTTTTGTAACCTTTGTGTATAAAGATGCAACGCGATTGTGAGCAGGTATGCACACCCGCCACTGGAGGACCCTGACCACCAGCAATTGTCGCTGTATCCAAGGGTGGTGATATCTCTTCCTTTTTGTTTTCCTCTGTTTCTCTGTCTCTGACTTTCTAAGCACAGAAGGATAACATTATAAGTTTGTTCATCTGCTGTATTTTGCAGTTTGTTGTAAGTTTTGCTAAATCAATATCCTTTCTAATCTCACTGCATTCAGAGTAATGTAATTATAAAATTACAAAGTTATCATCTTTTGTAATCTCACTGAATTCCAAGTAAACCTTTATTTTTAATCAAACCTTTTGGGCCCTTGTTGTGACTGCTAGGTACCGTGCAGAGAATCGAAAAAAATCACCTCCCATTACCCACTGAGTGGGACAGGACAATGTCCATAAGCAGCTGGGAGGGGACACAGCAGGTACAGCTGACCTCAACAGACCAAAGGACCATTCCACACCATATGACATCATGGTCAGCATGTAAAGCAGGGAGAAGAAGAAGGAAGGGAGGGATGTTCTGAGTGATGGTGTTTATCTTCCCAAGTAATCTTTACAAGTGATGGAGCCCAGTTTTTCTGGAAATGGTGTCACAGAAGTGTAAGACTGACAAAAATGTGTTCCAAGAATCAGTTTCAATGGTGTCAAAAATAGAACAGTTTTATTGAACATGGAGGTTATATTATAAACACTTTGGCAAACACAACTTATTTACTGGTTCAGGATGTCAGTTGGGAACTAACACTACAAGGTGTGTGACTAAATCTAAGCTTAGAATGATGACTCAAAAAAATTGCACAAACCAGTCACCCATAAGACAAGGCCACTCAGTCCTGGGAAGTTTCTCTGGACAATGTCCTGATCTAAATGGAGTGTCTCCGACTGCTCAGAGGAAGACTGGCTCAGGAGGGGTCCTCCAGTGGGCTCCATTTGTACCTAGGTTGGACCTTGTCAAGTGGTCACATATGGCTCCTATTGGTTGAGGGGTTCTCTTAGGTGGGCTTATTGACTGAGGTAGTCTTTGGTGGGCTAAGGTATATGGGGTACGTGACTTGGGTCTCTCTCTGTGTGTGACCTACAGCATACATGCTTCCCACTAAACTAGCCACCATGTCCCCAGTACCATGCCATTAGACCCACAGGGAGGGGGTAGAGTGTACTTTCCACAGATGGCTGAACACCTGAACACCTGGAAGTAGTGATAGATTCCTTGTTTTGCTTTGCTGCATGTGTGGCTTTTGCTTGGCCTATTGAACTGTTTTTATCTCAGCCCACAAGTTTTCTCACTTTTGCTCTTCTGATCCTCTCCACCATCCCACCCAGGGTCAGTGAGCGAGCGGCTGTTTGGGGCTGACCTGCCGGCTGGGGTTAAACCACAGCACTCCCTTAGCTCTAGATAAGCCCTCAGTTATCTATTCCGCTTTCATTAGTGCACTGTTGCTCAAATTTTAAAACTTTACATGCTTTAGTTGGCTTTATTATGAAAGGGTTTTAAAAACCTTATACTGTCCTTACCATGCTTCTGAATAATTTTCTAATGCCTTTTAACAATTCCATTTTAATGTAAATTCAGTACCTTAGAACACAAAAAAGAATAAGTGTTGAATTGAAAGAAATGTCTGCCTCAAGGGTGGAGAAACTGAACTTGCAATTATTGATGGAATTGCAGATTTTCAATGACCTAGAAATCTGTATATCTAAAGTTATACAATTCAGGGCAAACTATTACATAAAAAGCATTCATAATAAGATATGTATTGGCAATTATATGTTTAAGGTCATCATATTGATTTTTAGGTTATTTAATGCAAGGACATAATTAGTCTTATAATATGCCTGTGCAGACTTAAAGAGCGTGTGCAATATGCTTGCATGAACAAAAGGAAGTGAAAGAGAAAGGTAAATAAAGCATTGATTTTTTTCTAAAAGAGCCTTTATAATTTTCTCTGCTCTACCTTTACAGAATTCTTTTTTCTTTTTTTTTCTATACAGTTGTTGTTCCTAAAATATACTGTCATTTTTATTCCAATTCAAGGCCCAAACCTTGTTCAGTAAAGTCAATGAAAAAACACTCTGTGACTTCACCAAGTACTACACAAGGTCATTTGAACATGAAACACAAGTCTTTAAAGTGAAAAAACAGAAACTCTTCAGTTTACATGCTTCATCCTTCCTCGCTCATAACCTAATTTTTTTCCTTTAAAAACGAAGAAAATTAAAGAAAACTGAAATATTTTTTTTTCTAAATTTCAGACACCGATTTTTCTAATTCTTTAAAAAAGTCTTTAAAATTCTTTGTGATGATCTTAAAAAGCCAAAGCCCCCCCCAGACTTTATTTGATAACATAAAATTAATGGGAATTATATGTCAAGTTGCTGGACCTTTTTCTCCTTTTCTTTTTGAAGTCAAAGAAACAGAATTTAAAAACTAGGAACTCTCTCTCATGTGTCCTCCCAGAGAGCTCTGCTTTTCTTATGTCCTTTGGAAACTTCTGGGGGCTCTGACTTAGAGTTTTATGTTGGTAGAGGAATTTAAAATCCAAAAAGTCCTTGCAGGAATATGTGTATCAAGATCATCAAGAGGAATGAATGAACAAGGAAACTGCTCAAAACTAGAATTTTATTTACTTCTCCTAAACTCTATAGAAAGAAGCTCTACAAAATATCTTGTCTTCACAAAATTGTTTACATACATTATCAAGCACTTTATCCTTGTCAATATTAACATTTCCATTATGAACTATAAAATAAACCTTACTCCATGAATAAAATCTGCTTTAATGGTGAAAACTACAAGCTTTCTTTAAGATTTCCAAAATTGGATTAGACTTCTTTAGTTTTTTCTCATCTAAAGCCCATTTTTCTGAAGTCATACAAAAAAGAATGTTTTATGCAGTGGTAGTCAATGTATGAAGAGTGACATCTGGAGGATCTCTGCCATCTTTTATGTGTCTCTAACTAAAAAAAAGTGTATTTTCAAGTGGCTTAGACTTGCCCTTCCATTGGGAACTTTGTAGGACCAGATAATCAAAACAGCTTAAAGAATACTATTCTAGAAAAAAGTATAGATAAAATAATCTGTAATGCTGTGATCACCTTTATAGAAATTGTTATGCCTTCAGATAGCTTTTTTCCTACTTTTTTAGATATTAAGTCTCAGCTATTTGCTTCTCAACACGAACATGACTGCAGATTTTATAATCTTTCTATGTCAGAAACACACTCTGTACCATATCTTACGCAGCTTTAGCCTGCATTTGCTTTTGAGTTCTTCAAGTTTTCTACAGTGCAATCTGCTAGCTAATAAGATTTCTTTGCTGTCTTTGTTTCCTTCTTATTGTACAGCTATGGTACATAACTTTCATTAGCTGATATTACAAAATACTTATCTTTGCTTGCTTCAGCCACAGCCAAATGCAGTGAGAAGATGAAATCACTCACTATTTCTATAACAGGAAACAATATCTTAGAAAATACATTAAACTGCTTCTGTAATCTTCAAACTCACATTTTCATGGCTAATCATCCTATACATTACGTAATGTTGATGATTCGCACATGGCTAAGGTTTATATGCCACTACAAGGATAGTATACCTCACATACATCATATCACAATAGAATTTTCTAAGATTGTCTTTCAGTTTTCTTCTTACCAGAAGACCGTAAGCCAGACCTTAATGCCACAAAACCAAAAGCACTTTTGCACTCACAGTACTGGCTTCTGATTAAAGCCTAACATTCTTTCAGCACATTGCTAGCAGTATCTCTGGGCTGGCCTTTCCAATTACTCTCAATGCTTGGCATTTTTAACTGGTATATGTATTACTAACCCTGCTGTTAATCACTGAAACTGAGAAAACTGATGCATGCTCCTGCTTTCTGATCTATTGGCTGTCATAATAGTGGGGTCTTTTAATAATGCTTATCACTATTTCAAGACTTTGAATCTTCACGGCATTGTCCCATGCTACCAGAAAAAAAAAAAAAGAATCTTCACTGCTAATCCTTGGGAAACCCGATCAAGAGATGACCATGAAAACTGGCTATGTAATTTCCTAAACTAATGTTATTATCAATGGTGACCCAAAAGTGTTTGCCACTTCATTAAAATTTACTTAGAAACATACAGGTATGATTTTATGTCATCAGTTTTAACCTGGCTTTCATTCAATTAACCACACTAACACATCTTTTCTACATATTCGGAATGACTTCATGACATCTACTGAAAGGGGGGACTTTACAATTTTCTCCTGCTAGACTTGCTGCTCCTTTCAGTGGCACTTGATGCTTCCAAGATGAAGTCCCATTTCTTTGCACGTGTCATCAATATGTTTTATCATTCACTGTGTTACATTCTTTTTAAATTTACTTCTCAGTCAATTCAAGCACAGCTCATGATTTTTATCTGTTGTTTGATACTCTACTGACATACTGACACCTGTGTTTCTAAATTAGCAGGAGGTAGACTATCAGTAATTTGAATGGCACTTCTGAAGGATTATATTTACTCATGATGACTAAATAACACAACTAAAATTCAGATCTGGATTTTACAAAATTGCATGATACAATATAAGATTTGAAATTCCTGCAGTATGAACATATGCACAAGATAGAGTTACATTTCCAAATTCTGTAACAGTGTAAAATAATTCAATACTGCGTCCTGCCTAGGTACACAGAATCTCAATACAGACATTCAACATCTCCCACTGGTATTACAAAACTAAAAAGATCATCAACTCTGATAGTCTTTCTGCTGTACTCATGAAATATTTTCAACTCATTTAAACTTTAGTCAGTAGATAATTAAACCATGAAATGTGATTGACTATATTGTTTCTGTATTGAGAGAGCTCCATTAGCTTTCAGCTAGACAGATGATCCATTTTTAGAGCCTGCTGCTTACACACGGAGTCCTTCCTGCTGTGTCCCAATTTATTTGAAGGACATTTTTGTTACTGTACTCACCAGGATGTGTTTTATGGCCTCGTTCCCCTTCTTTGTATATAGTTAATGTTAACATAGAAGTAAACATGCAGTGCATAGGACTATGTCCTTAAGAGATACTCTTACACATTTTAATAAAGAATAAGATTTCTTTTATCTCATACAGAGTTAAGTAGAATTTAACTGTAACAATCCTCAAATAGATCACTATCAATTTCTGCATTATGAGATTATAAACAATAGAATCACTGAACGCCTCAGTGTTTGTGATACCCACAGTACGTTATCAGATTGAAGTTAAGTAACTAAGATCAGGAAAAGGTGCTTAAACACCCAGGTTAGGTACCTCTAGAGTATTGAAACAGCTTAATTTTAATTAGGAAATTTATCTGAATTTCCTAAATTTCAGTTGAAAGTTAAAAAAGCAGTCCAAGTTTCCATGAATTATTTGTCTGTGAAAGAAAAACCCTAAGAAAACAACAGCTGAAAAGCATCAGTTATGAATTTTATTGTCTGTAGAGGCCAATCAGCTCCTGGAAAATCAAAGATTACATCTCAATTTAAAGTCATGAGTAATGCGCAGATCCCATGTATACCACATTTTGTTATTTCGTCTTCACATATCATGGCAAAACTTAGCTGTCTACTGTCTATCCTTGCCTCTGTATTCTGGTAGGAAGGAAACTAAAGTACAGAATCACAAGACACAGAAAGTTAAGCGAGTGATGGTATGTTCGACTAGGTTCCAGTCTACATAATCATGACAGCAGAACTGGGGACAACACCAGTGAAGCATTCTTACCCTGCTGTTAGAAGTAACTCTACTAAGTCTTCGTAATCCAGATCTTCCAAATATTTAAATTTTAATTTTTCCCTGAATACTGTCTTGTACTTTTGAACTTTCACTGCCTGCTTGAAGTATTTACAGGATTATTTTCTCTGCAATCTTTCTTTCTCCTTTTTGGGAGGAAGACATATTTGCCCCTTACTTTCTGCATCTGTTTGGAGCCATAAACACCGCACAGGTTGGAGTAACTCCATGAAAGATTGCCTTTTGCATGCACACTTCATTATGCATAATAATCATATTGTATCCACAAAACTTCAACTATTTTAACCTTTTGCAATAGATTTTAAGTGCTCCAGAATATCTGGTCAGACTTTCATTTCATTATGTTCTTCAGAACTCACGAATTGTTCCATTTTTGTTGCTAGCATAGTTTATTTGTCTGAGTCTAGACTTGATGTTGCTCAGGTTTCAACTGGCAGAGATTTAATTGTTAATGTGCAATATTCTGTAATTCAGTAGTACTAGTTTATAGTACTAATTATTTGAACTGAGTTCTGAGCTGTGCTCTTCATTTAACAGTTTTAGTATTTACTGTACTATCATACAGATTATGGATAGCTTGGACTTGAAACAATGCTTTTAAAATCACAGTGCTTTGCAAGCAAAATTTTGTATTGGGGTTGGCATTCATGTAACTTCCTAAAAGGTGAGTTGTGCCATCTGTCTTAAAGTACCTGTCTCCATTTACTAGAAGAATATCCTAGACAGCTAGTTTAGACTAGTAAATCAATATTTGGACACTCATAATAGGTGGGCTGAGGTGAATTGGGCCATGCATTCCACAAGCTCTACACAAGTGTCAGCTTGAATTAAGAGTTTTATTTATTCTAATGCTTCCGTCATTTTTTCCGTTTCTTTTTAAAAATGTATCTATGAATTTGATTTATTTCTTCAAGTACAATGCTTTCAAATTTTCTGTAGTACAATCTGATAGCTTCTCGTTCTATTTATATATATAGGCATATATGTATGTATTTACACGTATACATAAATATTTAAGTGTATATGTCTAGAAACAGCTATCTTTCAGTCAAATTTCCATTCAGCAATTTCAGTTGTCTTTACAAATAAAAATTTCTTTTCTTAAATCTCTTGCCAGTACCTTTCTCATTTCTAGAGATCTCCAGCTACAGTGATTATTTTGGCAGCACCGTGCTTTTTAGTTTTCACTTTTCTTCTCTTCTTCTGCTTGTAAACAAATTCCCTGTTCCATTCTTCTCTTCTCAGGCAGCATTTACCAAGGTATCTGAGTCATAGATTCATTTTATGATTGGTCTTCAGCATAACAGCAACGAGTTAAAACATTAACAGGCAATAAACTGCAGAACTTTAAAGGAGCAAGAGAGGATCTAGGGGATCATGGTAATTTAGCTTGAATCCCCCTCGTACATGCATATAGCAAGAAAGCAGCAGTTTCAGAAGGCAATTCAGGATATGAGCCTCATTAACCTCAGAAATGCTCTCTGGGGCAATATCTATGTCTCTTTTTTTGGTGACTAAATGGGAATCCTGAGGACATCAGTAAGTATATTGGTGTCTATAGTTTGGTAGGGTGAATAGTTTCATGTTTCCACTAAGATGATCAAAGGGCTGGAGAATCTGCCCTATGGGTAGAGACTGAGGGAGTTAGGTCTTTTCTCCCTGCAGAAGAGAAGGCTCAGGGGAGACCTCATCATAGTATTCCAGTACTTAAAAGGCAGCTGCAAAGAGGACAGAAGCTCTCTCTTCACAAGAAGTCACAGAGAATGCAAGGGGCAATGGGTACAAGCTGCACCGGAAGAGGTTTTAATTAAGAAAGAATTTTTACAATGAGAGTAATCATTCATTGGAACAACTTCCCCAGGGACATGGTAGAGTCCCCATCACTTTAGGTTGTCAAGATGTCATTGGACAGAGTGCTAGATAATCTCAGCTAAGCTCCCTTTCCCACAAAAGGTTATACCAGAAGATCTTCTGAGGTCCCTTCCAACCTGGACTGTTCTATGATTCTGTGATTCTGTGTTTAGCTTACACATTAGATTGAACTAGCAAATTCAGTTAATGTTCCAAGAGGTATTGGGGTCTGCCAAACAACTTGAAGATTCAGCTACCTGTACGAAATTTTGGCAGCTTCCTCCTTTCCCACTTCTCAGGATTGCTTAGGTTTTTCTCTGTACAAGGATTTATGTCTGATAACAGAATCAGACAAGATCCACTGTCTCCCCCATATGTCCCCTGGGGTTTTGCTGTGTAATGCTGTCAAAGAAAAAAAACCAAGGCTCAGAAAGAACATAAGGCATCTCATATCTGAACTTGAAAGAAATCCAGACACAGACTTACGTGCCGTAACTACGTGGAAATTTTGTTTGGAGGATTTCAGCTACAAAAAATAGTAAGAGAAGATATAGAAATTCACAGATATTCCTGGAAATATGAAAGATAAAGGCCTCAAAATATTATGAAAACAGTCATATCCACATTTATTCAAGCAGTTTATTAACATATCTAATGCTTCAGCTCAGCTTTTGGCTGAGAGGGTCACATGATAATGCAACTCATGTAAATGGTGTTTTACCTACTGTACATTAAACACTAATTCTTTCTTTTTCACTTTATATTTTTCTTACCTAAAATGAGTTACTGATACACATAATGTTTTCTAGATGAATAGTAATATTTTTCAAAGAGGATTTTTGTATTGCAGACTTGCTATGATCATAAACTTTTATACTTAATGACTTCTCTTCAAATTATAACATTTTAGCATGGTAGTGGAGAATGGGAAAAATTGAGTAGAGAGGAGAAGGAATAGAGAATGAAAGTAGGAAAACTATCATTACGATTTAGACTTTCTTTCCTTGAAATAAAAATCATTCTACGAAAAGAAAAACCCTCTTATGAAATATCCTTTATAAGAACAAAACAAAAGCTGTTGACTTTCTGACCTGGGACTGTGTCAGAGGCAGAAACAGATAGGAAGGGAGTAAATAGTAAAAGAAGACACTATGAAAGCGAATGTTCTCAGCTTACTAAAAATCTGAATGTTGACAAGTTGATTGTAAGCATCAAGGCAAAGGAAAGCTTTAGGTAGAAATTTGAAGGAGAATAATGAGACAGCTCCTCCTAAGTTTACGTGAATAACAAAAGAGAAATCTAACAGAATTTTGTTTTATAATTTGACTGGCAGATGATGAAGGCTGGCTGTGATCAACCAACTGGGAGCAGGAGGTGAAATCTCCATAAAAGATATTATGTGGTAAAAGAATAATTTTGAAGAGCTCTGAAACTGAAATCATGTTTTTATTACACATCACAAAAGAGATAAGGAGAAATGGTACAGAGAGGAATAATAAACTCAAGTAAAAAGATTAAGAAAAAATAGGGTTCTTTTTAAAAATGTGAATAGTGTCCTAGTGTCCACCTGTATCAAACCGAACTAGAGAAGAAGTTGTTTGTTTCACAAGATCCTAATTTGGATGAGACTCTAACTCTACATGTAAATGGTAGAGCTGGATGTAAATTCATCTTTTTTGTGCCATAAAAGCTTGAAATTTCAACTCTGTTCCTATTCTGTTCTAGAATAACCACAAACCTACTGCTGGGTAAAATTATTTCATGGGTAACATATAGTCTAAACCCTGCTATTTTGGAAGATTGAAACTACTTATGATTTTGAAGAAAAGAATCGAAATAAATGTTGATAACTTTCATTTCAAACATTGAATATAGAAATGCTACATTCTAAGAGTTATATTTTTCCCCAAATTAGCATTTTCCATTTAAAATTCAACTGATACTGAGATAAAAAAAATCTGAAAGCAAAGGGGCTGGCAAATTCAACAAAATAAAAGCATTTTTGGTCTTTACTAAGTTTCAAATTCATTTTAGGTTGGTTTAATTTGAGCTAAAATTAATTGTTCTGAAAAGTATAAATTTTTACACTATTTTAAGGTAACTAGGGGTTTGAAAGATGCACTATACTCTCCTTCCATTTGAACTGATCAATTATATATTCTGGGCTGGAAGATTTATTTCCTCTCCCTTATCATTGTTTGATTTTTTTTCTCTGACAGTAGCAACTGGAAAGTCCCTCTGTCCTTAAAATGTAATAGAAACCTGTAAAAGGGGATGATTTAGGTGTTCAAGAAAAGCTCAAGGGACACAAAACTACTGAATTGTCTCTTCCATGACAGAGAAAAGTCTTAAGGGATACCGAGAAAAAAGATTAATGTCAAGTGAACTAAATTTGTGCTTTATTGAAATTTGTAATTTTGTTTAATTTCTACTTAACAACTTTGTTTCCAATTTTGCAGTCCATTGTTTAGCCATTTTCTTTCTGTGCGTATACATATATGTGTGTGGGTTTTTTCATTTTAAGAGTAACCAGCTGCTCAGAATGATCTGTGGTAAATGCAATATGCATAAGGTTCTTTATCTCACACAAAAAATACAGAAAATGTTATTCAAAGAAACCCTGAATAGACTTGCATCCTTGATTAGATTTGGGAATCTGGGTGAGTGGGGTGAGTTTCCACTGTGCTACAGTGGCCAATATCATACGCCAAGACACATGAAAAAGTTTCCCCAGCAAGCACCAACTTCAAACACCTTTACAGGAAGAAAACAGTAGAAAGGGACCACAAAACATTAGCTACAAAATTCATCTAGCTAGATACAAACATCTAAATTATAGAAATTTGCATATGATGAGGTAGTGATTCTGAGGTGTCTCTATGGTCAAAGGAGAGAAAAACAAAGTCTTAAAGCATGATACTTCTCTTCTAATAGCTGTTGAGAAAATGTTGGATGATTCCCTTTATTGACCATAAAGGGAGTGACAAATGCTTATCTCTATAGTACAGTCATCTAAGGTGAAGTGAGCTGAATCCTAGCTGGACAAAAGAGTTTTAACATCACTTCTTTTGAAATTGTGCTAGAAAACATATTTTTATACCTCGAATAATAATGGAAAAAAAAAAATAATAATAAAAACCTGATTCTACAATCCTGTAATTACATTAGACAACTTCAGTTTTTAAGGACATATCTTTAATAACGTGAAGAAGTCTCTGCCAAAACAGTTATAACTTACAAGAGAATCTTTACATAATTTCATAATAGTCTACATATTTTTTCTTTGGCTTATAGAGTGCTGATATTTTTTTTCTTCTAAACCCATTTATAAACTTCTGTAAAGGTACCAAGTGCTTGATTACTAAGTATTGTGCCTGATTCAACTTTGTTTTACATGCAGAAGCTCTAAACACTGTATTCAATATTACTACTTTATTAGATGCTATTAGGATATCTTTCTACTGACAGCTAAATGAAATTTCTGCTAACAAGTAACTACTTACTCCTGGCCTTAAAGGAGTTGTTTACAAATGCAGCTTGAAATGAGGTGTTGGCAGTTTTTTGTTGTGTACATCAAGAAAATTCAGATGCCTTGAAAAAGGCAGAAAAACATGAGCTAAACGCATAGAGCTGTGCTTTTTAACCATTTTAGCCTGCTCCTTACTTCAATCAATTAAAAATTCTCTGTCTTGCCACAGTATGTGGCTCCTACAGCATGAATACTTTATGCTTCACTTGTTTTTCAGTAATACCTCCCAGGAAGAAAAATGCAGGCTTCTTTACTTTTTCTTCCTTCCCCCCCCCCACCATAGCCAGCACAAGTATGCATACCCTAAAAAGCATAGAATTTCATATATAATAACTAGACTACCTGTCCTAATTAATTTCTTATTATAGTTGTGATTTTACTTGATTCGTTACTCATGCTTTTGAAAGAGTTGTTTCTGTGGCTGCCTAAATTTAATAATGACTTTGACTACACACAGACCACTACACTTACAGACTTTTAAACAGTGTCCGAGTGTTTATAGCACCTACTGAAAGACATTTACTGTCACTGCACATTGAGCCTGCAGGTAGAGTGGATCTTTACTACAATAACTAAGATCACAGTGGTACTTCTGTATGTTTTCTAGTAAAGCCTATGTATATTAATTATTTCACTAGAAAAATCTAACAATTTTTACTGTTGTTAAAATATCTGGAAATGGGATGTGATCCTGCTCGGGAAAAAATAAAGTAAAAAAACCCAAAACAAACCCCCAAAAGCCCCTTAGATTTCCCTTGGTCAAACAGAGATGCAATATGCAAAATGTTTCAGAAGTATTATGCAAGATGTTTCAGAAGTATTGACTATTCAAAGTCTACTTTGTCTTTGGGATTTAAGTGGAGGTAAGAGGAAAGCATCCAAACTGGCAGTTCTGCTGTTACAAAGAGCAAAAGTAAAAAAATCCTGTAAGTCATATAATTAGATTTTCATTCTGTCCTCTTCAAGTTCATAGTCATCGACAACAATAGACTGTCTGCTGTGAGAGCCAAGCTCACAAAACATGTTTACCTCATAAAATTTCTCTAGAAAAGTTCAAAAAACATAGAATCACAAAATCATAGAATTGTTTGGGTTAGAAGGGACCTGTGAAGGTGCTCTAGACTGAACTCCCTGCAATGAGAAGGAACATGTCGCTAGAACAGGTTGCTCAGAGGCCTGTCCAACATAACCTTGAATGTTTCCAGGAATGGGTCATCTACCACCTCTCTGGGCAACCTCTTCCACTGCCATGGCACCCTCATAGTAAAGAATTTCTTCCTTATATCCAGTCTAAATCTACCCTCTTTCAATTTTAAACCATTAGCCCTTGTCCTATCACAACAGACTGCTGAAAAATTTGTCCTGATCTTTCTCATAAGCCCCCTTTAAGTACTGAAAGGCTGCTATAACGTCTCCCTGGAGCCTTCTTTTCTCCAGGCTGGAAAACCGTAACTCTTTCAGCCTTTCCTCATAGGTGAGGTGTTCGAGCCCTCTGATCAACAGCCTTCATCTCAAGCCCCACCTCTGGATGCATTCCAACACGCCCATGTCCTTGTGCTGAGGGCTTCAGAGCTGGATGCAGGATGCCAGGTGGGGTCTCACCAGAGCAGAGTAGAGGGGCAGAATAACCTCCCTTGGCCTGCTGGCCATGTGTTCTGATTTGGCTGCAGCCAGCAACAAAAGTGCCACGCGGCTGCCCCTTCCCCCCCCCCAGGGTGCTGAGGAGAATGGAAAGAAACAGGCAGAAACTGGTGGGTCGGGATAAGGGCAGTTTAACAGAACAGCA
>Ga0065711_1026669_pt1 | contig 62909 bp, 34 predicted proteins | sample Hoacrofraction12_FD_59098 | JGI IMG/M metagenome (GOLD analysis project Ga0065711, IMG submission 59098) | Hoatzin crop microbial communities from Cojedes, Venezuela - Epithelial fraction 12 v2 (version 2) | ecosystem: Host-associated > Birds > Digestive system > Esophagus > Crop | place... | reverse complement strand
CCACCCCGTGAGCACAACAGGGTCAGAACAGAGGACGTAGTCATGCATGTCTAAGCCCTCTTCCCAACCTTGTCAGAGCTCTCCCTTTCTTTCTATTCTTTTTCTCAATAGTGAATCTACACCTCACTTTCCACAGAAAGGGCAGGAAGACAAAGCTGCTGGCAGGGATGCCAGCTCTCTCCCTCCCCTCCTTGTCCTCAGGTTAAAAAGCATGACATAAAAGCATATCTCTGTGGCTTCTCCTTATCATCTATTTACTGAGGAAGGCAGCGTGCTCTTGGTGCTGGGTTGTGGTTTCAGGATATGCCCATTGTGATCTGCTCTGCACAAGGACAGCCGTTCTGCTGTTCTCCTCTGTGCTGGGCTCTGACCCAACTCCCCCTCAGCCCTCCCCTCCTCAGACAGTCCAAGCTTGTCAGCGGGAAATGAATGGATTTGCTTTCCCCTCTAGTACTTTCTTGCAAAGGAGAAGAACAGCTGCTGCCCTCCCCATCCCCAGGGATGTCTCCCCACTGCTCCTCTAGCCAGAACATCTATAATTGGATGTGAAAGAGAAAATAAAAAATCAAAGTTCTGAGTATATGGCAAAGATAAGCACTGAGACCAGGACCTTTAGGAGCTATTTTATGTATTAAATCATGCACAGAAACTGTTGCCAGATTTTTTAAACTGATGAAGACTTGCACTATCCAGTATTCCAGAGGTGTTCCTCAGAGGGGAACAAGGCTTCCACCCTAACATGCAATTTTTGAGATTCATGTAGTAGTCTTCTAAAATCAGTGATCTTTTCTGATCTTTCCATCTGTCCCCATAGGCTCTTCTCTTCTGAGATTTCCTTGTGCAGAGCTCTGAATTATATCTCTGTTGCTCGGAGAGTTACTGATCAAGGAGCAAGGAGAGTTTGGGGTTATCATCTACACCCCCTTTACAAATGGTCATATTCAGGGTTTTTGCATGGAGGAAGGAGCCAGCTGTCAGCCTTTTGTGGTAAGCAAAAGGGGAAGACCAAGTGAGAGTGCTACAGAAACAAGACCTCCTGTGTTTAATGGCAGTTGGACCTCTCGAGGAAACCACTTGGGCGGATACCCTGTCCCATGCGGTTGAGAAGTTCCCTCGGCCAGTGGTTTCAGAGGAAAATATCACGTATCACACACACAGACAGAGCCTTCTGGAGTTAATAAAATGATGTGCTCTTCTTCCCCAAAATGTTTTGCATTAACCCATCAAAATTTCCGAAATGCTGGCATGATGGAACACTTCCAGACAACAGGCTCAAGGGAGGTAAGCAGCCAACACACAGAGTAGCACGAGGGTAGATGATACTAAGCTGCTCAGGAATCACCTTCTTAACTTCAGATTATATTATGTTTTCAAAAACTACCTCATTTTCTGAATTAACTGTAATGCCACAGCATGCAAAAGCATATTGCTTTACTTGATAACGGTTTTTGACTCTTTCTTCCCCTTTTGTCTCATGATTTCTGAAGAGATATTGTATTTGCAGCGTTATGTCCCAGATATCCCTGTGACTTCAAATGGGCATAAGATTTCAAATTAACTCAGGTTTTGAACAGTAGTCAGCAATATTCGCAAGAAACAGATCACAGAAAATATGTGAAATACTTGTTCTTAACAGAAACAGGTGAGATAAGTGACTAGAAGGCAAGTTCCATTTGTAGTACTCTGTGCACAGCAGTGGCTGTAGCACTGCCTCTGACAGTGGGATGATTTCAGGTTTAAAAATGCATCTATCCTGTTTTTTTTCTGCTCGGTTACAACAACAACAGCAAAATGACAATATTTTGAGGAGGAGGAGCTGTGGCCAGGCAGGTTTTTTTCAGCACGATGTGATCACCTGTCTGGGAGAGAGCTGAAACCTGCACTCCTGTTAAAAGTAGCCTCCTCACATCTTTCTGCAGTCTACACCACAGAATTCAGGGATTTTCCCATTTTTGCACAGCAAAAGGAGAAACACACTGAAAGAACAGCTGGGATTCTGTGTCCTGCAGGATCTGAGCACTCTGTCTAATGCAACAGGTAATGCTCACACATTTGGTGACAGAGTTTCTCTTGCTACACATCTCTCTCCCTGTTCCCACAGGTTTTCTTTGCAGTCAGCAACAGGTGACAGAAACCATTAATTAGGAGTTGAAAAAAAACCACATTCACAGAAGCGAAAACAACTTTGGTGTATGCACATCAATCAGCATGTTACCTGAGACCTTCAGAATCAAAAAAAGGGATTCGGTCATGCAACTACCAGTGATTTCAATTGGTATCAAAAGGCACCTTTCAGCAGCTTGGATGTACAAAATTGAACATAAGCAGAACTGATCATGACCATAATGTCCTAAAGCTCTGAAATGGGGATGGGGAGAAAGGACTGTCCCTGTGACATAGATCCATCCTGGTGTCAGTCAAGACTGGATCCCCCCCTGCTACAATAAGCAGTTGGCTGCCTGAGGTCACCTTCACCACCACCATCACCACCACACCCCCACCCACACAACTTTGGTAGATTACAGGTGTTACAAAAAATTTCCACTTACCGAGTTGAGCCCCAGGAGGTTGTTTGGGAGAGAGGAGGTGACTCCCGACAGAATAGCTGTGGCCACCACTGCCCCCAGACATTGGGCGATGATGTACATGAGCGCCTTGAAGATGCTGATCTGGCAGCTCAGCAGAAGGCCCAGGGTGACGGCTGGGTTCAGGTGTGCACCGCTGATGTGGCCCACGCTTTGTGCCATGGTAGCAATGGATAACCCAAAAGCCAGCGAAACCTTCACGTTGTCCTGAGACCTTGTTGATGTTTTGTTGCCCACCACCGGGAAGCTAAAACCAAGAGCCGAGCCAATGCTGATAAAAATAAAAAGGCTCATGGCAAGGAACTCAGCCACCACTGCCCTCCAGAACATTTTCTTTTTGAATTCACTAGCCATCTTTCCTCTCTCTCTCTCTCTCTCCTCCTCACTTTCCCTGCTCCTTCTCTCCCTTCCTTTGCCTGATATTTTTCCTTCGAGGTCTGAAGAGAAATCTGGAGAAAAAATACAGTCCTTGGATTATTTATAGGGCTTTGGGTGGTCTGTAGGAGGGAAGGGGTGTTGCACAAAAGGAGGAAAGAACGTCTACATAGATGCTGACTGCTAGATTGATGTAAGACACTGTATGCCTGCCAAAGTTTTTTCTTCCTTTTTTTTTTTTTTTCTGCCCCCTCCCTTAACAGCGTTCGATCTCTGCTGCCGTTTTTAAGAGGCTTTTTAAAATTCTCAGAAAGGTCTTTCGGAGTGCCTCAGGAATTCTACCCTCACTTCTTTAACTCCTGTATCCTCATTCAGCACACGGATCGCAATGAAAGCTTTTACGGGATTTCTGTCTCGAGCTGGACTGAAACAAAAAGCAAAGTTATCTGTGCAGGCTGGTAAGTTATTCACGCTCAGCTTCACCGGCAGCAGATAACATCCAAAAGTAGTAAATAAAACTGACAACTAAATCTACACTCTAGAGACTGTTTCGTTTGAAAACAGGTAGAAATGTCTCTTCTGCTGGCTCTGCGGAGACTTAGACTTCTTTCTGATGCCAAGGGTGACGGCTGTACGGACAAACACATGTATTTACACAGGCTCACACAAGCTGGTGTTAACTGATGAACGATAGGGATCAGTTGTAATTTCTGTGACCACCATGTAAGTCTGACATAACACCGCACATAAGCCGGAAGCTTTCTGTGGATGCAATCTGGATGCTGACGGGCAGGTGATTTTGGGGGGGGTTGGGGTTTTTTTTAAACTTTTTTTGATTTACATTGTATCTTCCTTTTTTTTCTTTCAAGCACAGAGGTGTCTCAGGGTTTCCCCAAGCTTGGTCTTCTGCACTCGTCCTCACCGGCAGGAAAAAAGCCAATCTGAGGGTTTCCTAGCCCCCCGTCCTGCAGCGTATCTATCTCACACCACCGTGAAGGTCGGCTGTCCTGGCTGTCACCAGGGAGACTGGCTCTTGCCACTGAGCTGCAGGACTGGCCGGAGACAGAGGCAGAAGCAAGGGAGAAGGGAAATTACATGCTTGATTTTGCAGACAAAATGAATGTCCCGGCAGTGCCAGAGCGTCTTTGGGAGCAAAAGGTCTAACCGCCTCTGGTTTGATCACGGCAGGGCTTGTATTCATGCCTCAGATTAACCCCTGTGTTACCAGATCTCTGATTGCTTTAACAGCTGGTGGTACCTTCATCTGTAAATCAGGGGGTTTGCTCTGACTTCTAACTATGCAAAATCTGATCCAGAGTCAGAAACTAACTCCCCAGGCACATCTCTTGAAAGATGGGTATTCAAAAGCATCCTACTTCTCTGCCTCTTCTTTTTTCTCCCTCTTCTTAATTTAATGCACTGGTGTCATCTTCTAAATTGTACTTAAATTAATCCAAGACTTTTTCACTTACACAATATGTCAGCATGAAGATAAAATCAAATACACACCTGGATAGTATTAGATGGTCATTAAGGGTTCTTAAAATATATTTGGCTTTCAAAAGATGATTCAGATACAAAGCTGAAGACTGTTTAAATAAAAATCCAGATGTCTGCAGCCTGTCATCCGCAAGTTCTTATCCTTTCTAGAGATCAGATGTTCTTGATTTTCCATATAACCAATTTTATTTCCTTCTGTTTTATAATATACTTACACAACAGAATTGTACCAGTGAAAAAAGGAAAAAGCACAAAAATAGGAACAAATTAATTATTGGTTTTACCCTTCTAATTTCTGTGGGACTTCAGTGAGGAACCATGTGACAGACAAATCAAAAACCAAATTTAGCCAAACATGGTATGTGGTGGAATTTTAATATAAGATACAGCTGATGCTAGTTGTATTCTGTTTGGTGAAACTTTTTATTTACTGCAAACAGTCTCTGAGACTTCAAGAGCTTAAATGACCAGCTTCTCTGGTCCTACAAAGTAGACGTCGAAGACACAAGGCATATATCACACACCTCAGGAAACTAGGGAAAGCAGAGCTCTATAAATAGCTGACAAGAGTTTCCATGCATCCCAGATTGGCACCTGTGAGATGGAGCTGCTTAGATATTCAGTGGTGTCCACAGGAAATTCCGTCTTTGCTCACTTCTTCCTACAATTAGGTTCTGGATGACCAAGCAACCTCTCTACCAGTACTGATAAGGTGAGAAGGAATCCCTCAAAGGAAAACTTCTAGAAGCCAGGAAAATAGGCTGGAACAGAATTGCAAAATGGTTCCCTGATTTCTGCAGTCTCCCCGAGGAATCTCTCACTGGCCTGTGATAGAGACAAGGTACCAGGCAAGCAAGACCTTTAGTCTGACCTGTGGAACAGCCTTGGGATATGTGAACACATGAGTTAAACGTGCCTTGAGAGTGGGAGATTGGTCACTCCCCTTAAGAGTTAGTTAATATGCTTATATTTTCATCCTGGGACTCTCCATTTGTCACTTCATAACTACTACCCAACTCTCATTTCATAGTTTGGAACTAAATGCCACCAGCAGGCAATAAATAAATAAAATTGCTATGCATACAGAAAAATAAATCAGCTGGAATAAATTAAAGACAAAAACTATTACATATAAACAGGGAAATAGACATCTAAAAGAGATGTGTGGAGCTATTAGCCAATCTTACCCATCTATGGTCTGATGTGAACAAAATCACGATCATCCCTGCTGTGTTATGAATTGCTTGCATGGTGATGATACCCAGGGCCCCCACGCCTTCAGCACTGCTCAAAAAAAGACAGCAGACACAGCCTTGTCTTGTGTGTAGTGGAACCACCAAGTGGGGAAACATAAGGAGATGGCAACAAAAGAATAAATATTCTGCACAGGTAGAAGGAATTGGCAGAATGGACAAATTAAATCATCAGTATCAGCATAATGAGAAAAGGGGAGAGAAGAAGATGGGAGTAGAGCAGCAACGTGTCAGTTAGACCTCTTCAGAAAGGTCCTCCACAATGCAGATCTAATTGGTGCCCAGCTCCTTATGCCATGTTTCCACAAAATGAGCTCCATCCCACCTTACTTAGGCTGATGGCAAACACCACAGTGCTTGGCCAAGTGCTCAGAGGCCTGTATACCCAGTCCCCACAAACCACCATGAACAAAAAAAGGGAAAAATCCAGTGTCCTGCATATCAGATGACCTGGATTTTGTGCAGACAGCTTTTCTAGACATGGCTTTAGCATATGTGCCAAATCACACTGGAAGGTAGGGTTTGTTTTCTTCTGGAATTCTGTATCTAGAAATAGAGAGAGATGACTGCCAACCTTATGTAAGTGTTTAGGACAGGCAGTGAAGAACATATCTGATGGGAACAAGAGGGGAAAAAGTAGCTTTTGAGCTGGACAGTGATTCTTCATAGATGATTTAAACCAGTGTATTCTCAACAACTCTCTAATTTGGTTACACTAGAGACCGTTTATATTTAATTGCCAAGATCCCACAGCCAACTCATTTATTGTCTGAAACAAATCAGGTTTTGAAGGTCTGTAGCATAATCCTCACTTAACATTTTAATCAGAAAACAAATGTACTTGTTGGTTAAGTGACAGGGTTTGTTCTGTGCTCCCACATGTCAAATTGCTCAAGATGTGTCTACTATTTGAACAAGAAACATATGTCAACGACTGCAGATTTGGTCTTGGCTAACATGACTTCTCTGGGAATTTTCCACTTAGGTGAAAGCACAGTCAAAATCAGAGGGCAGAGGGAATTTACGTTGGTCCAGAGGACAAATGATTGGAGGAACCAGGGGAACTTCAGAAAACTTCAATTATTCTTCTCTTGAGAAGAATTAGTTATCCTGTGACCCTGCTAGCCAAGTCTTTAACAGGCAAGTGACGATTACTAGGAAGACTCTCAGTTTCAGAGACAACAGCAATTCCTGCTTTCTGCCCATAGACTTTCACCCCTCTGAGGCATCACTGACTTTCTCACCACCATGGAGCAAAGCCCTGCAGCAGGGAAGAGCTAGAGGATCCACGCATTCTTGCCCAAACATTTCAGAAACGTCGGCTGGAACGAAAATATTTTCCCATGGATTCTGTTCAATGCTATCCATACAGAAAGTTGGAATTCAGAGGTGGGGTTTCCTATAAAAATAATGACCCTGACTTAAACAGATTTACACCAATATTCAGGAGCTGCTTTTTTGGGATCGGTTCACTTTCTGGCCAGAAGGAGAACCTGTCCCATGTGCTAACATGAAAAGTACCAGGTTGCAGTTGAGTTAATGTAAAGACACTTCGGAATTTCTCTGCAAGAGAGGTGCCTGAGCACAATTGACACCTGGCAGCATGAGTAAGGTTCCCAAGGACTGAGAGGGGTTTTAGACTGAATCCTTGGTTTACCATTCTTAAATCCAGGAAAGACCGAAGATTTCAGACACATTCCCTTCTTTAGCATTTGCTACCAACAGATCTAAGCACCCACTTGCTCTATGTGCTAGCTACTGAAAAATCCCTCGTTAGCTACTCTGCTGAGTTTGCTGCCTTACAGTAAACTCAGAGCCTGTAACACCCTCTTACAGAGCTGGACAGTTAAATCCCTTCATGAGGCTGGACCTGAATGCTCAAAAACTCATCCGGGAGGATAAGCAATTATTTATCAACCACATGAATCACCTGCTGTGCTGGGAGCCAAGATAGTGTGTCACCCTGTAATGAGCAAGATTCAAAGGCATAAAGTTCACGTGATTAATTTTCACTTGGGTATCTCATGATTCAGTGAAACCAAATCAGGTTCTAAAGACTGAAAATTTTTTTTCTTTTCTTAGGGAAAAAAAGGTCTTTACATTCCTCCATGTTCTTATAGTTATCATAATTCTCTTTTGACAGATTTTCTTTTTTTTTTTTTAACTTTTCACTGCATATGGATATGCAAGACTCCTTCCTACAGCATTTTCCTGTTTCTGCTCTTCATTTTCCTTTTTCTTTTATTCTTTTCCTCCTGGCCATAATAAGACAACAGAAGATAAAAGTTTATCAGTGAATACATGACAGCATAAAATTTGTGACTGCGTGAATAAATTAGTGAAATTCAGTACCAGTAGACGCAAACTAATTTACATCAATGACCGATTTAATCCAGACAGTGTTGATGATTAAAAAATTGTTTTATTTTGAAGGAGGTATCGAAAGCATCTGAAGAGAAAATCACTCATGAATGTCCGTGGAGAGTTTGCTTAAAATTTCATTTCAAGTTGTTCTCTCCTCTGAGAGTAAAAGACCCCACTTCATTTCCTGGAAACACATATAATGCACTGATAAATGTGTTAGTACAACACAATTTTTCATCACAAGTACCACAAAGCCATGTGGGTGGCATTTGTCTCCCCTAATTGTAGGTATCTACCGTGAAAATGGCTCCATCTGAGCTGGTGTCCTTTGTCTGTCTCTTAGTGAATGCATAGTGTGTGCATTTTCAGGATGTGATCACAGTCCTCAGCTGTAGACATCTACACTACATTGGCTTCATTTACACAGCAGTTTAGGCTGCCTAGGTTGCCTAGCTCCAGAGTCAGCACTTACTTTTCTCTGGAAACCCCAATTCTATGGTCATGAGAGCTGTACAGATGCCAACCATGTCAGTGAAAGAACTGTTATTATCCTTTTCTTGGCACTGCTGGGACATGAAGTGATAAAGGTGACCGCCTTCCAGCTGGGAAACAAAAGAGAATGTCCCAGACAACTGCTAAATCAGCCTGCACCAAGAACCAGATTTCTCTTTCACTCTGACTTTCTTATACCACCAAGAAGAATCTCTCCAAAGGAGGCAGCATCATGGACCATGAAATCTTTACCACTGTCTGCTTTCTGGACACACAGTGTGTAGTACTAGAGAAAGGGTACAGAAAAGCTGGCTGTCATCAGGGTCATCTTTTGTCTGAAGGCATATTCTAAAATAGGCATTTCTTCTCCCAAAGCTTGTGCTGAAGAGAGAAACCACATGCTTTAATTCTTAGCAGCAGGCAACTTGCTGCAGTATTAATATACCAACCAACGTCCCAAATAGAGTAGCAATGGATGTTAACCAAGCAAATGTCAATGCACTTCAGGAGCAAGCCATTTTTATGAGAAAGGGGGTATAAATCCCTTACCTTAAAATGGGAGAAAATCTTAAATCTTTCTCCAAACAAAAATTCCCATAAAGGTGTTCTTTAAACACAGTTGTCTTGTGAAATGTTTGGTTTCTCTGGAAATCCTAGAAAATGCCACCACACTGAGGGTTAAATTCCAATTATTATGTTTTTCCTAAGTAAATATATTTAGCAACAATTGTCCTTTTGAGCTTCCTGTGCCCAGTGCATCACAGGGAGGTTGACGAATTTTTTTTCTTCTTTTTTGTTTTTTGCCCTGCACATTGTGTTACATAAAATAACAAGGGTGCCAGGAATACTGGGCATGACACATCAGTGACTGTGCTAATGAAAGCCTTAGTAGTTCATTACAAACACAGGAGATGAATAAACCGTTGTTATCGCTATAGGAAAGGTTTCAGTATGGATCACAGTTGTCTTGGTCTTTTAACGTGTGGGAGAAATCAGGTCCCATCTTCCACTGCCACAAGCTGCAAAGCTCCACTGAAGCAACACTGATTATTTGGTTATTTTGCCACTTGTTTTGAAGCAGGCTTTTTTATGTAATTTTGATTAGTTCTGTAACCTAGATTTCATCATTTCTGTGTGCTCTATGCTCTGTTTCACCACGGCTCAACTGCTCAGGCTTACAGCTTGTCTTTGGCACAGTCCGAGGTGTTGATTCAACATCAGAGACTTCTTTATAACAGTGAATTTCTTTTAACTGCCAAGTGTTATAGGGCACTGGATGTTGAGCTGATATGAAAATAAAAGCGAGACCTTGAGGTGATACTTGTGACCTATTTCCCAACCAGGAAAAAGCCTTAGAGGTGGACTTTTGTCAAGTTTATCACATAACAGTCTGTGATGTGTCCGTTGGACTTGTCAAATGTATGAGACCACATTGCAGCAGCAAAGTAACTCACCACCTTAATACAAGCTGCAGAAATAAAGCAATAGAACAAAGTAACTATTGGCAGAGCACTTGTGTGCCTGAAAATGCTGTGACAGAATTCATAATGAATGTAGCATCTTGGGAGGTTACTTCGTACTTTTCTACACCCCTAGTTACACTTAAAATCTTGCTCAAGGATGGTGATTCTTATACCGTTTCAGATGATCGATTCCAGGGCTTACCATTAGCAAGGTTTCCCAACATCCAGACTTCCCTAATCTCACTTGTTGCAATTAAAGCCCAACAACATGCATCTTGGAAAAAGATTTATTCCCCTCCTCTCAAAAATGTGTGAGATTTTTAAAGACTAATAGTCCTATTTTTTCTAAACTAATCAACTTGTTTTTTATAAAATTTCCTCTTTTGGGTCTTCCAGAATTTTGTAAATTCAGGTCTTAATCTTTTGTTTGTATGATTATAACACTGTGTATGTTCTCTGTAGGATAAGCTCCTTTGTACCTCAGATCAGTTTTACAGTTCACAAGGTTCATCTTAAATTCTAATCTTGCATCTCCAGAGTACTGCTGCCTCTTCTAACTCAATAATGTTTGCAACTTTAACACCAGATCACTAATCCAACTTTTAAGACATCAAACAATTGCAACTAACACACCAGAACAAGATCCTAGCAGAGACGCTGTCTCCATAACATCCTCAATTTTGACAATGAACCATTGCTAACGATCTCTCAGGTGTAGTTTTTTAACAGTGATGCACTTACTGTAGTTTCATAATCCTGGGTGATATTGTTCTCCCTTGCTTGGGAACAGAAAACTCAAGTTTGACTAAGGTCAAGAGACAGCATATCTGTCACAACTCACCTACATGTAAGCCTTAAATCAAAAGAAAATCCTTAGAAATAGTGTCATTCATCTCACCTGACTTCAGAGAGCTACCATTATGCCTGTTGCACTTGTTTCCCTTACAGTCAGTGGAAAGAAACAGGCACTTTTGGCACTGGACTCACTGAATCTGCTTATACATCCAGTTTGGATGCATGACACCAGAGACACCATTGACCATGCTGACCAGATCTTTCCTTCAAATTAAACTGTGATACGTAAAACTACTGTGCTTGTTTATGATACAAGTCATTAGCAAGCCCTACCATATTTCTCCAGGAACAAGCACAGAGCGGGTTGGCACTGGGGAAGCAGTAGGAAGATCTGCCAATGTTGTCTACTCCATTTGTAACAAAAACACAAGTTACAACTGGGAATGGATTACACTCTTATGGACATGAACTGTTACAGACTGAATCAGTTTCCTGGTGATTGTATTTCAGCAGGAAACACTATATTTAGCCACATGATTAACCAGCACACACACCAGTAAATCTGCTGAACCTCGGGATCCTTGTTCTGCAGTTGCTTTACAGAGTGAAGACTTGCATGACCCTGGTATACAGGTGCATATAGGCAAAATATCTGCAAGGCCATTAGCTAAGATTTGTTCTTTTTCACACTGAGTCTCACACTGATCACGTTCCATAGCATTTAGGTTTGCATAGCCATGGCAGAAGAGGGCATGGCCATTTGTCATACATTTGGCAACCTGCAAATCTCCTTGTGATCTGCATACGAAAGGGCTGAAGACTCTGAATGCTACTTTCCATCAGGAGGGTGGATTTAAAGGAAATGCGATGACCTCCACCCTGAAGAGTATCTGCCTTTCCTCTGCCATACAGCAAGATGGCATGAATCACTTTCAGAAAGTGTCTGTCTTCCTCCCATAGCTATAGAGGCACCTCAGACGATCAGCTTAAACTCAGCTTAACTTCCAGATGGCTTAAGCTAGGTGAAATTAATCTCAGTGAATATCTCCGATGGAGAAACTTCATCCAAACCTCCATATTCTTAAGTTCAAGTCTTTCTTTATACTCAAATGAATGGAAATAGAGTTGTGTCTCATATAGCCAAAATACAGCACTGCACACACCACGCCTTCTCTGTGTTCACTGACACGGTCTCCTAAAGCATCTTTAGTGATAAAGGTCTCCCATAACCATCTTCTCTCTCTTTTCATTGAAGGTACCACCTGTCTTCCCATTTCTGAATACCCATGAATAATAACCATGGGCATCTGTGCACCTTTGATGGCACAGTTTCATCCCTGGTACACTATGGGTACTATAACTTGATGTAAACATATTTCAGCCTTTTTCTGAGCACTTTACTTTGTATTCTTTCGGATCACCAACATCTTGCAATGTGAGTCTGAATGTGGCCATTTCACTGGCCATTTCTTCTTTTGTCTTTTTCTTCTTTCTCCCTCATTTTTATCACACAGATCCTCTCTTTCTTTGCAGGTTTTAAAATCCTGTTCATTAGAAGCCAGATTCACATGTGAGAATTGCCCTTTGATGTGGCATATTTTATCTCTAAACAAGAGACACCAGTGAAGACATCAGCATTGGAGACAATTAAATAAAAGTGAAATAAATATTGTGACTAACCTTCAGCTGCCTCCCTACGTGATTACAATCATTTCAAATAGCTTACTATCATTACAGCTTGGGATCCCATCTGAATGCAAAAAAAATAAAATGAAATAAAAACAGATTGGGAGAGATTAATGATTCCTTGCAGTAGTAATTCTAAAAACGTTCACATTCCTGTTATGAATATTTATATGGACCTTCACTATCCTTCCTTGCAGAAAAACATTAATGTGCAGAACCATGGAGTCTATATAGAAAGTTTGCCAAAAAAACAGATGAGCTAAGTTGCTGCTGCAGTAGTGTGAAATCATAGAATCATAGAATAGTATGGGTTGTAAGGGACCTTTAAAGGTCAGGTAGCCCATCTCCCCTGCAATGAACAGGGACATCTTCAACAAGACTAGGTTGCTCAGAGCCCCATCCAACCTGACCTTGAAAGTTTCCAGGGAGAGGGCACCTACCACCTCTCTGGGAAATCTGTTCTGGAGTTTCATCACCCTCATCATAAAAAACTCATTCCTTATATCCAGTTTAAATCTGCCCTCTTTTAGTTCAAAACCATCACCCTTTGTCCTATTGCTACATGCCCTGCTAAAAAGTTTGCTTTTATTTTTCTTACAAGATACCTTTAAGTACTGGAAGGCCACAATACTACTTCCCTGCAGCCTTCTCTTCTGCATGCTGAACAACCCCAACTCTCTCAACCTTTCCTCACAGCAGAAGTGCTCCAGCCCTCAGATCATTTTTGTGGCCCTCCTCTGGACCCTCTTCAACAGGTCCATGTCTGTCCTGTGCTGAGGGTTCCAGAGCCGGACACAGGACTCCCGGTGGGGTCTCACAAGAGCAGAGCAGAGGGGCAGAATCCTCTCCCTCGCCCTGCTGGTCATGCAGCTGGGGATGCAGTTTGGGGAAGGGTTGGCCTTCTGGGCTGCAAGTGCACATTGGTGGCTCATGTCAAGCTTTTCATCCACCAGTACCCCCAAGTCCTTTTCAGCAGGGCTGCTCTCAATCCCTTCACCCCCCACCCTGTATTGATACCAAGGATTGCCCCACCCCAGGTGCAGTACCTTGACTTGGCCTTGTTGAACCTCATGAGTTTCACATGGGTCCATTTCTAGAGCTTGTCCAGGTCCCTCTGGATGGCACCCTGTCCTTCTGGTGTGCCAACTGCACCACTCAGCTTGGTGTCGTCTGCAAACTTATGGAGGGTGCACTACATCCCACTGTCTAGGTCTATTGACCACTATCCTCTGGCTGTGACCATCCAACTAATTCCTGATCCACTGAACTGTTCACCCATCAAATCCATACCTCTCCAATTTAGAGATAAGGATGTTGAGGGGGACAATTTTGACAATGTTCTGAGATGGACAACTGGGAAAAAAAAAAAGTAAAAAGTCTATTAATTATATTAGGTCCCAATTTTCCTTCAGAAAAGTAAAGCTGAGATCTAGGAAGCGTTGAAAGTTTTGGCCTTTCCCAAAGTCATCTCTTAATTTTGTGGTTGTGTGATTCCGTTCTCATCTCGCTGGTAACAAATGATCCCTATTGTACTCCCTCCTATTTTTCCATCTGTTCCTGATGTTATAAGGAAATAAGACTCAAGTGTTGAGTGCATACAGATTTTCACTCTGCAAGGGCATGCCAGCACCTCACTGTTTGACATAAAGTGCGTTCACACTGATTCATCGGTGTTGCATCAGGACATAAACCAGTGATCCTGGCATAAAATGAGCTTTTCTAGAGCTTGCTGTAGTGGCTTAAGACATGCCTATAGCTAGATCCAACCCTGCACTGGACAGTCCCCATCCCACAGGTAAATTGGGGTCAGGGTCCGTGTTCAGAGGAGACTCATACGTGCTCACAGAGCAGTGACTTAAAATAAACCCTTTGGTTTGGACAGAAATAGACTATGAATGCCCACATCGTGTGGTGGTGTGTCTCAGCTAGCTGGGTGAAACTTTCCTTTAACAGATGGTAAAAGACAGCCAGAGAGGAACCCGCTATGGCTAATGTGGCATAAAGAGAGCTGGGCCACACCTCTAATTTGTGCATTTATCCCCTTCATCCAATGAAGGCTGGGATAATTATACCCCCACCAAGGTTTGCAGAGCTCTCAGTAATTCCAGACCAAGTATTTATACTCTGCTGTGAAAGTGTGTGTGTGTTTTTATATCACACGGTTTTCCAAGCTTTTTCTTCCAATGGGACTATCAGAATACCCGTGAATGGTTCAAACCCTATCTTTGTATGCGCTCATTACTGTTTAGACAATTACAACAGATAGCTAAGTAACTATTGCATTGATCTGCTAAATTCCCAGAAAGTGAATTAAAAAGAAAAACAAAAACATTGCCATATGCCACAAGATTGCTTTAAACGAAAGAAGAGATTCCAAGAAACAAGGCTTGTGAGGCAAAACAAAGTAAAATCAAATCAGGAGTAAGCATATTATTTTAAAATCTGAATTCTGATTAATGGGAAGAGTTACTTAAACAAGCTGTATTTGAGTGAACTTCAGGAGGCTGTAGTCTTGAGAGATATACCCTTGCTCCGATTGCCACTTTGTCATGTGGGTTACATGGCACGAAGATTTGTGTGTCTTCAGTGAGGGTTGAAAAATGTGGAGGAGGGTGACGTTCAATGGCTAAGACTTTCTGAACAGGGAAGAAACAGGACAAATTGTACACCTGTCTGGTCCATTTCAGATAGCAGCCGTTTCCCTCACACAGCAAGTCTCATTCCAACAAGATTTCTGCCATAATGTGGGATTGTGTACCCACTAGCTCCAGGACAAGGAGAAAATGGAGAAGACTGCATCAAAATTCGTCTTCCATTGATGTAAAAGAGGAACACTTGACTTGCATGGAAGTTGGAGCAGACCATCACGGAATTTGATGGAGGCTGACTTTCTTTGCATGTAGCAGCTCTACATCTCCTTTTTGACTTTGTTGGGCAGGAGGGGAGATGGCAATCTCCTACCAAGTCACTTTGGCCTGAAAGAACAGGGAGAAGCCCACTAGTCTGGTGGCATCCAGCAAAACTAATTAGGGTTTGACTCTTGGCTTCTAAGGGATTTCTGAGGAAAACATTTAGGCCCCTGCCCCCTAATCTGCTCCAAACTGTGGAATAAGGAGCCATTTGGGATGGAAATATACATAATGGCCAGGGATTTCAGAATTTGCTCTGAGAAAGATGTGTGTTCTGGAAGACTGTGTCTCTGCTCACTGGTCATCTGCACAAAACGAGCGGCAGAGGCTTAACAGCATTCCATAAATTATGTGTGTCCCAGTAATTAATTCACTTTCTCATAATAACTGGGTCAATGATGGGAGGAAAAGGAGAGTCAAACTAGATGATTTTCTCAAAGATGACACAAATAATGGAATTTGGTAGGTTGGAACAAGCATGTACCTTGGACCAGTGAGTCAGCAGCATGAATGTAAATAGTAGCTATGGAGGTTTCTTGTATCAACTGTTCTGGAATCCAAAGCCTTCCAAGCTTTGCAAAGGCACAGCTGGAATCTTTATAAGTCAGGAACAGTTTCCACTACCACAGAGCAGTGGCATTTCTATCAGCAGAGCAGCTGCAGATCTAGATTAGGGTGTGACCCTGTTTTCTTTGGTTATTCACCACCATAGATCCACACAAGAGAAAAGCTAGGCAGGGAAAGCTCATAATCAAGCAAATGACCATTGCAAAGTTTGGCTTAACTGTGTGTGTTTCATATTAGAATTATGCTAGGATTGAATATGACGGAAGGAAAAATTTCAGTTTATCAGAGAGAGGAAACCTCAAGGGAAATAAGAAAGGAACAGCTGGACTTTGTTGATTGCATATGCAGGCAGTTTTGGCTGGTAATGTTATTGCACAAATTGTCTGAGATGCAAACATAGCTGGTCTTGCTAAACAGCTGCTCGCAAAATCCAGAGCGCGCTGGCCCCCTGGGAATACCAAGCACACCTTCCAGACCACAGTTATTTTAGTGTCCTATAGATATAAGACCAATGATGGCTTGGGTCTCCATCATTCTGTAATCATGCAGAGGTCATCAAACAGTCATAATAATTTTCGCTTTTATGGACATTGAATGTAATTGCTGAAAAGAGCAGTTCCCCCTTGCCCAGTCGACACAACCATGACAGAGATTGGGACTGATACAGACTGTGATTGAAGTTATTTAAAATAATAATTATACTAAACACAGCCCTCACTCTTTCTTCCTCTCTATCTGTGCAATGTGAGGAGCCTGAAAATGAACTGAGATGATCAGTAAATATGCATATTGAACAATTACACAACAATTAAATGCACATAGCTCAGTAATATTTCAGGTGCTAAGTTTTCCAAAGGATTGGCAGTTTGCACGGTTTTGTTTATATTTGATGTCTTCTACTCCTAAAAAACAAGGGATGTTAGGGATGTATTGTGGACACAGAAAGAAGTAAAGTAGAAGGTTATCTCTAGAATATCTCCTGCTGTCTGGACAGGCTGAACATCCAATGAGATGTAAGATTTGGATAAAAATTTGTGATGCCTCATCCCATCCCAAAACATAGTTGAACTCAAATACGCTAAGGTGTTAGCATGCTAGTATTTATTTTCATTTTCTGTTTTCATTTACCAGAGAGTCACATATGAAGCCTGCTATAAGATTTCTCCAGCCTTCTCAAAGGGATGAGGATGATAATTCCATGTAGAGCCATTGGGACAGCTTAAGGTTGTGAACCAGGATTTGTTTTCATCAGATGACATTGTGCCTTAGTCTTCCTTGCAACAAGCTGAAAAAATTAAGCTTCTTAGGCTTCATAGTGAAAGATTTGTTTTCCTGTCCTGGATTGTATTTGTGGCTCTCCTTTGAACTCTATCCATTGTTTAGATGTCTTATCTGAAATGTGTACTCCAGAGCTGGATGCATCATTGAACAAGCGCTTTAAATGGTGTAGTTTACAGAGGCAAGGTTACTTCCTGTCGCCTACTGAATGTTCTCCATGTACGTCCAAAAGTTGCACTGCTCTTTTTTTTTTGTAATAGTTCATATTGAGACAGTTATCGATGCTTCATTTGCACTTGCCAGATAAATTTCTCCCCTTCCACACACAGAAACTGCAGTTTTGTCTCCCAGACATTTTACTCTCAGTTTGACTTTATTAAAACAATTATGACTGGACTGTGAATATTTATTCACAGACTCACAGAATCACAGAATGTTCGGGGTTGGAAGGGACCTCTGTGGGTCATCTAGTCCAGCCCTCCTGCCGAAGCAGGGTCACCTACAGCAGGCTGCACAGGACCTTGTCCAGGCGGGTCTTGATTTTCTCCAGAGAAGGAGAATCCACAACCTTCCTGGGCAGCCTGTGCCAGGGTTCCGTCACCCTCAGAAGGAAGAAGTTCTTCCTCATGTCCAGCTGGAACATCCTCTGCTTCAGTTTGTGCCCATTGCCCCTTGTCCTGTCGCTGGGCACTACTAAAAAGTGCTTGGTCCCATCCTCCTGACACCCATCCTGCAGACATTTATAAGCATTTCTAAGGTCCCCTCTCAGCCTTTTCTTCTCCAGGCTAAACAAGCCCAGCTCCCTCAGCCTCTCCTCGTACAAGAGATGCTCCAGTCCCCTCACTATCCTTGTAGCCCTCCGCTGGACTCTCTCCAGTAGCTCCTCATCTTTCTTGAACTGGGGAGCCCAGAACTGGACACAGTACTCCAGATGAGGCCTCACCAGGGCAGTGTAGAGGGGGAGAAGAACCTCCCTCGACCTGCTGCCCACACTCCTCTTGATGCATCCTAGGATCCCATTAGCCTTCTTGGTAACAAGGGCACACTGTTGGCTCATGGTTAACCTGTCGTCCACCAGCACACCCAGGTCCCTCTCCACAGAGCTGCTTTCCAGCAGTTCAGTCTCAAGCCTGTACTGGTGCATGGGGTTGTTCCTCCCCAGGTGCAGGACCCTGCACTTGCCCTTGTTGAATTTCATCAGGTTCCTCTGCACCCAATTTTTCAGCCTATCCAGGTCACGCTGAATGGCAGCACAGCCTTCTGGTGTATCCACCACTCCTCCCAGCTTTGTGTCAACAGCAAACTTGCTGAGGGTACATTCTAACTCTTCATCCAGGTCATTGATGAAGAAGTTGAACAAGACTGGGCCCAGTACTGACCCCTGAGGGACACCACTAGTTACAGGCCTCCAACTAGATTCAGCGCCGCTGATGACAACCCTCTGAGCTCTGTCATTCAGCCAGTTCTCAATCCACCTCTTCATTCCTGTCCTATTATTTATTTACTACCCTAGTTTTGTTGTGATATCAGAAAACTGATATCACACATATATAGCAAAGATTTTATGTATCACATATATAGATATCACTTATATGTAACAAACATAACAAAGATGTTATATTCATATGGGGTGGTTCCAAAACATTAGATAGCATTAGACTGAGATTAGCTTTTTATCTCTTAGGTGCTTTCCTGAAGCCCTGAGATCTCGAAAGATCTCTGGAAAACTGGAGGATGTAGAGTCATTAGTTGATGTGATAGATCACTTTCTAAAGCTGTCTTCAGCTGACCCCATGATCTTGTTGATCCTTGATGCAGGGCCCTTCATTTTCTTATCAGGGGAACAGATATCTGTACTGCTGTTGGCTCTTTGAACAACATTCTATCTAGTCTGAATTTCTTAACATATAACCTTTATTATTTTAGTACAAGGACAATCTGTCTTTCCTACCCAGTTCTGTAGGCCTTTCTAGTTCTGTCTGATGACTACTGAGTTTAAACAACTTCTCAATTCTCTCCTTTGTATCCATGTCTGTAACCTTTCCTGTGGCAGGTTCTTGCAGACTGTTCTCTTCAAATGTTTTATTTATTGCTTTGGTTTTGAAGATACACTTTGTTTTTTCCAACTCTCACGTTCCTATTGTTTGTGTATTCCATAGTCTCCCCTTATCTGTTGACTCTTTTGCACTTGTGCAATCTTCAGCAGCATTGGGAAAACCCAAAAAACTCCACGTCATCCCTTTGTACTCTTTGCAAGGTGGACAGCAGTCCATGGACACCTGGACTCTTTGGTTCCTTCAGGATTATCAACATGAAGTGAAACACTTTGATTCACACAGAAGCTTCCAAAATTTTCTTTATGAATCTTTATGTCAAAAGCTATAGTTACAAATCAGACTTCCAGAACCAGCAGCTGGTGAAAATACTTCTCTGGCTCACTGCACTGTGTCCACATGTTCTGGAGAGTGGGCGAGGAATTGCTTGGGTTTAATGACTTCTGTCCTTCCATGTGCTGAGCAATGCTCCAAAACTCTCCAGCAATCCCAGTGTTGTGTGTTTCACTCATGGTGAGAACAGGAATCAGGGCACTTGAGAGGTGGGGGCTCAGGGTCTCACAATGTAGTTGAGGCCTAGCTGAAACTGTAGATCTTCTAAATGTTCAGATGCATTGACTTTTCCAGGATAAATGCTTAGAGTGGCTCACTCTAACCATAAAATCGGTGAAAGAAGGGGAGAACAACACATAGTGCAGAGTCCTAGATTACAAAGACCTTTTATACTTACAGGAACTTTTGCTTGCACAGTGGTGGGTACTGAACTGCCCAGAGAGCACATACACTGACAATTACCTAAAGTATTAATATTTTTGGCAGGATTGCATAAATAATGTTTATCCTAGAATAACATGCTCTTGAACTGTTTCTCCTGTGTATTTTCTGCACATACGTTTCCCATTAGTAGCAGACAGGGAAGTCTTACCCAAGAGTACTTGTATACCCAGTTTACGGAGGTGAAAAAGAGAAAAACAAAATATTTCTAACACTATCTTTGAATCTGGTTTGAAAACTTTCTGATCTGCCTCATGCTTCTTTACGGTTGTGTTAAAGCTTTTCCCTAGAGAGCAACCTGGTCCTTCAATTTCAGGTGACTAAAGGTCATCCCAAGCTTTACATCACACTCAGTGAACATTTGTCAAATACTGTTGGTCTTATCAGGAGAGGATGAACTGTATCTCAGCCATAAGGAATCACTTTAGCCTCACCTAACTCCCTTTGGAAGCCTCTCTGACACACATGCAGGCTTGTGCTAGCACTTTCCACCTTGACAAACATACAGGACTGACACAATCGCATTACAGGGTTGGAAACATAATTAATGATGTGTCCGAATGACTCATATCACCACTCATCTCTTGTTTCCCTGTCTACTTCTTAACTCTGCATTCTCTCACTTTCCAGCTGCCACCCCTGTTCAGGTGGCATACAGACCTGTTCACTCTGAAGTCTCATCCTGCTCAATGTGGCTTCTTCTCTTCACCTCCCTTTGAAGGACCAGAGATAAGCTGCAAAGTTTCAAAGTTTTCAAAGTTTCCATGTTATTTGGAAAGACTGTCATGCCATGAGCCATGCCACCTTACTCCACTTAGTATATTATTGAAAATTATTATTTCTATCCATCCACAGAAAGGCAGATCTCATTTGGGCTCTTGTATCTTCTCTCACAGATCTTAACTTATGCAACCTTAATTTTCTACTACACACCATAAATTTTTCTTCACCTGTCTTTAATGAGGAGTTATTGACATATCATCCTTCTCCCCTGATCCTTCGCCTCACTCCTTTTCTATAACATGAAAAAGTTTCCAGTCCCAGAGCCCTTCATGGAGGATATTTATCTTCTCTTCATCCAGTATTAACAAGATGATACAAACTTCTAATCAGGCAGTGAGGACAAACCTCTTTATCTATCTTTTTCATTTTCAAGTGATCTCATCTTAGGCTTTTTTCCAGGTTATGTTTTACATCCAAAAAAAAAATTTTATGTGTGTTCATTTTTGTTGTTCATTACTCACCTTTTCACAGAGTCTCAGAATGATTGCGGTTGGAAGGGACCTCTGGAGGTCATCTGGTCCAACCTTCCTGCTCAAGCAGGGCTGCCTAGAGCTGGTTGCTCAGGGTCATGTCCAGACAGCTTTTGAATATTTCCAAGGACAGAGACTCTACAACCTCTCTGTCTGAAATCAGCTTTCACTGTGAAGCCTGTAAAGACCATGAGAACAGCTTGTGCTGAGTCAGCCATCCAGTGTAGTTCTGTAAGAGAGAAACCATCTTGTCATTTTCACAGCCATAACCTGCTCCATGAAGGATGACGGTTGAAATCTCTGTGATAGTAACATCAGTAACACGCATCTCAGTATTTTATTTGGCTACACATTTGAAAGGGTCAGTAACTGCCAGAAGCCTAGGTAACATGATCTCTCACAATCTCATTTCATGTGATCTACCCCTCAGATATCACACAAGCTAGGATTTTGGGGAAAGACCTAACAGTTCAGTATTGTGATTGAAATATGTCTTTCTGGATTCTCTTTTTTTCCTCTAGGAATACACTGTTCTGTTATTGGGAGCCCTACAATCTCTCTTCCAAGATCAGCTAAGAAATTATGAGATGTTCACATCTTGAACTGAACACCCCAAAAATTCTGCCAAAAGAAAAAAACCTATGTGTTGAAAAATGCATTACCTAACTCAAAATCTATGCACTTGTTAGGAACACCATGATTTTTATCTTTATTTTTTTTATTAATGGAGGTCTCTGGTGGCATTCAGTTCAAAAAATCAGAAATCTCAGTGTTCATGTCTACATGGAAAGTAGGTGCTTAGGATCCCCTAATATTTAGTTGAGATCTGGGATTTACTTCAGTTACCTTAACATCGGCATCAAGGTGGCATATTTTTGTGTCAAGGGCATTTGAGATTCCTTCTCCCATCTGATAAACAACTGCTAGTCCATAAATTTGTAGATCCTCCGTAATGGCCAGCATTTCTGTGTAGATTCACCCCAAATGCCACTAGACCCTATCTTCAGGCAACCGAATCAATTAGTAAAACCAAGGGAGTCTAGAGTCTTTTGAAGCTCACGTTGTAGAAAATGCATACGTTTGACCAGTTGAATTATTCTCTAGACTCCACTGATTATATTGATTGGACATTCACAGATTGCAGTGGGAGATGGGACACAGTTCCATGTAGACATCTAGATGTAAACATCTAAATATAAGTGTTTTAATCTCTGAGGTGAAACCCAGCACATATTCCTACACAACCTGCTTCATAAGCAAAACATTTTAGCAAGGCCTGTTGTGACAGAATGAGGAGTAATTGTTTTAAATTAAGAGAGGGTAGATTTAGACTGGATAGGAGGAAGAAATTTTTCACAATGAGGGCGGTAAAACACTGGGACAGGTTGCCCAGAGAGGTAGTGGCAGACCCATCCCTAGAAACATTCAAGGTCAGGTTGGACAGGGCTCTGAGCAACCTGATCTAGATGAAGACGTCCCTGCTCATTGCGGGGGAATTTGGGCTAGATGATGACCTCTAAAGGTCCCTTCAAGCCCAAAGCATTCTATGATTCTTTGATAGTATGCTGTCTGCATCCCTTTATATTTCTTCAGAAGGCCCAGTTTCAAGTAACAGCTGGGAAAAAAATGCCAAATATTGGTTATATATTCTTTTGGAGGGCTTTAATTTTCTTTTTTCTTTTCTTTGGAGGCAGAAGGTTTAGAGACCTTCCAAGGAAAGTGTAATCTGTATATATTAGATTTTGTTCAACAGCAAAATATTACGGATGATTCCAATTATAGACAAAACTGAAAGAGTCATATTGAAAGAGTCAGTTTATTTCTTGTTCCAAGAAACTTCTCAAAAATAATTACTGGATGCAATCATTGAGAAAATAAATACATTCACTTCAGACCATGATGAGTCTCTTTTAATTGCAGTGTTTGTGTATCAGTTGTACACTTGCTTGCTACAGTATTTTTATACACCTCTATCAAACCTGAATTTAGATCTCTTAATTGTGAAGTTATTTACTAACCTTGGAAAACTGTTTCAGGACCTGATAGTTGTTACTATTATAAAGGTGTTTATTGCACTGCTTTTAAATTATTTCTTTCTTCTATTCTGTTCCATCGTCCTGGTTATACTCCACTGAATTAATAGGGCTGAGTACATTTTTCTCCATTGCACGTATCCCTGTCATTACTTTAAGAAAATTTTATTGCTTTTAGGCCTCAATCATTGTTGGATTGGGTTATTTATAAAACTTTTTTTTCATAACACTTAGCCCTTTCATAGCCTTTACTGTTTCTCTGAATTAGTTCCAGCCTGTCTCCATCTAGACGTTCCACATTTAAAATAATGCAGTTCACAACAATTTTTCCAGCCACTGTATGGCATATGTAAGTATTAAGTATTAAAAAAACAAACCTTTCTGTGGATTTTCTGTCTGTGTTTTAGGATTTGGATGCTGCTCTTTCCTCCACACTTATCTTCTTTAATTATTTGACAAACATGATAAGCCTAAGTGCCTAAGTTCTGCGTTGCATCAGCTTTAAATCAAGTGTTCTCTTCCATACGGAGCTGTATTTATTCTGAAGAGAAACGAGAGGTTCTGCATAACGTTTTCCATCATGGATTTACAGTGCCATTTGGCAAAGTAATATGCCAGTTATTCATAAGAACAAAAACACAGTGAACTCAAAATATCCAGTCTATTTTTTTTTTTCTTACCACAGGTTAAAATTAGAATAAAATAATCGGCTAGATATAAACTTGGTGAACTTACAGTTTCCAGCTGTGTTTTTCCTTTAGCACCTGAAAATGTGAAGCTAACTTCCCTGGGTCCAATTCTGAACCTGTTTTCCCAAATGTAAATCAGCAATAACTCTGTTGAAACTGGGAACATATAGAATGTAAGAATAGTAAGTTGGGACGCCTAGGTGATATTACTTGCCAGCACGGATTTTCCTAGGACAATAAATGGAAGTGATCCAAGAGAAGAAAACAATGAAGCTATCTCTGATGGTGTACTGTGAAAGAATGACAGAGAAAAAGCATTGTTGTTGGGAAAAGCAGCTGGAGTTGTAAGGCTACCCTTCTTGCAATGTATTTGTGTTGCTGTAATCAATTCTCTAAAAACCAGAACATTAATGAATGGGCTATTATACAGCAACATACTCCAAGGCCTCATTCTTTTCCAAGCAATTGTCAGCTTCACCCTGCCTGCAGTGTGAATATGTTGGCCCCGGGCCTTTGATTCAAGCCTAAAAGTACTCTTCAGAGATGCTCCTTCCCCGTGCAATTCTCCCATACACTACAAAGTGCAGATTCATGGTTAGTTATTCTGCCACTGACCGCAGCAGGCCATGGTCTACAGCAAAGCCTATGTTCAGAGAGATTAAATAACATATAAGCTTTCTTTAGGGCAACACCACACCATGCAAATAACACACTAATGCTGCCCTTGCTATGTGGCAAGCCCACCCTCTGTTTTATGCCTCCTAGCATAGCAGACCTCCTCTTCTACAGAGTCACAAGAAAATGGGCTTAGGAAGACAATCTTTGATTTTCAGGGGACACACGATTTGTTTAAATTATTACTATAACAACTGACACAGGTTTAAAAATACTCTTTGATTTTGCTGCACTTCTTACTTCTTTACCCATAAAAACGTAAGTTACAGCAAAATACTCTCAACAGCAATTTCTATGATGAAAACGCATGGAAATAGAATATGAGTAAAGAGACAAAAAAGAGTCCTAGAAAATGAGAAACAGAAATTAATCAGTGGTAGATTGCCTTGTTGAAGATACAGAGTGAAAGCAGATTTCTTGCGTTGTTTTGAAGGTTTCAAAGAAAAAAAAAATAGCATATTTCAGGCTGGGGTTTAACTGGTATTTGGAAGGCTTCCAGTGGTCACTGACTGATTGAGCCTTGTGCTTTAAAATAAAATACAAATGGCTTGACAAACCACTGGGAATTTGCGCAGCCAAGGAAAAGAAGTGGGGGAGCAGGCAGAGGCACATTCCAAACTCTCATCTGGATGGGATGTTGGAGTGCACCAGTCCTTGTCTTTTGTCAAGGATTTCTTGTTAAAGCAAGTCTGGGGGTGTAAAGGACGTATGGGCCACAGAGCTCTTGGAACATTTCCTGGGTGATCCAATAGCCAGGGTCTCCACATTCGCTGCTCTGCAGACCCACTTTTTCTGTAAAAGCATTCACAAATTCTGTTTACATTTTGAGCATGCTAGGTAAGAAATGCACAAGCCAGACGTGCTTAAATGATTAAGAATTCAGACACAGTTTTCTAGGATTTATAAATATATTTATTCAGTACAGACAATTAAAGCTTGAAAATTGCTCTTAAATTGCTCTTAAACCATTTAAAGTAATTTAAAAAAAAAAAAGGACATGAAGGTAGATGATGCAGATATTGATCTTGGTTAGGTTGTCAGTGCCAAGGGACACATGGCATGCACTGACAAGTGCTAATAATCATACAGATCAGCTTTTAATACACTAATTGTCAAGATGAAGAGAAAAACATAATAGATAATCTATTGTTATTTTTTGTTATTTTCACTCAGTACTGCTGGGAAACACATTTTATTAGGGCTGTACTACACATCAGTGGCAATGAGTGCTCAACTGAGCATGACCCCATGTGACAATGGAAAGTGTATTTTTAGCTCCTTACTTTTCTGTGTTCTCCTCCATATTCAAACGTGACTTTGAGACTATAGAGTCGCACTAAAAGCAAGTGCCTATACAAGTGTCTACACCAACCACATAGGCTCAACTTCTCTATACATTCAGCGGGGAAACCAAGACCAAAATATTCATTAGAAGTTTAGCTAGATGACTTCAACCAACACAGGTGAGAAATCAGTGAACTACAGCATCCCATTCTCACAACTATGGATAGGGACTGCAACAATTAAGTTCTCGGCTTTGGTGTTTTAGCCAAGAAATTTGGTGGGTTGAAATCCTTCTATGGTGTTTCCGAAGAGTTGTTAGACTACGTTTCCCATAGGGAAGTCTGAGGAGTCAGCCACACCATGATAGAGATAATGGTAGCAACTTAATGAGGTAAATGGTTGTCTGCTGGAGACATGCCTGGGGCCTTGGACCCTGTCGGTTTGCTAGTATAAACACAGGCAGTTTCAGTCACCTGGATCCACAACTTACTGTTACAGGAGACAAGGTAGTGTGATCTGCAGCTGAAACTCCCCTGTGGACTTTCAGCAGGACTTCTTTTTGTTAACCTGGCCAGGCATTAAGATGACATGAAATATCCCCCATTTTAGCATTTGTGCCACAGTGAGAAGACCAGGATGGCATCAGCAGTAAAAGAAACAGTGAATGAACATCTTTGGGGCAGACATTTGATTTGCAGTATTCTTGTTACTTCTGCAGTTGAGGGTAGATTATATGGTTCCTGCCCCAAAGCCTTGCTCCTAACTGCTCTAGGGAAGAAGCTGTGCTGTACTGCACTGTAATAATCTCTCACCTTCCTTAGTAGGCTGCTGTGTTTTTCCATTTCTGTTAGTTGGCTTGGTCACAGGGCTTCTGCATTTTTTTATTTACTTTTATGTAACGAGGATATCAAGTAGTAAGATCAAGTGGCTTGATGCCTGGCTGATTCTTCACTTACGTTTATTAACTAAGATAGTCAGTGTGGAGCACTAGAGGAAGATGAGTAGAGAGGGGGTGGGATGGACATGTGGTATTATTTCCAGATTCTCTGTCTTCCTACTGTGTTCAGTGTTCAAAAGCAACAAACACCAGACTATAAAATGCAGACAAAATTTCTCTACTTTTGACTTTTCTCCAATCCTGGGTTAAGATAGCAGTAGTAGTATACTAGTAGTATACTACTAGTAGCTGACTAGTAAACAGCAGAAATACAATCAGCAAGCACTAGAAAAATTCCCATGATGACAGCAAAGAGTTTGTACAGTACAGGAGACAGGAATAAACGATCTTAGATTCTTTTCTGGTCTTGAAAACCAATGAAGTCTAATGCAGCTTGAAATCCCTCAGGCACACCAAATAAAGACCCTAAGAGAAACAGTTGTATTAAACTGGACTTAAACGCCACTGTCCTTGGCAGTGTAGTCTCTAGTACAGAGATGAGTAGGGTGATTTTCCAAATCTGCTTCAGTTTTGATGCCACTATTTCAAATTCATGAACTGATTGAAAAAAGGTCTCTGACATTGCTGAATGCAATAAATTTTGCCATGAAGGAATAGTCGTAGGTACGCATCCCTATAAACTAGACTGAGATAACTACACGATTTTCTTGAACATACAACAGCATCTTCGTTTGCTGAGAACTACAGCTTGATTTCAAAAGTTGTCCTCTGCTGAAATCTTCCATATCCTGTCCCTAATCTCCTAAACCATCTCAACCCTGGAGCACAAATATTAGAGAAAAACAGGGAGATACATTTTCATTCCATGTGCTTCCTCTGCTTGGATGTGAACAGCATTCACAATATCTTCGCTAGCCCATGTGCAAAAAGATCATGTGGGTTTGTCAACATCTCTTTCTTGGAAGTGAAGTGATCTGCGTGACCTCTTCCATCATCAAATTCAATTCACCACTGTTAAAAAGAATCCAAACCATATTCTTGCTTCAGTAAATACATAAAACTCCATCTTACAAACAGTTAGCTCTTTCTCTCCTTCCTCTGTTTCTCCCATTACAACGCTCTTCCCAAACTTCAGTGGGAGCATGGCTAGGAATTACTAACTTCAAAATACGTACATATTACTTTTCAGACAATCCCCACTACTCCTGTGCCATGCTTTACCTTAAACAAGCCTTCTCTTTCTCTCATTTCTCTTCCCTCAAAATAATTACAAAGAACAACCAAAACTTATCTACCTCAGCCATTGCTTTTAGCCAAGTTTTTATACTCTCTGCTCTGAACCCCAGATCACCAATTTAAAGCAGACATAGAAACACCCCAGAGAGGATTCTTTGAATTTTACAAGTTTTTAAAAGTTTATGGAGGCGAGCTCTGACTCAAATCATATTGTATTTCTGTCAAAATTCATCCTGTCTGCTCACATATGCATTCAAACTGCCTATAATTTCTGGAAAACCTACAGTTATCAAGTATTCCAGAACTGAACTTAAGCAGCCAGAATGGTTTCTCGGGCTAATCTAGACTGCTTCCACAAGGGGCATCCTTCGGTATCATGGGAAGAGCCACAGAATCACAGAATCACAGAATGGTAGGGGCTGGAAGGGACCTGTGTGGCTCATCTAGTCCAACCCTCCTGCCGAAGCAGGGTCACCTACAGCAGGCTGCACAGGAGCTTGTCCAGGTGGGTCTTGAATATCTCCAGAGAAGCCTGACAATGTCCTTATGCAGTTTGGTCTACACTTTATATGAAATAAAACTATGTTAGGAGAAAAAGAAAAAAAGTCTTTCCTTGGTTAAAATGCTTACCAGGAAGCTCCTTCTTCCTTTTTTCCTTCTGCCCACATTCCTGGTTATGTTAGGGGGTCACTGTGTCCACCCATGGCCCTCTTTACTGGCAGATTAAAGATGCATTTCTCTCTCTTGTTTTTTGGACAGTTGAACTGGATTATCACTAATGTCTTTTCTGACCCCAAACAAAGAAAATTAGGTGGCCTGTATCAGGCCTAACCTTGTACTGCTTACTGAGATCAATAATTAAATTTACTTTCATGTGTCTAATATGAACGAGACAGAGGGATCGAGGAGCAGATTCCCCTGGCTGGTTTGAGCCAGCTGCTGGATTTGGGACCTGCACGGCCTAGGCACACTGGGCAGGATAAAGCAGAAGGTGATGACCCATTAATGCTCCCCTGGTTAAAATAAAAACCTTATTTGATTGTAGTTTAGATAAGTTTATAATGGAAATGGAAAGCTTACTTCTGCAGCTACAGCTTTCAGACCTTTTTTCTCCTTGGCTTTCAGATGTAGAATAAATTTTTTAGATATGCTATGGGCTATGTCCTTGGATGGTAACCAAGACTGTCAAGAACTTTGCTGCTCTCGGAGACTTTTAGCTGTTCACTAGGAGCAAGCATTTTCCACAGCATAGGGAAGCAGGATATTGGAGTCAAGATTAAGTAAGTCCGTTTGTCTCCCAGCACTGAATCAAATAAAACCTTCTTCCACCCACACATTGCTATCTCAGCTTAACAACAAAAACAACCTGCCAATCTCTCCCCACAGAGAAATCTTCAGAGTTTTCATCAAAATTAAAGAAAAGGTACTGGAAAATTTCTCAAGCACACCAGGCAGAAATTGTCATCGTTCCTTTCAAATCATTTGCTGTTATTTTCTTTAAAGTTGCTGGATGAATCAGATCAGGGAGTGGAGTCTTTCCTGTACCAAAGGTATGCTACAAAGAAAGACAAGAAAGTTTTGTTCCCCTCTAAAGGAGCACTTGTTGGCCAGAGCTGTCAATGTTTGCTGAGCAAAAACTTCAGTCTGGAAAGTTGGAGAAGCAAAAGCAAACAAAAGCCTTTAAATGCAGTTGCAGGTACAGGGGACACTAGTCAGGAAAGGCTACCAACATAAAGTAAATTCAAGAAGGAGCTACTCTAAACAGGGACAAGAAAAGTGATGGGGAAATAACACAGTGAGATTCAATCTTAATAAAGCTGAGACAGCTAGGAAAAGAAAAGCATCCGAAGCATTTGCACTGACAAGGAATGAAGCGAACTAAAGATGAATAGTCAGAGTCTGATGGAAAGAATATGGCAAAGCAAGGAACTGAATTTAGGTTTTCCTAGACCTGGTTATTACTGTAGCCTTGAGGTTGTGGTGACTCACCAGAAGCAAGCTGGAGACATTAAAGAATATTAATAAGAGTCAATTGCTTATACAGGCTCTAGGCTATGCAGGGCTTTGGGGTATCGTATCACTTAATGGTGTGTTAAAAAACACAATCAGGAACTTTTTTGAATCATTCACATTATTTTAAACCTTTCTCAGGATGCCCCTCTCTAATCTGAAAACATGGACTCAGCCTACTAATTTATCCTGATCACAATATCCTGCAAGTCTTCACTGGCCGCATCCACGCTAGTGAATAACAGAGAGGTTAGAGACCATTCTCAGGATGAGATATGGCCAAACTCTTAAGTTACCCTGCTAAAACCTTTATTACCCTTCTGCTCCCCACGTGGCCTTATCCATACCATCCGTTGTGTATCAGTGGTCTGTGTTACCCACCCAAAGCATATCCAGGCCCTTTCTGGGAAGGTTCTGCCCATTCCAGACCAAAAAACAATTAGGAATTGTGCTAGCAGATCACACGGTGTGGACAACTGTGAGTAGTTTATTGAGTCCCTCTTCTGGCCCTCTGCACCTTGATGGTGTAGGTGTAGCTTATGGGGTACACATTCAGCAAATACAGGGATAAAGGTGACACTTAAGTAACTCATCATAAGCAGCAGCAATCCTTACGGGCATGTCTTTTGCTGAACAGACAAGGTATGAGGATCCTGCTGAATGTGCAGAGGATGTTGGAAGATGTACAAGCTTGAACCTGTGAGTCACTTATCAAGTTGGGGTTTCTTTCATGGCCTACACTACTGCTGTGAGACAAGGTTAATTACAAGATTTATAGGATTATTCTTTGAAAATAATTTTTCAGTTAATCTGTTTTTTCAGCTCTGTGCACTATGCTGTGCTGTAAAATAGACAAAATGGAGCCTTTAAGCCCATTGAACTCATTTCTGCTTTGGGTATTTTTGATGCCATATGAGAATGTGTATAAATTTCTGTACATGTGTCTTTGTTCATGTAAATAGACCTTGGCTGATTTCAACCAAATTTAAAAGAAAGGTGGAAAACTCAGAGATGGCAAATTTCTAAAACACTTCTTAAAATAGGCAACTGAGTAGAAAAGTCTTCTTAGTGAATTTTAACTACCTTTCTAGACATCACAAAACCTACCCATTGGGGAGAAAAATGAGACGGAAAATATGCACAAACATGACTACTGCACATCAGTCTTCATTTATTCCACTGCTCGTAGAATAAGTACTTTTTTGCTTTAAATTTAAGTCTCAGTGCATCTTTAGTCCTTTGGTATTGCATGAAAATTGTCACACAAGAAAGTATATTAATCTAAGTTTCCCAGCCTTGACAGAGTTCCTGAAATTTTAATTGAAGTGAAATCCATGAGGAATAGGAAACCAATTGCAAACTATGTTATATACATAAAAAATAAAGTGTCATTAACATTCAGGGATGGTTTAGACCTTCTTTTCTGCAATCACCGTAATTCTATAGAATTTATTTGCAATACACTAACATCTTTCTATATTCAAACTTATAAAATGGAAAACAGTATTTCATTTACCCATCTTGGGCATTTTCTACTAATAGCACCACTGAAATGTAGACCTGGACTTAAAAAACCACAACATACACAGCAACAGAACTAGTGAAATGTATATATATATATGTATACAAATATGTGTGTATATATATATATACACATACCTTTAGGAAGAGAAAATCTAGGACAAATTATCAAGGTAGAGGGGAAAGCTTCCCAGCAAGACCTATTATACAATAGCTCCCCTGAAGAAGTGATGAGAATGTAATTTCTTGAAATATTGAACATGAGCTTTTTCAAAACCAAGTGTGCACTGGAGAGAAAACCTCTACTGGCAAGGAACTGGACCATTTACTAGTCCTTTCATATCTCTACAGTTTGTGGTTCTGTGAAGATCTCTGGGGGCTGAATGAGCCACCGAGATTTCTATAATGTTTTCCAGTAGATTGCTGTCAGTCACAAGTGAGAAAACAGCTGGGGAGTTACTAGAGAAGTTCAAGCAATTTCCCAAACCATTCAGTGTGCGCAGCCTGTCACCTTGGTACATGACAAATGCAAGAGTGGAAATGATTAACACCTGACTATGCTACCCATACTGGGCTGCCATAAAGACCTATGCCCTGTCACTAACAAAGATACTGTTCATTAATTCCCTGTTCATTTCATGAGAAAAATTCAGAAAAACAAGGATGAAGACTATCAAAACTGATGAGGCAGGGGAACAACATTTTTCTTTTTTCCCAAACTTGCTTTCCAGCACACCTCTATTGACCCACCTATCTCTAGGCCCTGGTCTGCAACCAGACAGCCAAGGACAGTGCCTTTGCTCAACAAACAAGCTTTCGTACCCACTGCATGTGGGTTTGGCCTATGAATCACCTTCTGATGTTGTTCCAGTTCTTTTCTGTGCCTTTATTAAAAACCATTCCAAGAGCAGGACAGACATCAGACAGAAGATGGCTCGGTAGAAGCAGCTGTAATTTCATATGGAATTGCTTTAGGACTTATCTGTATGAGGAAACTGCACAGATGTTGTATTTCTAAGCATTAAATTATCACTGAATAGGCACTGTTTCAACATAATTTATATTTCAGTCTTGGGATTTCCCTGACAACCTCCTCCAAATCATTTCTAGCTGTTAATGTCCTGTCAGATTTAATGATTCTGGCTTCTCTGACAGTTTTATCCTTAATGTGAAGTAAATGCCTTCCTGATGCTTCACTCTGTGCTGCTAATGTGGTGGTAGCTTAGCACTTGTGTTCACGTTCGCCTTTTGGTCTTCAGAGGCTGATCAAAGCTGGCTGCTGAAGGCCATGAAATGGATCCTGCTGGCTTTGCTGAAAATTAGACAAGTCTCCTAGCGAGGTAGGACTGCAATGGTCACTGAGGCAGATGTGGAGGGGGATAAATCTCAAAGGAAGCCACTCCTACTGCATAACTAAAGACAGATAAGTTACTTGAGAGACAAAATATTTCTGCTAGAGGAAGTAGAAAGAGGGGAAGGTATTGAGGTGCTTAGGATCATCACTGGCACAGGATCAGCTGCATTCAGCATGGGCCAGAGGAAGGAAAGTTTTTGCTCACTGTAACTTTTTTCACTCTATACAACCAAATATCCAGGTTTCACAGTGCACACGGTCTAGTCACAGCACCATCATTTGAACAACCAGCCCTCATGTACCAACCACGAGGACTTACTCCAGACACAGAGGTCTGGCATTTCTTTATTAAGCCCTTGTAAGAAGTAACAGCCCTGACTTAGGTCTAAAATGCTCCATAAGACTGTACTGATTCCCTCTGCTCCTGTAACTAAGAGAAAACCTGTTTAAAAGTATCTTTGAGCTGCAATTATCTGACCTACGAAATGCTTGAATCAGCGATAGTGGGTCCAATTCAATGCCAGCAGAATACATGGTCCTCTCTGGGAAGTTATCATCTTTGCAAAGACTAGATCTGTTCCTCAGGATTCACCTTTTCTGGGCTGCAAGTCTGCATACCATAGTCCCCAGGGACTGATCATTACGGGAACAGGATAATAGTTATGTGATTTGTCTCCTACATGGTCGGTGCAAAGAGAGGCTCCTCCAGAGGCTGTCACCCAGCACTCATCCTTCTCCTTTGAATAGGGAGAAGTACATGAAGCTAAACTGATAACTTTTATGTCAAACTTTGAGGCTTAAAATTCATTGACAATAATATCTCCCTCCCCACATTGTCTCTGCTACTATTAACTTTCATAAGGATTCAGGAAATTTGAGGTCCTTAGTCACAGAGGTGGAAGAGTGTATTTCCATCAGGAAAACGGTGACCCAGGTGGCACAGCTGTATGGAAAACTAGAAACATTAGCAGCACATTCTAATAGTGATAGAAGATAGAAATGTCCAACCCAAACTTGAAGGAGCACAAATTCTCTTCCCCTGTATTGTGCAGGCTATTGAGGGATGCACTTTGTTCTACAAACCCAATGACAGAAAAGCAAGACACTCAGAGAAACATTTTCCCCATGGCAAGACTTAATTCTGCCTTATTTGGGTGATTTTTCTGTGCCTGCTTAAGGTGACTGAAATATATTCAGAACAAGACAATGCAAGAAAATAACCTGGTCCAGAAGCACAAAATACGAGGTGGAGAAGGGACTCTAACACAACAAATATTTCAGAGGACCTCATTTTTCATACTCACTGTTTCCTTCTCTGATTTTTTACTCTCTTGTTTTTTCCAGAGAATAAGCCAAACCAAAAAAATCTCCCAAAAAAACAAAACCTTCTCAGATGCTCAGAATAGGGAATAATATTTCATACTTCAGGTTGTGGAGTCACTGCATTCCTTTTCAACAACAACAGAGCCACATGAGAAAGTTTGCAAACACCATTTAAGATAACAGGGAATGAGTTGCCTTACATAGGACTTCACTGTCTTATTTAGGCAATACTCAGCCTAGCTAAAATTGTAATAACTGGTACCAGTTAACACTATTAGTAACAGATAGTCTATAGGCGACTAATCCTTTCATCTGTCAGTACCACTGCCATCATTTAATTAATCTGCCTAAAGGCCTGGTGGTGTCTCACTGGGGTAGTGGAATGTTTTGCCATCTATTCAGAGCTAAAACATAAACCAATTGTCATTTTTAGCCACTTGAACGCTGATTTTCCAGATGCACACCACTGTTCGTTTCAACGGCACAGCTAGCTAGCTGGTTTCTGAACAGATTTAGAAGACTAATTTCTGAGCTGATAACATTGTTTTGTAATATCTGTAGTGTTTAAACACCTGGCACTCCAACAGTCCTTGGTCATCATTATTTTTCTTCATTCTGTAAAAGAATATTCATGAAAAAATTAATTCCCAGGCACCATGGAGGCATAAACTACTTATGTTTCACAGGCAGTTTATGTATGTGAGAAACTCCAGGTTTGTAACATTTCCTTCCACTTCTTTTCCAGTACAACCAACCTGCTGGAAGGGGCATTTGTTTCAGAAACCTGTCTGGTATGAAACCTACTCAGTCCATAGGCTGTGAATGGAAAACTCTGGTATCTATACAAAGTGCTCACACGGTGCGTCCTTACGAGTTGGCCTATTTAATCTTCAAATATAAAAGACACCACTACTACACGTGTAGTTACTGTTGTGTGAGAGAAACAGTTTTTTTGTGGGGGTATCAGCTGCACTTTCAGCAATCACAGAGTGAAGTAATTTATGCCCACTGGGTCTCAACTTCATATAAATCCTTTTTCAAACTAATTTCTGAATTTTAATAATTTCTTTGAACAACGACAATAAATCCCTAAAGTTATTATATTCTTGGGATTCCTCAACAATTAGTAAAGCAGAAACACAGGAAATAACTACAAAATTACTTTTAAAAAAAGCACATACATTTGCAAATACCCCCCTTTTGGCCAATGACCACACCCAGCACAACCTGGAGTTCATCCTGTACCCATTTGTTTAAACAAGCCAAAAACAATGAAACATTTCTGGACATTCCTGCAATTGCCTTCTATCCATCAGCTCTGGCAGCTGCTTGGCAACTCTATACTTGGCCTCCAAAATAAACCCGCCCCCTGAAGAAAACACTGCAAAGCTCTACTGCCAGCTCGTTTGCCTGCAAAGTGATTAATTTTGAGCGTCTTGAAACCAAAGCCAGTGCGCTGATAACATGAAGCAAACAGAGGGAGCAGTGTGTTGAACAGCTCAGAACGAACTGTTCCTGCTTTGCACGCCAGGCTGATATTCTCGCTACGCATTAAGTTTTCCAAGGGATGGAAAATGAGCACCCTGGGCAAGTTTGGAAGGCTTGAGAGAAGATCTTCCTCACTATCCACCTCCTCATCTCTATGATTATGGAGACACCCTTTGATAAACACACGTTAAAGCTCTTCATGTTGCCCAGGACTGAGAACAATCTTTCTGTTTGCTGAAATTCAGGGGCTTCTCATTCTGAGACATCCCTGAAAATTCCTTCCATTATTCTATTGATAAAACAGGAATATTTCATATAATAACATATACTGATAAGACACGAAGGCTGAGATGAAAAGGCCTCTTATGAAACCCAGTTAAGAAACACTTGGGTTATCTTAACCAGATGTTATTAAACTCACCACAGGAATTACTGGCTTAGATATGCTGGCCTGTGTTCGGAAGCGTTCAAGCCACATGATTAAAACAGTCTCTTGTAGCTTTAAAATCCACATATCCTTGCAACTATTGAACTTGCTAACTCCTTCTCTGGAATTCACGTGACAATATCAGTTGACAGCACCTTTTCAGAAAAGCATTTGCAAAGAAAAGCTTAAACTCATGAAGAGAACAAAACATTCCTTTCTCCTTTAATAATTTTCAAGTCAATATTGCAATCTGGAGGGATCTGCCTCAGGATTTACGAGCTATATGAAAAGTTAGCCTACATACCTACCATGCATGCTTTTACCTGATACTCATCCCATAGTTTCTGGACATGCCCAGTTGTAGCGAAGGAAAACTTTATTAATCTTCTCTTAAGTCAAGGTGAACAATTTAAAGCTTTTTAAAATGCTCTCCAGGGCTCAAAAAAAAAAAAAGAAAACAAGATTCACTAATGGAATATAGTATTTCATTCCACAAGCTATTGCTGAGCTTTTTTCAATTTGGTCGAACATCTGTAATGATTTTCCAAAAAGAAAGCAGTAACTATTGATTGTAGCTAGAGGGCTTGATTTCATGTCCCATCTGACTTTTCCTGACCATCCTGAAAATGATCCTCGGGATGTCCTGGTCTTTTTTCTTTTATTTCTCTCCATTCCTTCCTTTATTGGAGACTGGTGACAAGTGGAGTTCCTCAAGGGTTGGTATTGGGACCTGTGTTGTTTAACATCTTTGTCGGTGACATGGACAGTTGGATCGAGTGCACCCTCAGCAAGTTTGCTGATAACACCAAGCTGTGTGGTGCGGTCGACACTCTGGAGGGAAGGGATGCCATCCAGAGGGCCCTGGACAGGCTTGAGAGGTGAGCCCGTGAGAACCTCATGAAGTTCAACAAGGCCAAGTGCAAGATCCTTCATCCGAGTCGGGGCAATCCCAAGCACAAATAGAGGCTAGGCAGAGAACAGATTGAGAGTAGCCCTGAGGAGAAGGACTTGGGGGTGCTGGTTTTTGAGAAGCTCCCAGCAGTGTGCACTCACAGCCCAGAAGGCCAGCTGTAACCTGGGCTGCATCCCCAGCAGTGTGGGCAGCAGGGCAAGGAAGGGGATTTTGCTCTTCTGCTCTGCTCTTGTGAGACCCCCCTGGGAGTCCTGCGTCCAGCTCTGGGGCCTCTGACATAAAACTCGAAGAGGGTGGATTTAGATTCGATATAAGGAAGAAATTATTTACTGTGAGGATGGTGGGGCACTGGAGCAGGTTGCCCAGAGGAGCTGTTGACTCTTCATGCTAGGTTGGATGGGGCTTTGCGCAACCTGATCTAGTGGAAGGCGTCCCAGCCCATGACAGGGGGATTGGAACAAGATGATCTATAAAGTTCCTTCCAACTCAAACCATTCCATAAATCTATGATTCTATGACTCATATACAGCAAAGTGTCCTGAGGAATCATGACAGACGGGGAATGGAAGTGTCATCTGGTTGTTCACCTTAACAAAGACAGTGTGCTCACAGCATATTATACACAACATCAGAGGCATGCATGGGGATGGTATATCCAGGGTCCCTCTAAAACATTGAGTTCGTCTTGCCTAATTTTTTTTGGAAGGAGACCAGGATGACGTACCATTGCAACCATCTTCCAGCATGCACCTGTGTTTACTTAGCTTCAAAAGGAAGTCTGTGCTGGACATTACTGGATAACGTGTTATCCTCTAAAAAGCTGGTTAAAGTCCTTATTCTTCTTAGAAAAACACTGAAATTAAGTTGTTCAAGACAAGTCCTGAATATATTTCAGAGCATACTGAAGGTAATCTAAGTGGGTGGTTTACAGTTCATTGAACTATCACACATTCACTGCTCCCACAGCCTGGAAAGGTTTCCAAGAGGTACAAATCATTGAGGCAGGACCGAGCAAGAAGGTGTCAGAGAGCTCAGCAGGACTGCTCACATTGCCATCAAGACCCAGGCATGATCAAAGGCAAGAGGGTGGTCTGAGAAAGGCAGTCTTACTGAGATTGATGAGCTAGGACCAGAAACCAGCTATGAAGAGCAACTTTAAAAGCCTGCAGGGACTTTTGACAGCGTTTGGTGATGCCATTGGGAATCCAAACATGGCTCACAACTTCATCATTTCTATGTAGATAACAACAGCAACCTGTCTCGTGTTTTGTCTTGAACCTCAAAATCACAATATTCGTCACATTGTTACCCAATAAAGTGCCATGACTTTTAGACAGACCAGAACATAGCTTCTAAGGGACTTGAAGCAAGAAGTATTATCTACTGGTCTGTCTCAGGCCTTGGCATCCTGAAAGGAGAATGGTATGGAAACTGTATCCTAAGCAAATTGTGAAAGGAGGGAAAGTTCATTTTTGTTCGCTTGTTTGTTTATTTGTTTGTTTCCAAATATAAAATGAAGGGAATTCCCCATTGCCTTACACAAGGCTGTAAAGTTCTGAACAGCAAAAGCTAGCAACACTAAATTTCAGTGCTCAGGAAGCCATATATTTAAAAAGCTGAGAAAATTTCCCTTTAAAATTCCTGAACTGTCTTAACTTATACCACGCACAATATCAAGATCATCAGAATAATAGCTGCAAACTGCTCTTTCATGTAAAATGTTTTGAGGGAAAAGAAACACTGAGATATTACCTGTCCTCTTTTACCAGACATAGGAAGGAGAAATGTTTTAGGGTAGAGTTATTTTTTTCTTTTGGATAAAAGTCCACATTCTATTAGTCATCACAATGGAAATATGGTGTAAATCAGCCAGTTGAGTTCTACATGTCTTTACTCTGCCTGAATTTGAGTCCTTTGCTATTTTTTTTTTGTTTGTTTGCTTCTTTATATTCATTCACCTGCTTGGTTACTTCATAGCAACAATTCACTGTCCTTCATTTCTTCGTTATTCTTTCATTTTGGGCATGGTTTTCTATTCATTTCTCTATATTTACTTGATGTTATGAAACGTTAAAACTGCAAAATTTATTTTTTAATGAAAAGTCCTTTAGAAATTAAGGAATTAGAAAAAATCAGAAAATACTATCCTGATGGTGTACAAATGCTCCATTCCTGACCGCTGTTATTTATTTACTTTGATAAAATCTAAGATCTGAAAAGTCTGTTTATAGTTCTGACAAGTGACATCTACATTTTTTTTTATCTTGGGGTATATTTTGAAAATGAACTCATGGTTGCTTCAGAAATGTAAATGTATAAGATGTCTATGAAAACATAAGACGAAAATGTAAAATGAAATGTCCTGGTTCTGTGCCATTGCACTATTCTGGATGAAATATCAGCCCTACCATTGATTTAATGTTCCTTTTACTTCATAACTGTGTCCAGGCCATAAAACCACATTGTGGGTGTCAGGAAGATGGGGCCAAACTCTTTTCAGTGGTGCTCAGTGAAAGGATAAGGGGCAACGGGCACCAACTGAAGCACAGAAAGTTCCGTCTGAACACAAGGAAGAACTTCTTCCCTCCGAGGGTGACGGAGCACTGGAACAGGCTGCCCAGGGATGTTGTGGAGTCTCCTTCTCTGGAGATATTCAAGATCCGCCTGGACGAGGTCCTGTGCAGCCTGCTGTAGGAGACCCTGCTTCGGCAGGGGGGTTGGACTAGATGACCCACAGAAGTCCCTTCCAACCCCTACCATTCTGTGATTCTGTGATTCTAAGAAAATATCCAACCTTAGCTGAAGAAAAGTTTTCTGCTTGGTCAGGTTGGGGGTGGAGCAGGAAACACATATCTAGTTCCACTGTGAGCTTTAAACTTCAAATGACAGTAATGGGCGCTTGCTCAGAAACAGTCCACACTTTTACTACAGCCTCTAAAAGCAATGTCCCATTCCCATCCCTTGTTTGCTGTGAGCAGCGAATGCCAGCGCAGCGGCGTTGCTGTCTGACGCACCAGACCAAAACATCCCTCGGCAGAATAATTACCCTGTGCTGCGATCCGCTTCACCTCCAGAATGAGAGCTGGCTTAGTGGAAGATAAGAGCTAAACTGGGTTTATAGGGTGTAAATACATGCTGTGACATGAGATGTGTCTCATTTACAGCGCATCGCAAGACTTTTGGGTTAAATTTCTCTTTACTCATTGCAAACAGGGCTTGACTAATGTAAAGAAGCTATTTGTTTGGAAGAAGATTTAAGCAATCAGCATTTCAGAGCAAGTACTGAAGATCTACGTGACTACAGCATTAGAAAGGTGAGGCTTGGGTTTCCTAAAATGTGAATCTACGTATAGCAGCAAGTGGGAAAAGAAAGAGAATGGGAAAGCAGTTTATCTTCCAAGCTGCCCACCTATCACCCCTGACTTAAATATATTTGTCTTCCCTCTTCATGGATGCATAGTCTTCTCCCTCTGTCCTCAAAGAGATGTCAGAAGCTCCTACAAATCTCTCACCTGGCAAAGCCCCTGCAACAGGCTGCTATGATTTGTCATCCTCCTTCTCCTGCAAAACAAACCCTCCATCCATGTGTACCACTGTACATCAACAAAACAGATAACGAAGATGCCAAGAAAGGTTATTTTCTGTATTTTTTTTCTTCCTGTTTCACATAGCTTCTGTGAAAAAACATGACAGGTGGTTTGAATAAAACATCCTACATGCTTTCTTTCTTTCATCAAAAGGCTGACAAAGAATGGCTTATCTGTCACATCCCTCTTCCAATGTCTTTACTGGGACAGGCTGAGACAGAGGCATTTTTGGAAGTAATAGTGCTCCCAAGCATTTCTGGGTGGCTTGTGTGAGCAGATAGATATATAAGACTGTTCTGATGCACTGCAAGTCAGTATCTTCTCTACAAGCCAACCAGGGCTACCACAGATTTATTACAATTCAGCCTAGCCAGTGGGTGTCACTAAAAATTAGCTGTAAGGGAAATTTAAAAAAAAAAAAAACAAAAAAGGAAAAATGTATGGGCGCAAGAGAACCTGAATATTAAAAAAAAAGCATTTTGGAACTTATTTTTGGCCCCAAGACTTGTTTTGACTCCTTCCTTTGGTCAAACAATGGCAATGAGATCAGAGCCAGGCATCTAGTGCCCGCTAATTACTATCTGCAGTGACGCTTGCAGTGAATAGCTGGTAGGAGGCCCAGATGGGATGGGAAATGATTTTGCTGAAGTATCCCGCATGGATTCCCTGGTGGTGGTGCCATGTTTCTCTATAGGCTTCCTACGCTGCTCTTCCTCACGCAGTGGGGGAACGCCAGCCAGGTGACTCACCGAGATTCTGCCCCGTGTTTACTGCAACAGCCCTCTCCACAGGGACCTGCTCACTGTGTGAAGCCTGATTTTCCCAAAGCACATCTCAAAGGGCTAATTTTAAATTAACAAAAGCTTTGGAAGGCATGGAGAAGGGAAGGGGGAGGGGAATTTCTTGCAGGAGGAAAGAGATGGCAGAAATAGACTTCTTCCTTTTTCCTTTCTCTTGTCCAAGATAAGGAAACATCACAAACTAAAGGCAATTTAAAAACAACTTGAAAGGCAGATAAATTTAGTCACAAGTATTCCACTGGGTGGACAAATGAGATATAGAACAAGTCTTAAGCCAGAAGTTTTTTAGGAAAAATCAGTGGTGAAGGCAAAGGGGCAAAAATCCAGGAAATAGTGTTCATATTAAAACTACCATAGGATCAGGTCATAAACCCCTTTAGACAAAAAACGGTCCAGTGGTTAACACAATAGACTTGACTTTATGCCTTCCACCCAGGTCTCCTGGTCCAGTCTAGGCTTCCTCTCTAACTTCGACACAGTCACTGTAATTTTTCTGTGTCTTGGTTCTCCGCTCATGACATAATGGTATTAACATGAAGATGGCTAGGACCAATGCACGAATGGCTATGAGCTCTGCTGAAATTATCATTGTATTAATGAGAAGTTGCATCACCCCTAAAGAGGCCTATTTTACCCTGCAAAAATCAAGGCTGGGTGGTTGGACTAGAAGACCTCTAGGGGTCCCTTCCGACCCAACACTTTCTATGATTCTATGATTCTATGATTTAACTGGGGAGCTCAGATACTCTTGTTACTTTTCAGTTCATGGTCCAAGTTTCTAACTAATCGATAATGACTAAAACATGTGAGCCCTGTAAGCTGGTCCTATAGATGATGTGATTTTCTTCCTGAGCATATGAAGCCAACAGCATACTTTCACTATGTGTCCCCTGGAAAGCTGGAAGACAATTCATCCTCTCACAGGAAATAGAAGCTGAATTGGGACACCTTGATATAATTTGATTGGAGGTGTCCTTCTGTAGAAGGAGTGGACCAGCACATGATGGGCATAAACGTGTAATCTTCAGAAAGTCTATGAGGAGATGTCCGCTATCATATTAAAGAGTTCATGTTCCAGCTCTGTGAAGATTCAAACTCTTTCAACTCTTTAAAAGTTTGAAGAAATTGATTATTCCAGGAGATCAAAGCTAAAGATAGTGAATGAAGTCCGCAGGCACTGCTACAGTCTGCTGGTTCTTCTGTCAAAACTTCAAGAGATTTGTAGCTCTGAGGCAGGAAGGTGTTATTAGAAAGTGACACTGGTAATTCTTCAGTAGAAGTAGGGGTTTTGCATGGAACCAAACCTAATATAGTCACACTCCAGATTTAATACAACGATTACAGTAAAGCCCCCTCCTTTTCTGCCTCTTGTGAACTGTCCTTTTGCTACTACTATTGACTGTTTTCTCAGAGGTCTTTGGGCTATATGGAATTTCAGCCAACTTCTAAATTTTGATGGGCCAACAAAGATATTCTATCCATTATTGTGGCGAACATGTATCAACCAGAGGTCAGCACTAGCTTAAGAATGTCTGTATAATGCTCCATTGCACAAAGTAAACATGTCTTTAATCTCTCTGTACCATCTGGAAAATAATAATAATATTTCTTTGATTTTTCCCTTTTGATTTTCTTTTCTGTTGAGATTACAAGTATTAAAAGTCAAGCCCTTTCTCTTATTACAAAAGGATACATCAACACAAGTATGTGAAACAGGCCAGGACCTGTTCCTTGGCCCTGAAGGCAAATGGTGTGATTCATGTCATGGCCATATGGCTAAACTTTCTTCCACGTGAAAAGAAGTGTGGCCTCACCCATACTGCCTAGTGGGAACAGCCTCTGACCTCTGATATTACTTGAACCACCTCTACGCATTGTCTAGGACAGACAAAAACTACATGGAGCAAAATTGTTTCAGGGAGGGTGCTAACAGTTGAAGACTATGTAAGATAGCAGGTCCAGCCCAGGTCTTCTTTAACAGTATAGACCCAATTTAAGTGTACAATACCCAAGAAAAAGGGTCACAAGGTTGATTTCGGCCTCTAGGTATTATCATAAAACAAAAAAAACCCAGTATTAATCCAGTTCATTTTTTTATTTGGCTTCTATTAATTCCATTCACTAGTGGTGAGCATCTCCCTGGAGGAAAATACTGACTGGAAGGCAGCATGCAGTCTTCACACAATTACTCCTCCAGCAGAAGTTCTTGTGCATTCCCAGCCATTCCCTGCTGATTTCCCAGCTCTGGAAAACCAGCACAATATGTTACACCAGTGCACGAGAAGAAAATGCCTTTAAAGAACGTGACTCTCTTGACAGAGCGGTGGAGGTGTGTATTGCTTGGGGTGGCCATGGTTCCTGTCGTTGGTGACTTTGGAACACGTGACCGTGAAAGCAACATCACTCAGATAATCCTTCCCAAGTGTAGTGAGGAGGAACTGCTGGTGCCACAGAGCAAAAAAGAATTCCAAAGCTTGATTCTAATTTCCTGATTTTTAAAAGTAATTGCTCATCTGCAGCTAATCAGGTTTGCGCCTTTCGTTGTCTCCAAGAGAAATATTTTCCAAGGTGTTTTTAATGAACTGAACAGCCTCTGAAAGGCTCATGAGAGACAGAGAGACTGTCAGAGACACATCGCTTTATTTGATTATGCTTCACAAGATCTTGGTACATTCTTAATGGAAAAGAACACAACAAAGATTGGTCCTCCTCCCACGTAAATCAGTTGAACTTTTTCTCTAAGGTGGGATCAAATCCAGAACATATTAATTAAGAAATATGTTTTGATGAAACATTGTTATGCAGTGTGAGGCATGTAACCAGAAAAGCAGATTAGGTTACAGAAGAGATTTAGCTGGAGGTGACTTCCAAAGGGAAAACAGACAGGAGAGGTCAAGGTGGTAAGTTTGGAAGTGGAGGGCTCACCAAGGAACAAGAAGGGGCATCCACACAACCTCAGCCTCACCTCTCGTGGGGGCTCGGACCCTTCTGACTTACAGGACATAGCGCCATAACCCCACCTACATTCTCAATAGTTTTGCCAATAGATAAAGGCATTTATTTATAATGAACTATTTCATGTGCCTTGGCAGAAAAGCACATAGTTGCTGAACAGTTGGGAAAGTGTTTTGTCAGAGACAGCCTGGTTGAAGGCTTGCCTATAACACTGTTTGTTAGAGCTCTGTTGGGCTACGTCTCTCGTTCACAATCTGCTCTGCTTTCGCTATTTTGTTTTCTTTGATTACTATTTCTAATCTGTCTAAAAGAGCACTCTTCCCCAAACCCAGATGAAATTTTCAAAATTCTTGATTTAGTCAATCGGCAGCAAATTCTTGCAATTACCCACAGGTAACCTGGTCTTGGTAGCAGGGCATTTAATGAACTCCTTTGACAGAAATCACAAGAAACCTTCTGCTCTTCTAGGTGCAGTCTGTGCTTTGTCTGTCAACGCATCTCACACTTTCATTCTTTCTCTCTCTTTCTGGAAGCTGAATATTGCATAGAATTTGAGCACAGAATTTGAATCACTTGAACAGAAACCGAAATTTTGTCAAAGATTTATTCACAAGGTAGAGATTCAGTCCCAGAGAAAAACAGGCTTTCCTTTCTGCTCTACCCTTTTGATGATAAACCGCTTTTGAAGAAATGAAAACCCACTTAAGTTATCGTTTGTATCTTTACAGACAAGTGAAAAATTGACTAACTCCATGAAATAATGTTTTCTGTTATATGTTTCCTTTCTTCGGTAAAAACTGAGATTTGGCTAGGACAGAATATCAATCTGCCAGAACTACGCGGAAGGCGTAGGATTTGTGGTATTTCAGACACAGTTGACACAATTAAGCAAGCTTTGTTCTATTTTAAATTCACAGAACACGTCGATCACCTTAGAAGTAACTTCCAGAAGCTTTTGTTTTGTTTTGTGTTGTTTTGTTCTCAAACCGTGCAAGTCTCAGGCTGTCTTCCAGAACATTTAAGTTTCAAACCCGAACAGGAACTTCTGAGGAATGTTCTGAGCTGAACCTCCAGGTCCTTGACAAGACTTACCTGTTGAGCATAGACAGATGTTCTCCTCTCACAGAGTTCTGTCTAGCTTCAGGTGTCCCTGTAAGATCTTCTGTAACTGCAGAATTAATATTTTCAGCAATATCTAGCCTCTCTATGAGGAAAATAGGGCAAAAATCTTCAACAACTGTGACTAAGTTTGTTAGGAAAATAAAAAATAAATCTGTAAAGCCCTTTGATGTTCCAACAGTGCTGGTCTATGCTGATGCAAAAACATCTCAGATGCCTGCATTAAAAAGTATAAGCCATTACTCTATCTTTGTTTTTTCTGTTCCATTGTAAACTAATTCAAACAATATCAGGTTATATCTAAATCAGTCGTTTCAGAGTTATAGTAATCCCAAAGCAAATTACAACCTCAGTTTGCTGACAGGATTCTTAAGGGCCAGAACACTAAATTCCATCACTTTGGTGTAATGCCAGGTATTTTGGACAGAAATAAAAATAAAAATCAAGTAAGCTTCATAGCTGCAAATAATTTTAATAAAACTGAACTGTTGCCTGGGCCTATGTGCACCCTAAAGTCTCATCCATGTTTTATTCTGATGTAAAATAAAACCTAATTAGAAGTTACTGAGATTTATGAGAAGTGAAAGGAGAATATTATTGTTGTTTCATTTCCAAAGTGTTGTGGAGCCAGTAAGGGATAAAAATGATATGTGCCAAATACTATGATGTACAGTTTAGACTGTGATTACTGAGTATTGGTTATTATATAATATCAGCAAAAACACATGGAAAAGGAATAATTACAAGGTCTCTTCTGGGCTTGTTGTACCCTGAGTTTCCAGAAGATTTTTCATATCCGTTGTGAATTTAACCATTATTTACCTAGTAACCCTTAATGCTTCAAAATTACAAAGCAGGGTTCCACATCTTTATTATTATATATCTCAAGTGAGATGCTTTTATATATGAGTAGGTAAATGCTCAGGAAAAAAATCACTTCTGGAAATCAGATCACTTTTCCTGAGATGTTGGAGTTTGGAAAAAAGCATCAAACTCAAAACTCCGATTTTGACGGTGGTTTTTTTCTTGCTGGTGATTTAACACTGGCATGGACTCTTCTCTGACATTTGTCACGCAGCAGAAACACGCTTCCCCTCGCAGTCTGCAGCTGAATGTTTACGATTTAATTTGTGGGATTTCCTCAGATGTTAGCGTGCCTTAGGAAAACTGTTCAGACAGCACTGCAACAATTTGCCATAGGTGGCAGAAATAAATTCTGTGAAATGTTTTGCTCACCTAGGTTGTTAGCAGAAGAGAATGCGAAATCTGAACTTTTTTTTTGGAAATAATATCTCTCTGGGTATTACTGGAAGTGTAAGACAGCTCCACCATAACTTACACATCTCAATCAGATATTTAAATGGAAATGGGATCACTCTGGTCCCATGTTTCTAAGCACAAAGGTAGAAAGCGAGGGAGTCCTGTCGTTATCACAACAGCCCTGATAGCTCTCATTACCTTCACGGCTCCAAAACTGCAAAAATAATTTCAAAATGTCATTAATTTTCCAAAAATGTCTTTAAAAAGGAGGGGAGTTGGGATGTCTTGGGGATTATGATATTAAAGTGAATCATGTGTGACAGATTTCTGTTCTCAGTTCTTATTCTCACAGAACAAGCTTAGGGAGAGGTTGATTAAATACAGCAGGCACAGAGTAATGATTCTTTTTGCTCCTTGGCATGAGAAGGCTCCAGGATTATCCACTCCACACGGCTTCCCTAAAAGGAGAGGAGGAAAGCGTGCCGGGCGCTCTGTAAATTGCTTCCCAGGGAATGTTAAGTGAGCGTTTAGGCAGCAATGATTCTCTCCTGCCTCCTTGGGCAGGGAAGGGTCCGATTTGCTCTGGCCCAGACAGATTTTTCAGCACGTTTGCCTTGGTAGCAGCAAGGCTTTTTTCCACATCCCTATTTTCTGTTGAATCAGTGATTTGATTGTTTCAGTTCCAAGTTTTCTTCATGTTTTCTTTTCCTTTTTTCCTATGAACCTTGGTAAACAGCCCTTTATCTGTTAGCTCCTGACATTATTTTCACCTGGCTGATGACTGCATCTTCCCTTCTTCGGTAAAAAATGCATGGATGTAGCATTTTCTTCCCTGTCACAAAAGTTTCCTCTCTAATTAACTGACACAAAGAATATCTTGGTGTAACGTATTGTTTAGTCAAATGGCCATAGTGTTTTTTTAATACATCAAATGAAAAAAAATTTTCTGTTTAAATCAAGGCTATGTTTTGTCAAGGAATCTGTAACTGCTCACCCAGTTAATCCACCTGAAAGTGGTCATATGATCATTTGTGTGGTGAACCATACATCATTGACCACCATCCTATACGGACAGCCTATATGGCTATAAAACCGAATGCAGAGGAACCAGGCTAGCTCAACGGACTAACACACTGACCTTTGACTTCAGTTGGCTTACACACTATTTTATTTATTTTCTGCTTTGGGAGCTACTAAATTAAGAATTCATTCTCAGTCACAGAGTTTTATTTGATTCCATATATCTCAAAGCTGACTTTTTTTTTTGTGAAATCCTATTTATTTTGAAATCAAATCATAGAATTCATAGAATCATTTAGGTTGGAAAAGACCTTTAAGATCATCAAGTCCAACCATAAACCTAACACTGCCAAGTCCACCACTAAACCATGTCTCTAAGCACCACATCTACCTCCAGGGATGGAGACTCAACCACTTCCCTGGGTAAGCATAGAGCACATTGCAGAGAAAGACAAGAATCCGACAAAAACACCTCCCCCCCTCCATCAAATGAGTGTGTCGTTAGAACTAATCAGGATGTGAAAGCAAAAAGAAAAAAAAAAAGTCCCAAACATGTAGCAGTAAGTCAGAACTCCTGAATCCCACAGCTGCTTCGGCCCTGATTCTCTGAGATGCCAAGTACCCGGCAGAGACACATTCAGGTAAGATATTACTCTGCATTCTTATCAGAACATTGAGAATTTAGTATTCTTAGGTTATAAGCACTCTGGTACCATGAGATTACAGAGCTATAAATGACATTACTATAATATATAGATTACAGAGCTATAAATGACATTACTATAATATATAAATTACAGAGCTATAAATCACATTGATTTCAACAGGGACGGAATTTCACCTTTAAAGCTTTTTAATGGGATATTGAACTTTTAAATGGAGTTAGTTTCCTTCATTCCTTGTCATAATTGTTTTTTTCTTAAAGCAGCATATGGGTAGAGATGCAGTCAGCCTCGTTAGTTGATCGTTAGAAATCTGTAGGCCTGTAAGGCTCTACTACGAATTACTCTACAGATCTTATGACAATATTGACAGGAGGTATTTAAGACATCATGACACTGTTTGAGAAGTATTTAAGGGCAGAAATTCTCTGATTAATTCTCATAGAAATGTTCAATTTCCAATTCTGCAATATCCACTCACATTCACGTGGGAAACTGTTTTGATTTTGCAATGAGATCCCTAATGTTAGAGTACAAAGGTGACAGTTTGATTCTCAAACTCCATGTTGTTAAGGATTAGGAAAGGAAAACTAAATCTCATTCAACAAAGGTTTTCCCAAATATCCTTAATTATATCAGCACAGGAATAAACATAAGAAAATTGAAGTCTGTGTGTCTTTGAAGTCATATTCTTTCTTCTCCGAATTTCTCTTCACCTTACTGCAATCATGTGTATTGCTGTTGTCATTATATTTTTTCTTTCATTTTCAGATTACAGAAGTGCATCCAGGAAGTTTTGGCTATTCACTTTCAATTTTGCTTTTTTATTTTTACATATAGACTTATTTTCCAAAATACGCAGCACAGACTTGGCTCTGCTTGTGCTATAATATTTACTGTGAGTTTCAGAGTGAACACAATTAGAACATCAAAATTTGCTCATCTTTTTATTTTAAACTATATTCTGAATCAGTGGTACGGAACTGTTTAAAAATTCCCGAGATTTATTCCTTTTTCTCACTACCAGCTTAGAGCTCCAGTGCTCTAAGCAAATGAAATTTGCTTGGAGCTGTTCTGCTTTGTAACTTGCTGTGCTCAGGGATAATTAAAAGAGTTTTTCCTCAGTGAAATTCTCAGGTACAGGGGGCTCGATAGACAAAACGATTAATTTTGTGTGCTGTGACTCTATCCTAGCACAATTGCTTGCTGTTATCTACTTAAGTCTTTATATTGAGAGTCTATTAATTTCAGATGTCTTTTATCTTGCTTGTTTCCCCAGCTTAAAAAACTGGGCCTTTTCCTCAAATACTAACAAGTTAATAATAAATTGTAGTGTCATTTACAACACGGGTGCATTCAGAAGGACATGCACAATCTTAAGTGGGGATGCCAAATGCAGTTATTTTTGGATAAAGCAGCAGTTTTATACTTTAGCTCCGGAGAATGTTAGGGGCATTCACAGTTCTCACTCCTAATTTACACAAAGGGCAACTGCAGCCTGGCTTAGTTTATTTGTTATAGTAGCAATCGTTTTGGCACATGCTGGCACTGGCACCGAAAGCAGAATAATGTCACCAGAGGCCGTTTCCTACACACTGCACTGGAATTGCTCAAAAATCTCAGCTGGAGAACAGCCTGCTGAGGTCTGAGATCATAAAGGGCTTCTCGTGCATAAATTACACTGATCCTGATGCTGGAACAAGTAGTTAAACCATCTGCAAGCTCAGAAAGAGCATGGAGAAAAAGCCCAGAAAAATACGCTTGATTTTGTAATTTTGTTTTATTTTTTTCCACCAGCCTATGATCGGTGCACAGATGCCACTGGCTATAATCGATGTATAGAAAGGGAGGGAATTACAAAACCAATCTGTCCTGCTACAATTGCAGGCAGAGGGTCCCTTGAAGCATCCTCTGGAGTCATCTCGTATGCTGTGCTCCACTTCCAGAAGTGTATTTGTGTTTCCCTAAAGTAGCTGCAAAAGGCAGGTCAGGAGGAGGCATCTGTTCATCTGACCCTAAAAGATGTGTAGGGTGATGAGTTTAGACATAACATTTCAAGAATAAAAGTAAAATTGACAGCTTCCACTTCAAGAAGAAAACAGCATTTAATAAAATTATGTTATTCATGTATCAATCTGTGTTAGGGGTGCTCCAGACCAGACCATCACTTCACACACAGTCACAGCCCGAGATAACCATATGTCCTTCATGAGGGAATGAAAAAGCAAAGCTCTTTCCCTTATTTTGCTCCATTTTTGGTACACAATAGAAAACAGACTACTGCTGCAGTAAACAAAACGCAATTTTACTGTAACCTGAAGGGACACTTGTTTTTAAATACAGCAGTGATTACAAAAACAGGATAGCCAAGGTTTTGGCACAGAAACTGATAAAATCTTCTGGATAACTATCGCTTTCCGTATATGTATGGTTTGTTTCTCCAGTTGTTCTCTGTTTTCACACTTAAAATTATTGTATGATTTGCAGATGTATATAGCTCAACTGGCCATAAGACCCCTCCTAAGAAACCATGATCGAGATGTATTTATTAGCTTGTTCATTCAAAAAAAGTCCTTTATTTTCAAAATCCTTAGCAATAAACCAAAATGCACAAGCCACGGATGAAAATAAAGGTAAACAGTGGGTAAGCACATCTAAGCATAAAATATTTCTGAACATGAAGAACAGGAGAAGAGAGTAGACGTGCATTTACTATAAGACCATGGGCAGTGGCTTCACTTTCATCACCGGCTAAAGTTGTGCATGATATAAATTCTCTTCACTTCAATCCACCTAGATGTTGAATATTTTCTGGTAAAGAGAATCTTTTTATATTACATGTTGTTAAAAAACACAGCAAAGCGGAACCTGGTATTAGTCAGATTTTCACTGGGGTGCCGTGGAATTCAGAATCTATAATAAAATTCTAGTTCAGGCACCTGACATTTAATTTTGGATTTATGATTAATACTGGATATGAAGCACAAGATACTGGTATGGCCTTTCATAACAGTTCACCTTTAATATAGAAAAGATGCTAGGAAATTTTAAATCATAAACCCATTGGCCCGTTGCACCAAAGTCAGATCTGCAAAGACATGGAGGAAAAGAAATTATCTGAAGTTTTTAGTAAGCAAGAAGTAAGAGAGATGCCCTCATGGAGGGGGAAATTTGAAACATTCTCAGACCAAGAGCAGTGGTGACATGACTTTCACATATGTCTGCAGTGGAATGAAGGACCAGAGGAGATTTCTCTGAGTTGCTGAACTCAACACACCATGTCCTACAACCCCTTTTGTTAATGGAGAAACAACTTCCCATCCCACAGATTCAGAGCACAGAAAGGCCTCAGGGGGTTGCAGTTGTCCATTAGTACTGTTAAAACCCCAAAAGTATTGAGGAAAATTTATTTCCCCTTCTTAACAGATTGAAGTTGAGCGGATGGTTGGACTTGATGATCTTGAGTGTGGCCAGCAGGTCAAGGGAGGTTCTCCTTCCCCTCTACACTGCCCTAGTGAGGCCCCATCTGGAGTACTCTGTCCAGTTCTGGACTCTCCAGTTCAAGACAGACGAGGAGCTATTGGAGAGAGTCCAGCAGAGGGCTACAAGGATGGTGAGGGGACTGGAGCATCTCCCCTACAAGGAAAGGCTGAGGCAGCTGGGCTTGTTCAGCCTGAAGAAGAGAAGGCTGAGAGGGGACCTAATAAGTGCTTATAAATGTCTAAAGGCTGGGTGTCAGGAGGATGGGGCCAGACTCTTTTCAGTGGTGCCCAGCGACAGGACAAGGGGCAATGGGCACAAACTGAGGCACAGGAAGTTCCGTCTGAACATGAGGAAGAACTTCTTCCTCCTGAGGGTGACGGAGCACTGGAACAGGCTGCCCAGGGAGGCTGGGGATTCCTCTTCTCTGGAGATATTCAAGACCCGCCTGGACAAGGTCCAGTGCAGCCTGCTGTAGGGTCACCTTCGGCACTGCTTTGGCAGGGTGATTGGACTAGATGACCCACAGAGGTCCCTTCCAACCCCTGCCATTCTGTGATTCTGTGATCTTAGAGGTCTTTTCCAACCTACGGTTCCATGGTTCTATGATTCTATGATCCAAAAGCTTGGTCCCTGCCTTAGAGGCTTACATGGCATTATGCGATTAAAAGCTAACCATCATGAACATCAAGGCTCAATGAGGGTCAGATGGACAGTGACCAGAGAGATGACAGGTCAGGACGACAGATGCTAGAGGCAGCTGGATTCAAGAGCCCCATAGATGTGAGGCTGCCACAGCAACATGTCTCTGGGCTCAGCCAGCTGCGAGGTTCAGCATATATTCCCAACAGGCACTCACAGTCTCTCCCAGTAGCTGCTTCAGACCTACAGACCCTCCAGTAGCCAACTTGCTGACCCCCTGGTCCCTCCAGTATCTGGCCCCAGGGCCATGGTCTCTCCCATTCCTGGCTCCCAGAACTTTTACCCTTCTTGCCAGCTAGTCTGGGTTGAAGTTCACTAACAAATTAGGTATACCCATGTGCACATGCAGACAGGACTGCAGTTCCTTAAGGAAACACTCAAACCCTGTGGTCTCTCCAGTTCCTGGCCCCGCAAACACCTGAGCCCTGTGAGACATGGCCCCTTCTCCAGCTGCTGGCACTCAGACCCCATAGATGCACATGCACACACCTGGAGCCTCTCACCCAGGAAAATATTTGGAAATGGAGTTTAATAAGGAGACAGGACAGACTGCACTAAGCATGGCCAGCCCTGGTTTATGCATGTTCGACTGCTTTTATCACCTTCTCCTTCTGCTTTCATCCCCTTATCCCTCTGCCTTCCCACACTTAGTGTTCCCCAAGCCACATTGATTGGTCCTTCCCCCAAACATCCTAGAATAAGTCTCACACCCTCTCACAATTCGTGTAAAAACATCCCACAATAAGTTTTACACAATCCTCAAATGCTCTTCGCTTGCATCCCACTGTTCCTGTGAAGGCAGTAAATCCTGCAGCTTTCATAGCCACCTGGGTAGCATTTCTTTGGCCAAGTCAAGCCACGTCAGTGGGTCTTAGCCCTGACCATGGACTGATCACCCTCCCTGGGAAGCTCCAGGAGTGACTGAGTCAGAGTACTCCTTTGGCACCAATTAGGTTATAGAGGTTCCTCCACCTATTGTAGTTCCTCAGCTCCTTGATGAGCCTTTGTGGTTTTGATGATTAGCCATTAATCACATCTGCTAACGGATTAGTGAAACATCCTGCCTGCTGACTAGTTTGTTGCTCTTCTGACCAGCCCTTACACAGCACATAGCGTGATTTGCCCACCCGCTGATCTGAAAATATCCTGTCCTCCTGCTTCCCACTGCCCTGGCTGCATTAAGCTCCCAAGGTCTGGGGAATCCTGTCTGGCCAACATCTCATTGTGTTCTCTTCCTTTCACCCAGCCTCTATCAATCACCAGCTTCTCCTCACCCACGTCTGTGAAGATTTTTGAGATCCTATAAAACTCTTCCTGATACACAACTTCTGTCTCATTTGTTGGTGTGTGCCTTTTCCCTCTGGCTCCTCCTCTCCAATTCAGGCACTACTCTTTCCTCCGGGTTTCCTTCTCATTCACTCTGAGTCAAAGATGTGTGATGGACAGCCTGCAGCTCTGCCCTGTTCACGTCCCTACTCATGACTCCTTTCACCTGGAAGACTCACCAAAGCAGCTGGTGAAACATCTTCTCCACTCCACTGCGAGATACAAGGGCAGTAACGAAGAAGTCACTGAAAACCAGCAGTAACTCTGCTTTATCAAGCAGATATTCTATATTTTGCAGATTGGTTTTAAAGCAAAGAAATCGATTTTGAAGCAATGTCCATGTGGAACATTTTCCCTTTCCCAAACCTGGTAAGAAACATGAGGGCACATAATCTCTTCCTTCCAGACTTATTCCAGCAGCCACAGAATCTGCACAACCCTTCTGCTGCCCTCAGGACTGACCACAATCAGGGCAAGGCAAAGAAAAATCTCCAACTCCTGGAGCTGTGTATCATCAAATTTAGCAGCACCCCAACGTACGTTCCCCGAAGCTAATACTTTGAAGATCCCAATAAGAACAGATTGTTCAGTTTCTCTCTTTATTTTACCAGCCACTCTAGGGCACACATTTTCCATACTCTTTCATGATTTACTAGAGCAGGGGCTGTTCTCTGAAGGGGTGGCAATGGTACAATTCAACTGAAGTCAGAGGATTTACGCAGTCTGGAGACCTGGTCCTATGCTTCACCTTGGCCTTTCCAGCATGCTGATTTAATTTAACCCAAGGCCAGGAATTAAAATAAAAAACAACATTTCATGCCTGGTTACATTTGTGCTTGTGACCTACGCCTGTCCGAGCAGGAGCTGGACAGGACAAAGCACAATGCACTTCCTTGCTTTTATTGCTTTCATTCACTTCATGTCATGCCAAAGAAGGTTGATTTAGGAAGTTCTAGTAATTAACTGCTGATGTTTTTGACTGCTGTTCCCAAGAGACTTACAATGACTTGTAATGGTTGCTCTGTAGTAAACTCTTTCTGGAACAACTGTAGATAAGATATATTCTCTTTATGGCTTTACTTTTACTTTATTATTTTTTTTTAAGCAAGGAACACAATTTCTCCTTTAAGCAAAAGTCACCTGTTCCCTGCATCCCAGAAACCTCATAAACGACCCTTCTCTTCTCAGACCATACTGACATTTTGCTGTCAGAGTCCACAAAAGAAAGAGGCTTCCTAATGCAGATGCACATTAGACACAGGATATGAGAAGTGGACAAAATAAGCAAGGGAAGAGTAAAAATTAATGTTGTCTTTATGCTGTAAGTTATAAAGCCCCTTTCATTGCTCTTAGCAGTTGAGAAAACACGAAAGGAGGAAGCACAGGAGCAATATGTATTTGGAGAGCACAAGCTGTCAGAAGAATTTAAATCTAGGCTGGTTCAATTAGAGGAGGCTAACAGCTCCTAACCTGGTGTGATGGCTCTTTATTCTCATCCTCAGGATATTTCCCTGTATTTTTAACTCTCTGTTCTGTTGAAATTATTAGTGGATGCCTTAAAACCTTACCAATTCTATGCAAAATTAAAAGAAATAGTAGTTATCACTCTAATTCCTCTTTCTGTGCCCTCTGCTACTCATGCACACACATATTTCTCAAAGCATATGGTGTGCAGCCATTAGACACCTATTTTCTCTCTTAGATGACTGAATGGATGGGTATCCATAGCTTTATTTCATACTGTTAAAACAAAAAAAAGCCTGATTTTCAGATTTTCACATACTATATACTCATGTGCTACTGACATTGAAAACTCCTGAAAAATAATACCAATAAAAGAAGAGTAGATTCTAACATGTGCATTGTATTTGTCAGGTTTGCAAACTAGAATCATAACTTTAATAAAACTGGATTGTTTCTCACGGAACTGTCTTGACCAAGAGCAACTGAGGAAGGATATTGTGCGTGATAGGACTCCAGCCCTGAGAAGGATGTCAGTCATTATAAAACTGTTCTGTATTGAAGTGCTCATAAAAGACCGGCTTTCTTCACACGCCATTGCGAAGCATTACTCATTTGTCACACTACCTAGGACTGACATTTACCAGCCGTGATTTGATGTTGTGATATTTTTCCCTTTTACTTCTGTTCACCAAATGCAAAAACCATACGACAGCAGATTTGAAATCATATCAACAACATATTACAGGCACTTAAAAACAGGAATACGGAGATGTATCATAAACAATAAGACATGAAGACACAAACTGTGAACCTCTTTCTCAGCCAAGACATAATAGCATGCGAGACAGTTATCTTCCATGTGAGATAAAAATACGGAGCATGCTGAAAACAGTATTTAGCTGATTTGCACTTGGCATGAGTTTGGCCCTTAATATGTTTTTCTCCTGAATTTAATCATCAACAAAGTAAATGAAATGTAGACCTAAAACTGCATCACAAATAAGAAAAAAATCTGAGTAACACAAAAATTCGTGATTCATGATGTCCTGTACCTCTAGAGTAAAATGATTTGTAGCCTCTTCCATGTTTAAGGTGGATTTTTTTTTTTTACTTGGGTTACTACAAGTAATTTACTGTTGCACCTTCCGCTTATGATGATGCCTTTTTAATGTTTAGGATTTAATCCCCCCCCAAACTTCGGTAATGTGACCCATGTCACACGCACAGCTGACTGAGCGGCTACTCAGTAACTGTGATCTTCAGCTGGGGTTTTCACTTCTCTTTGGAAGTAACCTTGCAGAAAAGAGGATGTCCTCAGAGGAACTGTGCCCCCCAGCTTTGCACAGGTGGAGACCGTGGACCACTCCCTTGCCTGAGCCAGAAGTTCTATTTTTCCATGCTCCCTGCAGCAATGATCCAGAATTCAAGGTCTGGAGACCTTGGCTCACAGCCACAACACTTACAAAACCAAGTATGCTTCAGCAAAAGGTATGTTTGTGGAATGTAACTTTTAATCTCATCTTCTTTGTGTCTCGTACAGAAAGGCGCTGAAAAGTTTTATTCTTTTTTTGGTTACACATTCTTTGACAGTGCTTTGTCAATTAATAAATATTTGCTGAGTTCCAGTGCACAGAGTATTTTTACAAATGCCCAAAATACTTCTTAGAGTAATTTGGAACTCCTTGCCAAATGACAAGTTAATGATAAGAAAATAAGCAGAACACCCACACAAGGTACAGATAGCTTGGGTGTTTTATCAGGACTTAGGATTGTGACACAGTCCTAGTGCTGTCATACAAGAAATCTGCGCTTACAAAATCTCATGTCCAGGACACCTTCCAGGTCTCAACACTGATATGCCTCTTGTGTGCGCACATGAGCAACCAAATTTTATCAGCTGCTCCTTCTCCAGATGCTGCCAAATTCCTGCTGCTCAGTCCTGTGATTTCTTTCACAAAGAGATGTTTCCCTATCTCACTGCTAAAAGCTGTGAAGTGGAAGACGGAGGTAAGAATGGTGCAGGAACCAGGAGGAATCTCTAACCCATCACCTCATTCACTCATTTTGTCAAGTACACGGGTCTGTAAACACATTTTTCTTCTTTTCTGACTTTGTCATTCACACACATCGGGATTCATTTGAACTAATCATCCTGGGCTTGCAATAGTCAGTATAATCAGTGGAGGTCCAGCCAGCAGCAGGCAGGGAAGTGAAAAATACAACTCACTGAGTAGGCATCTAAAACAGGCCGGGTGGCTCATGCCCACATTGTGCCTGTTTCTCACCATGGCTTTAAAGATAGTCCTGTGTCACTGATTTACATGGTGATATCCACCCTGTAGACAACTCTGATTAGATTAGAGGTACCCTGCCTGAGGTTCACAGAAAAGACTAAAGTTCCTACAGAAGGAAGCTGCCTGAGCAGGATAACTATTGCCAAGACTAGTCAACAATGTTGGAAGCTTTTGGTTTGGGATGACCACCTTCAGACACATGAAGAGCAATCATGTTGAGGTTGTGGATGCTCACTACTTTCCAGTGCCCTTATAGGCATTGGTACATCAAGCAAAGAGTGTTAGAGAGATCTCCTAGTCAGCAATGCATGGACCAGCTGTGAAAATGAAAAGTGTTGCATCTGAACCCGTTAGCCTTGTTGCACCCCCGCCAATTAGCCTCCTTAAAAGAGTGAGGGTTTATAAGCTCAGCTTCAGAACTTATTCAGAATTAATGTCACACTGCTGCTTCCAGATTTACTATGCCTGAGTATCCAAATCTAGTCTCTGCACAGGACCACCTCAACTCAAGCTGTCTACAGCCAACTCATTACACTCTATTTTTTCACAAATAATCTCAGGTTTCTCAAATGGGCCTTGACAATTGAGGCACTCAGATCCACGAGTGGCTATAAGACATTTTAATCTGCGCAGACCAAGGAGGTGCTATGTAAAGCATGCTGTGAGCAGCAGGTAGTGTGTACGCTGCCGTGGAAACCACACACTAGCTGAAACTCACCCTGATGCCAAGAGCCAGAGATCAAAGAAACAGTGCTCGAGTTCAAGGGGCTATTGAAAGTCTCAATGTTACCATTCTCATGAAGAGCTAAGAGTTGTGCCTTTAGCAACTGTTGCAGTTTAGCATAAGTACTTCAAGCAGAAGAAAAATTTAAAAACCCACAGCAGATGAAAGTTGAACTCTTGGATTACTGATAAATATTTATCTTAGAAAAAAGCCATTTTGCATAATTGAGAGGGTTTTTCTTTTTAAAATCGGTGCTTATTTCCATGTTAATATAGTCAACAAATATTGTTAATGACGGACATCACAAAAATAGGTTGCTTTGCACTGTAACAACAATCCCTCCCCACCCTAGTTGAAATGACAAATAAAATAGCTGATTGAAAATGCCCTTTTTCCTTTTCTAGTTTCATAAACAAAGCTGCTCAGGAGAAACTGCTTCCTTATTCAGAGCTAATGTTGGATTTATTATCTTTTAGCCAATGAAAACACATAAATGAAGAGTGCTTGTATATAAAAAGTGTCCTTAATGGGAAGCATTTTCCTTAGTTTATGCAGCAGCCTGGGCCCTTGAACATACGGACATGCAGGAGCAGTCATTTTCTTTCCATGCAGAAACCTCTCTGTTTCCTACATGATCTTATTGAAGAACAGAAAAATACAATAACGCACGTCCTTCACAAAGGCTTTGGTGCTTGATTCTTAAATTTTATGTGTCTACAAACACGAACTGAAGAGACAAATTATTACTTTGATGTGGGTTAACTCTTTATCACCCACTCTGCAATAATTGTCCTTATACCAGCTGTGGTCAATGTGAAAAAATTCAGGGTGGTTTCCTCCATAGGAAACTCACCGTGAGACAGGAAAATTAAACAGAGTTATTAAAATCACGCAAATCTCTGTTTTATAGAACCATAAAATCATAGAATGGTAAGGGTTGGAAGGAACTTTAAAGCTCATCTGGTTCCAACCCCCCTGCCATGGGCAAGGACATCTTCCACTAGACCAGGTTGCTCAGAGCTCCATCCAACCTGTCCTTGAACACTTCCAGGGAGGGGGCATTTACAGCTTCTCTGGCCAACCTGTTCCAGTGCCTTACCACCCTCATGGTGAAGAATTTCTTCCTTTATCTAGTCTAAATCTGCCCTCTTTTAGTTTAGAGCCATTCCCCCTTGTCCTATCACTACACAGCCTTATGAAAAGACCCTCTCCATCCTTCCTGTAGGCCCCCTTCAAGTACTGAAGGCTGGTACCACATTATGTTTTTGTAATCATACCCCACATCATGCAGGCTCTCTGAAGAACTATTTCACTCCTTAAAAAAAATTGGTACCAGCATTTTCAGAACCAACCAGTGATTTGAGGTCCTTGTGGTTTAATGGAGCTCCCAACCACCATCAGAAAATTGTGCCTTCTTCAAGTGCTGCAGTTTCAGCAATTGAATCTTTAAATGCCCCTAAAGCCACTCATCACTTCTGAAAAACTTGGCTTCTGGCTGTGTCGTATTTCAAAGCTCTTCAGCTTTCCTCTGATTTCTAAAGTGATCATTTCCTGGCATTTCCAATTAGCCCATTAGATACTTTAGGAACAAAACCGAAAAAGAAATCTGCCTCAGAAAAGTGAAGACTTGAAAAAAAAACAGACTCAAGTTGTTGCTTTTGCTCTACCTGGGAACAAAACACATAGTGACAGTAGAAATTCAGTCATGATAGTCAGTCATCATACCTCAAAGTTTTACCAGATTTGACCAGCATAACAAGGGCAGATTTGTACAAAACCAAACACCAGCAGGTTCATCAAATTAAGTCTGAATTTTACGCACCATGATGAGTTTTTCACCAGTGCTTGCTGCTATAATAATAAAACATTTTTTCTGCCTCAGAGTAGAGCTGCAGATGGATAACAAACCTACTCAGTGTGTGCACATACCCACCTTGCCCAGACTCCCAATAACTCTGCAATGTGACTGCCTGATTTCGATCAGAAGGATGTGACTCATATCAGACTAAACAATGACAAGCAACAAGGTCTTTGCAGTTTTCACTACCGCTTGGGTAGGCTTCAAACAGAACATGGTGGACAGGGGTACCTGGACTCAGCTAGTTCCTCGTGCTCTAAACTAGCTGCAGACTAGTCGGTTGAAGTCCCTGTAGTTGCCTGAGGGTACCACCACCAAGGTCAGCATGGGCTGATTTATCCCACTCTAACTGCACTATGGTTCCTTCTCACAGAAGAGGAGGCTTAACTGCTTATTATTCCACCAACCTGATGAGGGCCATGAAACATTTATACGCTAATCTCCCAGATTAATTTCCACTAGCAAATTTTATTAAAAAAATGAGGAGGAAATCTGGGCTGTTACTATTACCATTGCTTTAAATGTTTTATTTGTCTGAGACATTCTGTACAAGACAAAGTTAAATATACATTTTGTACAAAGGTGACATACATTGCACCTTTACAAAATAGTACCTCTGCTTACATATTCATCTACATACACAATATGCCATGTCTGTTGTGAGCTAAGGGGTCAGTTTTCAGCAGACGGTGTATTTTTTTATGCCACAGAACAAAAGAGAATGAAATGAAGACATCATGCAGACCAAGCGCCAATGTCACCAGTGTCTTTTAATGCTCAGTTATCAAATGGTCGCTGTTTTATTCTTTTCAAGAAGGCACATTCATTGAGCAATGAAAAAGAAAATGAGAAACAATGAGGAGGAAAACGTAATTTAAAAAAATAGAGGTGTGCTGCTGGAACAGGATATGATTCTACACAGATCTGTGCAAAGGTTTTTGCATTGCTGTATAACATTTTGCATTGCCTTGTATGATTGACTCAAAAAGCCCTGTCCTGTCTTAAGGGAAATAACTTCTGGTACTTTATATCAAATAAAAATATGCAAGTCTTCTTGACGCAGTAAGTGACCAAGGTAATGCTCTGGCATTTTTCTGCAGAAGAACTGGTTCTAAATGAATGTTTTGGCTGCACCTTTCCTCTGTATGCAAGGCTGCCTGAGCAAACCTCAAGAGGCATCTCTCTTGCCGAGTAAGGACACTGCCATCAAACACACGGCTTTTAGGCTCCAGGAGCAGGGACGGTGGAAGGAGCTCAGCAATGCTGAACTTCTCTCAGTTCTCCAGCTTGCTGGAATTACCCTGCACAGGTGGTGGTTTGGTGAAAAGGTCCAAGTGCTTCATTTCTGGCTTTGCGAGTGAGTGCACAGGTGAATCTGGAGTTAGTTCATCTTAAATAGATGGCAGGGGGACAGTGGGCTTGGCAGAACAAATATATGTGAACATAATTATGGATAATGGGTAAGAAAGATCTGTCTCACTGAGATTCTGTTGTCAGAGAAATTAAGTTCCAACAAAAATACTCTCCGTAACCAGTGATGAGGGAGCCTCAAAGTTCTCTGGAGCTTGTTTAAGAAAGAGGGTCAGAGCAGGGCCTCTCCTCATCTTCATTCATCCTCCAAGATAAACCACAAACTACAGTCTATTTCCAAGCCCTATTCACTAATCAATACTATTATACCCTGAAAAGTCCTTACATCTTCATAAGTGAAATGCATTTGAGGCAATCCTCTTGGGCACCCTTTATACTCATCCACCTACAGTCTGGAGCACAGTTCACATCCTAAAGCAAAGACACATCACACTGATACCTCCCCTTCTCTGAACAGAGGAAAACAGCTCCTCTGAACACGTCTGCACTGTAGAAATCCATATTTCAGTGGGATGAAATCTTACCTGTCACAAGGCAGCTCACTCCTTCCCCAGACAAACACTTATCTTTGCTACTCTTCTAACAGGGAGTGGAAGGTTATCTCCAGACTGACATACTTTAAAGCAGTGCTTTAACGTAAATGATGTAGGTTTACCAGACGGTAAAATCCAGAAAGGAATTTTTTGTTAAAGCTGCTTCCAAAAATCTTTCACCATATTTCATCTTTACACTATTTTCTGTCCAAATGTATTCTGCAAAAAATATTGTTGTAAGGTAGGTGGGAAAATCAAACTATATTTTGCTTCATGAAACAAAGTGTGGACTACAGTTCACAGAAACTTCAAGAGGAACAAAGGCTTTAGATCTGAGATCTTTGACTTGTTTGGGATCTCCCACTTGTGGAAACATTGAAGCTCACACTGAGGCAAGCTCTTCCTGGGAAACCGGAGTGAGTCCAGCGGAGGGCTACAAGGATGGTGAGGGGACTGGAACATCTCCCCTACAAGGAAAGGCTGAGGGAGCTGGGCTTGTTCAGCCTGAAGAAGAGAAGGCTGCGAGGGGACCTAATAAATGCTTATAAATATCTC
>Ga0065711_1000535_pt1 | contig 62912 bp, 38 predicted proteins | sample Hoacrofraction12_FD_59098 | JGI IMG/M metagenome (GOLD analysis project Ga0065711, IMG submission 59098) | Hoatzin crop microbial communities from Cojedes, Venezuela - Epithelial fraction 12 v2 (version 2) | ecosystem: Host-associated > Birds > Digestive system > Esophagus > Crop | place... | reverse complement strand
GTGAAGATTTTCAGCAGCAGTGTGCTAGCATCCAGTGTTTTGAGTAAAAAATGTTTTTCTGCTATTGGTCTAATTAATTGGTTTCTTTATACTCTTAACAAAGGTGCCAGTTAGTGTCATGTGTAACCAGAAGAGCACATCAATGTTTCACATGGCCATCCTGCAGCTATCCAGTCATAACTATTTGTGTTACTGCTGCTGTCTTTGAGTCATGTAGGTATTGCCTTACTATGTTACTGCAGTATTTAGGAGTTCAATGTACATACATTTCTAGATTATGCATTTATGCTTTTCATTTGTGAGCAAATGAATAGTTTGCAGTAGATCAGCGAATGTACTTTTCTCAAGCATAGTATATAGCTTAATTTTGATACATGCACATCAGTAATCATGCAGTAGTGAGCATTTCTTCAAAAGGTCGAGTTGTTTTTGCAGTGGATCCACTGAAGCCTGCTTTCCTCCAGTTCTGCCTTAACTGCCTGGTGTGATCGAAGCCTCACTAAAATTTATGTGATGATTGAGACACCTTGCTGGTCTGTCTCTCCATTTCATAGGAGTTGTAGGAACTGAAATCCTTTGAAATTAGCCAAAGCTATTTGTGTTGTATGGAGGGAGGTGGTATACAGAACGTCCTACAAGAGAACTGATTGCATATGGCAGGAAACGAAATGGAAAACATACTGTGATAATTTGATGTGTTGTTCATATGCTTTCTGTGTTTATCTTGCCTGAAAAAACAAGGCCTTGATGCCTTACTTCCACACTTGAATTACTACCTGTATGTACTTGCTTGTGTGAGGAATTACGAGACTATTCTGTCTTCAGATGAGGAATATATAGAAGTGCTTGAACAGCCTATTACCATGCAAATTCCCATTACAAGAAAAGAAATGAATATAGAAAGGTTCTTGGACTATTGTATGAGAAAGCTGTTCTTTTAGTATGCAGCTATGCTCGAAAGTTTCTCACTAAAGATTGTCAACAATAAGCATACAGCTGATGACGTGAACTGCTATTAAGTGGATTTTTGTAGCAAGACCTGGCATAGGCAGATCTTTTTGGGAATGCAAGAGCGTTAGCTTTACAGAGCAAATGTAGTGAGAACAATGATACATAAATTTACAGATGTTGTGCCTGAGTATCCCAGGTGTTGTTAATGGAATATGAGCCCTTCAGTTCTGCAGTCTCTCAAATTCAACTGATAAAAGATGAGAAAATTGTGTCAATTGTGTTGTTTAACATTTAATACTTGGTGAATGTCATTCAAAAAACTAGATATTCTTGATTATGATGTGAGGTTTCTTGAAATAGCCAGGTTTAATTGTATTGTAATTATACAGTAGTTACTCGTACTCAGTGCAAACTGTTTTAGATCCATAGACTGAAAAGCATAAGCAATAATTAGTCCTAGGTAAGTAGAGAAGTTAGGCTTTCTTACTTTGAATGCTTGTGGACCTATGCCAGGAGAGGTAATGTTATTTTTACTCAGATCAATCCATTCCAAATTAGGTATCCCATTGAATGCTTCATCTGAGATAGTAGTGATACTATTTCCTAGGACAGAATTCAAGAAAACAGTTATGATGAAGTACAGTATGCATCTGAGTTGTGTAGTAATGTACATGAAAAATATATTACAAAAATGGTTGTATTATGTACAGTAATTGTGTGTAGATATATTCATATTAGTATTTAAACACTAGTAAGCAAGTCTAACATTTTTGATTTATTGTTTTAGAGGCTTAGCTGTAAAATTCATTCTAATACATTTCTATGGTAAGGAACAACAAAGTATTAACGGTACTGTAGACTGCATTTGAGAATGGATAATGCTACTTCATGAGAAAGATTGTGCAGAGTAGACCTATTATTTACCTGCAAGGTCTAGACTTGTTAGATCAGGATCAGAGATCGGTGGTATTTGTGTAAGTTTGGCGTTGATGCAGCTTACTGTGGTGTCCGAGGTGGAACATCCAGATGGTAAAGGAGGTGCTTCTATGGGTGGAACAGGAATTGGGAAATGAGCTGGCATTCTGAAAATACCATCATCTTCATCACTTTCATATTGTATTTCTTCTTCTGCAGCTCCCTTTCTTGTGATAGGCTTCTTTTCCCTGTGATGGACTTTATACTTCTGTCGATTTTTTTTTCCTTTCCTTTTTCTTTTCTTTTCATTCTTTTTACGACCCTCTTTAAAGTCTACCACTTCTGTTTGAAGCTGTTCATCTTTTTCTGTTTGAGTATGTGCTGATGACAATACGTTGGCGCTGTCAAGGTTATTGGGCTCTGGAGAATCACCGGACAACTCACTTGTGTCATCCACTGAAATAATACTTCGATCCAAAGAGGAGGCTAACCAGAGGCAATGGGAACAACAACAAAAAAGTTGTCTGATAAGAGGACGTGAAACTAAAGTTTTAGTACACATTGTTCCTCTCATATAGTAAAATTATGGTAACTACAGAAGAATAGTATTCCCCTTAAAATATTATATGAAAGAATGAACGTATGGTCTTATATTAGTGCTTGACAGAAGAGACATGCTTTGAGTGAGAAATGATTAAGCCAATCATACAGAACAGTTTGTAGACAGGTATGAATCATTGCAACGCCAGAAAAAAGGGAAAAAAATTAATACAGCCTGCATTAACTTCCTTTTTGAACTCCTATATTAATTAGGTTTTTGTGTGGATGAAGGTGTCTGAAGAGGATAAATAATGTGTCTGGGAGTGGGAGGAAGATAATTTGAATACAATTCACAAAGGTTAAGACTTGTTCTCCTGTGCAAGGGACTGTCAGGTGTAGAGATGGCTGCAGATGGGAAGCTCACCAGGGAAATGGGTTACCTCCATTACCAAAATGCAGTTTTTACTCGCATAACAGGGCAATTCAAATAAAAGGAGTTTAATTTATTCAATAAACATGACATTTAGTTCTACAGTTAATTTCTGTGACATCTCTACTCAGTCCATTTGTGTCTCCCCTAGATGCACACATACAGGAGGCTAAATAATGTTTTTACGGTAAGAGGAGGTTAAGTTCAGTACTTTGCAGACTTAGGGTATTGGGAGTGGGGGAAGGAAATCACATTTCAGCTTCATTTCCTCCATTCCTTTTCTTTTTGAAGATACTGATTTTGTTTAAAATTTTATGAAGAAGCAGAAAGATTGCAGTTCAGTTGTTCCTCTTGAGTTGACTTTCTTCTTTTCATTTGTATCAAATAGCTGCATGTTTTTACACTACCAGTCTGTAAACTGTTTGATGTTTATTATGTATGTCTAATACACTAATAATGGCTAGTAGTTATCGATTGATCCTTTGTAAATGAAAGTGGGATATAAAATGTAACTGCATGTTCTTTCTTCATACATTTACCAGAAGTTTGTAAAGGTAGGAGGGAAGAAGCAGAAAGGGGAAAATAAAAAAGAAATATAGTTACCTTTACTATTGTATACTTAACATCTTTTCTTTAAATATTATATCAAACTCATCTAACAGCCAGTGTACTCTAAGAAACTGAAGTGAACTTGAGTAGAAATTATGAAGACCTGCTCTTATCATGTAATTCAGGACTTGTTTTCTCTAGGAAAGGATAATGACCGTGTTAGTAGTTTTAAAATAATGAAAGTATTATGGTGTACTGTACCTGTATCAGAACAAACTGGGCAGCATTCTCCTGCAGGTATAATAGTTTTGGGACATTTCAGAGGGTGGCACATGGTTGTATCACATATCACTTCTCCTTTTGAACAGAGACAGGTAATGCAGGGCTTGGGAGACCAGACGGCTTTATCGTACATAATCATCCCATTAGCTGTGCAGTGCCCGTTCTTTCCTGAAAATAGAAAATAGAAAATTGGAGTTAAATAGCTTAAACTGAAAGAAACCCAACAGTGTTGATTTAAAACCTTGGAAGGAAGCACTACTATTCTGTTCTCATTTTGAAAATATGTAAAATACACCCTATTCTAAGTATCTTATCCTTATTTCTTATTTTTCATAGTTGTGTTTTCTTCAGCTTTTTAGTAGTCTCCAGTCCCTGTTTGGTTCTTGGCCTCTCAGCTGTGAAGGCAATCGGAGGGAGGCACACAATTAATTTGTATGTAGCTGTTACCTGCTTACGGCTTCACAGTGAAAACTGGGTGTAGGTTCTCTATGCCCCTAATTGTCTGCTCCCTCTATTTCAGACAGTTGTCATAATAGTTCATTTCCCCCTCTTCTAGCCAGCTGATGATGACACTTACTGGCTTTGTCCTCTGGAAAAGCTCTTGAATTATTTGAGTTCAGAGATATTCCTAAAATGGGAAAATTAAATCTAGATGGTGAGTTTCTAAGGGCCTTTTACATGGCAGCTCCTCTTTCCTCTCTGCTCTTAGAAATGGAAAGCAGAAATTGCAGATCTCAATGAAAGCTGTGCATAGACACAGTTGGGAAAGAAGCAGAAGTTTTCTTCATCACAATGGAATGAAAATAAATCGTGCAGAACTTGAGAATATTTTTTTCCTGACCCCCTTCTGTTTCTCTCTTGTGCACTAGACATCTTTGCTAATATCTTGCACATTAAAGGAGAAAGTTTTGTTAAGGCTCTGTGTAACTGACAAGGTAACAATATTCACTTTATAGTGACTGTTCACAGGCTTAGTGGAAGTAAAGTCTGTTCTGTAATAACTGGTAAGATGGCAAACATATCTCCTCTTCCCTGTAACTTGCTTTATCTGAAAAAAACTCCTAAGAAAGTAGCAAGAAAGAACAACTTGTGCTAATAAATACTTCGTCTCCAAAGTTTCTGGACATGAATCTACAAAAAAATTTAGATTTCCCCAGGGTGACAGTCAAAATTTTCAGAGAGAAATGTAGAAGAGATTTATTTTGTAAGCTATACTCAGATATTCAGTAGGCGAGTTGTTTGGAGAGCGTAAAGACTTGGGAAGGAAACTGTTCCAAGTCGCGCTCTCCTTCCAGTGATGGAGACTACCTCAGCAAAAGTTTCCCTGGGCAGTTCTCATCCAGACTCCAGGATAAACACTGTGCTTCAGCATTTTTTGGGTTTTTTGCAAGAAGGAAAGCCAAGGTTGAGATTCTTCATTCCATGCAAATTTTCTCCTATTTTTGAGCGTACCTCTGAATCTGTTGAGAATCTCCCTACACACCTTCGTTTTCCTCTAATTAATGTAAGAATGCATTGCTGAAGTATTTGTTTCAAGCTGAAAACCCATTTCTATGTTACTTTCTACTTTCCTGTGTATAAATAAAATTTTCCTCTTTTCCTATTTGGTTTGACATCCTCTTTCAGATGAAGGTTGTCCAGTACAGTGGAAAAATCTTCTCTCAATTGAATTTACATGCAAGAGACTTTCATTTGCGATAGACAAATTGTCTTTGAAGGGATTGTTTGCAGGGTTTGTTTTCCCACACTCTGCCCTGGTCCATGCTTTGTTGTTCTGTTTTAAAGGGAAGAGTATTCAGGATAGTCTCTAAATATCCTGACAAGACTATTGTAAATATTTGGTTTGAAATGTCTCTGGAATAATACTTGACTCAAAATCAGACATTTTGCAAAGTCTTTCAAGGCAGCCCTACTCTCAGCTTCATGACAAAGGTATTCCTTTGCCCTTCTATTTGAAGACCATTGGATATGAACTGTTTATCTAGAATAAAGATTAACTGTCAGAATCATCCTGCTTGGGTCCTCCTCTATAGTCCTTTTATTTTAAAGAATACTCTTTTGATTTAAGTTACTCTCAGGATGGGAAGGGGGAGAGACTAATTTTTTGAACAGTTCTATCTTATTTTTTCAGAGGTGCAGGATATGTGTGCGTTGTTTCAGCCACGTAAAGGTGCGCTCCAGTGCTCAAGCCATGTTAACTGAAGGAGGAGATGAGTTAGCCCAGGCCAAATGTTAGCTGGCTGTAAGTCCTTTGTCATTCTACCCAGGTATCTGTAATCCAGCTGTTTGCTGGATCCTGAGTTCTGGTTTTTATGTGCTTGCCATGAAGCCACAATATTTCTTTTCAATAATCTCCAAAGGAAACACAAAAAGAACACTGCACTTTCTCATGTTAAACAATAAGATGTCAGCTGTTCCAGACGCTTGAGATTGAAATTCTTCTGTGCTTCCTTAAATTCTTTGTTTCAGCTACTAGACTGTATCTGCATAAAGATATGGGTGATCAGGCCTTGGTCTCTGCAGACTTCTTTAACAAATTATCTTGTTTTCTGTGTACAGGAGAGTTATTTAAAAAGACAGGGCAAGTGTGTGTGCGCGAAAGCAAAGAGGTGTCCTTTTATTGCCTTGCAGAACTGCTATTTGGCATTCTGTTGGAATTCACATAGCCCCTGTGAGACAGTAAAGACTGCATTCAGATGTTCCTTAACCTTCCTGTCCACTGAAGAACTTCAGGATGGGGGTACGAGCAGGGAAAACTGAGGTTTAAGAGAGATCAGAAATAAAAAATCTTCTGCAGTGCTTAATGGGCAGACTGTAGTCTGTAAAGCACAAACAACTGCAAATTACCTTATGTTGTGGTGAACTGTTTGATTTAATTTAAATGGTTTGCATAATTTTTTATTTGGAGGAAGGAGATATGTCTGGTTACTGTTAAACCTCTATTTAACTGTTAATTTTCATCCTGCATATGATATCTGTAAATTGTGTTTTAGGCTACTGAGAGCAAAATGAGTAGCTAGGAGAATGAAAACTAAGTTTTGGATTACGTTTACTTCTATTCTGAATCATGATTAATAGTAGTGTTCTATTATTTAATAGGCTCTGTTTTTTCCAAATCTGACATTACCTTGAAAAAATTTTGAACATTAAAAGCTAGACTAAAAAATACCTTGTGGTTGAAGTCTTTGGCAGATGAGCACAGGACTTTTAACCTTTGGAAATATGGTGTAAATTCAGCATGAAGTTCCAAATAAAATGAGTTCAGTGGTTTTAGCTCAGCTTTTGGATGCAAGTCCAGATAGAAGGAAACAAACGGGGTGGGGAGGGAGGAAGAACCATGCATAATTTCAGTATGACTGATGGTCTCTGACAGAGAGACTGGAATATCTTACATGAATTGTATGCTATTTATGTAGTATTTTCCTCTGTTTAATTTTTAAAATATTTTTAATTTAAAGGTTTGACATTAGTAGTATGAATTATAAGAATAATATTGTAGTACACACTAGAAATGCTATAGTCAAGAGTTTTGCTAGTTTTCCCATTAAAACCCCTTGCATAAAAATATTTGACGTGGTTCAGCCTTTCTGAAAGTAAGGACTCATAACAAATAGTAATTGTTAAGAAAATGTGACTAAAGTATGTTTTGCCATTTAAGTTGACACCTATTAACCTAGTGGTCATTTCTCTTGTGTGACACACTAAAAGGCTTAACTTTCTGCTTAGAAAAATAGATTATTATCACTTTATGTAGAACAGTGGTAATCAGGACATTCTTATTGTTTTCATAAAACTGCATATGATGATTTTACTCAGTAGGTGGTCTCTTAGTGCTGGAATGGAAGTATCTATCTCTTTATGAGCTATAGAGTAGACACGACCCTGTATTGGTTCCTCACAACATCCCAGTGTCTTTTTTTCAACCTTTGAATCTCTTTCTCTGAAAAGAAATTGTTACAGCATCTCAGTAATTTTCAATTGGTTAATAACTGAGGTTTCAACATTGAAAAATACTGATAGTATCCAGAAGTTCTTATGTTCAGAAGGATGTCTGATTTTCAGACTCTTGTGAATCTGAATTGTGAATTTCCTGTTTTGTGAGTCATTACTTCCCATTTGTGATATTGAACATGAAATCACAAGCATCCTATAGAAGGAGTTCTCTCTTTGCACTGAGGACCAAATAGACACTTAACAACTCGTAGTTCTCGATCCCTGTCTAGTCTTGCATTCTTTGAGAAGACTGTAGAGAGGTCTGTTAGGATTACCAAGGCAGATTTCAATAAAGATCAATGAAATTACGCTTTTTGTTTGTTTGTTTCTTAAGACATCAAATCCTCTTCCCTACATGTCCTTCAAAAACTAGAAAATACATTTAGTGCAGCAATGTGAAAAGCTCTAGATCACCAAAAAGGCTATTTTGTATAAATTATATTGTTAAACTTCTAAACAAATCCAAGTTCTTGATAAAGATGGAGCATGTCATGAGTGCTGTTTTTCTCTCTTAGCTTAGTTTTCCATCTTGAGGGTCTTGTTTGCAATGTAAGTTTCACATTGCAACTATTACTGTGTGTTATTAATTTATTTAGAAAATAAAGAACTATTCCTGAATACTGTGTGTAGACATAGTTTGAATGCTGCTTTTCAAAAATATAACAAGAAAATAACTTAAATCCATTTTAAATAACACTGGTGTTATTGGTGTTAGGGTCTCAGTGAAATGATAATTGACTTAGGAGATATATTGAGCAAGAAATTCTTCAAAATGGCGTTCAAACTTGCTACCCATATGATGTTATGAAAATATCACAACAAAATTTTTATTAGTTAAGATGAAATAAAAATGCAGAAAAATTACAGAAATTATTACTGTTAACTGGCAAAGCAGGATTCTCTGTAAGACTTAAGCATAGACAATTAAAATGCTTCATATGCTAACCACAAAATTATTATAAAAGGCGACAAAAGTAGGTTAGCAAAAAGGTAATTGAGTTTTATTTCAGTACGTGCTGCAAGTAGAGCTAAAATAAAGCTTTCGTGAGTTTATACATTTCATTTGAAATCAAGAGAAAAATCAGCCCGCTCTAAATAGTAGAGGGACTTCATTCTTACCTGGTAAGACACTGTAACTAGATTCATGTCCACCCAAACCTATGAGAGAGTCAAATACTCCCATAACACCGTCATCGATATTAATAAGAGGTATGCTGGGTACTACAGAGACTGGAGCTGGAAGCTTCATCCTTGGCTGTCTCGGGGACCTGTGCCCTGCTGAGGAGCTCCTTCGCAATCCTCCATGGTGCGTTCTTCTCCTTTGCCTCCCGAGGAGTGCATTAGTTTCATTTTGAGAAAAATCAATGCACAGAGACACAAGCAGGAAATAATAGACTAATGATGATGTAGCCTGCATGTTTCTGCGTCTCTCAGAAAGTATCCTGGAATGGGAAAAAAGAGGAAAATTAGATACCAAGAGAGCTTTTAGGATTATGTCAGTCATATGGTGCGCTTTTCAAAGCAGGTGGACCAATATCTGGTAGGTCAATACAACCAAGCTTCGTCTTGGAAAGATATTGCCCCGTGAGACCTAAAGTAAGCAATTTTAGTTTTGTGGCTCTCTGCCGACCCTCCTTTTTAGCAGAATCTTTTTAGTTCTGCAGCAGAGGAGACCTTTTGGAAGTTTGATCACAGTAGCACTATTTGGGAAATGCCACATCTGCTTTTCTAGTGGAAGGTTTTATTAAGTGTAGGTAGTCTAAAAAAGGTTGATCTAAAATGGGTTCTGTTCTGCATTTGCTTTCTAAGAAATTGTAAATGACTATATATCTTGAGCCGTTTTATGCTTATGACAGAAGAATTACTTTTACGGTCACCGATAGGTGGCATTCCAAAGCAGAGCAGCCAAGGTTCAGGAGGATGCATGGAAAGCAGATCCAGCAATGGCTAAATCAGTGTGGAAATAAGGCTGTGCATGTCCAGAGTTACTAATGATTTGTCATAGATCTGGTGGCATGATTCTTTCAAAAAGGAAATCCTCTTGTCCTGTGGCCTATTTTAACTGAGGCGATAGAGTCTGAAGACACAAGTATTCTTGTGATGTTGAGAACTGGTGAAGAACTTGAGACTTAGAGCACTTAGTCTTTGTGCCCAAGACAAGGCTTATAGTATGTCCATGGTTCTTCTCTAAGGAAGTCTTGAGGGGATTAAAAAAATGCTTTTTATTAATGTTCATCAGTCTGGCTTTACAGGAAGTCTTCCACTTTGGAGTTAGTCTTATTGTAGTTACTTATATTGTATAAATACAGGATAGTAGTATTTCAGGAACTTGAGCTGGGTTTTTGCCTGAATCAGATGTTTTTAAAAGTTTGTGCATCTTGGTATCTTCTGATTTATATAATAGGTGAAGTTTTTGGTACAAGTTGCCTGACTTTTCTTTAACATAAGGCACGTGATTGCACGTTTTTCATGCTTTCCATGGCATAATTCTCATATTGTGTTTTGAAATGGGAAGTTGGCAGTAAATAAGCTTAAAACAGTGTGGTTTTACTTCTTTCTAATATTGTAGTTTGTGTTCGAATATTTAATTTTAGAAAATATACATATATTAATTTGCAGAATTTTGTTAAGCTAATATTTTATTCCCCTATAAAGGGAATTTGAGATGCAAGCGTCTCTTACAAATCCACATAATGTCTCATGTAATAGCAGGGTTCTGAAATTAATCCAGACTTCAGTTTTCTGCTTTCTACACGTTAGTAATCAGTTATTCCAAAATGCTATGTAGACTTCATACCGGCCTTTTATTTACAGAAATTACTGTTAGTTAACATATCAAATAATGCAGAAGCTTGTGCTCTGCATTGATGATGTCTGTTCTTTTTCAGAAAGTGCTTATTTCATTGTACCTCAGCTTGCAGGAAAAACGACCTAATATTTTTGGTTTCTAACTTACTTGCGTGGTAATGACTGGCTATAAAATTACACAGTAAACCTCTGTTCTACAAGTTTGAATGAAACGCGCAAAGAGCCCTTAGGGAAAACTGAATATACAAAGAAAATGTCCTGAACATGTATATTCATTCTATTGAGTTAATGACATCTGAATTATGGTCACATTTTTATAGTATACTTTATAATAATGCCATAGCTATGTAGTTACAATGCTGCTATGTTACATTTGTGATTTTTAACATTTAGCCATTTCTTCCTGTGACCAGAGGTATATGATGGCATGACTGAAATACTTTTCCATTCTCTATGCATTTATTTATACAAGTCAGGGAATGGTACAGGGTGAATTACATTACATTTCTTGCACAAACGATGTCTTGGATTTTTGCTGTTAACTTCAATATAGAGTAAAACTCTATAGTAAATTGAATTATTTTAAAGTGAAATTATAAAATACCAATTTAAAAAAAAATACCCCCCCATTAATATGTCTTTGTAAACTAATTCTGTTCATATATGTGCTTTTACATGCAGTATTTTCACACCAAGTGAACTCTTCAGTACTGAAAGCTTAATACTGCCACTTTTAACCAAATGGTGTTCCTTGCATGAAAATGCTGAGCTACATTTCTAAGTTTCTTTCCTTGGCTTATTTAATAAGGACTGTCTCACATTTTCAGGCCCAAATTGTGAATGTCACACAAGAAAAAGACCTCATGTGCATTGGGCCTTTACTGCCCATGACTGGAATGCTCAGATTATCTATCAGGAAGCATAGGGCCAGCCAGCTTTTAATTTGGGGAAAATTCAACCTACTCAACTTGTATGACTTTTGTAATAATTAGTTACGTATCAAAACAAAATTATAGATAGCTAATGTAATGAAATTATTACATCTTTACATTGCCAGATACTCTTAACATGGCTGCATTGCTATACCTTTTTTGATTTTACCCATAAGTGTTTAGATCAGGCATAGTATGCGTAAGCATCTGTATTACCTTTACTTTTATCATGTAATGTGTTCAGTAGTTTGTAGCTTTCAAAATGTTTATCTTCAGTAAGTTCAGTATCTGTCATTTTGCTATTATGTCAATGGAAAGAGTTAATTTTTAAAGCAGTGACCCAACAGAAACACCAGAATATCAGAATTTATTAAATAATCTATCTTAAACTATTCAGTCTAAATTCAAGCATGTTTCTAAGATGCAAGGTTATTTCTCATGATACAGAGGTGTTAAAGTGATTTACCAAGATTTTTCACATACTCTGCTTTAAATTTATTGCATAGAAATGAGTTACATTTAGGCATACCAGCAAAACTAATTGCACTTTCAGTTAGTTTAAGCTTGAAGTGTGTGGCAAACATTCATACCAAACAAAAAGCAGATCAACTGGTTTTGCATACTTTATCTAGAAAAGCATTTATGTTCGTTATTGCTAAATATAGCTAATACTATTTCATACATATTTGCAAAGTTAACATGTAGTTTACGCCATTCAACACCATGCTTTAAGCAGTAATTTAAAATTTAAAACATTTTACCTTGTAATCTAACCTAATAGCAGATTCTGCTTGGTGTCATTTAGTCTCCAGTTGCAAATGAAACAAAATCACAGTGATATCTTTAAAGCAAACAGAGAAACAGTAGGGATTGTTGAAGCGTGTTAGATGATTCCTTAGTTAAGTCTGAAATAGCTTCTTTCCCTGGGGACGAAGCGCTGTTGTGTTCTGTGTGCAGAGAATCAGCTAATACTGTTTCTCGGAGAACTAAAAAGCTCACTTCAGGAAAATGAAAAGCAGCACAATATGTTTGGTCCGTAGGCTGACAGGGCACAGCTGGAAATTCTCTTGCAGGACGTAGAGTTGCATAAGGAGCAGGAAAATGGAGTGTTTTCAAAGGACACGAAAAAGGTGTATTTTATTCAGTTCTGTTTTATGTGTTTAGAAATTTAGTTTCCAGGTGGCATGATTTTAATGTAGATTTATTATTTTACAGAGATAATGCATTTTGGCAAGCATAACCTTAACATAAAAACATTTTTTAAAATTAGAGCTTTTTTCTTCAATTCATATTTTCTTAATCCACTCATGCCAGTATAGCCTATAATCTATAAGCAGCAATCTTTCTGTTGACGTTTTAGCACGGAAAATTTTTCTTTTGTTCATTTACAGCAATGATTTCACCATAAGTTGTAGTTTATGCATGGAAAATAAAATGACTGAAGGATTTTCCCTTCATTTTTTTGTAAGGCTAATTACATCCTGAAACATGATCCTGAAGCCCAGCTCTGCAGAAACTGCAGTGAAGTTAGTAATCTGAGTATGGGAGGTGGGGGGGGGTGGTGAAGGGAGGGAATAATAACGGTAGGGTACGTTACCACAAGTCCTTTGTGTGCCAGCAGAGCCTCTTCCTTCATCCCACCACAGAGCTTCTGCAGAGCATCAGTGCTGGAGGAAATGCTGAGTCTGCTAAGCTTCAGAAATGACAGTTACCTGATAGATGGAGTTGTCTGAGTTCTTCTGACATTAAAAATTTGTTGTTTGCTTGAATTCATCCTCCGAGAAATGTTTGGACAGATAGTCATGGAATGGTATAACCATTGAGTTAACCATAATTGTCAGCCGGTATGTGGTGGGAAGATACTGGGAAAGCACGTTGTCTCTTAAAATAGTCATTCAGTTTCTGCTGTGGTTCGCTTTGCAAAGTCAGAAGAAGAAATACTAAACTTTCATAGTTTATCTGGAGCTGCTAAAAAGAAGGGAGATAGTTATACTTAACAAATGGGGCTAGCACCTGAAATGAGAGAGCATGTTCAGTACCTGTGCTAAAAGCATTGATTTGTAAAGGGTGAGGCAACAATAGGACAAGTGGGCAAAAAATAGCAAATTAGATCATCTTCTCATGGTTGTGCATGTCAGGTAAAAAAAGACTTTATGTATTTAAATGATGGTGTATTTATTAGAGACAAAAGTGACAGCATTCACTTCATTGTATGTTTAAATGTGGCTTCTTACGCTGCTGATCGCTGTCTCAGGATCGGCTTCTGACAGTGATCAGGCACACATCTCCAGAAGGCCTGCCTAGCTGGGACACAAGATTGCCTGCTAGTAGGCCAGTAAGGTGGATCTGGCCAGCCTTTGCTCACGTGAAACTCTGGTTTAATGCGTCTCCTTTGGATGTGACATCTCTGATTGGTGAATTTTAGCAAACTCTAAAAGCTGGACTTTTTTAGGTTATGTTGTCTCTGTATTTTTTGAAAGGTCAACATCTGTCCAGCAGCTTTCCAGAACTGGGTGGGACACCGTCTTGTCTCCTCTGCTAGATCGTACAGTGAAAATCCTGCATCCTCTACACAGGCTGAAGGATCTCTTACAGGGTTACTGAATCAATATATAGACTTCTCTAAAACAGGTACTTTAGCATGAGCAGTGAGGCACAAGGCTTGCTGATTTTAAGGATCTGAGATGATTTATATGTATTCCATAGTCTGGGTTTTGCACAGAAAGCAATTGCTGGTAAGCAAAGCCTTCGTCTGATAATGTTACTGCTTCTAATATGTGAGTTAAAGTCCTGGAGGCATTATAGTTCTGGTGGTATCCATGTTTAGCCTTCCTTGCAGCCACCTTTAAATCGCTGTTCTCCTTTAATATGAGTGCCAAAATAGTTTCTCCTGTATGTATCGGGTGCCATCTGGCATATCTATTACAGACACTAAAGTTAAAGTATCTGAACAAAAGTCTCTTGTACTAAGCCAATAATCTAGTTTGTTCTTCTCCTTCATCCCTCTAGTTACCTGGCGTAAGAGTGTGGCCTTGTGATCTTAGTAGTAGATGTCATTAGTATGAAACAGAACACCTGTGGGGCCCTTGCTTATCTTTTCCTCAGCTTTTGTTAAGGAAGAAATAAAGACAATCTGAGGGATCTGCAAAGACGTAAGCTCCCTTTTCATGAAAATGACATTCCGCTTTCCTACAATGAACAGTAATGTTTGAAAATTGTAGGAGCTGTTAATGAGAGTGTCCCATGGTTACCTGATACCTGGAGGATTTGGGGTTTTTTTAATTTGTAAAAGTAGTAGCTGCAAATTGACGTCTGCTGCCTTCCAATAAGATTTAAATATATGTATGAGTAATAATTAAATATTGTTTTAATATTGGTATTTACATTAAAATCTTCCATGCAAACTTGCCTGTCATAATAACTAAAGGAAAAATACTTTATATTCAGCTAATACCTCAAACTAGGATGGCCTTGCAAATTATTTCAGACATGTGCAGTTCAGGTAATTGCCGTTTGAGTGAAAAACATTGCATCAGCCTCATGGATCTAATATTTATAGTGTTTATGTGAGTAATTCACTCTGGGAGCAGAGCAAGTTGCCAGTATTGGCTTCATCTGTAAGTACTGTTGTGCCTATCTATGCCATATGCATGGCTGGTTGTTTGAAGGAGTTGTGCAATGCCATGTTATTGTCTATTAAGATGCCTTAATGTGGAATGGTCTCTTTCAAAGAGAGAAGGGACAAAGTGTAAATAGCAGTGACTAATAATTAAAATAACTTTTTATTGTTTTATACCTCATGGCAAACTGCCACAGGAGCACTGTTGCTTAGTGTCTTGAGCAAGAGCCATAGGATGTGTGAAATGTGTGTGGAAGCCTGGAGCCTTTGGCGTGGATTCTTCATAAAATCTAGGCTGATCTCTTTTCCTTATAGCTTGTTATTTGTAGAGGAACAAGGCTTTCCCTCTTACTTTGCTGAAATTATCCAGTGGAAATTATTCAAGGAAATCTTCTTCAGTGAAAAAGAGGGGTTAGAATTTAGGGTGACGTCAGGCTTGTTTGTAGCGGTTACAGCAGATTTTTGTAACATCTCTAACTCTACCTGTTAGATGACAACCAATAGTGGAAACAGATTTTTAAGCAATTCAATACAATTTAAATAAATTTGTTTTCTATTTCTTTGTCAAAAAGATTTTCAAACACTGATCTAAATCTTGCTTCTGTGAACATAAAGGGTCCCATGAGTTAAGGTAGCAACACTCCTGGACCCTTATACTGGTATAAAGTATTTTTTTGATTTTAGGTATTTCTAGTAATTATAATTGGCTCACTATTTCTGCTTGAGTTTTCTGATATGTTGCCACATTAAGTAGAAATGAAATGAATTAGAATCTTTTAAAAACTATACTAGGGAAGTGCATAAAAGCAAGTGCGTTTTTTAAGCTAGCCATGTCGTGTGAATATACCTTATCTCCATATCGTGAAGCTGCCTAGTTATGGCAAAATGGAGCCAACAGCATGATACTTTATTCTGCTACCCCAACAGAACTTGTTCACCTCAGTGGTTAGTGTAACTATAGCCTTTTGTACAAAAAATTTGGCTTCTTTAGGTATTAGTGTTCTTGGCAGAGGATGAATTGAAGCACAAACTTTAGATGATGTATATATCCAACAGATTCCCACAGAGATTTAGTTTTGGAACTACATATAACATCAATAACGTATTGCTCTCCTCTGCTTGTGTTTGCAGTCATTTCCTCAGACAGTAATAACAGGTAAAACTTGTCTACTTGTGACATCATCTCCTATACCACGAGGGAAGACAACAATGTTTATGAACTAGAGAATAGTATTTTGTGATCTTACAGAATTGCTTCCAAAGTGTGAGTGACAAAAGGAGTCTTTTGCTGCTGCTGCTTTTTCTTCATCCTCTAAGCATGGCTTTCTACATTGCTTCTCCGCAACATTAAATTCTAACTTTTCTGAATTTTCTGAGGGCATCACTAGGTTCTTTTCTTTCATAGCATGGACAAGTGTTGGGCAGTGGACAATAGTACTATTGTTATTTTTCTTTTTATCAATTCAGCTTTTTCCTACAGGAATGAATGGTGGGAGGAAAAACTTATGTTCGCTACTGCAGCTCTGTTCTAAATCTCAGAGGGGGCATAAAATTAATGTATAAGTTAATATAATAGTATCTGTGATGTTGAAAATAGCTTATAGATTTTCAAATTCTGTCTGAAAGGCCACTTAAATACATGGAGCATGCTGAAACTGAGGAGGAGTAACATCTGTTTCTTAATCATCTAGAAAATGTCTGAAGTGTAAGTCATCAAAGAAAGCCAGCAGGCTGAAAGAATAGATGGGAGGAGATCTTAAAAGAGTAAAATAAAATAAAAATTCTTAAGCAAAGTTGAGAAGTTAAGCATCTGGTATTGGTCAGTTTAAGAGTGGAAACTGGAGAGATGATACATGACTATAGAAAGAAGAGTTGAAGTAACTTTATGATCACAGCTTACAGAGACCCTGAAACTTCAGTTCTACATCACACTTTTAAAAATACAATCTTTTATCTGCATAATGGCCAAACAAAACATGTGAATAGAACAGGAATAGCCTTCACTGAGACAATTTAATGCTAGGTATAACCTAGCTTATCAGAGTAGATGAAAGAATGCTTTTATTGTAGACAGCCGATGATAACTTACAGTATTGCTTAAATTACCTTCTTAACTTACTGTATGAGTGTGCTCAGATCATGTATGTCATCTGGTCCAACCTGCTGCTCAAAGCAGGGTGAAGATTGAATTCAGGATGGGTTTTTCTTCAGTTGGTTCTGAAAGGCATCAAGGACCGAGTTTACACAATTTTTTCTTTATCTCTCATCCTTCCAAGGACGCACCTCCATGAAGAGCTGTGCTTTGTAGTCTCTTTGGTGTTGCAAAGTTACTCTTAGAATTTCCCTGAGCCATCTTTTCTGCAGGCAGAACCAGTCTCGTATTTCTGTTAATAGTTAGCAAACCCTAAGGAATTGGGAAGTGGTGCAGAATCACGTATAGCATGCTTGGTTATAAAATGTGATTGAAGATGACATTCAAATAGGCTTTAAAAAAATGTAAAATCAATGCTCCTTCAAATGGATGTATATAATTTTTTTGTTCTCTTATTCCATGTATTCTGAACAACATTAGAGAAAAGGCAATGTGCTTTCATGCCAACTTTGTTGGCTCTTTGAGTCCTCTTGGCTCTGAGATGTCTCTAAGTAGAACTTAAGAACGTTTGTAAGGCTTACTCCTGGCTAGTGATGAGCTACCAAGGTGTGAGGGTTCAGACAACATACATGGCAGCCATGCAGTACAAGTTTTGGAGATCTCTTTTTCTTGCTATGATTTGGAGTAAAACAGATAAAATGTTGACTAAAATGATGAAAATTGTGTAAGTGGACAGCATCAGGGTTTTCTTATTTTTGAAGCAAGTTGTGACAGACTGTTTCTGCAATTTGTACAAAAAGCCCAAAATGATAGGCCTGTGGTGTTATGGATTCTGAGCACTTGAGCTTCTGTGGAGCTTATGCATATGGAGTACATGTACAGATTTTTTGTTTTGTTGACATTAATCAAAACTCAGAAGTTACTTGGATATCTTCCCCAAAAACATTAAAAAAACTACTATTATTTGTAACATGAGTCTCTATTGGTTTTTTGTTTTAAAGTTACTTTAGAGTTATCTGAGAGTATTTTACATATGTCTGTATTTAGCTAGGGATTTATGTGTATCTCATGCTACATGTTGATGTTGTCTTGTTGAGCAGTATTAAAGGAACAGCATGATGTTCCCTGCAAGACATCAAGCTGTGAAATGTTCTGCTTTCTGCATTTATAAATTGATTGTGAGAAATATCATGTATAAATGTTGGATAGTCCACATCTTCTACACGACTGTGCATATCTGTTACTGGATGAAGGTGAAGTTTTTTCTTACAATATCTACACAGAGCGTGACCTATCCTTCCTTGCTCGGAGTGTCATAGGTAGCATGTCTGTTACTATTTCAATTCCTCTTAATCTCCTTATTTTGTTAGGACACTTTGCTGCTTGTGTTTCTTTTTACAGACATAGTAAGACATCTCTCAGATTGCAGAACCTTTACTGAAGGCATCCTTTAGTCGGCTATTAGGCATATCTGAAGTTCCCGAACATTTTTCTTCAAATCGTAATGAAGGTGCCAATCTTTATGGATACCTGCAGTAGACCCAGTGAAGTTTTGGCTTGTAGGGCGCACTGTCCAGGATAACCTGACCAGGCAAGTGGCAATGACCCCTTGAATCTTAGGAAATCCACTCCTTACTGTCACTGGCTAAGCCTTAGGTGAGGCATCTCCAAAGCTAATATGACTGCCTTGGTATTATTATCTTCCACCTTGGTCTTTAAACAGGGCTTGCAGATGAAAATGTCAGCTCAGTGCTCAGTAACAGCCAAAGCAGCATATACAACATTAGTAATTAGTAGGAAAAGATCACAAAACAAAACTGAAAACATTATTACGACACTTAGGCACTTGAATCTAGAATGGCACTCATTCCATGTTTCATCTCTAGGTCCTCCACCTTTGTACAGTGTTAGGATTTCAGGATACCCAGTCCACCCATTCTGGTGGTTCTTCATCTATGCCAGAGGGAGCACCTTCTGACCACAGAAGGCAGTCAGACACAAGTATGATCACAACATAAACAGGTTTACTCTTCTTTTCCAGGCTTTATGATCAGTTGCAAGGCTGAGTCCTAGGGTGGACCCTGAACAGCCCTGATCACAGTATTTGCTTTACTTTATATTCCTTTATTCGTTTTCCTCCCCCTTTCCCCTCAAAAGTTCTTTTCTCATCCACTTCAAAGTATATAGCCTGCCGAGGTTTATAGCTTCCTCGCTGGCCCAGTTTTGCAGAGTTTATACCCTTATTTAGTAATTATAATATGGTTGTCCTGTCATTTTTCCCTTGAACATGAAGGGAAAACTTGATACTACCCCTCCCTCTTTTTTAATTCTGCAATATTTTGCCTTTTCTCTTTGCAGTCTGATTAGTGGCACAAGAGGTCAGGGTGGGCCACCTGCATATATGATACTCTCCTTTTATTATCTCTAGTGTCCTGAAATCCTTCATGTTATCTTCCTAGTGGTGCCACAGGTGAGCAGTAGTCGCATGCAAAAACCCCTTGTACACTATCACCTCTTACTGTCTCGCCTGTTACCAAGAAAAGAGTAAATTCTGTAGCTTGAGATGTTCCACAGCCATCTTTATTTTTAATAGCTTTCTCTCACATTATTGTTAATGCACATCCCCCTATGCCTTCTGTTTTACTACGTTATTTAGAGAAGGACTATGCTGAAGTTGGATCCATTACTTAATTTATTCCTAAAACGTTGTTGAAAATATTATTTCTGTGAGTCAAAAAACACATCCACTTTCAGGAATTTAAAGCTATTTCTGTTTTGTTTGGGAATTTGAAAGAAAAAAGACACTACTGAAAATTACCCCAGCATTTTCTTAATCTTTTAGTGAAATAAAAGAATGTAACAAATTTGTTAAATTGCTTTACTGTTAGTTGTCATGATTAATCTTTGTAGTTGGTGGCTGGTTTTGATCATATACAAAGGTGGAATCCCAAAATTTGGAATTACTGATGTGTTGTGGGTTTTTTTTTAATATAACACACAAGTTTATAGTTGGAAAAAAAATAGTAATGCAAAAAAAAAATATAACTGTTAAAGTCAGCACTAAACATGAGATGGGGAATTTGGGATTGGCAGTACACTGCATTTTGAAAACCTATAGCAGTTACTGCATTCCTTTTTGTAATCAGCGGTCACCAATATCCTTAAGGAAAAAATGTTGCTGGGAAACCTTAAGAGAAATTAAAAACAGATTTTCCTTATGTATTTAAAAATATTAACAATACATTGCAAAAAACATTAAGTACTTCTTTAGATGGGAATAAACCTAAATTTGCAATATGAGATGTATGTAACTATGATCTATTGACATAAAAAAGCTTGCTTTTCAGCTGTAACTGCATCCCAATTCCAGTTCTTTACTGAACAGCAGATATGAAATGTGAACAGAATGTATAAAATATTAATATGAATTTGTATTAACTTTTTCAAAACAGAAATTGCCACAACTCAATTCCTCTTGGTTATATTTCCGTTCAATACAACACCACTTTTAGTTTGAGATATATTTTTCGTACTTTAGATATAAAATGCCAATGAGCAGACAGATGGAGGTAACTTGTAAACCCTCCCTCTATCTGGTAGATACTTTTATTACTTTTAAGCAGTGCAGATAGTATCTCACCTCATTTTTTTCCTTGAGGTTCTTTTTATTACCTTGAGGTAATACAAGTTACACTACAACTGGCTGTTTTTGTCCATTTCTACTTGCTGCTCTTATAGAGTAGTTTGTAGGTCTGGTTTGTTTTACTGATTGCACTCATCCAACTTCAGTCGCCTGATTTCTGATGAGTAATGTTTGTAATGGCAGAAGACGCATTTGGGTACCAGCAGTGTTTAAGAGAAGCAGCCAAGTGGAATTTGAGGCCAGTGTGTTTCACCTACTGCCCATAACTGTGTGCATCAGTGAAAAAATTTGGTAGAATTTTGATTATTTCAATGTCTACAGCCTATTCCTCTGTGGTATTCCAATGCAAGTTGTCCACTTGGCTCCAGAAAATATGACTTTAAAACTCTGGTCATTGTAAATAACCGTGTAAGATTTTCACTGTCTTTCTGTTCAAATAGTATCACTTCTTTTTTCAGGTTCAAATGTTGACGCTTGCCTGTATATTGGGCAATAATATTTCAGCTATATGCTGACGTGTTTTTCCAAAATATTCATTTTAGCAACTGAGCGTGTCTTCTGTGTGTCTAAAATAGCACAATGAGCTTGATTTGGGGTTTGGTTTTTCTCGTGTGCCAGTATTGAGTATTGTTACTCATCAATATAATTTTGAGGTTTCTAACTTTGTTGTATGATAATCATATTTTGCAGCATAAATACAAAAGATGGAGTAATTTATTTTTTTGTCCTTTCTATAGTTCAGAAAACATTATCTCTGATTTCTGCTGTAGTCAAACTTTTTATAAACTGAAGACAATTTGTACAAATATGTTTGTATTCCTGTAAGTTTGTAGTCTTGGACCTTAATTTCAGGAAGTGCCCATTTAATTACGGGAAGATAAATCTATATCAAAGACATTGCCCTAATATTTTCAGACATTGTAAGCTTTTCTATTGTGGGGAAACCCCATCACGGTACCAGTATCATTATGATAATTTAAAGTTCTCTTTTCAGTTCTTGTTACTCTAAATACCCAGTGAGAAATTTTTCTCTATTTCTGTCATAAAGATTGTTGGCCGCCTTTTTTCCTGTAAACTATGAAGAATCCAGAATGGTTCAAAAGAGGCTTTTGAAGGTCATAGCGACCTAAGCAGTTGCTAAATCTCTAGCAGATGTGTAAGCCTCCTGAAGGCTTTTATTCGTGTCCTGCCATTGCTTCTTATATGCAGTTCCATTTTCTTCAATGAGCATGTACGTTATACCCAGACCAAAGGGAGACAGTGTTTCTCTTAAACCGTTTAAATAAAGATTGGACTAAAACGAATGTATAGAAGAACTCTGTATTTTAAATACAGAAAAATAATATGACTTTATCTGTGTGTAAATACTGAAAATTGTTTAGAATTCATTAAAAATAAGAATATATAATATTTCTAATGGTTTTTCCCTATTTGCTTGCACTTTTCAAAGAAATGGTTTGCTTTCCATTTACTTGATTGTGCTTGTTTGCACTTTCTGTTTGTAGGCTAAATGGCAAAAAAAAAGTGTCCATATAGAACACTGTTTACCTTTCTAAAAAATGAATCAATTTTTTATAAACGTCTTCCGTCTCCTGTTGCCATCTTAAATTGTATCAGAAGTGAAATAAGAAAATTAATACTTGTTCTTACAGATAAAAATGTTGGTTGGAGATTTCATCTGACAGACATCGTTGGGTTGCTGTGGCTTGCTGCTTCTACCACTTGCGTTTGTTGCTCGAGATGTTTTCACATTTATTGGTTTTAATATCAAGTAGAAATTAGTAACGGGATGCCTCTCCACTGAGAGACTGTCTGAGGAGGGAGGTGTAAACTGAGGACGTAAATATTTTGAAGCTTTTTAGTCAAAAGAAGGATTTGTTGGCAGTTGTACAAGAAGACACTTTGAGGAAAAGAGCAAAGTTTGCTTGCGGTTTCCTTTTAAATCTAAAAATGAGTTGGCTTTGTTGATTCATGTTTTCCCCGTTACAAACCAAATGGTTTGTTTGGGTGAATTGGTGGACAGTGGCAAAAATTACTTGTACAGCAATTCTGCAGTGCACTACCAGTGAGAATTTAAAGGGGGAAAATGGCAGGGATATATATGTGTGTGTGTGTATGTACGTATGTCTAATTTTTAACTTTTATTTTTAATACCATATTGGTGTTTTTATGATTATCGCTTTTCTAGAGATTTATAGTTCCACAATGCACAAAATTCAGGGTTGAATACAAGTTAGAAACACCTCATGAAGTGGTTATTTATGTTTGCTTTATCATCTGACTAGCATTTGGGGCCAAACTTGTGCAAAATGGGAGCTGCATATTTCCTGGAACTCCAGCGCAATTCCCCCCGTGTCATCTTGAAAAGGCAAATGCTAAAAGCAGAAACCCAAACCAAACCCCCATCAGTTTCCACAGGCCGTGTTATTCTGGAGGGCTGCGTTTGTCGTGTATAAACATGGCTGGTTGAGGGATAACTTTAGCATTGTTCGGTTTTTTTCCCCGAGCTCAGAAAGCCTTTGCAGTTTACTTTTTTATTGTCATTTCTGTCTGTTCTTCACGGTAAATCCTTTACATTCTCTTTCCTTTGTTAGCCGGAGGACTTGTCAAATGGCTGAAGAGCATGTAGAGTTATTTCTGAAGTGCTGAGTTTCCTTTTCGTGGTAGAAGATAAGGAGGAGAAGCCTGCAGCTGAGGAGAGGGCACTGGTGCCGGGGGTTGCCTCTTCTTAATGGGGATTACTGTTATGTCTGCCTGTCCCATCTACCGAGTCTCCAAACCTAGTTTAGGTTGTGCACTATCCTGTGTCTAAATGCTTGCACAGCATGGGGCTTTTTGTTTCAAAACCAACACTTAGTTCCTTTGGAAAATGGCAATCTGGCTAAAAATCAGTCACTTCAAGACTGAAATATTGTTTAATTACAGTAGCAGGAACATTAAAAGTTTTCTGTTAATGTCTTCTACAAAAACTCACCGTGTCTGGATGGTGGCTCAGAGAAACCTAACGTTCACCGAGAGATCAGTCACTGTTCTTACCCCGAGCTCCTTTCTTTGTAAAGATATTTTGTCTTTCATCACTGCTGCTTAGAGAGCAGTTCCACATGGATGTTGGGCCGAGTTTTTGAACTAGGAGTATTTGCCATTAGCCAGTTTCAATGCTCAAGTGTTTTGAGAAGCACTTAAGCTGTTCTTTCATCCTGCTTGCTCACTGTACAGCAGCTGTGTGAGTGGAACAGCCATGGGAGGAGAGAGAGATCTTCCGTGGCAGTGTTATTCATTCCTGTCTGAGTGCTGGGGTGTGCTGTCTCCAGACTGTTATCCTGCTACTGTGCTGTTAGTCATAGGGAGAGCACTAACGCCATGTTTTCCTACGTTCTGCTGTCTGGCCTGATGCACGGCACGGCCACCCAAGCCGTTCTGCTGGCAGGGATGAGGGGCAGCAGCTTGCTGGTGGGGGGAAAATGGAGGAGCGTGGGGAGGTTGGGAATAGCTTAAACTGGCCCTGGATGCTTGTTTTACGAAACCGTACTTTAAAACAATGTATCTCCATACAGAAATAACCTGAGAGATAACGCTCTGTTCTGCCAGAAGCTGACTGAAACAAGCTATTTCTTTTTCCCTAACCAAGAAATAAGATGCCATTTCCCACTGAAGTAGAAGGGAATTTGGTTTGAATCATCCTATATGCTCTTAAGTAGCTTTTAATGACTTTGCAGTTTTGTTACATTTATCTTCACTTCTTCCCTGGCATGATCTGCACTCTGTAGAGAGTTGTGCCCCTAGCCCACCTTCCTCTCAGAGCTGGGAGGATTGGATGACCTGTAATGGTTTGCCTTTCAGCAACATTTAAAGGTCCCAGTTGACACAGGGCCACTATATACTGAACTTACATACTGAGACATGACTTGCTCAAGAGCTTTTCAGAGGCTTTTGTAGACATTCTGCTTAGCCACAACCTGTCTCCCCGGTTAGTTCCAATCTGTGTTACTGTGGTGAATAAGTGGGGGGTTTTTTTTGCTTTTTCAAAAATTGTTAAATTTTAAAAAAATCTTTGAGGTTGGTTTTCTACTCTTGCTTCAGTAGAATACTTTTGTTGATATAACTTTTCTCTTGTGTATGGGGAATTTAACTTAACTGGTGTTTTCCTCAGATTCTGTAGTCTAAAGACTTTTGAAAACCATGGAAATATGTTCCGTGCATAGCAGAGCAATTCAAAGTGAAGTTATCCTGCCTTATTATTTTATTACTTGTAATTTTAATATGGTACGGGTATCCATATGTCGTGAACATGGGAGTAAGAGAGGTTTTGCAACTAATTTGTCTCAAAGAATAATAATTGTCTGATTATAAAGTACCACACGTGGAACAAAGGTATGTTACTTTATTTACTGGGATGAAGTGTGATTTTACTCTATCATCTACAGGTTAAATTATAAGTAATTTTGTTTACATTAATGCAATTACTGTAGAGTAAAATTAGTAAGTGTGGAAGGAATCAGTTAACAGGTATTCTATGTGTGAAGATCCCTTTATTTTAGCTGAACGAGTGGAGTGTCAAAATATGTACAATAATTTTGAGAGAACAGTTCAGAGTAATGCTCAGAAATTGTACGGGGGGTTCAGTGAAATTAATGATCTTTCTGGCATCCCTTTGTTTATATGTGTTTTAACTTAGCAAGTTTATGATTTTATAGGTTCTTATGAGAATATTTCTATTGTACAAGCTTATAGGGCAACAGGATATGTTAGACATGAGATATGTGATTCTGGAGCTCTAAGAGCTGTAGAGCTATCACTTGAATTATTTTTAAGAGGAATAAATATGTACGTAGTCTAGACAGTACTACTTTTGCACTGGCAGGGGCAGCTACAAGTAAATGCTAACACAAGAGCCGATTCCAAAACTGAGAGGGGAAAAAATAGAAAAAGCCAAAGATGAAGAATATACTGGAGGCCTCAAATGTTAGTTCACAGTGTGCTTTGGAAGAGTCATCCAGAGGTCTTTCTACAGAGGAAAAAATGAATATTGAAGTAATCCAGAACTACTTTTTAAATAACATTATAGTGCTTGCCCTTCTCAAATTTTTCCTACCTAATGATCAGATTATCCGTGTATACCTTACAGTTCTGCAGTGAGACTTTGCTTAGGTTTGGAAACGTAGCCTGTGTTTGAGTGTTCATACACCTCAAATAATTATAGACTCATTAATTGCTGCTTGATTTAGAATGTTGGAAACGTCTGCACTGTTGCATATATTGAAATAGTATGATAAAATGTAATCTTCTAAAATACTGCTCTTAATTTGTGTGGAGAAATTTTGAGTACCCATTTAGTTTATGTTATTTATTAATAGAGTTAATCATTAGTCATATGCTTATGCAATTAGCAGTTCATCTGTATAGGCCATCAGGTCAACGCCTGAAGGGCGTGCCCCTTTCACTCAGCTGCGAATATTGGTTATAGAAAAAAGAGAAATACCGCTGACATCAGTTGTACCTTCCTAAACTGACGTTATTAATAACCCAAATGATGGAATTGCTGAGCATGGCATTTTGATTCGAAGCAATGTGTTGCTATATGCCATGCATTACTAACTTTGTCCTTTTGCAAAGCACACTGAATTCCAACAGTCCTGAAGTCATTCCGCAGTCTAGATCCACGATCATTCCGTCTGGAGCCGCCAGTAGCTCTGGCCAAATGGTGGCATTCTGCCATTGCTTTGTGTAGAAAACAGTCGGTAGCTGCGGGGAGAGTTTGCGGAGGAATTTGGGATGGGCCCAGACAGGGACTAGAGGGCTTGAAGGCTTCTCGTGCTTCCTCAGATCCAACAGTGTAAAAGCACGTTCTGGCAAAGGCTGCTGCGCCAGTATCCACACTGCAAACGTGCATTATTTCTACAGCTTTATGTTGTTGTGTTAGGACTCATCTGCTTGCTAGTATACAGCTGCGAAAGGAAAGCTTCAAACATACTCTAGGTTTATAGGCATGAATGTCTGTGTTGCTTTACTTCCTTAGAACTTTCAGAACACAAGAGAATTAAACTGGTGGTTTGAAAAACTGAAGAGGAAAAAAGAGAAAGTTAAGCTGTACTATTAGCTAATTTTCTTTTAACTGGACTGCTACAAGAACAACGTTTATTGTTACCACTGGTTGTTTGAAATGTTTCTGCAATTCCCACCATTTAAATTCAAATTTAAAAACTGCCTTGGGGTTGCATTAAAAGTCAATGAAGTACACTGGCAGCTAGTATCAGTACTAATATTACTTATTTGTATTGTAGCAGTACCTAGCAATAAAACAAATATTTATGCGCACACATCACAGTACATTCTTGGTGACAGCAACTTTGGCATTTAAGAACCAAATAAGTGGAGCATAAGAATATGTTTTTTGCCTGGCAGCTGCATGTGATTTCTCCTAGTGGATATGCTAAAGAATTCTCCTCACTGCCCTAAATTCTTTTGTACTTGGCAGTATACAAATATTGGCGTCAAAATCAGCATTGTTCAGAGAGATTCAGTCTCAGGTGTACTACAAAGTTACAGAGTGAGTAGTGTTCTGGGTTTTCAGTGTGATGATAGCTCCTTATTTTTTCTCTGTTTTGTTATTTGGAGTTTTGCTGCTTTCTTATTGAAGTAATTTAGTAGATCAAAGTTTCAGGATAGTTGACTATTTTTGTGAGCCCGTTATTTATCAGTGAACTGAACTTTACACCCTTACACATACAATAATTATAAATTGTTAAATTTGTGTACTATGAAACTCTTCTTGTGGATGCTTGGATCTTCTCAAGAATATGTCCTGTGTTACTCATGTTTATACTAAGAATGTATTTCGTAAACTGAAACATCATGCTTTTGACAGCCAGCTTAAAAAAACTGTATTTGGGCATTACATGAAAGGAATTCAGTGGGTTTAAAGCCTTCAGGGTCTTTTCAACTGGACTAGCTCCCACTCTGGTTAATAGCAAGAGGGATGTTAACATTTCATGTGAATATTTGTTTTCACATAAGCAGAACATTTGAGGCAACTAATAGTTGTTAAGAACCAGACAACTGAAAGCTGCTAGGTGGCAAGTTGTTGAGACTGTCCTAAATATAATGCTTTGTAGAACCATTACAAGAGGATGTTTTGTGGAGAAGAATTTAACATAGCTACAGCATATGTTTTTATAGAAAGCTTCGCTTTTCAGGTAATGCAGATGTTAAACCTTCTTCTGATGGTCAATACTGCTACTACTAATACTACTACAATGGTATTTGTGAAAGCCCTAATTTATATGAGAGTGCATTTTACATACATATCTGCGCATGTTTAAAGAAAAATCTGGTCCTTATGGTGGCTAGATAGAAGAATATTGCCATCCTACATGCAGTATGGAATTATGCTGTGGACATTGTTATTCATCCACTGATAGCGGATCTGGGTGGAACTAAAAAGGGACCATATCTTTATTCTTGAGTGCAAGTCACGTAAGAAGTTTTTTGTTTCTTTTTGTGCAAACACAGATTGCACCTTTGTCGCTGGTGTCCAGTAAACATTACAGTACGGCTACTGATTCAGATATCAAGGCAATAGTACAAGCAGATTTGACAGCTTCTAATTGACCAAAACCCTCTCTGCTGTTGGACAGTTTGCTTCAAGTGACAAGAGACTGACTTCTTAGACAGTTTAAATCTCTTGATGAGAAATGAAACCTGATACTTTAGATGTTCCAGGTGGGTCTATGGACACATGCATCTTTAGCAGGTAAGGTAAATATTTGCCCACATAGAAGCGAATAGCTCTTCAAACTCTTTCAGAAAGGCAGTTCTCTAAGCTTTATTGGAGCAAGACTCCAAATACCTTTCCTATACCTGATCTATTAATTGGCAGTCAGTGTTAATAAGTAAGTAATAATAACTCAAGTTTATTAGATTATTTTATTCTGTCCTCTGCTGTGTGCCATCTTTCTTGATTGCAGTTTCTCTCTGCGGAGTCTGTAGTACAAAAAACCTTGGGGGAGGGATGAAAGTGTTGAAGCTACACAACAATTCGTAATATATATTTTGGGTATATTGTGTTTATGGTAATTACTGGCTGGTTACATGAACTGACTCGCTGGCTAATGAAATTAAGGGAAAAATTCTCTCATCTGAGACAGGTATATTGTCTTTATAGTGATAACATATCTCAAAGAACTCAGTTACTGTACCAATGGGCAGCTGTTCTTCTAATTGCAGAAGTTACTGGAGTTCTATTGATTAACAGTAGCTGACTGACTCTTGTCTTTAACTGTCCGCTTTTATCTTCTACCTGATCCACAGTCAAGATGAAATAACCACAACAGTAAATGATCAACATAAGCTGAATATCTTGTCTAAAAACTTTTTAAAATGATGTTTTTAAAAAAAGTAAATGCCTACCACTGAGCTTATTTAGATGAACTAGCTGTTCTCCATTGTGTGCTATGATTTTATTTATTTTTAATTAATCAGGGTACTTGGAAAAAAACTAACACAGCTACAGAGTCAAGTCATTAACTACATTCAGATGCTTTTATTTATATTATGTATAAAATCTACTGTCTGGACAAGCTTGATAATGTAAACTGTACAAAAGCAAGTTGGGTCACACTTGATAGTCAACTTCTCTGTGGTTTTTCAAATCCAAGTTGCTTTATGCAATCCTGGAGTCTTCTAGCAAGCCATCAAAACAGCTTAGAGAGAATCTTGTAGCATCTTTTATACAGAAAAATATTTAAAGATCTGTAAGTGTCTTGCTTCTGTTGTAATGGAAGAACACACAAACCTAGCTTAATTTCTCTCCTAAAATTGCCTTTCCTGCAGTCTGCTTCCTTCAGATTATGAAAAATTGGCTCGCGATTATTTCTTCCCGATTGTTGATTCTTCATGCTGTTCTGTAATACGGCATCTTTTTTCCTTCCATAAGTTTTGTTGTCTGTGTACCGTCCTTGACTGCTTAGTATCTCTCTTGCTAAATTAGACATACCTGCTGCTCTCCACGCAGTGCCTTATATAGAGTTTATCGTCAAGAAATATTTAATTATACTTAGTTGCAGACATAGGGTAGGGGTTTCAAAACACAATATAATGAGAACTAGTATGTATTAAAGCTGTGGAGGAAGAACAGAACTGCTGAGCTCTACTGGTTTGCTGTGGTTTCTGTGGAGAGAAATGCCCAGGTGCAGTGTTAATGCTCTGCTGCGAAAAACAAATCAATTGATAAGGCCTGGACTTGGAGCTGTGCAGATACCTATGCAGAGGGTGGCCGTACAGCCATCTTACTGTTAAGACAGTGTATTTTAGAGTTAAATAAAATAACAAATCAGCCCTAATATTTTAATCTAGAAAAATGAGGTTATTTAAACTTACAGAGGCAAAGAGAAAGCCAGAGCTGATTCAGAGGATACGATTCTTCTGTTTAAGTGGATAGTCAATCTCTGATACAGGAGTAAACGATGAGGAATGTGCTGTCCCTTCATGGCAGACAGCAAGCTTGTTCTGTGTGTGTTCTCACACTGGTCAATAGGTCTGGTGGGCTTGTTTCCAGGAGGAGGACAGACAGGTGTGAGCCGTGCAACATGCAGGCAGGCAGTCCCGGGTGAGCCGTCTGACAGGACTGCGCTGAAGCTGATCTGGTAGCAGCAGAAGCATTCTCGATTTCTGGACTCTTTCCAAGCCTTTGCCCATGGCCCACTGCAATCGCAGGTTTGCCAGTGTTTGTGTCCAAGAGAGCAGCATTAACACGTCATGATCGTATTGGAACCTAGCGATGGGCTGGGGTGTCCAGGGGGGAAATGTGCAGTCTCTGAAGGCAGAATGAACGAGCCGGCCAGACTTTTCGGCTGTTAAGGAGAAGCGTATTCTAATTTCCAATGTGCCTATTTACTACCAAAACAAACGTGGAATAAAGTACGTTGGTGCTTTTGCTTTTAGAAACATTGGTTTGTAAAGGTGCACGCACCATTGGTCAGGAGTATAATTTTTCATAAACGAGTGGAAGTCTTTTGCCTCAGACAATTTTAAAGAGAAATAACGGAGAGAAGACTTGTCTCTTCCCCAGCAAGAAAAAAAAGTAAAGAAAAAACATCTGCAGCTTCTGTGTTTGCTAAGTGTTTATTATGTACCCCTTCCTGTTCTTTTTGAGGTTTAATTTTCTTTTAATTCTGTATTTCCTCCACAGTTTAAAAATAAACCTTTAGTATGAGTTTAATTTATTCCCAGTCTGCTGTAGTTAAGTTGCAGATAAACATGTGGTTACCGTATGACAAAGTGATATTGAGAGGAAATACTTTGTAACAGACACAATAGTATGTGTGCGTGGGCCTAGGTAATGCTGGTTTAGCTCTTCTGTACCCATACAGCCCCGATCCAATTATGAAAATACAAATGGTATGGTAAATTAATAGTGCCATAGCAAATAGTGCCAAATAGTCATGTACTGTAGAGTCATGGTTGAATCAAACATGAAAAATAATGTTATAGGAATGTGAACAAAGGAAAATAAATGGCAACGGAAATAGAGTAGGGGCCAAAAAAGAGAAACTGTCATCAACTGAAGACAAAAAGAAGGAAAGAACAAAGCAAAGAAACTTCATGGGCAATTTGCTAATGCTGTGCGGGTTTGGGGCTGGCGATGGCAAGACTTCCAGTCGGCTTCAGGTGCTGGTGTAGAGCATTGACTTCACGTTAAGAGGCAGCTGTAAGACTGAATCTTAGCAAAGTGACCTATAACTCTCAAGTCCCAGATCTGGTCTGCTAAAAACCCCAGGTCTGAAGCTGGGTGGATGCACAGCCGTTCTCATTCAGGTAGCTAGCTGTGTGTATGCTACTGGAGGAGAGCAGGCGTCTCCTCAGCTTGGCAGGCAGTGGTGGTGAACATCTTCGGCAAAGATTTCTACTGTCCAGGGTGACATTCATACTGTTCTTCCTCAAGTCTGCCCCCGAAATTCTCCTTGCCTCTACTAAAAAGCAAGCACGCAGGTTGGTAGTATCGCTTGTGGGTTTAGTTTTAAGAGAAGGGAGCAGAGCAGCGTGTGAGATGCAATCTGACTGCCACGTAGACACAACTGCGTTTTCATCGTGCACTTCTTGCTGTAAGCTTGTTCTTTGGTTCTAATCACACGCGTGGGTTTGTGCAATTTGCATAACGCAGATTGCCAGCAGGACTGTTTTCCTTGAGTGAAATGTTTACTTAGATGGGAAGATGGAAGATGTGTTTATTCTGAGACATAATTACGAGTGGTGAAGTTTCATAAATCCATTTTGCAAGTACAGTGTTTTTATGCTGTGTAATTTAGTTGAAGGGGAAACCTGCATTATCTTTTCTTGGTTTCAGTTCCTTTAATTGCACAAAATGAGAAACTTCATAGTGATTTTTGAGAACTGTCAATGTGCCATTCTTTGAATACTTGGAGATATGATTCTAGCCCTTGCAAAGCAAGGGCAGTTTTCAGTGTAGACATTAAAAAAACTACATAGCATGCAAGAACACATTTATAAAATGTTTCTCTTTTATAATTCATGTTTTATTGTTTAAAAACAGGTTTTGTCAACGTTTTTCTTCTGCAGTAGTAGATATGACTTATTTTAGTAGCTATAATTTATTATGTCTCCCAGTTGCTTCACGTTTATATTTATGCTTGTCCAAAAATAAAAGCAGGCTGCCACCTTCCTAAGCATATAACGATCCAATGAAAGTTGACCTCTGATGCACTAATAGTGTTTGTAGTTTTGTGCTTTAACTGAGATTTAGTTAAACACACGGTCTATTTCCTGACCAGATTGCCATGTTTTACTGTAATCTAAATCATTGACCTTAGGTTACAACACTGTTATTGTTCAGGCACAGACCAAACTGTCTTTCTCTTCCCCAAGCCATGGGAAGCGGTGATGCAGCAGCCAACAGTATGCCCCGCTTGAGCATCTCGCCATTAGAAAATGTGAGTTTGGACACAGAACTTCGCTTGGTGCTGCAGCTTCAGCAGTGCCTCTTGCCTAGCGTGGATATTTGGGTTTAGTCCTGAAAAAAAAAAACAAATCTGGTCAAGTTGGGGCTGTGTTGATGCTAGGTTTCCTCATGTTTCTATGTCTCTTACTCAAGTCTGAATCTCATTATGACCAGAAGGCCAGTAGGAAAATATTGTTTCAGGCACACACAGCCCTCCACAAAGCATCCGTGTTGCTAATCCCACCAGTATGGGACTCAGCCATCTGTTTTCTTTAATGCCAAGTATAAAAGCAAATAGAATTTATGCAGAATTATCAGTTTTTTTAAATCTTTAACAGCTGAAGTATGAGTAGATCTCTGCATAAGAAGAGGCAATAAATGGTGATTTGTATTTTGTGGAATTACTGTAAAATTATGCTGGAGTACAGAAGGTGGCGTTGTTTGAGTGAAGTTTGTGCAGTGCTAGCTACTATTGGAGAATACAGAAATATTTTGTGTTAAGTGTTTCTAATGTTCCATATGTTTTAGTATAGAGGGAAGTTAGAAGGAGAGATTTTTTTTTTCCTTGAACCTAGGTATTCAAATTGTTTGTAGAATGCTACCTCAGTAATTGTGTATTGTATTCCTTAATCTAACTGTACAGTTTTGTGGCACTTAGGGCCATGGTTTAGCACTGGACTTGGCAGTCTTAGGTTGAGCTGGACTTAATGATCTTAAATGTCGTTTCCAATCTCAATGATTCTGTGAAGATCTATCACAAACTCATACGATGCACATTCACAGATCAAGCAAGGAGTGGGACACTGATTCCTGAGGTATGCAGTTATGAGATACTACCATAACGGGGATACCGATCAACTTCCGTGCTCTAGAAACTAAAATTAAAAAAATACTGATTTTTAGTGAGATCCCAGTTCTGCATTGCTCTGAGCTAGGGAATAGTCACAGCATTGATCCAAATATCGGTAGCCAATAGTGGTGTGACTCTGGATAAGTCGGTTTCTAAATGTTCCTCTATTACTGTAGTGGGATTCATTAAAAAAAAACAAACTTAGAAAAATAGTTTCAGCCTGTGAATCATACATGTATGTACACACAGTAAATGGCTTTTCAAGGGAAAACCAGCAGATTGGGGATTCACTGCATCTTTCAGTTCACGTCCCATTGGGTCATTATGTACTGTAAAGCAAAAGCCCTTGGGTTAGTGTTAAAGTGGAATATAATTGATATGCTCCATACCAGGTATGGATTTTAGATAATACAGAGTTTGTTTCCAGAGGAAGATACCAAAGAGAAACTGAAATGGCATATAAAGAATACTTTCTGTTTCAACCAAAAACTATGTGGCATGGGATGAAGTGTTTTTTCCTTCAAAATGTAAATGTTTAAGCCTTGCAAATACCCCAGCAGCTCCAAAAGACCTTTCTTCCAGTATGAAGCTGCTGAAGAAACAAAGAGTTAAACATGTCAGCCTGTAAGTTAAACGTACTCGGCTGGACTTAATTCTAAGTAGTTGTCTCAAAGTAAGTTACGTTGCTTTCTATATTCTTTGGGCTTTTTATATTTTATGGGTCTGTATTTTACCTGTGCAACTGATGCTTCTGAAAAATAAGAGGAAATTCATTCAGTTTACATTTGCATCGTTTACGTATACAAGACCAACTCTTGTAGACAAAGCTAGTCAGTTTAACGATAATGTAATAATTTACGTTGGTGTTGGGTAGCTATTTAATGGACTGGCGTTTGTTTATTTGGCCAGATTTAAAGCAGTGGAGGGTGCTCAGTTTGCCCATGGTTGCCATTGTCTTTATAACTCTGGAATCATTTCAGTGTGGCAGTCATAACGCTGGGTTTCTTTGTATAAACACTAAACATTTGTATCGCTCCTCTTCGTCTGCTGCTTTCGGATTGGTGGGTACTAAACAAACCTCGAAGGAGGCGTACTGTAGATCTGCTGGTTATGCTCATACAGCTAAATTGCAATTACTGTGTTTCTGTCTTTATATACTTTTTAAAAGCTCCCTAAAATGAAACTCGAGGTGAAATCTAATCTAACGTGTACCACATTAAAACCAAAATGTCTTTCTGCAGGAATTTTCCCTTTGTGAAGCGTTTGTCTCGCTGACTCGGTAATTCCAGGTTGTCAAACTGGAAGTCTGTTACCGAATGCTGTGATACGGCGTTTTCCCTAGGCAAACTTCAGCCCTTCCAGGCTTTGAGTATGTTATAGTCAATGACACTGGTAGTGTTTACAGTATTCTGTTAAAAATACGCAAACATTGCCATTGTGCAGCAAAAACTTCTACATAAAGAACATCAACGTGAGCATGTGACAAACTTGCAGGCAGTGGGTTTATCTTCTCCTTGCGTATTCTACAGGTTCCAGACTTTTCCTGTTGATTTTCAGTTGAAAAGAAGTCAAACCTTCTCAAAACCATGGCTGTCTTATGCATCTTCATCTGCCTACATGACAGGTTTTCATCAATCCTCGTATTCAGATTTTGAAGGTACATCAGTTTACACAGTGCTGCTCGTCCCTAGACAAGTAGTGGAGAGGAAGGAGGGAATTAAAAATAGGACGCATTTCTTTTTAGATACAGTATTTCTCATTTCTCGATTATGTTGTATTGGCAGACTGTTTTGTCGTACCTGTTGAAGTCCAAGAGGTGCATGTTGGTACATGAAAAGTTAAATTTCTTGGAGGAAGTTTGCATTGACTTAGGGCTTGCCACTGTGCTTTAAAAATACAGGAAAGTATACATCCTTGTTATATATTCATCTGGGTGACAGCTGTCTTACAGGATAAAATATTTTAGTTAATTGAAAGGTATTAGCAAATGTATTGCCCAGTATCTAAAAATGAAACTCATCAAAGCAACTGCATTTCTAGACAGATAATTGATTGAGATTGTATATGCGATGTTCGGTTTCGGACAGATTAACATCGCTTATGACTTGAGGAGTTCTGGGTGAAGTTAGCACCAGGTCTTTTAGCAATGTGCGTTAAGGACAGATGAATTGTAAGAGCAGATCTCATAAATGGAACTGTAGTTATCTGGGCTAGCAGAAGGCTTAGTAAAAGTAGAAATACAAACTAATTTTCAAAAATGTAATTGCTGCACTTACTTTCATTTTGTAGCTTGGTGGCTGCTGGATTTAAGCATCTGTAGGACTTGGACATGGTAATAGTGAAATTATTCCTTTTGTTGTTATCTGAGTTAGACTACTGTAATTTAAAAATCAGATTGCTGCTAAAACCAGAGGATGAGGCTGTTGGAGAAGACAGCTACTCTGGGCTGGCTTCCCACTTGATGGCTACCTATGGGATTGACCTAAATTTTTGCAGTGGTGACAGTGGGTTGGATTGTGTAATGCTTCTGGAATTTAATCATGTTGTTATTGGTATTCATATTCTGCAGTATCTAGAATTTTCTTTATTTTGCAAATAATCTGTATCTGAATTCCTGAAGTTACGCCAATGTTGTTAAGACCTTGATGCTACCAGCATGTGTTAAGACTTCAGGGGATGATAATGTGGCCTTAGCTGAGCAAAACATATGTATAATCACCCCGAATCAGAGCTGAAATGGAGCATCTTTCGTAAATTTAGAAGTAGCTTACACCTATGGAGGGACTCGTAGTAGCATGGCTTGCTTAGCACTCTTTATATCCAGTCCTTCTTACAGAATGGCAAGTTCAAAATTAGGAGGAAGTGTGACCTGTTGTTCCATCTAAGAGCCAAGTAGCCTATTTTCTTCGCAAGTGGGTTAGAAGCAAATTAGTCTGCCTTTAGTATAGCCTCTGCCTTGCCAGCTTTGCTTTGCATTCTTAGTCATGGCCCTTAAGCTGAACAACTGAAAAGATTTTCCTTAGAAGAGTTTTAGTACATGGAAAGTTGCAATGCAATTGTAAACAGCTGAAGAATAATATATGTTGTTTAAAAATAGATACTGCAAGTTTATTCGCTTGGATGGCTCTGTGTGTGTGTGTGTAAAGTCTGTCATGGGAGAAGGGGAAGACTCTGTATTCCATTGTGATGGTCGTCCCTCTGTGATTTGAGACTATTTCTGTTTTAGACAAAAGTTCCCATAAGATTCCCCGCTTGGACTCCTGAAGGAGCTGGAAAAACAATTTTCGTCCAGAAGTAATAATAGCACAGGCTTTTGGTTTTGATCATAAACTGACATTTAAAAGTCATCTGAGGAAAGATATTTTTTGATGAAGTCAGTTTTTGCTTAATGCAGTTGTAGCTGATCTTTCCCATCTGGCATCGTGGTGCTTGATGCGATACCTTTACTTCCCGAGACCCCGCAGGAGTTCCTGGCTTTCCCAAGGGACCTCTCTGTGGGTCAGGTCACTCTGGTATCCTGCTTATTGCTCAGCTTTTTTTCTTTTTCCCTGGGGAAAACTTAGAAAAGTTGCACAGCAGAGGATGTTAGGTGATAACCTGGTACCCATAACATGTGCTGGGGATGGTAGTTCTGTCAGCACGGTTACAGCTTGTGCGTGCTGTCTGCCCGGTCTTTCGGTTACATGCCAGATCCCCGCGTTCCGCCTCTGGGATACAGACATTACACTTTGTATGTGGGGTCCGCAAGGTAGATCGCGTGACCGCGTTTCCTGGGGTTTATTCCTTAAGCTGTCAGCATGTAGCATTGCTTGCTTAACCCTGGGTGCGGTAGCTTTGCTTTTCCGCTCCTGCCACGGGATCGCTGTGAGGAGTCACCCTTGGGCGAGACGGGCAGCCACCTCCTCACACAGGTCTGGGCGAGCTGCTGCTTCGTGCCTCTGATAGCACAGCACTTCTACCATGTGTTCCGCCTGGAGAGAGGAGGCAGCGTTTGTATTTTGGCTTTTTGTTTGTTTTGTGGATTGTTAAGATATGAACTTTCCTGCTAAGAAGCTGTATTTTATCCCAAATCCTGTGAATTTCAAACAAGATCAGGTTCTCATGGCACTCAGATTGATTGCCCAGACCCTGGCATGCATTGAAGGTGCAGAATAACAGCTTGCTGGGTGCAGAACTCACCAACACGCAGTCTCCCAGGTACAAGGAAGCCTTTAAACAACAGACAGTTATACGCTTTGGGATTTCCTGGAGACACCTAGTTTCTGTACAACATAAAATACCACCGACTGGCTGGGGTTAACGCATTGATTACGGCAGCTACATGGGAACTCCCAAACAGGTCATGGGTGCATTTTACAGTAGTTTGAAAGTTGCAGTGCTCATCTAGTTCCTCTGATCTGTTTTCTCTTGTGATTCCCAAAGGTCTCAGAACGGGCAGATGAAGATCAAACATGACTTGGTGTTTAGCTGTGGTATGTGGGATCTCTTGTAAACGAGGAACTGGAGTTCACTTGATACAGGCTAATCCGCAATTTCTACTGTTTGCAACCTGGAGCTAAGGAGGCCGCTAGATTCTCTGAGCTGCATGACACCAGACAAACGAAGGCACATAATAACTATCATTAAAGACGTGCATTATTGAGAAGGAAAGCTTGAAAACTTGTTTTATTTTGTCATCATCAGAGAAGCGTAACTCCCCAGGGAGTAACGCTGACAAAAGATCCCAGTTCTGCTAGGTGAGTGTCCTTAGATCAGCTGCGTTTTCATGCTGTGACTGCTAGGCACTTTGCTGCCCCTCACGTGTCTTTGTTCCCAGGATAGCTCGTGGTCTTTATCACCGTGGTAAATACAGTACTAGATACTTTGTAGGAATTAAAACTGGCAAATTCCATGTGGTTTATGTCATTCTGCACGAACCCCTTCCAGTTTGTCATAAATTCCTAAACCAGAGCGAGGTCACATCTGGTAGCAATTCCAGTCTGCCAGATGAGGCGTAATCCTATAAAACCTACCTCATTTTCTCCAGTGCTTTTCAAAGCTGAGCTCTCCTCCTCCTTTCCCATAAGACAGACCGCTTGCCCTGCGAGCACTGCGGAATGATTTAGACGGGGAGTCTTTTCACACATTATAAACCAATTTTTGGAACACAGCTTTGGGTCCAGTGCCTGAGACAGTACAAGCAAGTCACGGCGTTGAAGCCTTCCCTTCTAGGCTGTGCCTAGACGCTGCTGTCTGTTGCGATCGCCTGGCCCTGCGGGGTGCAGGAATTCAGCGTGCTTTCCCAGTATTTTGATGCCTACGTACCCTGAGTAACCTGGCACCTTACGTACTGCATAACTTCTGAAGGAGCCATACGTAGCTACTAATCTGCTTTTCTTTTACATGCTTTTAGAATAGTTATAGCAAAAGTGATGCATCTGGGGTAATGCAAGGTATACACCTTGACAACTGTAAATCATTAGATGCACTAACAAAGTAATGGAACGATGATCAATCTTAGTGCGTTGTAGTAATCGAAAATAGCTCCAATTCCCAGTAACAGGGAAGTTTAATAGGAGTCATTAGTTTTATACATTTTACCATGTTTCCGTTCTCCCATTATATTTTGAGAATAGTCGTTATTTGGTATCTCATTGCCTTGATTACTTTATGCCTTGAAAGCACCATATAGAACTTGGTGACCCGGTTTGTCAAAAGGAATGGCAAAGCAGAGTGTAGGGGGTTGTTGTGGGGGTTTTTTTGGTGAAACTGTGATGTATTATAATGTGTTATTAAATCAAATGAACAGAACTTAGTTTAAAAATGTTCTTTCAAGGCTGCCTGCATCTTCAGTAAGGACTTCTAGGCCTGCTGGTACAGGTGCGTGATACTGTTTTTTTTTCTCTGAGGTGATCAAATCCAAGTATTGATATCACATGAATGACACTAAAAAACCCAAACCATCAAAACTCAAAAAGCATGTCAGAACTTTAAACAGTTAGTATTGTTACTCTTCATTATTACAAATGCACGCTAAAAGTGGCAGCATATTCAAATCCACTGCAGCTGCAAAGCACCAGGCAGAAACCATGTTGTCTACTGTGATTTTTGTGACCTAATTTGTACCCTTTGGAACTGGTTTATTCATAGGGCAAATATCCTGACATCGTAACCCTTCCCGAAGGACTGCTGGGAGATTATATCATTCTGCGGAACCCCAAACTTTCTGGGTAAGCCAATAAATACATTTCTTGATTTATGCAAAGACTTGTGAAATGCATAGCGGCGATCTATAGATAATTGGTCTGCTTGAACATTAAGTCACTTTCTGCCTTATAGCGCCTCTACACAGAGCTCAGATGGTGCCTTTTCCGCCTATTACCACACATTAAAAACACTGTGAGGAAAAAACAACAAACCCAGAGTGTGTGTACAGGCTGCCTGCACGTGGCCGCCTTAGCCCACTTGTGTTGCTGCTGTGTGTACCCACTCTTTTAAAAAGCTAGGTGGAAACAAATAAAGGGCTTTAGCAGGCTTGTAATTTGCATTTTAAGAAAAAAAAAAATATCTATTCACTATCTTGGTTTTGTAAGCTCACGCTACAAGAGTCTAAATTTGAAGGTTAGGAATGTGGGATGCGTGCTCCCTGTCGCACAGCAGACAGCACCCCAGGCTCAGCTGGCTTCCCTCCATCCTGGTTTTCCATCCACGTGGCATGCCCAGAGCAGCACCCTCTCAGCGTGCCGGGGTGGGTGGGCCGCTGGCAGCCATCCTCCAGGAGCAGAGTCAACACCGTCCAGCCCTGGGCCGGAGCGAGGGAGCTCAGCCCTTCCTGCGGGCAAGGGCCAGCGTGACAGCCTGTCCGGGCAGCTCATGCCAGCTTCTGTGCCTGGAGGTGCCACGGGCACAAGTCACTGCAGCACAGCACAGGTCTTTTAATGGCGAGAAGACCAAAGAATGGAAAGAAAATAGCAGTTGCCATGTTACTGAAAGCAACTGTAGCAGTGTTTTTCCATTGTTTGTTTTAGAAGGAAATCCTTGCACTGCCATTTATTGTTACGACTCCACTGCACATGCTGGAGCTGTTTGGGCTCCCTGCTAGATGTGCTCTGGGAGGTTTGGGTTTTTAAATGGAGTAAAAAAATCCCTGAAGTTGCGTATAAGATGATGTAATTATCACTTTCAGGAATTCTGTAAGGGCCAAGGAAAGGAACTATTTTGTGAAGGGATCCAACCATTCCCTTCTATTACATCTTTGCTACAACATGCATTAATTTATATGGAAACAACTGGAAATAAAGCACAGCCCCCTCCATCGTGTGCTTATGGAACTAGCAAATGAACTGCAACAGATAGTGCTGTCTTGGTTTAGCCTATCTAGGATCTAAAAGTAAATAATTGAACTCTGGGATGATGAAATGAGGTGGTGTTAGACCATCACAGAAAATAAGCTGCTGTATTTTACAGTTTCTCTTCCTGTTGACAGGTGCCAAGTTCCATTCCACGTTCCCTTTTACTCACAATCATGGAACAACAGAATTTAAAATAATATCTGTGGGTTGGTAGAAAATACCCTTGCATATTAATTTGTTTGCAAACTCCCTGAACAAGCTGTGGACAAATCCTCCAAGGATTTTTAACAATGAAGTGGCCAAAGGCTGACAAACCCTGTTCCGAGGGAACTTTTACAGTCATTGTTGTTCAAGCAACACCGAGGAAGGGAACTTGCTCCTCGCAGTGACTGGTTGTGGAGCAGAGCAGCTTCAGCTTAGGAAAGCCGTACTTTCAGTAAGGGATTGGAGGGGAATTCAAAATGCAGCAAAGCAGGAGAGGGATATAAAGCAGCAAAACTACTGTGAATAGTGTTCAAGGGAGGTCTGTGTACTTGACTAGATACGCTCCTCCCCTGCAGAAGCCAACTTCCTAATTGTTCGCTGGCTATGGTGCCATCATCTTGTCCCACTGTGAAAGCTGGAAATAATAATTAGCCTTGCAAACAGAACAAATGCAGTCTGGAAGTAGTAACGATGGTTATTTAAAAAAAAAATTAGAAGCAAACAAATGCATGAATCTAGGCCTTGGATATGTTTATCCCTGTGCATTATTCTACAAAGGCCATGAACAATACCGAAGTGGACCTATTCCAAACCCCCAGCAGTGCTATTTCTGCAAACCCTCCTTCTGGAACAGTTTGTCACTGGTTTCATGCCGGATCCAGCACAGTACCTGACCACGGGGTGCAGACAGCTTGTAAGGGGTGCGGGGAGGGAAATGCTCCCTCTCATTTTCTTTGGTATATTACTTCTTACCGCTCATGAGAGAGAAAGAACCGGGGGAAACTCCTTGAGGCTGAAAACTGGAATGGACCTGGAAATGGAGTCATAACCTTTCCTTGTCAGCAGATCACCAGGTGTCCTTGGGTCAGAGCAGAAGTATTTCCAATTCTCAGAGCTGGGGATGTTGCATTACCTGGGGTGAATTTTGTTTCAGAGCATAAGGAGTGTGAACCTCCAGAATACTGTACTTTCTGCTTTGTAGAAACCTTAGACAGTTGCTTAGGTAACACTTAACAAACTTTTCTGTGCACACGATACAGGTTTGAATTAATGATTGTCTGGAAGATACATATAGATGAGGAAGGGAGAACCACGCCTGTTCTGGACCTTCTGACTAAAGTACCGGAGCAAGGTAACATCACTTTCTCCAGAGACTGTTTCTGAGCTTTCGGGGAGAACACCTGTCCCCTCTTTTGGCCAGCATTTCAGATAACATGGAAATGCCAACCAGGCAAAGAAATCCCAGTGCAGCAAGCTCACCTCCTGTGTGATGTCAAAGGGCTTCCCCAAACACGTGTGTCCTCCTCCTCTAGACAGCAGGCAAACTGTTTTAGCTAGCAATGCCATGCAGACGCCTGCTTTCGGTCACAGTCCAACTGGCAACTGAAAATAACGTTTCTTGTTCCATTTTTCCTGCAGTCCTGGAGCAGAAGATGGCAACTGCTGAGAATGCCCCCGCCCGGTTCCGAAGCCTGCTGCTGCTGTTTGGGATTGAGGCCGCTATCGAGAATCTGATCAAAGTGGTTGGCTTGGAAAAATGAGTAACAGCATGACTTATAACAGGTAGCAATTTCAAAAGTAGTTTTAATTAAGATATTGTGTTACAGAGTCTATAATTTTATTGAATATAAACATTAAGTTATTTTCCATTTAGAAACCATACTCATAAAACATGCTATCTGTACAGTTATGGCACGTTATATATAAATTGTCATGACATGAAAATAAATACAGCCATTTAAATACAAAAATGCCAAATAAAATAGTTACATGTACAGAGTGATTTCATTATAAATTTATCTTTCTGAATCATTAATGTACCAGAGTGGTTTATCTTCTTAACGTTTTCTAGATACCTGGAAAGTGTTAAAAGATCATGCACTGTCAAAATCAAGTCCGTAAAAATCCATTTCATTTCACAGCTCTGCAAAAGTACAGTGATTTTACAATGACAAGAGAACAGTAAGAGACTCCTAGAACAGGGAGTTAAATAGCTTTCTCATTAAATTAGGGTGGAAGGAAACAATTTGAAGATTTCAAAGACATACTATGCTGAAAAAAAAAAAGGGTAGCTGTATAAAGTAGTAGGTTTTTCCACAATGTAAGTGGTGAGTAGAGACAGCATTAAACTAAACGAGAAAGGGCCATTCCACTTCAGTAAAGAGAGATGGCCGAGTTAACTACTGCTCACCACAGCACTTCACTTTCATTTCCTGCTTCTAGGGGGAAATTCTAGCAGGTTACACATGATGAAAGCATCACGTTTCATACATTCATCCCCGAAGAAACGAAACATATCAGACACGTGTCCTCTGTACTCGTCCTTCACTCCATCAGCTGCGTACCATCAGCTCAGTTGCAAGCTCCCCGCATGTCTCTGCACCAGCAATCACGACCACACGGCCTTATCCAAACCAAACCTATACAACTGTCAGTCACGTCCTTCTTGGGTGGGCAGCAACAGTTGTTGGTCCTGGAATCAAGGGGCCAGAACCACAAACTGTGGACTCTCGAGCAATATTAAGAGACTTCAAGTCCACAGCTGCTCTAAGCATGCAAGCAGTACGACTGCCTACTCTGTAAGTTGTGACAAAGTATTTTATAGCAATGGTGACACAGGAGGAGAAAATCAAGAACTCAAGCAACAGTATGTTCATAATACCGTAATTTTAATAACCCAGTATTTGATCACTGAAGTAGTCTCCTAACTGCTTTGGTAGGTCAGGAAAAACTGACAGACCAGCTTGGTTTCAGTCAGAACCTACAGCTGAGCAATGCCAGGGATTAGGTTTTGATGGACAGCTACGCTGTAATAAAATGCCTTGTCAAATATAAGACAGACGAATTTCAAGTTTGTAATCCAGTCGACAGGCAAAACGCATTGCTGCTCTATCCACCGCCATGTTACTGGTTCAGCTAGTTTTGTGTAATCTTCCGTTTATTTTGTCTTTAGCTCCTCCTTGCATGAAAATGAAACTCTCTGATCAGCACACACACTTCTAATTGCATATGAAACGTGTACAAAATTACAGCATAAACACCTGAACACTCCCCAGCTGTGGATAGTCTGTCCTTCCTCCTCTCGCCTAACGGCTGGAGGATTTCTGGATTTAGTAATGGCGCTCTCTGCCCCCAGGTTCTCTTTGGGAAGACGGGGTTATTACCACTGCCACCCACCAGCTTGTGGCACTGCTGCAGCACCACGTCTCAGTGCAAGCAGCCCAGGGCTCGATCGCAGAAAGGCAATGCTGGCACCTGGCAATGGGGTACAAGAGGTTGCCACAATGGGTCACCACCCACAACTCTGTTGCTGTGTGCAGGGTGGTACTCCACATCTCACATTTCTTCCTTGAATTGTGCCAATATACAGGGGCTTCTGGTTTGCTTTTTGAATTTCAGGTAAAATAGAACAATTCAAACATTACATCAAGATCCCAATATAAATACATATTTTTAAAAGTTAACCTACGTTATTTTGAAAAACACTACCAGTAAGCACACGCTGTATCCAGGTAAGAGCAGTTCACTGCAGCATGAACAGCTTCTCTCTGCACACTTCAGGGTGGGTAATCCCCAAGTGCACGGGAAAAGCGGCTGTAGATTTCATCACACTATGCTCAGAGTTTTGAATATATCCTCAGTCTCCGGCTCGGGACCTGCCCTGAGGATGGCTTTTCCTGCAACAGCTCACAAGACTTCAGCTGCACAACCCCATGCTTGCGAAGCCAAGCCATCGTGATGTTGCTGTGCAGTGGTGACACAAGCTTAGCTCCAGGACTCGTCATGGGAAAGTGACCCCCCCAGCCTCAGAGTACCCAGTGCTGTCACCTTTCTTGTGTTGCCTAGAAAGAACAAGCCTGAAAGCAGCTTGTGGTGCTACACAGTATGTGGGTCATCAGTGAAAGGATGCCAACATTTGATGCAATCTGGGTGACCTGAAATAATCGGTAAAACTCAGAATATGTTATTCATATAGCTCCATTTAAATTAGGTAAGAGCGAGCTGTGGTTTCACCTTCAATAGCAGCATATAATGTATAGAAAATAAAAGACCAGCATGTCAGATGGGTTAAGCCCAGCTATCACATAAAAGTCAGAGATGCTTACCTTTAACCCTTTTCACTTAGCCTCAGAAGCTTTAGGTAGACAGCAGGTGATCGCACAGCTCCTGGAGGCAGGCTGGCGGCCTGAGCCTCATGCATCAGTACTGAACAGTGTTCTGCGCTAGCACAGTGGTTCCATGGAGCAGTAACACCTGAGCAGCCACTTCAGTTGTATTTTCAGTGGACTTAATGCTAAAGTTTTATGCTAGGTTTTGTCAGACCACTCCCTCTTGCTAGTAGGTACGAGTGAGACTCGAAGCACGCGCTCCAAAGCAATTCTCCTGTTAGTAATTAGGCTTTCTATGTTAGTGCAATACTTCGGAAAACCTTTAATTCTGTGCTCTTTCAATTCTAAGGAAGTAGCCTTTTAGTATTAATTTGATCTGTCCTTTAGTTCCAAGGTATGGCATGCTACCAGTTCTGTCATGTTAAGTACATTCATTAAGGTTATGTTTTATGCCTGTTTTAGTGCTATTCCATGTCTTTGAAAAGGCATACCAATTAGAAATCAGGTCTTAAAGAAAAAACATTCACAGCTGAAAAATGCACTGAACACAATAGAAAAAAAAAATCACCATAATTGTATTCCATTCATCTTCCACTTTCTACTGCGTTCAAATAAAAATAACCTTAAGGAAAGGGTTACACCTTATGGAGAACTAATGTGCAGTCTTCGTTCTCCTTGAAGAGACTGGACATAACTGGATCATCTTTGGCCTGTACGTTCCTCAAATAATAGTTTACTATCTTGCCATCAAGTTTGTACTGATGAGGAATGCTTTCATAGGGTTTTAGATCGAGGTCCAGGACAGAAACAGAGAAGGTGAATCTTGATTTGGATGTTAGTACCACAGGTCTTTGCTCAGAGCTGGAAGACAAAACCGTATTGGACATCTGAATCACAGAAGCTAACGTTTTTCATTTGTGTATCCCGAGTCCCCTTGCAAAAGCCACTCTAATGTTTAACTCTCATGGGAGCCTAAAGAAATAAACTTCAGCTAATGTAGCATTTAGGAAACTATAGCTCCAGCTTAACCAGTCTTAAAGTGAACTTGCTGGTGCCTCTTCCAGTCATTTTCCTTTCAGCTGCCACATAACTGAAGTCAAAACATCACTCTCAATTACGGTGTCTTTGTATTTAGTAAATCAGATCTGTTTCTGGGTGGCACACGTACAGAGCCACAGCCTTACGAACTGGCAGAATCACTGCAGCTCCTACGGGGGTTCAAGGTAGTACAAATTCAGTATCAGCACTAGTGTCCAAGCATCCTGAAGGACGGAGAACTTGCTATTAAGTCAACCATTGCACAAGTCATCTCCGTCATGAACGTTTGAATCAAGAACTGCAGAGCAAATGCAGAAAACAATATTCTCTGAAAATAACAATTTGGTAAAGCAAACTCCCTATATAAGAGCAGACTATTATTGCTGACACAAGTCAAAGTGGCTAGCATTGTGGCAAAGCCTCCTGCCTTACAGTGAGAGATGCCACTTCTTGATTATTGCCTTCTTTTCATTCTAGTCGGGCGGTTAAAGGCAACTCTGCTTGAAAAATCTCTCATATGAGGACACCAAGGCAAAAAAATTGTACCTAGTTAAAACCACATACACCTATGATGAACAGTCATTTCAAATTCCAAGAAGGGAGTAAGTATAAAACCTTAGCCCTTTTTATCAACTCAGCCTCTTCAGGAGCAGACTTTTGTCCTAAATGTCTTAACTCAGAACTCCACCTTATTAATATGGTCACAGCAAAATATTTGGGGACACACACATTCCCGCCCCAAAAAGCCTACTTTTTTAAACAGTTAAGTGGATTAACTGAACTGTGTAAATGCATCTTGTGTCCAGGTAAGCAGGGGTCACTGAAAAGCAGGTCTCTCTTACCATTCATCTTGTAGACAGGGCGAAAGGGCGATCATGATGGAGCAGTCTTTAGCAGTCATCGCTATTCTGTACTGCTGCACCTATGCAACACAAAAGTAACGTGATTTCTCTATTATATCTGTATTTGCCTTAGTAAAGCATGCTGTTCTTTACAAAAGGCATTAGTTACTCAGTGTATCAGTATGTTGGTTTTTTAAGAGCTGGGAATTATCTCTCTAACAGATGGTTAGCAGGAGCAAGTGGTGTTACAGCATCCTATGTAAGAATCATGTTTATTTCCTACAGGTAATCTTCTTGAAGGCCAAAACACCACCAGTTCATGCAAATAGTTCCTCTGTCTAGAAAGGAAATGACCAGCTTTATTTTTATCTCAGGAACTGGTGCTAAACATGTTTGGTTTTAACTGCTTCTGTTGTAAAGATACGCCCTGGCATAATCAAGAACTGCAGACCTCGGGCAAGCCAGCAGTGATGCTCACATGCTACTCATCCATTCCTGTTAGTCAGGTGTTATTAAAATTGACAGGCTGAATAAGCTTCAGCAACATGCATGGAAAAGTACCTTTGTCAACGCAAATGCTACTGTGCCATCATCTTCCGTTGAAAGATCTAGCAACTTCTCATAAAATGCTTCATTGTAAGGTCCGTCTATCTGTAACGTACTTCTAAATAAATTGTAAAAGAAGATTTACAGACAGCCAAGATGATGTACTGATTTTCAATGAGATCTTTCTTCAGCAGCCCAGAAACTCAAAGAAACCCCAATAACACCAATAAACATAGCAACAGGTGAATACTGAGCGATCTAACACCATGACCAGTCCCTAATATTTTCATATCACTTAAGAGACACTGTTTAGGGTTTGGGGTTGTTTGGTTTGTTTTCAAAGATGAATCATTCTTCATCTACTGCCACCTGTGTATCACTACAAGAGTGGTATTTTTGGCAAAAATGGGTAGGTTTCAAAATTTGTAACAGTTTGCAGGAGCTCCCAGAAGCCCTGCTGAAAATACTGGGGGCATAGGCGTATCTGACAAGGCTCCGCAGTGCCCCCAGCTTCCGAAGGTGCAGGGGATGGTTTATCTGGCCGCCTGCCTTCCCACATTAAATACCTGAACTCCTGCTGAAAAGTTGGGCCCATGGAAGGGAGGCTTGCAGCACACAAACACCCACAGATGAAAGAATACATTTTCAGATTATTTGTTTAAAGTATAAACATCTACATAAGACAAAGTGCAAGTGCAAGTGCTTGCCCACAAGAGAACCCTTCCAGGGAGTCCAAGCAGCAACGCCTTGCGAGTGAAGCCAGCGTGCCCTCGTGTGAGCAACGGCAGAATTACAGGCGAGTTACTGCCCAAGAGTGCAAGGCCCAGCCAAGGCAAGGCTTTCTATAGCCTTTATTATTACAACTCATAAGCTTTACTTGAGAACAAATGTAGCAGCTTGCAATGTCCAGTATTTCTTCAGCTGGCAAGAAATACCCTAAGATTCTTGTGCCTCAGGTCCGATCTGATCCTTTGCGATGTGACGCTCAGTCTGGCGTTTGAGCTACTCATCCCACCACAGGGGCAGGATCAGCAACAGAGCCACAACAGCAGATCCACACCTTCCGTAAGATCTTGCAGGCAAGAGGCTGGATGCTGCTGAATACTAGACTCACGGTTTTAAGGGGCAGGTTGTAGGTAGGCGAATATAGACTTGAGAATGACTGGAAACACATTATTCCTACAGCCATAGTCTGAACTCTGCAGGTACTGAAGGCAGGAGAAACAGACCATCCATTTTACTGTATCTGTCCTCAGATATGCAACCTGCACTACTAAGGAATGGGGCTTTTTCTCTCTTACCCTATTGCGAGCTTCTCGTAATCTTTACTTAAAAATTCAGGTCAAAGTGACTGACATCAAAGCTTTGAACAGTAAAAGTCACCTTTTATGTCATTTGGCATTTCGAGTTAGAAATTCAGAATACACAATACCATTAAGGAAGGGTGTATACAATGTAACAAGGGAGAGTGTCTGCACAGAGCCAGTCTTGTCTGCATACCTACTTGACCAGAACCAAAAAGCCATCGAGTCTTACCTCTCTTCAGGGAATTCCTCTAAGTACTGCTCTAATCTGCTGTACAAAGGATAGAGTCCTTCAATGTCCAGCATGTCAAGCATCTGAGCCTGAAGGGTTTTGTAAAGGAGACAACCCCTCGGTAAGCCAGAGCTTTCCAATTTATGTTTACCTAGAAGAAAATGCATTTTCAGATAAGGCAGATACGAGCATGGTCTCTGCTTCCTTTTGCCGTTACATGTACTTGTTCACAAGGCAAAGCTAAATACTCTTCAGGCCAGTCACAGGGAGGGGAGAACACCCAAACCACCTCAGTTTCCAAACACTCATGTGCTAGGTGCATGCACTTCCCTGCACGTTTAAACAGCACATATTTGAAAGCAGAATAAAATACCTGGTATACAATGCTACAAATTACTCAGGAAAAGAAAAAAAAAAACCCACCCCTACACCAAACCCCACACACTTCCATTGCAATCTACTTGTTTGAGGCTACAAAAGACATTTTTCACGAGTTTGAAGCCACCACAAATTCACTTTCAACAGCATGAACTGTTGGCAGAAAGTAATTTTGCATTTCAGATATCAGGTCTTTTTAATATAAACAGATCTGTATTTGCTGTCCTTCCGTAAGGCAGCTCTTTCCCCACTCAGTACAACAAAAACCAACCAGCAATGAAAAGATCTTCCTCAAAAGCAGAGTAAGAAATATGGTGTTTGTATGATTATGATAACTAGCATCATCTTGAGTAATTAGAGCTTTACAAAACTTTTGCACTGAGGAATTAACACGATTTACAGTTTTCCAATTCCATCTTCCCGTTTCTTTCCCCTCCGGTATTCACACCTTTCTTCTCCCCAGGAGTGGAGTAGTAGAAGAAAAGCAAGTGAGCTCCACGCTAGTTGGCGAGGGCTGACAGGAGGAGCAGGGAAGGCAAGAAACAGGCGCCATGTGACAAAGCCACCAAAGCAGCCAGACTTCATTACACACAACATAAAAATTCCCCACTCACTTGAAATACCTGTGATGGTTATCAGCTCAAACTGGTACTGTCTTCCACTTTTCCTCTACCACCTTCTGAATTTATTTTTATCCCTGTCACGAGGGGCAGTGCTCAAAGTGCTCACTACAAGGTCCTATTAGAAGCAGTTACAAGCTCAGAGCTCAAAATGGCACTAAAACTCCGCTGTTGCTATTTTCACATCGGTATTAAATAGCAAATGAGAAGCAAAGATCTGAATCATTATGTGGTAACAGTTCATTATTGACAGTGATCAAGAAGTTACGTCTTACCATTTCTTACTAGCTCCTTATTAAAAGCACTTGCTTCACAGTAGCTTCTTCCTTGTGAAACAGGAACTGTCTTCATATCACCTGCCCTGCAGGCGTCAGTACTACTTAGTAGCGTCATAGTTATAACATGGATTAGTTCTTTAACAATTGTCCTTGTACACTGTGGTCCACTGACCAACCCGTTGGAAGGAAAAAAAAAAGGTTTTAAGTGATGAGCAAGCTCGTTCCAGTCAGAGATGCAGTCCTGGTCATCTTTACAGCCATAAATTGGTTCCCCATTCTGCAAATGACAAAAAAAAAAAGGTTTAGGTACTTCATGAAATCCAGTTATTTGTACTCAGTTAATCAAAGCATCAGATTTAGGATTTAAGACACATAGTACAGAAACGAGTGCTAGTTAAACAGTCTGCACACGAATACACACATTCCCAGTCTCCTACAAATTTGCCCTGTGAAGTTTAATCAGATACCACAGGTGACAACCTTGGAGTTAGGACCAAAAAGCCCATTTAAATCAAGTGCTACTTTCCCAACTTAATCAACTGTATCGGAATAATAAAAGTGAACTGATACTTAGCACATTTTCCTATCGCTTCCTTCTGATTAGTGTCAGTAGTGAAAAAGCACCATGTGAAACAATCGTATTTTAAAAGCCAAACTGGAAAATGGAAGGCTACAAAAAAGGGACAGAAAAGGTGGGATGGTTACCTGTACTAACACAAAAAAACAGGACAGTTCACACAAGTTTAAGTCATTCAAATAGTTAGTTTAATACTGGAAATAAATTGTAAAGAATCTTCTTTCCTAGAACTAATCTGAAAACCTGCATAAGCCATCAGTTCACTGCTTTATATTTTTCCTACATTAATGCTGCAGAACAAGTAACTCTGTACTGCCTCAGCGAGGCATGCTATGCGATTGGCTTGCATGAATGCCGTAACGGTAATTTAAAAAAAACTATTTGCAGCAACATGCAACGTTCTCTATCTTCCTTCTGAAGAAGCACATAAAATTTTAAAACTTTGGTCACCTTTAAGAGTCCTTTTCTATTAGCTGTTCCTTGGCGATTCTTTCAGACTAATTAGTTCTGGGAAATTATTACTTACCTGTCCCAATTTGAAATCTAGCTAAGAATTTTCCCATTTTCTTCTTTTGGTGGAGTCCTACAGTGATGGTGCTGACTGGGTAGGTTTGAAGTAGGATCTTGACCGTTCAGATGCTGAACTCAAATTGTTTAAAAGCGAAGGCAAAAAAAGCAAGCAGACAGACTGGATTGTTTACCTTAAATATTTTCAAGTTGTTCTGTGCCTCCTGTAATAAGCTCTTCAAAGCAAAGTGCATTCTCTGTTTATTTCTAGGGGAAAAAACATAAAAACCCAAGAACGTTTTCTTGCAGCCTTTAGATGTTTACACCTACGCCTGGAGGGCTCTACGGAATCAGAACCGGGCACCTGAAGCAAACGCGCCCAGGAAGCGTGTTACTCACGCTGAAGTCACTGCAAAGACACAGTGACTACTCGCAATTAGAACTTCAAATCTGAGTAAACAGCTCTTGGCTTTAACGTTATGTCGCAAAAGGCACTGGCACATTAGTAAGCAACTGATGCCTGAAACAGGTGCAAAGAGGGATACAGCACCAAAAATATCCACTGTAAAAGTCAGGCAAGCAGGCATTGATCAACCTTAATACTACAGCAAAAGTCAAAGTAATCTGAAAAAGAAATCTGTAACAGATTTTTTGGCAAAATGTAGAATCAAGTCACACACTTCCTTACCCTGAGAAGAGATCCAGCGGGCAATATTTACTTGGTCGCTTCCATTTTCCGTTCGCTACCTGTTGAAAACCCACAGCGCTGCTGTTAACCACTTTCTGGAAGAAGTGCTCTCAGTTACTGTCATAGTCAGGTGTGTGGCACTGACATCCTGTCTCCCAAAGCCCTGTGACATTTATAACCCTCTGAATGTACAGTTCATGACTACAAGAGGTCTTCCTCGTCATACTTAGCACTCAAGTCACTCAAACTGCATTCACAAATGGAAAGCATAGAGAAAGGTCCCATTAAATTACAGGAAGGCACAGTGACACAATTTCAGACACATAATGGACATTCGTCAAACGAATTCCGTGTGCGTTCCATGCTGTTAGAAGTTACGGAATGCCACCAGGCATTGGGTGAGCTGTTCTTGAAATCTGACAGAGTTTACCCAATTGACAGCATTAATAGTCCTCAAAGACTAACATTGTATTTGTTTGCTGCCAGCTTCCCACAGAACTTGTTCCATCTCTCACTAAACAGATTCACACCCAGCAGCTCAGGTGTGTATCCACCTACTGTCTTTAGTCATATCAGAGATTTAAACAAGTTTCAACAGAAAAGCAAGACCGGAATTGCAATTAAAGCACAGTACAGTCAAAGGAAAGCTGGGTGACTAAAAAAAATAAATAAGTTTACCTTTAGATGCTGATGCATACAGTAACGACACACTTTGTGCTTTATCTCCTGTGACACATGGCTGGAAAAAGGAATGAAGCCACACTTTGGCTAAAACAAACAAACAAATAAAGATTATAATCATAAATGTATTTCTTTACAGAAATATAAGGGCACAGAATATGCAAATCTTTCCAGTTAAAGGAAAATTTAAAAAAAACATTTAAAAAATACTAATCAACATCCAACACTTAAAAGCTTCATACATGTCACTGTATATTATTCCCAACTATTTTAGAGTCCTCACTTAAGAAATAAGGACATGCAAAACTACTGTGGCCGACAAAAGAGCCTAGTAGTACCCGGGAATTTCCCAAGTTTTGAAAGATCAGAAGAGGGAGGGGGATACGTCATCCTCTGGGCCACAGCGAAAGCAGTGAGCTCTGCGTTATCGCACCGCTGCGTTCCTTTGAAACCGCTCCGGTCAGCATGTACTTAAAAAAAGCAAACAAAACCCCCAGAAGTATCTTCTCCTCTTCAATACCTTAATCTCTATGCAGAGGATTGGCCGGTGTTCCACAAAACGGTAGGTCTGCAGCCTGGTGAGGTTAGGAAGGCACATTGCATAACCACTGAGAGTGTCCATATCCTTATCACAGCGGGACTCTGGAGGGAGAGTGAAAGAAAATTAGGTGTGTGGATGTTTATTTTACTCTGCAGTTATCTTGTTCACCGGCTGCGGGAGTGCGGATGAACTTCAAAAGACAGGACACAGTTTAGCAGGCTTCAGCCAGTTACGCACTTGCATAAATTTGCCCTTCCCATTATCAACACCCGTTTTCAGTTTCCTCAAAACTGTCACAGGCACAGGGAGTGCCTCGAGAGCTGCTCTGCGTGGCTGGTTTCCAGCTCAGCCCAAGACAGGGACCAGGGAGAGGCCCGAAACGGCAGAGGAGCGCATTCAATTGGCTGACAAGAGGCAGACAGGCTTACTACTGTGTTCAAAGATGTGATCTCATGTTTGATTACTGAAACTGCATGAACTGCCACCCCACAGTCTAGTCAAGGGGAATCTGTGGAAACTGGCAGGAATTTCATAAGCTGTTCAGAAGTTCAGGAGAAAGTGTAAATCTGTACAGAAGCTGCAAGTGGCTTTGCTCAACTCCTTGCTCTGTATGTAGTCTCTTCCCAGCCATTCCAGTGTTCACATCAAAATACTGAACAGGTGAAAAGGAACACAGAGGGAGCAAAAGTTAGCCACCCCCTCCTCACAGGCTCACACCTTCGAACAAGAATTTCCTAAGACCACCCTTTTAAAAATAGCATTTTAGCGCAGATTAACAATCCTGAGAAGAAACGAAGTAGCAAAATGGTTTCAGACTGAGATTAGGAGGCATTATGTAGATAAAGCCTTTAAATAACCTCCTGCTACACGCATCCTTTGGGACAGAGAAAGGTCTGCAAGACCTTAATTCCAATTTAACAAGAACATACACTCCTGGATTTTCAGATATCTGTGTTACTAAAGAGACAGAATACATATGTTCTGTTCAAGTGTCCACTGCTAAGAAAAATATATTGCAATAGGAAAAAAAACCCGAAATCTCAGAAACGGAAGCCTCCTTAACCTTCACCCTGCAGTTATGTGCTGTACTGCACTAGGATGAGCAAGAAGAAACCTCCTTTCTCCAACAAAATGCTGGGGTTTGTGTTCTTTTTCTGAACTCAAGCAAAAGCACCTCCATGTTCAGCTGAAAGCTGCTTGCCAAATCAGACCAACCCAGAAACCTGAAGTGTTAGACGAGTTCCTTCCTAAGTTAGACAGGCTTCTGTGAAAAGTAACATTAAAGGAAACTCTTTCCTCAAGGTTTAAAAAAAAGTCCTGTTAAAAATGAACAGTGAGATTTTTTGTTGTAAAGCAAGAAATACTGCTTGGACAGCTTCTCACAACCACGTTTCCTCTAAAGAAATTCCCAGAAGCTGCAGACACACAAAATTTCAGAAATAAAACTGAATTCTATCATTCACTTCTACCAGAGTATCAAGGATTCTGTAACTTCTGTTAGACACTCTATTTACTTTCCTTGCTAGTTTCTGGCACTCTGGAACTGTTTCTCAAAAAGGTGAGGTCAAGTCAGCAATGGAGAGTCCTGTGCTCACTATATGTAAATTAATTCATTTTTTTCCTAGATCAAAGGCAACAAAGTAGTGGCTACAGTACTTTGATTTAATACTATGTTTTTTCTTCAAGGACCTTTGCTAAATAGCAAAAGTTTCTGGCCATTCTCAAGAGCTGTTCGAGAACATAACATGAACACACTGCGAGGGACATCTTCTCTTTGCCCATCTTAGAGCTTAGACCTTACTTTACTTTTGGCCATACATGGAGATCAATGCACCCAAGCATTGCTGACAAAGCACAACACCACCAAATTCTGTAGCACTTCACTGAATGCGTCAGAGATTGCCAAACTTTGAGTCTTGCAGCATGTTCTGAAAGGTTTCACAAGGTCAACGCACCCCTACCTTGGACTCTTGTCCCCTTCAACTCCCCCTGTCCAGGGGACTAGAAGAACGTCCGTGCACTTCACCACTGAACAGGGACCCCCCAGCAGCATGTGCGAGTCAGGAGAAATCAAGTACAGCCCCATATCCCAGAGATGCTCATGAAACTTTAAAGGCAGCACGGCCTGTAACGGTGCAAGCCCTCGCGGTGAGACACACCCTGCCGTATCAGGAGGAGAGGCGCGGGAAGCTGGAACGTTGAGGTGCACACTGCTGGAGTGCTACGACTCATATGGCGCAAGATGCTGAGCCCCAGTGAAATACTAACACTGAAAACAAGACAATTCAGTGTGGAGTTTCTGAAACTATCTTCCTTCCAAAGCTCTACTGTGCAGCCCAGGAGGACAAACTGACAGAATTGAAGGAATTATTTCAGGACACATCTTCCACCTCCCTGACCTTTGTAAAGGACTTCACAGCAAGGTAAAAATCTTAGAACATCAAGAACTAACACACAGAGGCTTACAGAGGATCCCTTTCCCCAGTCTGATGAAACTCGTATCAGATGCAACCTTTAATTCTAGAACACATCCATTTTTTCACAACAAATTTTCAACTTATTGTCTAAATATTAAAAAAAAATTTCCTCATATTCTGAGGCATGATGCTTTTTTACTGTAAAGCAAAATGCTTTGCAGCTTGCGGAAGGCCCCCTTTTTAAAGCTATCGCTGGCACTTACCTGGCCTCTCTGGCTGAATTTTCAAACACAGCTGTCTTACGAAGTCTAAAGGCAGTTGAATAATTTCCTATAAAAAAAAAAAGTATATTTCAACACAAAAATTAATATCCATTTTGGGGGTGTTAAAATGGAACACCAAAGTTCAGTGGATGTTAACAACAGTATACTAAACTGTACAGTCAGCAGCTTCTCCCTCCGACTGACTATCTGTATGAAGACCTGTACCTGCAATCACATGCGATACTTATTCCACTATGAAAATAAAGAACTAGTTTAAATAAACACATAAGAAAGAGCATTTTCAGAGAAAGTGTAACGTCCATGAAGCAACCTGCTTCATTTGTCCTTTCCACAAATGAAAAGGTCCCATTTCATCCCGTCCCATGTCTCACATCCCACCCTCCCAAGGCAGAATTGTGTAACTCAAGTTCCAGGAGAAGGTGTAACTTTTCCACTCGGATACCTGATGTTCAGTTAACTGGATCTGGCTGCCCTGAAGAACAGGGCGAGTGGCAAGGAAAAAGGTTACCTCTGCACAGAAACCTAGGCAATTCACGGGAACCAGATTTCTCCCCTTGTTTCACAGTTAGTCTAAAAATCTCTCTCTCACACACCTCTCACCACACGCAGGGCAAAAAAATGACCACTCGTCTCATCAGTAGCTTGAAATAGCTCAAACCACACCATACAATCCAATCGTTGCCTCAGGACACAGTGGGATCTTTGTTCTGATACAAATGCTTCTCGTGTGTGTGTGTGTATCTTGCTGGGGAATATCTGCAAACCTTATTAATGCCTTTTACCAGCATTCAGCGTTCCCCCAAACGCTTCACTGTTTACAATGCACAAGCCATTTATTTAAAAAAAAAACAACATTTACCCCATGGTGAACATAGTTCTCCCCAAAGAACTGCTTCATGACATGTTTTCCAAAGTCTACAATGTTTTGCAGATGGTGTAGTATTTCTTCTGAAGTCTGGAAGACAGAAACTTGGTAATTTAACTATGAAATAATGACAAACAACACTTAAGAATACAGACATTTACTAGTCAATGATTTAGAAAAGTAGCTTAATTGCTCCACTGAGTTTGGTAGGTCAGTGCATGCTGAAATTAGACAGATGGAACGTGTGCTACATTTGTTTCCCTGCTTGAGAGGCTGGGATAAACAGGAAAACGGTCAGAAGGGATGATGATTCTTCAGTTTCAGGGGAAAAAGAACAGAGAAAATGAAGAAGGTGGAAGGGGGGAGATTACTCCAGATCTACTCTGTCTTCGACCATTATTCTTCAAACAGCTCAAAGAACTGTAATAGCCGAGATGCACAGCACGCCTTCTTACCAACAGGTGAAGTGTGGGAGAGGGTGTGAGTGTTATAAAGTACTTCACCTGGAGATTTGGAAGAGGATGGCCTAAAAGACTGAGCCACATGACAAACCTCTGCATGAACAGGTACAGAATTTGTTGAATCCTGCCCCAGACAATGAAAAATCCTACTATAATATCATCTTCTGTTGATTTTATGTTATGTGTCTACAGGGAAACACCAAAGTTTTACAAGACAAAAACGCCAAGCTAGATAGAAACAAAGCTAAATGAGGACTGGAAGCGGGACAGTGACATTAGCACAGTCTGACTTTGACAGACTTCTGCTCATTAACAAGGTATCAGAGAAGCTTTACAACAATATTATCCCACTCCCAGCACTCCAGCGTGCTCTGGTTCTCTGCACAGTATCTTGTTGTTACGACAGACAACCTCCGAGCTCCTATGTCCTTTTGTCACACAAAGCTTTTCTGGAAAAGCACTACTTTGCCTACCTCCATACACTCTAACGCACTGAACGACACAGATTTAATCCTGGAATTAAGTAACAGTGGAGGAAGAGAAAGTGCACCACTCACATCCAAGTTAGAAAATCAGAGAGGAAAATCAACACAAGTGGGGGGGGGGAATAGCAGAGTAAGAGAAAATAAAATGCTAGGACAACACTCACGTAATGACAAAGTCTAGAGAAAGGAGGAAAGACCACACCTAACACAAAAATGTTTATAGGTAAAAGGAGACTGTCACTAAGCAGGCAATCTTACTAACTTTGTTCTACAATACCATCACGACAGGCAGATTTCCCCACCCACGGGAAGGGCTGGCTACCTAACAAACTTACACACACCTGGTGTAGGACTAAGAAGGATTAGTTTGTTACTGTAACACAGGTCTGCTCAGACTATGCACCAAGCTTAATATTCTTCCCTTAGCAGGACTCATTTTCCAGACTGAAGCATCAATACGTAATATTGCAACATGCAATAATGCTTTACAGAAAGAAAAGTCACTACAGTAACATACATTACCACACACTTACTTTAATAACATGCCCTACCGTAGTACTGTTACTTCAGCATGCACAGTGCTAACCAAAAGATCCAATCCTCTACAGCAAGTAGGAAAACCACGACTTCTCCAAAGCACTCGCATAGCATTGCCATCACTCTGGAAAGGCCAGGAGAGCACTTATTCCTTAAAATGCCTGGCATATTGTACGCAGAGTTGTTTGTCAGAATGGCTCTCCCTGAGTCCTTTCAAGAGAGCCAAAATAAGCTTGGAGTCTCTTCACAACAGGCAAGCTTCCACTGCTTCAGTCTTAGAACACAACACACACTATGATGCCTGAATAACTTTCTCAATTGCAGTCATCTGGTCGGAAGAAGTGTATGTAAGAAAAATAATTCATAGCCAATGAGACATGCGAGCAGGCCATCCACACGGCTCTGCAAAAGGTATTTTAAAGCAGCGTTGCTCAATCTGCGCTTCCCAGGAGGCCGGTGCCCCCATCCCTAGTGCTGAACCCACCCAGCCCAGCAGAGAGGGCGGCCAGCAGCCACAGCTCCTTCACTCCTCCCAACCAGAAGGCAGAGACCCCAGCTGGGAAATCCCTGCTCCTCATCCCCAGCAGACTCCAAACACACTGTATCCGTCTTCTCTTAGGTTTCGTTTCTGCCCTTTTAACGATCACACAACCCTTTCTTTGACTTATACAAAGTTAATGGTGAGAAGGAATGTTACGTCTTCTCATACAGTAACATAAATCTCAGCTAATTACCATTTACAGATTATTCTGACCTGGTTTGCTGATGTACGCAGTACCCACAGGCTGCTTTTTTTTTTTTTTTAACAGATATATGTATATGAACACACACACACATTGGGAAATAAGCATCTTGGAAAATCAGGACATTCACTGCTGCTGCTACTACTACAAGGAATGACTCACCAGTTAAAAGAGCAACACAACTTTAAAATTACAAATTAAGCTTATGACACCTGCTCACCTCCTTTTAAGAGCAAGTGTATTTGATATACGCTAAACAAGAAACAAAAAACAACTAACAAGCTACTGGAGCACCACCTTGCAACACTAAAAAACACTAAGACGAAAAGCTTTTGAAGGACTCGTCATCACTGCCAGCTCATTTAGCAAAACACTAAAACTCAAATAGGTTCTATACACTAAAAAGGCAAAAAATCCATTCATGCAGAAGACTCATATACAGAAGTCAGCAATATGCAGTTAAAAGTCACACCATGAGTCCTGACACCTGACTTTTTACTCAAGTAATGCAAGCCCCCGAGTTACGTTGTTATAAGTATTTTTCATTAAAACACTGAATTGTAACAGCAAGATTACAACTTGAAATAACACCAGCCTGTGTAACTACTAGATTAGCTAGTCCCAAATTCATAACCAAACAGTGTAAACGCAAAGCTGTGTCCAGACTTCTTTACCTTTTCCATAGGGGTTAAGCAGAAGAGACTGAGATGCATTTGTCCACATCTCAATTGCAGTGTGTGTCTTAATAGAAAATATTTTGCTTCAGCTGCTTCTTTCAGAGATGTTTACACTGGATGAGCTACAATGTCATGCACAGATATACAATACTTTATGTGCTAACTCCTCTTGCACTAGTCAGGAATACAGATTACACATAAAAACGTTTTCTCCTCTACAGCTGTCATGTTGTTACGTCTGAGTTTGTCCCAAAACTCTTGATTCTCCAGGACTTGTCTGCAGATCTAAAGATAAAATACTTAGTCTTCCATTCCACCCCAAGAAAAAATGCTCCTTTAAAAAAATCAATCACTGGAATAATTAAATATATTCAAATTACATAATCTTCTATTTAGAGGGCAAAGTCAAAAGGAATTGTGTATCACGAAGTCCACACAATCACAATGCAAGGCACATGCAGAATGCTGGAGCTGGCCACAAGCCAGCTCTCCTCAAAATGTAACACTTCTCCACCTAACAGGGGAGTCTGCTCTGACAGCGTGCACTTCTCAATCCTGAGCGCAACCTCAGATGCTGTTTCGAATGCTTCCCTCCCTCACCGTGTGCATCCACAAACAGCCTTTCTGCTGCTACAACAGCAAGAAGAGAAAGCGTGTCTGTCTGCAGCAACTCTGCAGGAAGTTTGGCGAAGAGTTCCTCAAAAACAAACTCGTGGTGTTTCATCAGCTGCAGGAATACCTACAGCGATCTATCTCTGTGCTTGTTTGGATTCTGAGCAGTTTTACTAATCTGATTACGAAGGGGAAAAAACAAAAAACAACATTCAAGAACCTGAGCAGCGTCCAAACAGTAACAGAACACCATGCCCAGGAAATTTTTTTTTCTTGTATTTCGCTATCCCAATACAAAAAACTACACGCATGCCAAAGCAGTTCGCAGAAGTATTATCAGCGTCAACACTGGTGGGTAACTGGAAAGTCACTTCCTGGCTTCCTTTGTGACTTTGTCATACTATGTCAATTTTTTTTAAAAAAATGACTATGCGACAATCTCTTTGGACTTCAAAAACAAAAAAAAAACAAAAACAAAAAAAACACCCTGGTACTCAGTATTTTCTTTTCTCAAATAAATGGAAATAGATGGATTTTTTTTTTTCACACTTAAACTTGTGGTCTAATTCTCCCCTGCTATATTAAAATTTGAGGTAGGCACCGTTTTCCTTTGTTCCAGTCCTCTGGGTTCTTCCCTGTTCTCGTAAAACCTGTAAACATTATCATCTGGTACTACTACAGAAACACAGGATACATTTTTGAAATCATGCCACTATACACAGCTCAAAAGCTTACTTCAATCACACTTTAGTTTTACCAGACTCTTTTTTCAAGTAAAATAGTAGCACAAAGGCCATCAAATAACTCATATGTACACTGCATTCACACGGTTTACCCTCCTCTGCTTTCTTCTGATCTACTTTAGAAATTTCTCCTCTTTTGTCCCTTGTTAAACTGAACGCATTTCACATTCATCTTCCTGACTTAAAGCAAAACTCCCTTCCTACACTTTTACTTTACAGCCATCCTTGTTTCTTTTTTCCTAAAATTGAGCACTTCCCCCAAACCCTCAGTAGAGCCATAATGCCTTTTATATTTCTTTCTCATCAGAGCAGTCTGACGCTGAACCTTACAAAGCCATGGCTCAGAAGCTGCCGTAACTCAATCCATTCCCTCTATCTCTCGGGCAACACACCCTCAAGGTTATTCACAAGGTTAAGGAAATGGCAGAATTTGAACCTCCTGCCTCTTGTGCTGTTTTTTTTTCTTCCTTGGAGCACTGTGTTGACATTTCGCTTTTACCCTCTACCTTTGATTCGTGATCATTTTTTATCCCTGTTAAAGCACATCTAAGGTAGCTCACTTCAGTTCCTTGTTGAGCAGAAAAACCTCCTGTGCCAGTTCAACAAACTGGCAGACTGTGTCCTGCCATGTTCTTTTTGCAACAGACAGGACACTAACATCACTCACTGACAAAGGCTCTTCTGAGAATACTGCGTATCGCTGTCCACATCCCACGGCTTTTTAGCTACTGAATAGGCAGTCAACAGCAGACCTTTATCATGACGCCAGTCCTGTGCTGTTCTTCCGTCCCACCCAGCAACAGTCAGCAGAACTGCCATTTCTTTTCAGCATCACCACACTCTCCTACGTTTATACGCAACATTAACACTTCCTCCATTGCCACAGCTATCCTTACAGAAAGCTGTACCTTCTACGTGTTGCAGCCTTACACGAAGGTCTTGATACCAGCAGTCACGTAATCTTAGTTACGTAAGAGGACCTTAAATCTCCTCCCACTGCCAAAACTCCTGAAACACAGGCGCATTTCAAAACAAGCCCTTATTCTTACCCCGTCAGTCACAGTTCTCTCACGGGTTTCCTGTTTCTCTGCAGACCGGTTGTTAGCTTACCTGGGGGCTTTTATCAACAGCACACATTGAATCTTACCTTATTCTGGTTTGGGGGGAACTTCAAAAACCGCAGCACCACACAGCGCTAAAGAGAGAGAAGAAAGAATATGGTTCCATTAGTATTCAAGTACATCATAATTTCCGAACAGCACAATTGCCTGATTCCCCAATCTACCTCATCTAAGAAATTAAGAAGGGAGGAAGAAAAAAGAAAGAAAAGCAAAATAGACATTTTAGATGGTTATTATGTGGGTGTTGGGAGGATGGGCCCAGACTCTTTTCAGTGGTGCCCAGTGACAGGACAAGGGGCAACAGGCACAAACTGAAGCACAGGAAGTTCTGTCTGAACACGAGGAAGAACTTCTTCACTCTGAGGGTGATGGAGCCCTGGCACAGGCTGCCCGGGGAGGTTGTGGAGTCTCCTTCTCTGGAGATATTCAAGACCTGCCTGGACGTGGTGCTGTGCAGCCTGCTGTAGGTGACCCTGCTTCGGCAGGGGGGTTGGACTAGATGACCCACAGAGGTCCCTTCCAACCCCTACCATT
>Ga0065711_1001500_pt1 | contig 62913 bp, 37 predicted proteins | sample Hoacrofraction12_FD_59098 | JGI IMG/M metagenome (GOLD analysis project Ga0065711, IMG submission 59098) | Hoatzin crop microbial communities from Cojedes, Venezuela - Epithelial fraction 12 v2 (version 2) | ecosystem: Host-associated > Birds > Digestive system > Esophagus > Crop | place... | reverse complement strand
AGCCAGGGCACACTGCTGGCTCATGGTTAACCTGTCGTCCACCAGGACACCCAGGTCCCTCTCCACAGAGCTGCTCTCCAGCAGGTCCACCCCAAGCCTGTACTGGTGCATGAGGTTGTTCCTCCCCATGTGCAGGGCCCTGCACTTGCCCTTGTTGAACTTCATCACGTTCCTCTCTGCCCAGCTTTCCAGCCTGTCCAGGTTTCGCTGAATGGCAGCACAGCCTGCCGGTGTATCCAAAACCCCAAACCAAGTACAGGTATCTATTGCTTTTGCTCACTTCAGAACGTTTTTCACAGCTGTGTTGTGAGCCTTGGGTCTCATTCCAATAGTCCGTGCAGTGACCCACTGTGTTTAGATAGAAGCATGGTCCCTACAGGTTTTAAAAAATACAAACGTGGTCATTTGCAACAGCTGAAGCAAAATGTTGAAGCTGTTGGCACCCTGCGTGAGCTGTTAAATGGCGAACGTGGTTGTTGGTGTTGGCAAGGTACTTTAGTCTGTCTGGGTTATTGCTGATGAAAAGTGCCTATACAAACCCAGCAGACCCAGCGGATTGCTGTGGTGGGAGCGCCACGCTTAGAGGAACAGGGAAGAAGGGTCAGAAGCGTGGCAGCTGTCAGGAAGAGATGTTACCAGTTTCTCATAGGAATAGCCAGTTCTGCCTTTCCCTCTTGGGCCTGTGTAATGGTGTCTGTAACGGTTTGTCCTTTGCTTTGCTTCTCCTTCCCTTCTGCTCTCCTTCAAGAAATGTATGAATAATCTAGATTGCAATGGAATTCCTCCTCAGTAGCAGAGAAGGGTACTGGAGTTACATCGCTTTATGATGGATGTAATTCAACTAGTATTGATGGGGATCCTTTCTTATTGTTACCGTAAACTCTGTGTAGTTCAGATGGCTCCTGATGTTGAACAAAACTGCTATACGTTTTGGAAACACTTTTTGAAAGTAACACACTTGAGTGGTAACACAGAAAATATCTTGGAGGTAAAATGTATGAATGGCTGGAGTTGTTCATGCATTTTTGTAGACATACTGTATAAATTTTCAGGAACATTATACAATGGGTGTAACGTATAGAAATGTAGACAATGCATTTGTAGCAATTTTGAGACACTAATAGCAATATGCCCAACTTTTGTTAAGGACTTTATATTTTTACGGTTAAGGACTTCATATGTTTAAGAAATAGACAATGAAAAATAAAGCATTTCTCTTCACTAAGTTTTCACAAAGTTTGTTTTTCTTCTCTTTCAGTTCCCTTTAAATCCATTAGTAGTAATGTATATGTATCTGGTTATTATCTGTTGCGATCTGTCTTTAGAGTTGGTGTATTTCTTTTCCAGTTTTCAGGGCTTGGGTGGGAATTTTTTCCATGTAAATATGTTTAAGGGGCAAATGCATGCATGTTCCGCCCTTAAGGTTATACATGTGTCACATATGGAACATTATTTACATCTTGTTATACCTCAGCATTATTCGTTTTAGTGAGAACTACCATTCAGTGCTAATGCCATTGTATGGCATTGTCGTTTCATCTGGGATTTCTTGCTGCTTCGTTGTGACCTACATGTTTAAGAACAGAAATGAGTTCATATAACTTCTGATGAGTTAATTAAATCTATTTTCTTAGCATGTAGAGAAGAGCTTTTATTTTTTTTACAGATCCTTACTACTGCAGTTACCTTAATATAAGTAATCTCAGTACCAGCAGGTTTCCCATGATAAATTTGTAAGGCTATTTTACGGACACATTTTACTGTCTGAGTGGGGTTTTTTCTTTCTTTCTTAATGAGATAAATTCCCATGAGGACTTTGTGCAGGGTAGAGCAGCTGCTTGCCTGGTTTTATTCTTTGTATTTTATTAACCTCTGTAGTGGAGCACATGTGATTATTTTCTTTGAAGTGTGTGTCCACGCATGTAACTTTTAAAATGTGCAGCCTTCCTGTGTACACAAGAGCAGGTATTTTTGTCAGCAGCATCATTTCTAGTCCTGCATCACTCTGGAGTGTTCCCCTACACTGCAGCAATGATATTCAAGGGACAGTGCTGTCCAAACACCACTCCATTTTCTACCTTTCTCTTTCAAAAGAATAATTCACTTGTCATTTCTTATAAACTGTTGACTTCTGCGTGGTTTTTTTAACTATGCTAATTTTAATGCACTGGTTCAATTATATTTATCATGTCTGGAAATAATTTTTATCATTTTTTCTTTTTGCTATGCGTATATTTTTGTTCTTTCTGCAACTGATGATCCACAAGTGCGTGCATATTCTGCATGTGCATGTCTTCTCTTGTTCCATTGTAGTACTCTTAGGAGAACGTACTCGTGGCCTTCTGCTGTCCCGTGTGTTTTCAGTGTGGCAGATGCAGTGCTTTGGCCAGCTTCATTGCGCTTCCCTCTCAACCGCTAGTGGAATGAATTTCTTGTGCTGCAGTTTTTCTCCTTTTGTCTCCTGTAGTTATTTTTCTGCATTTATGCAACTTGTCAGGCTTGAATTCCAATCCATGTGTCTTATTTGGCAGATACTATTTTCCAGACCTTGATATATGTTGTCCTAATGAGATAGTCATCGTGCACCTCAGATCTGATTTCTCCAAAGATGAGGGAACGCTGGTCGAGGAGCTTCCTGCTCGGCAGTTTCTGTCTCTTCCACTCTCAAACTGTTCCTTTCATTCAGGAACTCATGATGATTGCATATGCTCTTGCTGTACTTACGAAAAAGCCCTCTTTGGCTCACTCTGTGAGAAACGGACTTCATATCAACATCGTACTTGGATATACTCAGCTTTTGCCTAGACAGAAGCTTCTCCCATCACAGGTGTAACCCCTGATACTTCAGTTCTTTTACCACTTGAGGGCATCAGGACAGCTGTGTGCGACATTGATGGTACTAGCATTAGCATTTGTAGTTATTCTGTGAACTCCACTGTTGTTCATGCCCAGTGATATATATAATAGTAACTGCTTACATGCTAGTTTGCCCCTCTGTTACGTTATTTTTATTTTCAGAATCTTTAGTATTGGATCTGTGTTTCCTAGTGGTTCTTGCTGCATCTTGGTACCAAGTTATACACTACCCTAAAGGTATTTGTTTCCTTCTTCAGCAATTTATAAAGTTGTCTTTTATTCCACTCTTCAAGACATCATCCTTTTGGTTTTTATTGCCAGCTTTTTCAACAAATGGTAATGAATACAGCGAGAGAAACGATTCACCATGGACATCATGTGCTTTGGATGAGTTGCACAGGGACTACAAACACTCTTTTTGAGCTATGGTAACTACCGTTTGGGTTATGTACCTTGATATTCTGGCCTTCAGTGTTTACCCCACGTGTATTCTTGGAAATCCATAAAGTCAAAAGTATTGCCTCATGAGCGTAGGAGGTATTTCTCCAATTATGAGTGACAATTTTGCATGCTTTTCTTGTTCAGAGACTTGTTCAAGGAGTTGATCAACAGGTGGAACCAAATGAAGGAGATCCACCATGCTCACCTCAGCTTTAAGGCCCTGTCATTGTTTGCTTCTGAAATCAAATGAAACTGTAATACCACCTTTTGGTACCACCACATTGTATATTCTCTTAAAGCTTCAGGACCTTTTTAAAAAGATCTGCAGGTTTTTACAAGTAGTTTTCAGAGAAAAGCAGATATTTATTTTCATCATCGATTTATTTTCATCAGTTGTCCTCTTCTGAAGAGCAGCCTTTTTATTCTGGCATAGTATCTTTCCTTCTGGGTTCAGCAGTGCGGTAGCTCAGCCAACAATGCAGAAGGCCACCTTCCATAATTTAGCGAGAGTCTTTTGGCAGCTTCTTGTAGGCTCCTGGATAGCAAGCCAGAAGTCCTTAGTAATAGGCTGACTGCAGTAGAACCAATTTTTCCTCTTCATACTTGGTATTGGTTATGGCCGAAGACAGCAAGCAAGGGAATTTGTGGAAGAAACTTAAGAAGATTTCAGTTTTTGAAAGAAAAGCACATTAATCAATCAGCATGCACTTTAGAGTTGCAGTTAATAGGCCCTCATAGTTTTTAACTGTGAAAATTCCATAATATTTGTAGACAGGCTGCCTCCAAATATTGGTGAAGAATTTAATTTATCAGTAACTAAATGACAGTTGCATTAATTACAGGGTTATATGAAAATGATCTTTTCCTAATTATGTGACTGGTTAGTCCTAGAAATATTTTTAACAGTCAGAAGAAGCACTTCATTGCCTTCTCAAACTGTTAACTAATCTTTCCCAAGAGTTAACTGGAGAAATCCATCTGAATTCCTATTCAAAGAATAAAATCAGGCCATAAAGACCTTTGTGAGTCCAGTTCAAGACACAGTTATGAAGAAGTCCACCAAGATACCTCAGATTTAATTGAAACTAAATGCCTTGGTGAGAACATATATTCTATTTCATGTGCTTTCCTAAAGCTTCATGGCAGATTACACATCATGTGAATGCAGGATAGGTTAAACTGATACATCCTTTTTAGCATGCATCACTTGGACATCCTACCACTTCCTTCCTGAAGTGAAAGAAAAAGCCCAGAAATGTGTGTCAGTCACACCTTCTTTTCCTTTCCGGCTGTCAGACAGACGTGTATTGGAATGAGTTTTGCATATGAATCAGCTACAGGATCAGAGTATGGGTAGCAAAAATTTTTATTGTGCCTGAACTCTTGGCGTTCCTGCAGCGTCAAATGGGTTTTTGATTTTCTCTGTGCTGCCACCAGTGAGCGTAAAGGCAGAGCTGTCTCCGTTATCCCAGTTGGATTCCATCTCTGCTGTGAAATCTCAGGAGGAGAGGGAGAGAGGGTCACGGAGGTGTTTGAGTAGGTAATACGTCTTGAAGAATCCAGTTACTGTACAGATAAGTAATGTGTCTTTTTTATTTCTGAATAGTCATCTGTATAAGCTTCATGAAAGGATACTGCCACTATTTATCATTCTGCAATTTTATCAAAAGGCAGGAAGATGGATCTGCGCTCAGTGTCACATTCTAATGTAAATGTGAAGCAACTCAAGTTGCACTCTGGTCCACTGCTTCAGAGGATCAGTCACTGCAGGGAAAAAGTTGGATCTGTAGTTATAGATAACAAAAGTTTTTCTCCAGAGTTTAATGCTTATCACAATAAGATAGAATACTTCATGTAACTAAAAAGGGAAGAGCGGCGGCAGCACAGGCTGAAGGTCAGCATGAGCCTGTCAGGTTTCAGAGTTTAGAGCCAAACAATTGGAAAAAACATGCTGATATGTTTAAAGGCAAATGCTGGTTTGTTCTTATTTACATTTTAGTAGGTTTTGTTTGAAGCAGCACCTTGTATTTTTAAAAAATAATAATTCAAATGTTAGTCATGAATCAAAGAGCTAGAAACAAAATAATCATTTAAAGGTGTCTTGAGACTCTTCTGCACTAGTGGAGGTGCTGTCTGGCTAAGCACCAATCTGCTGCTCCTGCCAGGCATCAGTGTGGTTTTGTAAGGTGGTTACACACGTTGTCGCACCGTTACAAGAGTAAACTTGCACATCTTGTAACTAGGTTTGTCTGAGGCAGAAAGTGAAAACTTCTGACTATTCCTGGATGGGTTGTTAGTATTAGACTAAAGTTCAAAGATCATCGTTTCTAGGCAGCTGCTTGTAAGTCAGCACTGTTTTTTTTTAACTTGCAGCCCTCTAGTGTAGATGTAAAAGTTTGTGTATTATTTTAGGAAAAGTAATTATACATGACTGCAGACTTTTCAAGTGCAGGTAGTGTCTTGATCAATTTTGGTACCATCAATTGTTCCTCCTGTTCCTCAAGAGTTCCCCTGTCTGAATAGAGCACTGTACGGCGTCAAGATGAATACAATGTCCATTTCACCTCTTCAATGTTTGCCTGGGATGAAGAGCGGGCAGACCTTTTGTGTTAGAATGTTTTATTCTGCATTCTTATTTCAAAGCAGTTTCTATTTTACATGTATCTGTTCAAATGAACCATTCACACTTCTGTTGTTTGCAATGAAGAAATACACTTCCACACTTCCTTGGCTATCCGTGAATAATATATCGAGACATACAGTCGATATTTATTGTGTAATGCAGATAGGCAAGTCACTATTTCTCATGTGTGGCACAGTTTATATTCTGTGCTGAGCTTTTTGTAAACTTGTCGTTCATCTTTTTGATAAAGAGTCTTCAGTTAGGCTAATCATGACTATGAAGTCGTTTTGGAAGATAGCGTTTCAGAAAGATTCAAAAAGTCTGAAAACATGTTCTGCAACTCCTGTTTTTGAAGTGAAGATCTCTCTGTCTGTTTCTTTAGAAATCAGCAATTACTTGCCCTGCGAATCCACTTTGGAAAGTAACCATCAGCAGAAGGCTCCTCTGCCTGCAAAGCCTAACCAGGCTGTTGCCTGTGCCAGTGGCTGAATCCTAGCCTGGCTTTATCTAGGGACAGTGGTACCACTGGTCGGATACAAAGCTTTGCATCTCTGCTAGAACAGTCTCACTGAAAGTGGCGGTTTTGAGACTGCCAGAAATGGTGTTCACACAGCAAGTATCCTTGGTGATGTATCCCAAATCCTAGAAAGCAGGAATTAGGGAATGTCAGGTTCATTCTTTAAACTCCAGTGACTAATTTTTTGTGTTATGAAGGTTGCAAGGTCAAATTTTTTCCAAGGCAGTCATCTTTTCCTTATTCTTTATATGGTGTGAAACACTTTCAGAGAAACAGTGGAAAATTTCGGTCCTAAATACAAAAGGACAGAAGACAAATGGGTAAATCTTACAAAAAAGCAAAGTGCAAAAAACAAAGGGAAATATTTTTTATTCTTCCACTGCTGCTGAGATGCCTAAAAAGCCCATGTGGTGACTTAAATGTGCATTAATATCTCATCTGAACCCTATGATCTGGACTAATCTGCAAGACAAGAAATGCAGAAATTTTCCGTCTGGTGGATTTGTGAAGCAGCCCTGGTCTGAGAAATTCAGATGTAGCTGTCAGGACAGCCTGCTTTGCAGTCTTTGGTCCAGGCTGCTACAGCAGAAGCAGGAGATGTACATTTATTTTCCTAGCAATATTAAAGTAAGGAGCGTCTCCTTTACAAATATCAATACCGTTCATTTTGTATATCGTTTTTCTAAGTTATACTGTTTGTGTAAGCCAATAAAACAGTATGTTTTCTGAGGAGTAAGACAGTTTTCTTCAATGGTCTCTGAATATATGTGGGACATCTGAACTTGCAACTGTGAAGATGCTCTTCGAAGAATAAATTTTGAGGGAGTCTTGATACTTGTATGTCTGAGATTCAGACAGCCCAAATGAACCCTTCATCATTCCCAGAGAGTTTTTGATGAAGAACTTCCTGAAAGAGTTAATCTGAACAATGGGAAACTCTGTTGGGTTAATGTTTGCTTTTCTCCCCCTTGACCTGGGAATGGCAAATTCCAGACTGCAGTGCTGTGTTTCCTTCCTTACCACGCCTGCTGGTGAGCGCATTAGCGAACGGGCAATGCTGAATGCCTGCTGCCTTCCCACCAGTTCTGGCTTCTGGGCTGCTTTGGAACTGCTTACTAATCTTTATTTACCAACAACCCTTGCTTATCTAAGCTGTATGATCTGACAGGACTGTGGTATGTCCAACACAGATGGCAAGCACTCTTGCTTTGAGCTCCTGCTTTGCTAGCTTTCTTCTTCTCTTTACTGTGATCTTCCTCCTGCTCTTGCATCACTTCAGCTTTCTTTCCTTTGGGTGAAGATAATTTGCCTGCAGATGCGCCTTGGGAGGGAGAAACGCATTTTGGTTGGCGTAAAACTTGATTGATTAAAAGGCTGTAGTTCCAAACAAGTCGTCTTCACCTAGTCTCCCGTCATTTTCCAGGATAATCTACGTAAAAAGGATGATCGGATTGAAGAATTGGAAGAAGCACTCAGAGAAAGTGTTCAGATAACTGCAGAGCGAGAAATGGTGCTAGCCCAAGAGGAGTCAGCCAGGATCAATGCTGAGAAACAGGTCTGCAATCTCATAAAGTCACTGGTAGTCCTCTTAGGAGAGTAACCAGACAGTAAAGTACTATTTTCCCTGCTTTACTGTGAAACACAGCTGGTTTTGTTTTATGATCCTATATCTCTGTTCCAACATTAGGTAACAGGACTCATAAAGTCTGCAAAGCCTTCATGATAAGTTGTATTTCATAGGTAAGAGTTCCTTGAAATTTAAAAGAAATAATAGGTATCCTGAGCTTTAGCATATTATTTTAAGGAGTAACTCTTCTGATCTGTCTTGCCTGTCAAAGCTGTCTTCCGACATGCGTAGGTTCACGATGTTGTTCGCTGAATGTATTTAAAGACAGTTATTTTTATTAGCGTGGTTGTGTTTATTGACCACAGTCTCGTTGCATTTACAAAACAACTGGATAAAGAGACAAGTCCCTTGGCTTGAGCCAAGCATACACACAGAAAAATACACGCTTGTGTGTTGAGGCCACAAGTGTAAACTTTTACGCATGAATTGATTCTGTGCCACCGACGAGATGCTCTGAAGAATCAAGTACGTGCCTGGTTTTAGCTCACGTAAGTAATCATCAAGAAAACATATCAAAAGTAGTGAATAAAATTCCATGAGATTTTGATAAAGCTTTTGAAGCAGAAACTGAACCTGGCATTCTTACTGTGCTTTTTGTGAGCTTCTTCAGTGTTTGTCACTGTTCCTTACTTCACCATAATTAGCAAACGAGCATTTGGTCTGTTGCATTGCAATGGTGTTGCAACCTTCAGCTTTGTTACTTGAATTAAAAAAAGTTCTAACTGCACTACTGCACTTGAAAATATTTCAAGAGGGTTTTTCCAAAGTGTACTCTTATATCACGTACTTTAACTAAAAAGGAGATATAAATATCTTAGTAATAATCCAAGTTTTCAGGAAGAAAGCAACTGTTTCTCTTTAGGCTAGAGTCAAGCTCAGCTCTTTGCTGGTGGATGCGATGAGGATAATTCTTGTTGCTGTACCCTAAGATCCTAGGCAGTGTTAGGGAGTTCACTTTCAAGAATGCCTTCGTTCCAAACTTCTTGTAGCCTTTAAAAATAATTGCACAAAATAGAAATGTTAACTAGGTAGTGAATACCACATCAAAGGTAGATCTCTTTGAAAGGATAATATGTATCTCACGAAGGAGCAGGTTCTATGCTGAGACACAAAACTAAACAAAATAGTAGGTGATTTGATGCCTAGGAAGTCATAATGTTTTAATTTCTTTGTTACAAATAAGAGTGATCGTTTTTATGTCCTTTGAGCACCTAGAAGCCCGTAGAACTTACCCTTTTGTGATGTCTGTGCTCGAAATGCAGAACAAGATGCATAAGGCTTAGTGAATTTTTTGAGGGAAGGTTCGGAAGAAGGTAAAGTATGTTGATTTTGTAGGGGTTAGAAGTGCCTGAAGTTAGGGAGGTAAGCACAAAGATGAACATTTACAGATATTATGCACGCATGATGTAGGCTTGTGTCAGAGGATGATCACAGGTCATCTCAGTATTGGAAGTGAAAGGTGGGTGGAGTACAGGTTGCGAAGGATGAGTAGCTTACATCTGATTCACTAGCAAAGAGGCATGCTAGTAACATTAATGTGATCAAAGCTACAGACAGGGAGATTACTGTACAAATGGGTACAGCCTGTGCAAGAAAGAGTTTTGCATAGATCCAGACACAGAAAAAATCCTTCCAAAGAACTTCAGTTATATAGATGCAGTCAGAAAAGTCTTTAATAGATTAGAGATATTCCATAAAAGCAATTCTGCGAGTTTTTAAAAAATCACCTTTTAAAGGAAGTTTGAGTCAAAGATACTGTCAAGATTAACAAAAATGTGAAGTTCTGTCCTAGATGACATGAAGTAGTGAGGAAGGTTCAGTCACAGGATGGAAAGGAGGATGTCTTTTTTAGCCTATCGACCATGAGCTCTGCATAGATGCCTGTCCACTGTGAGCTGTTAGCAGCAGGTTTGTGCTGGGGAGGAGAACAGATCAGTCTGGATTAGTAAAAGAGGGAACAGTTGTCATAGAAGTGAAGTTTTTTTTATATACAAGGCATCCTAAAACAAGAACGTGGAAAGGGAATAGTGCTTTGGGAATATGCACAAATTTCAGGTTCGGCAGGAAGGAGGATTTTCAAAAGAATTCACCAGCAAAGCCTGGTGAGGGGCACACAAGGAGATCAGGTGGCCAGAGCTTGGTGAAGAAGGGAGACAGCTGGTGAATAGAGAGTTGGAATTCAGTGTCCAATCTGAAGGACGAGGCAAGGCAGGGAAGTGTGCAGCCGAAGGGTCGGTAAGCTGTAAGGGTTAGTGAGAGAGGATGAGAGCCAAGAGTAAGGTTGGTGGGAAAAGATTGGTGAAATATGGTGGGCAACTGCATCGCGAAAAAGAAGTGAATTTGGATGTAGCAGTGTGTACAGAAGTGAGGAGGAGAAAGAAGGGTGGATTGAAAACAGCGGGATCGGAAAAGGGAAAAGTTGGCGTATGTATCGTCACTGATTGGCAGCAGTGTCTTACTCCAACAGAACTAAACTGCTGGCTCTAACCAGATTTTAGAATATGACCAACAAGGTGGCGTGAAAGAAAAGCAACCGCAGTGTCCTGTTCCAGTTAGCACTGGGAGAGCTGCTGTGCCACATTCTGTCCAACAGGATTTTGATTTGGTGCCAATTAAATACAGTCAAGTGACAGAGTGAGGTCAAGTACCTGTTTTTCCACGGTGAGGAGGAGACTTTTCTTCAAATGTTTTTCATTCCATGTTCCTTCAAATACTTTAAAAGAATGCCTTCTTTGTTTTGTCATGTTCTCTGGAGGTTCTTGGTAGAATTGTGAAAATCACCCTTAGATAGAATTTTAAAATGCAAGGCTGTTTTCTATATGACATTAATGGCAAATAATTTGATTTTTACAAACAGTGATAGGTTAGGGTCATTCTTAGTCCAAGTAGGAATGATATGTGTGATTTTAAAATGTTAATGTTGTCCAAACTGATTATAATTTGCTTTTAATTGCATGCTTTTTCTTTCCTCTCTTCTGTTTATCTTGTTTTCTACCATTCTGCCACATTACTGCCTGTCTGAAGCTGTTTAATGAATCAGTGCATGAGGTCAACCATTTTGGCTTTAAGTGGTTCAAGGTATGAGGACATCTCATTTGTGTGTACCTCTGCCCCAATATTCAGTGTTGGTTTTGTAGCCGTGTGTTGTGTGATCCTACCCTCCATCATCTCACGATGTATGGTTTCCTGCTATTTTACAGGCTTCTGATTTCAATTACAGTGTTCAGGACGCTACTCAGGATTTTGTGGTTCTCAGATAATTTATTTCAGATTAAAATCTTGCTCTCTTTAATCCAGTGTTTGAAAATATCCCGGCAGCGTGTAGTAGCTGTAGCGGTGGGTTAACTGGGTTAATACACAACCTACATATGGCAAGATGTCTCCAGCTGGCTAAAGCTTTCTCTTTATTTCAGGATCTTAGACCTGTTCTTTCGTTATCCATCACAGAAATAAAACCAGGCGTTTCCCGCTGGGAGCAGCGCACCCCTTGGCCTGGGCGTAGCTCCGTTAGCCGTAGTGTTCGGTGTAACAGACCCTGCCGTGCAGAAAGCAGAGGAGGGAGCCTTACACGGGCAGAAAGACTTGAAAGTTCTTCAAGTTGGTTCTTTCTGACATGTTCAGCTGGGTTTGTTGGTACACCTGCTGACTACTGAATGGAGATATTACTGCAAATTCCTTAGGGCTGTGGGGTTATGCACAACTGTGGCTGGTGCCTCTGGTTCTGCCCTCTAGGTCGAAGGCCAGAAGGCGTATGGAGACTTCTTTTTAAGTGCTCTCCATAAGGCTGAAGGGGGGATTTCTCAGATAAACACTTCTATTATCAAGTTTTTTCTATTAGAGATGACAAAACTAAATGTGGATCCAGGCACATTTTCTGAATTAACCAAATCCGAGTTTAATTTTGTAAAGTCATCATTACATTCCTCAGAAAAAAAAAAAAATTAAATATAAGTTTTTCCCTGCTCAAAAATACAGTGGTGGTTTTAATTCCCTAGGAATAACTGCTGGAGGTCATCTTTGACTAATTCATGATAAGAATTATCACTTTTTGAAGGATTTTTTTCACTGATTTGGTTCATGGATTCCCATGCAGAACTGGAGGCACATCTGGGGATGCATTGAACTATAGTGGCAGGAATGACAGAAGGAGGCAGGAATTGCTTAGGATTATTGCTAAAAATATATTCACAAGAAGCCATTATTGTGGCCTTTACAACAGGCTGCTATTTCTATGAGTGAGATGGTGAACTGCCTGACCGCAACATATGTTTCTCTGTCTTATTTTATTTCCTTCAAATTTGAAAAGCAGTAGGCTTTAGAATTTTCAATAGTATTTCTGTCGATAGCAGTGTAGCTCTGTTCTCTCATGAGTATCAACTCCTGCTTAAATGCACTCTCACTCTGTATAGTATCAGCTAACATCTAACTCCTTACCCTCAAACGTTATGGCAAATAACCGCTGGAAACACTGGCCATTACCTGTTCATCCTTCCCTCACTAAGCAGTTACACTGTAATTTCTGAGCTAGCAGTCTGATCTTGACACCTTCCACCAACTTTTCTTGAAGTTGTGGTTCTCAGTGTGAAATTTTAAATGAGGTGAAGTGCGTAGACCTAGAATAACTATATTCATGTTCATACACTGTAGTTTTTTATCCTACACGTGGCAGTTTCTTTTTTTTTTTAACAAGATTCCTGAATTTCTCTATCATATGTGCCTACTCCAAAATTCATATCTGTTAGTTAAGGAAAAATAAATATGAAACCAATTAATAACTCAAGTAGAGCATCCTGCACAGTTCTGTCCCTTTTCCCCATCTCCTGTTCACCAGGATTTCCCTGTTGTCAGTACAATGTCTGCAGAGGTTTGAATGTAGAGTACAGCCTCCAAGAGCCTTTGCTCTTACCCGTAAGTTACAATGCAGAAATTCTAGCCAGGTTTTGAATGATGCCTCACACTTACACTTCCATCATACCACCATCCTGGTCCTGTTTTAACTTTCAAACATGTATTACTTACACTACTTTGTCTTGTAAGAAAAGAAGCTACGTTTACAACAGAAATATTATATATTGGACCCTATGCTATCAAATATCTTCTAAAAATGCAAAATAAATTAAAATGCATACCCTTTTTGCTGAGCGTTCTGTTACCAAAGTAGATCTCAAATATTTTCCAAAATACATTGAGTGTTGGAATTGTCTCACAGCACACATTCTGACAGAATAAGTTACATCCTGCAGGTACCTGTAAATGGAAAATATGAAGTGGAATTTCTCATGAACCGCTTACCTATAGGTGTTTTCTGAGCACTGTAGGAACGTCGGAATTCTGACTGCTCTGTAACAGGTGCTGGACAGTTTGCTTTTAATGAATGTTTTTGTGTCTTCTTCTGTCTCTCCTAATGGGAAGTTTGAAAAACTTATATCAGTAAAGGAAATGAAAATATAAATTATTTTAAGAGCATTTTAACCCAGTTGCCAGCTTGAAGTATAGTCTTGCCATTGTTTTTTCAAGAGGGTGGTGGTTTTTTTCGTCCTTTTGTCTGGTTCTTTTGCTTTGATTAGAGAATGCGTTTTGGCTAGGGAAAGTTGACTGTGATTCTGTGATTCTGTGACTGTGCACCGTGTCCATGTCAGTGAATGTGTTTGCGGTCATTTTTAGAAGCGCTGTTTCTCCCTAAAGTTACTACTTCTCCCCAGGTATTTAAATGGATTACATAGCCTCTTCCTTTAAAAATACCCAAATTTGTACTGAGTCACACTCCTGACATGGGAAGGCTGATGCAGTATGTCAGGGGTAACTTGTCATTCCTTCTGTATTCAGTAACATACCTTGTAAGAGGTGTAACAGAGTGGAATTTTTATTCTTTTCTGTCTTAGATGTGCCTAGTTGGGGGCTTAGATTTTTTTTGCCTCCAGTAGAGAACAATGAATGGAAAAAAACGACAACGATAAATAGAAAATCGTGCCCAAAGACTGGGACAGAGATCTTTTTCTAACGTTATAGGGGGAAAAACTTCTAAATCTTTTGTTTGATTCGTTGCACTCGTTTAAGGTTGCAAAATGGGCAAAATGTCATGACTTCTAGGAGAACTGGAGACACCAAAAGGATAATTAACCTCTGTTCAAAATGTACATTGAGCATTTCTCCATACAAGTCAGCTTTTCATTTAATGAAATGAGAAATACTGATGGAAACTGTTATATAGAAATTTGGTGCAAATGCTGATTTTTAAAAACATTTTGTCTTAATTTTTATCCCTTTCCAATGTTTAATAGATAAATACTGATTTCACATTATGCCTTTTATTATAGTCAAATATGCTAGACAAAGTTCTATCTTGGCATCTCTCTACCTGTTATTTTCTGAAGTATCTGTCTCTAGATGGTATTTTATTTGTTGTGGTTCGAGACAAAATCACAGTCTTGAGCTGCCTTCAGGTCTGGTTTGACGGAGAAAGTCATGCAGATTTGGTTACGTTAATGCTTTCCTGGAGTTGTAAGGACCCAACCAGATACTTGTGTTAGTATTTGTTGAAAGCTAGTCTTGTGCTTTTACGGTTTGGAATTCCTTTTCCATTTTCCAGTTGCATTCTTTAACTGTGAGCTTAGATGCAAGCGTGTTACAAGAACATGTAGGCTAAAGTGTTAGGAAATTTCGTTAGACTTGTATGTTAAATTCATAAATTGAAAACCATGTATTCTTTTTCTGACATAATCGATTTTTCCCCCAAATCCGTGAAGGGCATGGTGACATTCGTAGTTAACCTGAAACTGTCTAAAATGCAGCAAAAGGGAAACAGGCATGATCTGCCGAGAGCTTGTGAAAAAATTGCTGACATCCTTGGGCCGTTGGTCGGAGCTGAAAGGCTGCCTTTGGCCCAGTGGCTACTGCTAACGTAGCAGCAATCACACAGTAGATGTGCCCCAAGGAAGGTCAAGTTATTTTGAAGGTGACCGTGTGTAAAGTTGTGGCTGGAGTACGGTGAATTAACTGTAGTCCTGGAGATTCTGTTTGGATGTAACAAATTGTGCTAAACGCGTGTGTGCAAAACTGTACAGAATCAGCTCAATTCTGGTCTCTCTGCCTCTGCAGAGGTTTTTAAATGGTGATCAGAATCCAAGCTTTGTGCAAGATTGCTGTCCCTCTACCTGTTTGCTGTCCCTGGAAGCAGTGACTGCTGCTGTGTTCCCAAGGGGCTGGAGACGTTCGTGGCTAGCCAGAGAAGATAAACCCAAGGCAGTGTCCCAAGACTATGTGGTTGCAAGGGTTAAAACGCATAGAGAATACTTCGTTGGTTAGTGGTTCCGTGTGGGAGAAATTCAGAAATAAAGTTGTAACTGGTTGTAGTCTGCAGATACCAGAGACTACAACAGCCTTCTGTCCTCAACAGAAATCAGAATTCAGTTTTTCACTTATTTTTTCCAGAATATTTTGTGTGTGTTAAGCAGAGACAGTTATTGCTTCCTTCTCAAGAGCCCTTGTCCCAGCAGCAGGCTGTTGCTTATTTATCTGGCTTATGGCCCTCATTTAGGAGATACAACTGTCAAAGCTACCTCCAAACATCCGAACAGGACACAGCTGTGACTTATTCAGTCTTGAAGTCTGGCGGCTCTGGGGTTTTCTCATTTCCAAGGATCTGTGAATTTTGAGTCCTCCTCTTTCCTACCAGAGCTCGGGGCTCTCAGAGCAAAAAGCCCTGCTGGTTGGTACTCAAGCAATGTTCTCCTAGACAGAGACTCCTGTATTTCTGTTTCTGTGGGTTCTGCAGGAGTAACACTGTCATGTCAGGTATCATCTGGTCAGTCTAATACTAGTGTTTGTCACGGCCTAAAGCGATCAGTAGAGACTGTAAGGAGCAACACAGAGCATAAACTCCTCTTCATTGCCAGATGCTTTTTTTAATAATGAAAATTTTTCTGGAGAGACCAACTCATGGGAACAAGAGACATCAGCTAAGTATCTCACTTTCATGATGATAAGAAAAATTGCATTCAACGACAGTATCCTCCAGCTTTTCAGACAATAGTCTTTTGTTCTATTTCTCCTCTCATTTTTCCCAATTAATAATGTAAGAATGGGACAGGGGCAGCAGTTCTGTTATGCCACAAAACGACTGTTTTGTCAGGGATGCTGAATGTACAAAACCTAAAAACCGAAGGCACAAAGACTGAAGGAAGCCACACACTAATGTGAAGAAACACAAAGTTCATCCCTACAATTACTGCTTTACATTACAGATGGTCAGAAGTTCCTGCCTTTTTTCTGTAGAACTGATAATCCGCCAGCCATTTTCACAGCTTGGACACGAACCCCCCTCATTATTGTGAACAAACCAGAACTCCTCCCCTGTGCGCCGTGCACAGGCCTCTGCCGCAGTCCTCTGACCTTCTACACGGTCGACCTTGGCGAATGAGGTGCTGTAAATCTGGCGTCTTTGAAATGGAGGTAAATGTGACGTATAGAGACGTCTTAATTGATGCACAATATTCTGCTGTGTTTATTTCCGCGTGTCTTTAGGTAAGATCTTCAACTAAGGAATTCCGGCTTGTGAAGACAAAAAAGGAAAAAAAAAAGAGGTTTTCACTTGTCTGCATATGATCTTATGGCAATATTCATTAACAGCAACCACACAGCAGGTGAAGCAATTATACAGACTGATATGTATAGTGTAGGGAAGAACGCTCTCTTTAGGTGAACGTCAGTTCACCTAAGTGTATCTTTACAGTGTCTACAATTGCAGAATACAAATGAAGGTGAAGGATCTTAACCCATTACGTATCTGCTTCACAAGGATTCGTGGTGGCCGCATTGTTGTAGCAGAGGAGCCAGGAGCCGTGGTGCGTTCCTCTGTCCTCTTCCCGGCGTACGCAAGCTCGTGCACTGGGGCTGGAGAAGAGGGGCTTGAACTGGAGCCAGAGCTCGCATCGGTGTGGTGGGGCAGAGCCACTCTGGTTCATACGCTTCTGCTGTCAGTGTGGCAGAGCTTTCAGCTATTCTCTTGGTTGAGGGCTGTCCTTATCTTCCAAAGCAGAAATTACGTTTTAATTTTGTTGGGGGGGGATTTTTCTCGTTACCGCTTGCTTACCTCTCTGATTTTCCTCTGATATTTTTAGCTCTCAGAAAGCTACGCCAGACAGCTTTCCCGATATCTATAAGAATCTGAAAGTTGTTCTTTTAATTCAGAATAGCCAATAATTTAGTTAACTGTCTCGGATATAGTCTTTAGGAGTACCTAAAGCCGCCCTACTGCTTTAACAGAAATGCGGCTATGATGAAACCGTAATTCATTTCCCTTTTATTTTGTGTAAAGGTTTATTAGCTTGTGATTTAAGCAAACCATCTGGTCCTGCTGGCAATCCAAGTTATGTCAGACTCAGTGCTTTCTCCCTGTAATATGTTACTTGAGGCAGTTAAATTACATACTTAAGTCCCAAGTCTGGCCTGCGCTTTTTCCATGTCTTAACATCTGTTCTGGGAAAATTTTCTGGGATCCAAACAAGCTTGCATGGAGCCAGAACTCTTGTCTTTGTCTTTCTTTTCGTGTCTCTTTCCTTCGCTTTGCTCTGTCCTGCAGTCTGATCAGTGCAACTAAGTCAAAGATAGTGCAGAAATTTGCAGTCCCTTTATCATTTCGGTAAGCTACACAGTGAAATGAATAATAGTTTAAAAACTCAAGAGCTGCATAGAGGGAGAGTTCTCTGAGAATGTTGCACTTTCTGATATGAGAAATAAACACCTTGTGGTGTTCCTACTATTGACTTGTAATTGCAAGACTTTTTGTTCTGCTGGCCTAATTCATTCTGGGCAAAAGTACAGATTTCTAGTACGTTTTGTCTTGTGATGCTAATTTCTTGTTTATACAAGAAAGGTCTATGTTCAGAAAGCAAATAATTTTAAATATACAAGTTAGCCTGCTGAGGTGGTTTTGAAAATAAGATCTCTAGTGATTGATTTATGGTCATGGAAAATTAGTTGTTCGTGTTGGTATTTGTGTCTTTATTCTCTAAAATGTCATCTTTTTGTATTCTGCCTGAGAATACAGAAGTGAAGATAAGCAGCTATCCCATAGCCCACTGTGTTTGTGTGTATATTGAAAGAAAAACAATTTCTTTCCTTTAAATCAGAACCATCAAAATGTGTGTATTTTCAGGCATGCAATTAAACTGTAAGCTTCCCATGTATCGCTGCATCGTAAGTACTGTATCTCCAGTTTAGGAGTAGGATTTTCACCGTGATAGTCAAGTCCCTTTGTCATGCCCTTTGAAACCTTTAATTGTGGACTGATGAGCAGTCTTTTGTGCTTGATCAAAAGAGAAAAAAAGGATGAGGAAGGAAAAATAACAAGACTATCAGATACCTTGGACCATCTGGATGACTGAACTTTAGCTGAATCAGTGAAACAAATACAAGTTTAACGAGGCCAAGTGCAAGGTCCTGCACCTGGTTTAAGGCCATCCCCAATATCAGTGCAGACTGAAGGATGAATGCATGGAGAGCAGCCGTGCGGAGAAGAACTTGGAGATACTGGTGAATGAAAAATTGTGTATGAGCTGGCAATATGTGCTCGCAGCCCAGAAAGCCAGTCGTATCCTGGGCAGCATCAAGAGGAGCATGGCCAGCAGCTCGAGAGAGGGGATTCTGCCCCTCTGCTCCACTCTGGTGAGACTCCACCTGGAGTCCTGCGTCCAGCTCTGGAGCCCCCAGCACAAGAAAGAAGTGGACCTGTTAGAGCAGGTCCAGAGGAGAACCACTAAATGGTCAGAGGGCTGGAACACCTCTTCTTTGAAGAAAGGCTGAGAGAACTGGGGTTCTTTAGCTTGGAGAAGAGAAGGCTGTGGGGAGACCTTATTGCGGCCTTTCAAGGTATGAAGGGGGCCTACAAGAAAGAAGGAGAGAGAGTTTTTACCAAGGCCTGTAGTGGCAGGACAAGGGGCAACAGTTTTAAACTGAAAGAGAGTAGATTTAGATTGCACGTAAGTAAGAAATTTTTTACAGTGAGCATGCTGAGACACTAGAACAAGTTGCCCAGAGAAGCTGTGGATGCACCATCATTAGAATTGTTGAAGGTCAGATTGGATGGGGTTTTGAGCAACCTGATCTAGTGAAAGACATCCCTGCCCATGGTAGGAGAGTTGTGCTAGATGGTATTTAAGGGTCCCTTCCAACCCAAACCATTTTATGCTTCTATCAAAAAGTGAAAAACAGAAATTAAGTCTCTTCTGCAAAGATTGTTAATCTACAGGTGGGGAAAAGCTTATCTAACATTAACATTAATCATTTCTTATGTAGTGTACCAGTGATTGGCTGTCCTTAATAAATATTATTTAAGCCAGTCATGCCCATTTGACCTATGGACGCATTCGTGTCCTGTCACTTGAGACTGGAACATTCTCCTTTGCAGTGTCTGTGGAGGGCGTTCTTTAGCATTTTCCTCTTTCTTCATATGCACGTAGCATATACAAGTGGATTGCTTGGGTCACCATTTCAGAATAGATCCTCTGCCCCTGCAAGTGTTTTTTTAAGTGCATTTTGCTCCTTTTTTTGCATATTGGTGACTTTGTCCATTGCCTCTTTGTACTTGCACAGTACCACTGTAGTGAATTACATGATGTTACTAGCGTTCATGATGCATTTGTTGCTTGGGTGGTGGCCCAGATTTGCTCCGCTTCTCTGACAAGTTGTAAGCAGAAAATTAAGCTCCAGAGCTGTCTTCCTGAGAGGAGGCCTCTTTCAGTTTTATGTGCAGTAGAGAAATTCTCTTCAGTTGATACTTCATCACTGAGGAAGAAGTTCAGAATGGGAAGAAAAAGGTAGCTGCCCCACTACACTGCAATTTAAGCACACCGTAGTGTTTTGGGGATCCTGAGGCTGCTTTAGTTAGCTTGTGTGTCTAGATTGACCTGAGGTATTGGAGTCTTTGGGCTATGATTCTAATATACAACCAATACCAACTGCGTAAGTTGACGTAGCCTTCTTCCTGGCATGAAATATCTACCATGTCTCAGAAATTTTCACTAGTGCATTAGTTCTCTTAAAACAGGTGATATATGAACTTGCCTATCGTGATCACTGTAATCTTTTCAGGAGCTGGTACGGAGGTTGATAGGGTTCACAGCCTCATTAATATTTTGCATATCTGATCCCTTTCTCAATTTTTACTGTCTCTTAATAAGAATTCTGGGGAACTTGACCAAGCTCTTTGGAAGTCCCTGGCTTCAGATTACCCAGTGCCCAGAAAAGCTTGCCAGAAACACCGCATGGTTGGAGACAATGTGGTATCTGTAATGTCTGTGCAAGAGCCTGTTTTCTGATAATGACAGTTGCATCAAATGAACCTAAAGGTAGAGTTTGTAGGAGCAGGGGAGGTGAAGATGTCAGACAGTTTGTTGAAAAGGACTTGATTTTTTTTATATTACATAATTTCCTCTGTTTCTTTACAGGCTGCCATTGACATGATAGATAAACTTCTCCTGTTTTACTGCCTCTTCTCTCCACCGTGCTTTCGTGCTTTCTAAGGAGATGTAATACTATGTAAAAAACTTGTCCTGTGTTGATCTTTCCCTTTTCTGTTACTGTGATTCCCATACTGATCTAATTTACATCGTTTACCCTCTTTCACATAGTTAGTTCAGTCTCTCAGGAACTCTCTCCTCTATTGGAAATTTCATTCAGCTTCATGTTCCTACTTAGAGATAAGCTGTCACCTGGCCAGGTCACTTAGGGCCTAAAAACAGTGAAAAAATAGCCTCCTTTGAAGGTCTCTGCAGATCCACCCTGCTCAGAATACCCGAAGACCTTTCAGGCCTGTCTGCGGAGAACTGAGTCGGAGGAGAGTCGTAGGCAGTCAAAGATAGACTCTTGCTTTACATACTGTCATTGGAGCAGGGAGAAAAGAGGAGCAGTATCTTCACACCTTCTGAAATGTAAACTTTCTAGTTATCAGTGACAGGGCGCGAGCTTACCTACAGTTAAGTTGAAAATGTTAACAGCATTTCGCTGAAAATGTCTCGGCCTGCCAAGAACTATGGTTCTTGGCAAATATTTTTTCTTTATTATATAATTAGCTGCTCTCAGGGGAAAAAAAAAATCAAGGGTAGATTTGAAGTTTTTTGTATGGGCTAAATGAGATGTGCTTTGCAAGCAGTTTGCTTCCAGTGAATGTTCCTGTATCATTTCTCACAGGACTGCTTACAGGAACGAATATAGACAGGTCTGCACTGAGATTCATAAGCTGCCAAATAAAATGTTTTGTTTTGTAGAAGTTTAATTGAAGTGCTCCCATGGAATATCTATAACTTGATGAATCTGAACAATGAAGTCTTTATTGTGAGTACAGGCATCACTGTTGCGGTGAATTTTGTCTTTCGTAGTGGCAAATGGTACTTGCTAGAGAGGATGCAAGGTAATGGCAGTTACATGAACTAGGTTGTTGGCACAGTTTAAAAGCCACTTACATTCCAGCCATTCCTAATACATGATTAGATCAATTTTCTTTTAACCTGCAAAAATACAGAATATAACCTTAGAATTAATAAGTTACCAAATGGAGCAAGATGATAAAGTACCTGCAGTAACCACTAATGCAAAGTAGTCTTGCAGAGTTAGATCTTGCCACCTAGCCCTAGGAGCCTTGGCTGCTAGCCTTGTTGTGTCTTCTTAACAGAACAGAGTTGTTATGGCAAAGATCTGCATCGAGCAAACCAGCCCTTCAGTGTTAACATCGCGAATCTTGGTGACTAGGAACGGAGTGGAGGATGTCGGAAATCTTTCAGTCCTGATTATGGAAAAGGTGTCACTTCAATGACTTATTTTGGCAACTGACAGACTGACACAAGCCATTTGGATCAGTGCAGTTGGCCGGGGGCTTGTTTAGTTGAGGTTGGTGTCTGTTATAAGCAGAGGGTTTTGTAGCTGGTGTGCCTTTTTATTTCTTGGTTTAAATGAAAATGTTTTTGTAGGAGCTGATACGCTAGTACACCTTCACTTCTCCAGCGTGTTCATATTCTGCTCTTTCTAGGCATCAGTTGCCATCCTAGTAGTATTTTTGCTTTGCATAGTTTCTGCAGCTTTTCTTTGCATTCTTTTCTGAAATATTTCTCTATTTTGTGTTACGAGGTTTGCTCTTTATTTTAAAAATTGTCAGAGTTTCTGATCTTTTTTTGCACACTAAACACTAAGAAGACAGGAAAAGTTTGGTGGTTATATGCATGCTAGCCAGTTTGGACTAGGTGTCACTGCAATCCTCCTTCGGTCTGTTGATTACTGGATGAATTATTGGCTGTACATTTTGAATAGTTTTTAATAATTGCATATTTTAAATTTTTCTTAATTTGCTGGGTACAAGAAGAATACTTGTTGCCAGCTGCATTGGAGTGGAAGTAGATAGGCTTTCTACAGTAAGTACTGCGTGATGTCTATGCTAGTTTTTTATAAATCTGAATTGCAATGTTTGAATTTTCATAACTGGATACAATTTTTATAAACATTCTGAATTTTTATAATTTCATAAAAATGATTTTTTGTAAATTCTGAACTGCAATGTTTCTGTCACTGATTGAGGATGAAAACCTTTTAATACCTAGCATTTTTGTGGGCTAATTTTAATACATATAGGCCATCCTTTTATCCTTGTGGCACATTCTCTAAAATAGAAATACAGAAGAGTTAAAGATTTGTAACTTGGTATTGTAATGGTAACGTTCCAGTGACTAGAGTGTGTTAACTGGCGGACTGTAATGTTGCTTTGATCAAGTGCAGACGTACTGTCCACAGCACGAGATGATGCTTCCAGTCTACAGAAGGGTTATGCAGTATACATGCACTGGTAACCTTTGTTCTCCAACTTAGTTGTGACATTTAGTAAGTTCCAGTTGATCACGTTACACTATTTTTCTCTCCTCCTGTCTTCCCCAAAAATGTTTTAGGTAGAAGAGATGATGATGGCCATGGAGAAGGTTAAGCAGGAGCTGGAATCAATGAAAGCAAAATTGTCCTCTACACAACAGTCTTTGGCTGAGAAGGAAACCCATTTGACCAACCTGCGAGCTGAAAGAAGGAAGCATTTGGAGGAAGTCCTGGAGATGAAGTATGTGCTTCTTTTCGTTGTTAGTAGGCATGTTTTATTGATATCTCTGAATTCTCCTGTGACCCATGGTGTTCTAAAGACAACCACTGTATGAATATGTTTCTGTAGATAGCAGCTACCTATCTAATTAGTCAAGCCTTCAGAAGTGACTTCTGACCAGAGATTACCTACATTATTTTCATGCTTTTGTTAGAGCTCAAAAACATTTCTTCCTTCTGATCATTTATAGTAGACTACTATTATTTGCATAATAGCATCTTCAAAGATCCTGAACCATTTTTTGTCTTATGAATGTGCCATCTTTCGCTGACTAGCCTATAATCTGCTTTAAGGTAAGACACAAGTCATTGTAACAAATGACAAAAAGGAAAGAGGGAAGAGATAAATATAATGTCAGGTAGTTGTAATGCTAAAATCAGACTGCAGATACCTGGTCTGCTACGGTACTTTTCAGACTCCTGCAGATGATTCATTAACACTGGAACAGAGTTTGAAATTCTCTATCAGTCAGACTTCTCTTGTTAACTTTACGTAAAGAGGCCTGAATAAAACCAAGCTTTGAGGAGGTGGGGAGAAGTGAGGAATTAGACTTCTAAGGCTTAAATACTTCCTAATTTTTGACCATACATTATAGATAAATAGTTATCCTCAGTTTAGGGAGATGTGAATCCATTTAGTGCAATGATGGATAGTGCTGCCAGCAGTTCATTAGAAACACTTTCAGTTGTTTAGCCAGCCCTGAAGAGAAAGAACATTTTTATTGGCAGGACCAGCAGTGGTTCCTCCACTGTGGTTTTGTGACCCATTATTTATTTATTTAACTTTTCTACGCTAGCCTCTTTCCTTTTCTGTTTTTTTTTTAATGAAAGCATAGAAAAACAGCTGTTACAAAATGGAAAGAGAAGTGGCTTAGATCTTGAAACTCTAACTTAGGAGTGCTGTATGAAGTGGGCCAAGCTTCCCCAGCTTCATATTCAGCTACAACAGTCTGATCTAGACCTGGCATAAGGACGCTGGAAGGCTGCAGTACTTAAAAGCCACACTTTTTATTTTTAATAAAAAATTTTATTGAGCTATAAATCTGACTGCCTTGAGAGTTGGCGTATTGGGGGATGGGAAGAATAGCTCTTAAGGTGATGTGGGAATCCAAAGAAACTGGAGATATATCCCGTATCCAATCACTTGGCAGTACTTTCTTCTGCCAAACTGCTCTGCCAAACCTTCTCATTAAAATATACACGTAGTACACAGTATATCCTGAAATGTGTTTGGAATTGTGTAGCTCTACAGCCTTTAATATAACTGCTCCCTTCTTTTAGATGATGACCTCTCTTAGCTGAGTAAGTTATTGTTGGAAAGTTGTTGTACTGAAATGTAGTATCAGGAACTGCATAAACCTGCAGATCCATTGTACCTCAGAAGGAAGAACACTGGAGAGAATGGTAATGCTGTCAGCACGTGGAGAGAAAGATGGAAAAAACATTACGTTTGTGTAGTTAACTAGCTGAGCATGTTTTAGTCATAGCTGGTCTGTCTTAAAGTTCTATAAAGCTGCCAAAGGCATCCAGACTTCAAAAACTCACCCTCACCATGAGGCCCTGTTGCAAACAAGTGTCTATTGAAGACTCCCAGTCAATTAAATATCTTATATTTATATACAGAAACTCCAGTATATTCTTTCTTGCCCTGCTCTCCCAGCCTGTGCCTTTTACAAAAAGCACTCGCCATCTGTTTTCTAGTTTTGCAAAAAGTTTCTAGTGTTGTTGAAACGTTTCCTGATATTTCAACTCCGAAGTGACAGTAATTGAATGTACGGTCAATTTTGTGCAGCAGTTGCCTTGTTTTGGTATCCGTAACGGAGAGCAATAGCTGTTGTGGAGAATCTGTTCAAAGATGCAGAGAGCAGTGTTGTTTCCCAAGTTTTAGGACGTGCTTCACTGGGAGAGGTTTGAGATCAAAAGCAGCGCTGATGAAATCTGAGGTTTGATAGAGGTGTACGTTTAACAGCCTGGGCCCTGCGGTCGGCTGATGGGGCAAGGGAGCACACAAGAAAAATAGCTGAGGAAATGCTGCTTGAGGAGATTCTAGATATGGACTGTGAGAAAGTGTTAAAGCAACAAGAGGGCTCCAGAAAGCTACCTCTGGGTTGTAATAGGAAGTTGTTGGATATTATGTTAGTGAAAAAATGTATTTAAAACACTGTTTCTTAGGGTAGAACTTGTGTTTACTACTGACTCTGTAACCCTGAGAAGATCATTTCACACTCCTTGGGGAATACTGTGGCACAAGCGTGAATTATTCCAAGGAAAAAATTTCACTGCTTGAGGAAATACTACATATTTTGAAGCCCTCTTCCTTTAAGATTTTCGTTTTCTTAAAAAAAAACCAACTTTGTTGTAAATAATTAGTGGAGAGGTAGATAATGGTCTCTCTATTTATATCACCAAACAGGATCTACTGTAAAAAAATACTAGTGAACTGCTAGGATTTTTGTTTTGTTATGTTTTCTTTAAGAAGTTCTAATGTTTCCATCATTCACAGCAAATCTTTTAAATTAGGCAGGAATAAAGTGCTGTCCACAGAGAAATCTCTGTTCTTTGTCCCATAAAAACCTGCTTAGGCTGAGCTGAGTTATAAACTGTTGAAAATCACCAGTTTTCCTTTCCCTTTTTTTCTCCCGGTGTTGTCAGCAAATTTTGGCAGTGTGTGAAAATAACCGAGCACAAACAGTCTAATCTGGGGCCGAGCCCGTGCGATTGCCAAAGCTGTAGGAGCGGACACTGCTCGTGTAGGGAAGGGGAACAGACACTGTGTCTGCATGCAGAGAAGAGAAATTGTTTTGTTTTGTTTTGTTTTTTGACTAGGCAGGCCTTTTGTTACAGTCAGAAGGACCAGGAGATTCTTCCAAGTCATCTGCTTCGGGGTTGAAAAGTCCCTGCTGGAGCATTTCTCAGGCTGTTCTTTTAGACCTGGAAATCTGTCCAGCAGCCCTTTCCTGGACGGTGCCTTCTCTCCCTCACTGCGATTGCTGCTAGCCCTGTAATTCAAGGGATGCAGGCTTACAGAATGCAGTTGGCCCTTCAGAGCCGAATCCTTCATCCTGCTGGCACAGAACAGAAAGATTATTACTTGTCCAAGAATAATTTACTATCCTCTTTTTTCTTCAAAAACAAGCAAGGATATTACAGATGAACGAATTGTTGTAATAGAACATAATTCATGTTTCAAAGACAAGCTGTCAAGAAATGTCTTTGGATTTCTTCTCTACTTTACAGGAGTGGTCTGCTGAATATTTATCACAGTAGTCTCTAATTACACGAATCCATCCCACAGATAGTGGTGTGTTGGATACAGAGTGTAGGTGGTGATCAGAGATGAACCAGGCCTGTGTAGCAGAATGAAGCTGTTTGTTGTGTTCCGTCCTTATTTCAGCTCGGAGCTGGAAGGCCTGCTGAGAGCTACTTGCGGGCTGCTGTTAAAAAGAAGATGCCAACCTAGGCAGTGCTGTGTGGGAGGGCTGTTCATCCTTATCTCTACTGCAGTTTTCCTGCATGACATGCAAGTCACTTAAAAATATTTGGTAGATGATTGAGAAGTCCACGTGTTTGTTTTCTGGCTATCAGATAAGAAAAATACAAACACGTGTGCACCAACACTCACAGCTGAAAATGAAGTCAGTGGCAACCGAGGTTGTTTATCTTCTGACAAGTTCATCCTCCCAGCAATAAAGCAATATTGTCTGGAGGCTGAAATTGAAAGTAGTCTGAAAGAAACTGATTAATTGGCACAGAATATATTTGCCACAAAAGTAATTTCAGTTGATCTGGAATGAGGTGTGAAGTAGTTTCGAAAGCAGCAAACAGTTTAACCAAACAAAAATATTTCAGGTTATATACACCCATGGTGGACCAGCAAAAAAAAAAGTATCAATGTCCATCCAGTGAGAACTTGTCAGCTCGTCAGAAATTGTCTTACTGGAAATTAAACATTTTTGGTGTGTCATTAGAGAAATTGCGGTTTATGCCTGTGATTGAGCAGCAGTTCTCCAGAGAAGTGATTACTGCTTGCGGAAGTACCTGTATGTTCTACGTGTGTAGTGGTTTGGAGTCACTTGGCATTTGTTGTCAGTGCTACAAAGCAGTAAGATGTTCACCTTGCATCTGCAAGAGGCGGCTTGCCGGGCCCAACGCAAGCTCTCCATCATATTGACCTGGACTCTAAGGCCTGTGGGCCGCTTGGCGTGTCAGGCCATCGCGTGACTGCAGCAATGGTACCAAAGCACCTCCTGGCATTGCTTTGGGTGAAATTAAATAAGATGAAATCCCACAGAGGGCACTCCATGTCCATCCCATTCACTGTCAGGGACGCAGCTGAGCAAGTGCGTCTGCGTCGCTTCCTCGTGCGTGCGTCTGCATCACTCCCTCATTTATCTTTAGAAGCTTAGATTATTTTTTTTTTAAGATGTCTTTTTCAGGGCGCACAGTGAAAACAAAAGCAAAAATATCCTGTTACCATTGTTTCTTCCTTTTTAGTTTTCAAGCATGAAATATATAATTATGTGTGTTGATTTTAATTATATGGTCGCCTAGTTAGACTTTGACATGTGAGTTGTAAAAAGTTCTGTTGCGTTAGTCTGAAATGTGAAAAATGATCCATTTCTAATTACTGGACAATACAGACGTTATGTTTAAATAATTGGAAATAAACTGAGCTTGGAACTGCAGTTAATCTCCAGGTGAATCTCACAGAATCCGATAGGAAAGCTGAAATACAGCGTGTAGATATATTTTGTGTCTTTTAAGGCTAAAGTTTATTGAAAGGCCAGAAGTTCGTGGGTTTGTGAGCTCCGCAGTTCTCCTCACTGTAGCGAAGCATTAGGCATTTCATAAATGTAATTGTAGATCTTGGTTACCTTCAAATTTGGTGGCTACTGCTAGTATTTTATAATTCAGGTGAAAGCTTGAGAGAAAACACAATCTCTTTTGCACTTTTTCTCTCGGCAATGAAGGCTGTTACCCTTTCTGTCCTCCTGCACTGTCAGCGAGCCTTCAAGGGCTCTGAGATGCTGTGTCGAGACAGCCTGCTGCTTCGTTTTCCGTGCAACTGGTACTAGATGTCCTGAATCATGGAACTAAGCAGAAAAGCTTAACCTGTTCGTGGGCAGCAGTGCAAAATTGGTCAGTCAAATGATTCACATAGGTGAGAGAGCTATTAAACTCGAATCTCAAAGTTTCACAGAAAGAATAAACTGCAAAGCAAAGAAGTGGAACCTTTAGCGAAGCCTGTGTAAATAAGGTGCCCTATATGAGCCCACACAGAATTAGATTGTTGTGGTTTATGCTGGTTTTTTAAGTATTGGGAAGTTATGTTCATCTTTGCTGACTGGTTTGGTTTTACTCTTCACCTTCCTTGAAAAAATCCTTCTCCTGTGGCCTTTTCAGATACTAAAATCTTGTATGATGCGTCACAGTCCCATTCTGTCTGGCGATAAAACCTCTGTATCTCATTTTGTCTTGAATTCTGTGGTTCCCGAGAACAGTCGTGCAGAGAGAAACCACTGTACTATCTTAATGAGCCATGACAGGCCTGGAAGCAAGACCAACTGCTGGAAAGTACACCAGGTGGTGTTAAAGGGGTTTGTTCCACGCAGGAATTGCTGGGACTATTAATGTCGTAGGGAGGAGCTGGGGAAAGGAGGTCCAGTCAGTGACTTCCTGAGAATTTAGCTACACTCTGTTCTTGTTTCCGTGCCTTTCCACGGGACGTATTTTTTTTTCTTTTAGATAAGTTTTCCAGCGACTGGGTTTAGCGTAAGTGATCCCTTCAGTAGTTCTTGGAGCACAGTTTTCTAGATAGTGAAAGGAAATTAGGCCTCTTTCAAGTGAGAACATGAAAAATGTAACATATAGCCTCAATGTTAAGAATCCACAGGTTTTGTTATGTTTCTATTAGTAGGTTACAGCATGCTTACAGAAATTGCCATGAAAGATCTTATCAGTAGAGATCTTGGCGTACATACACAGAGTACTAAAACGTATAACTTGTTTAGGTTTACACAGTCCTAGCACTAGTGAATGACCTGTCCTGTCTTTTCTCATTTTGTTAGTTCATTATTGCAAACTCACTTAGAGAGCAGGTGCAGCACAGGAGGATTTCTTGGCAGTCATTAGTGCCCTGTGTTTTTTGCTGCCCAAAGGGCGTTGCTTTGGGTAAAGTATATTTTTTACCATAACCTGCATGCGGATCATCTTATCTAAATGAATAACGAGAACTAGGCTTTTTGCTAGAAATAATTACTGAGCTTAACTCAATGTTAAACTGGTAGAGAAATGGAGAGAGTGATGGTTTTATTTTCACTCACGTGTAAAACAGATTGCTTGTAAGATAACTCTAGGGGCACCAGTATAGTGCCTTCTGCTCGCTAATTCTGTATGCCTTTTCCAGTAGAAAACACTGTTCTTCTACTATATTCTAACATACACTTGGTGTAATTAAATACGTTCAGAAGTTCTGTCAGAAGAAAAGGTTTATCTGCTCAAGAGAATCTGTATGATTTTCCCTTGGGTGTATGAATCCGCCCACGCCACTTATTTCCAGAACAACACTGGCAAAAACAGATTTCTAGTTCCTCAGCGTCCCTTTTTTATTGTTTCTATATACTTACATCCTCAGCAAACACAGCTACGACTGTGATTTTTGTTTTAAAATACGCAGCAGTGTTTTGGCTCAAGAGTGGTAGCAGCAGCACATTTCGTCTGCTAGCTGTTTCAGCTGCATCAGTGACTCCTGTCGCCATCCCTAATCCAGCTGTAAGGCTCTGAGGCTTCCAGGGGTGTTACTGAGCAAAACCAAATCAGGCACTTTTTACTTTCTGTTAAAGTCAAAAGAACCGTGAGTTCCTTAGGGTGCTTTTTCCTCTTTTATAAACGTGCACTGTAAATAGTGATGCATATAAATCAACTCTGTGAGCACTACATATTTCATTAAATACAGTCAAGTTGCGGGTTAATAGGAGTTCCAAGTGAAAATATTATGGTATCTCATTGCATATATTGTAGATTTAATGTAGTGTGAACAATAGTAGCTTTGAGCCATTGTAAATCCCATCCGGACGTCGTCAACGTAGTTGAGAATACAAGGAGCGAAATCTCAAAGGTTAGATGTGCTCATACGGCCGCTGTGCGTATGCGAGTCATTCTGCTGTTGTTTTTAAAAGAACCGTGTAGCTTTGCAGGGTGTAGATAAGGCAAAGTCGAACTTCAGACAATTTTCTGGAGTTGAACAGAAGTTCCTTTTTTGAAAGTCAGGTCAATTTGCTTTAATTATACAGATAACCTCTGAAGCAAGTAATTGCTTCCCTGCAATCCTGGAGGACAGCAAGTGGGAGTTGTGTAAGAAAAATTGGAGAAATGAGTTAAGTCGTTGGCAGTCCCTACAATCTTTGTCTGTATACTGTATGGGAATATTCAGGGTTTTTTTTTTCTTTTTTTTGTTTTCCTCCTTTCCCAAACAATACTTTTGAGTTTTTAGGCAAAATCAAAAACACCATCTGCAAGTGTATGGAATTTCTGAGAAAACTCCATAGTGAGAGGATTTGGGAGTGTCTTGGTGTGTCTGGTGGTATCTTGTGTGCAGTGCAAGTGACTACGTGTAAAAGGAGTTAAAAACATGAAAATTGACCAGAACTGTTCATTTAGAAATGCTAAAAGATTATTCCAAAGCACCCTAAAAGTGTCGTGTTTAAGGTATAATGCTGTCACTCCTAATGAGTCACTTCTCAGTCCAATACATAGTGTTACAGTTTATGCAGATTTCAATTTCTAGTAGGAGCAAGTATGTATAGGATTGTAGGGAAGACCAAAAAGTTATTTGACACAATGTCATATTTGATATTCCTTAAATCCCTTTATATAACTCTTCCCCAAGCACTAAACAGATATGGCTATAACTTTTTGTAAACTTATAGTTCTTTTTTAGTCCGCTGGCATTTCACAGCTTTAAAATCGATGTCAAGAAAACATTGAAAGCTAAAGAATCACACTATTTTATTTCCAGTGTGTGATCTGGGAATCAAGCTTTACATGTGAGGTTAAACTATGTGATCAAACTGGTATTTGCTATACAATCAAAGAATCAACTGCTTTGATCGTCTAGCTTAATTTCATGCATAAAGATAACAGGCCACCGATACTGTTTTGAGAAAAAGAGTCCTGCAAGTAGTTGTAGCAGCCAAGGATTTCATCAGCCTACCTTCAATCACTAGAAGGTTATTGGAATAAGCGATCAAAAATACTACTTGTAAATGCTTAGAAAATTGTGAAGTGTTACGTAACAGATAATATGAATTAGTTGAGACTAAATCACAACAAATCAACCAGGTGTCCCCAGGAGCCAAGTTGTATTTTTGGTAATACAATTATGTGGTATGTTTTGATCTCAGGAGGGTTTCTGTCATTTCTCACAGAACTGTCTCATCAGCAGAGTAGGGTTTATATTCCTGGTTAGACTACTACGAAGTGAATAAGCAGATAGCTGGAAGAGAATAATTAGTAGTTCATTGTCAAAATGGAAACCTGTATTACGTGGTTTCCTTAGAGGTCTCTCCCAATTCTGCTGCTGTTCAAAACATCCGTTAACGAAGTGGCTGATGAGTCAAGGGGTACGTACTGCCAGAGTGCCCAGGTGGGTGGTCAGGCATTTTGGAGAACAAGACGAGAGTTCAAAAAGATCCGGATAAAGTGATGAGGAGTTCTAGGGAGGCTGTAGAATACCATGCCCTGGAGGCTTTTATAGAGACATTACACCAACATATCACAAATAGCTTCAATGTGGTTAAACATGCGCTGGGGAGAGACTAGGTGAAATTGAGGACAGAGAGGGTGTTATCTTGAAGTTTTTGTGATTCTTCAACACAGATCATATACTTTTCTTAATGAATATCTGTAAGAACCAAAAATGTATCTTGTAAATCCATATTTATAATATGCATGACCTTGTTTTACATATTATGAGGGGTTGGTTCTCTCTGCTAATGTGGACTTTGGCTTGCAGATCCAATTTCTAAAGAGAAATTTTGCTCTTGTAGGTAATTCATTGTGAGTATTCTTGATGAAAACGAAACTTTTTTAGTGAAAGAAATAAACACCGTTCAATTTGTTGGTTCAAGGTAGCTGAAAAATTCTTGCTGGTTTTCAAGCCCTCAGTAGGCGGGAAATCTGAAAGGGTTCAGTCTGGTTAGGTTATAAAGAATGCCAAGGATATCTTCTGATATTTGCAGAAAGCCTTTGTCACCTGAGCTAGCCATGTTTTCTGCAAAAGTATTAATAATGCAACTATTAATAATAGTACTTCGCAGTTTAGTTGTTTTCATTGAAGGATCTTACATGTCAAAGTCTCCCTTTTTGTAAAAATGGAGACATATTATTGTAGTTCCTCAAAGGAGTAAACTGTAAACAAAACCATGAAGTGACTCATTCACTCGCGGCCACAGAACTTCAGTGACGTCAGGAATTAAAATCTGAAGATACTAGGTTTGTAGGTTTTTAAATGTCTTAATGCTTGAGAAACAAATATTTTTTAGGAAAAGCTGTCCGTGTCAGATACATAAGTCTTCATTTATTTCTCTCTTCTAGCATGTTCTCCTGGAGATCCTTTCTGCATTCTCATTTTTTCTTTATTGTACATCTATACCTCAAATTGAGTATGCTTATGTTACCACTTTAGTGCTGTAATTGGAGAGAAGCAATCTGTTCTCCCTTGTGAAGCTGATCTTCAGTTTTGTCTTGCTTGCTAGTTTTCCCTTGTTAGTGAGGGCTTTGGTTTGGAATTTGAAAAACTAGATGAATTTAGCAAGATGTTAATTTAAAGCAAAAACAAATACATTTTTGCCTTGCCTTGAAAAATATGAAGCTGGCTTTGGACTACAATTTCATAGGTTTTGTGACAAATGAGGCATGAAACAAACTGGCAAACCCACAACGTCTGAAGTACAGTGGTACAGTTTGCTCTCCAATTCCCAGCCCAGAAGATCTCAGCGAAGGTCACAAACTAAACAAAGTCAAAATTAATCAACTCTACAATCAAAATACAATTATTAAGGTTTTCGTTACTACAAAGAAGCGGTTGTGAAAGAGGTACCGGAGTAAGCTCTTTCGTGCAGCAGAGGAAAATCAACAGCAAGGTGTCGAACAGAAAAGTGAAACCCTGCAGGTGAACCTGTCCTTGGAGCCAAAAGAAACAAGCGCTTGTGCAGAAATGCGAGTAAACTGTTGGAGAATGGAAAGGGTGTTTGGTGCTGGGCTGCAGAGGGTGTCAACGTTGCATCTGGCCTTCACAGAAGCCGCCAGTGGACTAGAGTCAAGGTTAATCAAGTAGCTACCTCAAGCAACCTCTCACCAAGGCTTTGCTCCAGTGGTCTCAGCTGCTTGGCTTTTGCCTCCTTTACAACGTGGAGCATGGGAGTAGCAGTTCCTCTGTGTGGGGAGTGGAAGAGTAGTTGGGAATACCTAGAGAAACCCTAGCTGACAGCACGTTTCTTGGTACTTTTTGTGCCCTCATTTTGGGGAAACAGAGTGCTCCATATGACTTTGGGATGTGTGTGGATACAACTCCATTGTCTCAAGTACGTTATTTACACAAATGCTGAATATCTTCTTGCATTTTATGGACAAATATGCTCTCATTGCAACTTAAGTATAACAAAGTGTAAGAAATCCTTCTTTTGTTACCCGTTTCTGAAACAGGACTTGTAGACCTTTAATGAAAATAGTTTGAGGGACAGAAATTACACTGGGCAACTATCTGGTTTTTATCTCAGGGATAGGAATAACAAAAAACCTTTATTCTCATGCACAGGAGATCCATTATCTTTAATAGATCTCTGTTCTGGTTTCATTTTCTCGTTTACCAACTGGTAAAATAGCAATATGGCAATAATATGTAAAAAGTGTATTAAGGGAAGCCTTATTCAAACCGATGACTCCTAATAATGAAATGCATGCTTTTTCGCATCCCTGTAGCTCAGCCCCATTGCTGTTATACTTCTTCCTGGTGCAGAAACTCACGTGTGTGCAGTGTGCATGCATCACTTGTGGTTGGTTTGACCTATCTAGAGTATGGGTCATTTTTCTTTTATAAAGAAGTACAGTTAATTTCCTGTAGTTTCTGAGAAGTTCTGTAAGTTTCTTAGCAGATGAGTAATTAAATGATAATTTAACATATTTGCAAGGTAGGCATACCTGTTTAGTAACTATCAGGTTGTAGTATGAGGCATGGAATAAAACCCTCAACTCTTCTTTCAGAGTTGATCTACTCTCTCTTCCCACTGCCAAGTCATTTTTGAAGCAGTTGTACCTTAATCAGCAGAACTTTTGCCTCAGAAGTTTCTTGTCAGGAGATGCCTGCTTGGAAAAGATGGGAAATTTGACTGCCCATGACCAACAGTCACAGATTTTCACTGAAATTCTCATCCCCATTCTATATACTGATATGACTGGTCTGGAACATTCGTTGTGAAGGAAAAAATCTCTCTTTTTCAGTTGCTCTATTCGCAAGGAAATCTTACAAGTCTTAGAAAAAGTCTTTTAAAAATATCAACTGAAGGAGCAACAACAGCAAAAAACCCCACATTCCTCTTTGCAATTAATGCACTGCATTTGCACATTTTTCTAGTTTGTGTCTTGACCATGTGTTTTGATTTGAGGTAAGAGTTAGGATGGTCTGGTGGAAGTATTTCATTATTTAACGTCTCAGCTTTTCCAGCTGAACTTGGTGGCAGTCTGCGAGGACTTGGAAGTACACACCTATGCCTTTAGTGAACAAGAGAAGTTTGCTGACCAAAATGGGATACAGTAACTTGTCTCAACATGACCTTAAAATGCTTCTAGGAATAGATTTTTTTTTTTTTAAATTATGCAGTCTTCTGTAATTTCAACTTATGCTGTTGCGTTCAGTTCTGATTAGGATACTTCAGATTATATAGCACTTTCCATCTGTGAATGTTAAAGCAGTTACACACACCATGTTAATTCTCAAAATACTCCTCTGAAAACAGTCAGTATTTATCTTGTTTAGGGGATAAGGAAAACTCAGCACAGAAGAATTTAAATGGCCTGAAAAATCATCTTGGTTGCTTGTAACAGAGTAACCTCCGTATCACACTCAAGTCATTTAACCGTGTCTTGCACTCCAATATAAAACTTCATTTGCTAGGAAATGAGATTTTTTGCCTCTCACAAATACAGTTTATATTCCATTACAAATGAATAAAGGACAGTTATCAAAGTATTGTTTAAAGAACAATATTCAAATTAGTTTTCTTGTTCATGATAGAAAATTGTTTGAATAGGACAGAGACCGAGATACACATCTAAGCTCTTTCCCATGTTCTCTCTTCCTCAGGTCTTTTCTTTCTGTTTAAGAAATAAGAACTTTCTCTTCTTTCTTTGGTTGGCCTTCAGAACCGTGTTCTCTGCCTACCAGTGACCATATGATTTATGTTTGACTCCAAGAAACATTTTTCAAGACTTCCACCATTCTACATGCAAGATACACACTGAGTAAGAAAGGAGCCAATTTCTAGCTCTGAGACACCTTAAGCAACCAGTTTTCATTGCTTAGTTGTTGGTTCTAAGGAGAACAGCACCACGTTGTCTGAACTTAGGAGTCTATTCCTATTTCAGGTGCACTAGATTATCCCACTGGACCTCCAAGTACCTCTTCAGAAAGGCATGGATTTTCCAAATACTGTGTGTCACATTGGTGGCCTCTCCTGAGCCTCTCGTATCCTAGGACTGCTAATGTGGCATTACATAGCATTTCTGGGGCAACAGAATCCCACAACAGGCACCAAGAACAACTGAATTATCACAATTCCCATCAACATTGGTTAGAGACAAGACTGGAGGCTTCTCAGCGCTAACAGAGGTGATGCCAAATGTATTAATATCCGCAGATTTGACATAATAAACATATTCTGTGCAGCAAGACTTACTAGTTTCCATTAAACTTCCATCATCTCTTTTGGCACCTCCAAGGAATCACCTTCTCAGTCAAGGTCCTCCACTTCTCATTCAGGAACAAGCTTCCTGGGCTCCTTGGGGTTAGGAGTCATTGTTCTCGTGACATTTCAGATCGTGTGCTTTCATAAAAGCTTTGGAATGATTGTTCCAAAACACTTGCAGTCAAGCCACTTCTGCACACCACTTCCACACCATAGGTTGGTCATGATCACTGAAGCTGAAAGGGTCTATTAATGGAGTTGTTTCTTTTTCATATTGTGGAATAATAATTTATTCCTAAAACATTGCTAGTAGGTGACTTGTAACTTTCACTTTCTACTTCGAGGATAGTTCAATATATTTGATAACTCTTTTGATGACTGAACTACGTTACTGCTTTAAAAAAAATATGTTGTTTTTATGCAATTTAAATACATTTTTCTTGAACAAAGAACAGTAGATTCTCAATGTCAATCTAACACTTTCCTGGTTTTGCTAGATAACTGTTGTGCTTGATTATCTTCTTTCCAGTGAAAATTCACAGAATTGTGTCACATGCACACATGTTTTCCCACTCTATTTCACAGTTACAATAAGCTCACCGATGTTTTTTGTCTTTTTGACTGTTGCTATAGTCATACTTAAGAAAAAGCTAGCTTTTAATAGTTTTTTCTATAGTTACTAAATTTTTGTATTTGTCCTTAAAGGTAGTCTGGGAGTGAGTTCTAGTTTCATCAGACAATTGCCGAACAGTCTTTCTCCTGCTCGCACAAGCTCACACCATTTGCTGGCTGTCCTGTTATTCTAGAACAAGCTTCTAATCCTGCTAGGTTTGTTCGGTGTTGTGGAAGGCTTTTAAAGCTAAGGAGCAAAATTATAGATTTTATCAAATTATATTTGGAAAGCCAGTTTTGTGAATGAAGATGTGCACTAAACTTATTGTGTTAGTGAATAAATGGACTGTTATGATTTATATTCCTCATTTAATAACTTTTAAAGTTGTGATTATATAAGTAAATTTAAAAATTTACGAAGTTTTACTGTAAAATTTGAATGCACGGCTTACAATTGAAAAATTAGAGTGCTAAGAAAAGGGCACAATTTTCTTATTGAAGGTGAAGGGGCAGTATGGACCTTTATACTGTTTGATTCAGAATATTTCTAGAAGTGGGGAAATTAATATCTGGGGTTTTTTTTTTTAAAAAAAAAGCTTCCTTATCCGTATCATGCTTATCAACCTCTCCTGGGTTCAGGAAACTGGTTTCAGTGAGGCCCTTAGGCAAACGGGAGGTTTTGTTTTCATGATACAGGGCAAGATGCTAACTGAGTCTTCAGTTTCTCTTCTTTATTATCCTGTTTCTGACATCAGGATTTCATATACATGTAGAAAAGATACAAAAGAGAAAGTATCTGCAGTCACACAGGTAAGACTTCTGAGATTAAAAAGTAGCCTGATGGAGAGTAGGATGATTAAGCTATGTTGATGCTCCTAATACTTGGTGCCGTGGGCTGATCTGTGTTCAGAGCCACGAGGCAGAGCTGACCTAGCACTGCTCGGTGCTGTGCACCTGTCAGCTGGTAAGGGTATGACCTGCTCTGTGGCCCAGCTTGCTTCTGAATTTTCCCCAGGCTCAGACTTTCGTATTACAAGCACGCCATCATTTTGTTACTACTCTTTGAGTTTGTTCCTGTCTGTCTTTTCTTTTTGTAAAGAAGATGCTCCAGAATGGCAAGACTGAAATGTGGTCATTCTAAATGGCATCCATAGGCTTTTTTAGGTGTACGCTTTGACCTTAGCCAAATCACCTAGAAAAGTCTCCAAGCTGTAAATTGGATATACTACTACTTTATCTCATATGAACTAAGCGAAGGTTTTCTTTAAGCCTTTAAGTATGTGAAGCTGTTTGAAATGCCAGAGCATTATAATACTGTTTCTTTATTAATGTCTTCTGCAGCAGATCAAGGCAAATAAAATCACACAGAGAATCTTAAAAAAAAATTCTTTCTTAGAGTGTTATAATTATCCTTGTTCACCACACAGTTATTTAGGCCTTGGTGAAATATATGAGTATGAAAATAAACAGTTCCTCTTGATGTTATGGTTCAGTAAAATCCCCTTTAAGAAGCATTTTCAACTTCACATGCCATTTCTGATGATAACTTACTGTATGAATGAAGCTGTGCTCTGCAGTGCACAGGCAAAGACTGAAAATACGTTCTCGGGAACATGAGGTGGTGTGGTCCGACTGCACAGCAGCCCGAGGTGCTGACCCACCTGGTCCTGTTCCCCGCTCCCAGTTCCTCCTGTATGCCGTCTCTCTCGCTCGTGGAACTCTCCTGAGCTAGTTCAGCACACTAGTCTTGCAAAGGTATGTTCACATTTTCCAGAAGTTCTTTTTCTGCTGGCTTAACGCACTGAAATGGCAATTCATGGTTCGAGAAATCTCAGAAAACATACGGCAAGGTTTGAACCTTACGTCTTGTGTTCTGGGAAAGAGAAGACTGTGATAGCAAGCTGTTAGGTTGGCTTGAACTGCACCTGCAGTTGCAAAACAAAAGCCACCTTTGCGTGGAGTACATGCCTTCTGGTCTTCTTGTGTAATGTGATGAGATGGCTGTGAGGAGATCTTAATGTTTAATAATCTTCTCCTGCTTCATTATCACTTTCTCTGCTGCTTTCTTCTCTTCAGCAGCAGGTCTGTCCTAGCCTTGATCCGGTAGGCCTGCTGCCTTTGGCCAGCTGCCTCCCTTATCAGCCACGTGCTGGAGATGGAGAGGTGTTTGCTGTTAAGGATCTGAGCTGCAACCTTCGGTCTGTCCGTCATTCTGCGTCTGTCAGTCATTCCTTGTTCTGAGTTGAGCGGGTTGTTTAGACTGATGAAAGTCGGTGTCTGGATTGAGAGGGTTAAAGAGCATCCATCTGTTCTGGATTTACTGCTGCTTCAGTGGAGGCGGGAAGGCCAGGAATTAGTGAGTGGCTTAGTCCTTGCTCGCTGCTGGCAGCTGAAGGGAGCACTGATGAGGTGATAATGAACTAAAAAGTCTGCCCTGTTGGCTGGGTGGGAAAGGGACCCAGACAGCGGGCAAGTTGCACCCCCCTTCTTGCCAAGATTTTCACGTTTTAGTAGAATCCATCTAAAGCAAAATTAACAGGTATATTTCCTGGACGAATTTCAGTAATGTAACTTATCAGCAGCAGATACGAAAGAAATATGTATCGTGTTGCCTGCAGCCTGGCGAGTCTGTAGGGTTCAGGCACCAGACAGCCCAGTCAAACAGGAGCAGTGGCAGAAACAGGAATGTTTATCAAGTGCAAAATAACGTGTAAGTTCTTGTAAAATACCACCTGAAGCTCTGCAGAGGAGAACTCTTCCAGTTTAGTTCTGACTTTTGGTGGCGCTTGTTAAGATTTCTTGACCCTAACAATTAATCCTTAAAGTATTCAAATTGGGGTTTGCAGATACAGCCTAAAGGCACTGTTTAGTGTTTTCTCTCCTTGCTTCAGGCGCTACAAAGCGTTATTTTTCTTACTTCTTTAAACCTCTGTCTTTCATCAGAACATGATCCAGATTCCCCTGTAACCTCACAATATTTTACTTCTGACACAAGTCCAGCTAATGCCAAGCACGGATGTTCATTACGTGTGTGTGCGAACACAGTATGAATATACTGGCATAGCAAGGTGTAAAAAGTGCTTTAAGCTGATCGGGTAGCTGAGGAGTACAATGTGGGCACTCAGTGGACTTCTTAAATTAACATATGGTGTTCTTCTCGACTTACTTGTTGCTGACAGACTTAATAAAGGTTCAAGGTTGCAGAGGCCTTTAATTTGTAAAGAGTCTACAGAGAGTATGAATATGAAATCTTTTAGTAAGAGTTTGTCGTCGTCTTAGAAAACAGTGCTGTGAGTTTTGCAGTCTGGGTTAGAAACTGTTTATTCCGTAGTCAGAGTGTTTGGAAGGCGACTTCATTCCTAGAGGGTAAACCTCTCTGACCTCTATGCCGAATGTTGAAGGGGCTGTGTACAGGGAAGATCATGACCCCAGAGTCTCCAGGGGCTGTTGATTGAAACCTTGTGTTTCAAGAAATAAATGTTTAAGAACACTTCCTTATAAGACCCAGGCTGCATACACAGACTTTTTTTTTATAGCATTTTAACTATTTTGGTAAAAGGTGTTTCTTCCCCTGCCCCCCTCTGGTCCTAACAGAAAGGGCCAGCTCAGCACGACCCTTAGACTGGATGCAATTTGGTCGTTATAAATGTGACTCAAATTGATACAGCTTCTTTTCTGAAGTCCGTAGGCTCCAACTGTCTCTGCAGAAGTATGTCTGTGTGACTGTAACAACGTCTGTATTCATGGGGTTGCGTATGTCAGCTGCAGTGGTATGTTTTGTAGGTACAAGCCAGTCCAACAAGGAAAAATCAGTAACTTCAGCCTCGAGAGAAGACAGCTCTAATGGGTAGGATTGGATGTGAGGGATGTTGGGAAACAAGATAACAAAGCTTAAAGAAACAAAGCTTCAAAACAAAATCTTCATTTGCTTGTTTAACTGTTAGCAGTCAGACAGATTGAAGCAATTATTTTGGTACAATTTATTTGATGTCTCTCTATGCCCTTCCATTCACAGGAAGAAATTTAGGAATTGCAGAAATTCTTACTTCATCAGCTTTGTTGACATAGACCTTTAGCAATGTTGGGAAAAACATGGGGATGCAGATAGCCTGACCCTTTACACATTACACAGTCAAAGCAACTAACCCCTTTTGGATTAGATCTGTCCTTTCTTAATTGGTGAACTGTCCTGCTTTGTTAGCTGTACCAGTGCACACCATATGGTATATGGTCAGGGCTCTAACAACTGTCATTGCTGCCGAAGGAATGCCTTTTTCCATGATGCCTTTTTTATGATGCCTCATTTGTAACATGAATGTTGTGATTCAGAAGAGGAAGGAATTCTTTGTAACCTGTTATATTTGGAAGAGGTAGCAAGGAGTTAGCGTCATGGACTGTTATTTGTGACTAGCAAAAGCCAGTCCCTTTTATGCACTTTATGGTTATAGTTCATAGTTTTCAAATTAATTAAAATTAATATATCTGTTTTCTCATTCTTTTATTTTGGAGGGGCAGGGTATTTGTTCAAAAGCTACGCCATTTTGGACAAAATGAGACGTAGTTGATAACTGCTCACTGATGAACCCCAAAAAGCAGTCTGGCCACTTGCAACCCTTTCTCGAGAGTCTCCCTCAAATAAAGCCAGCAGTGGCGGTTTCTAATAATATTCTAGCCATACTGTCTTGAAATGTTCCTTTTCTTCTGATAGAATGGATGGAAGGTTATCAGATGGTGTACTTGAATCTGGCACAGTAAAGGGCTTTTTTGTTTAGATCAGATCAGTTCTGTCAAAATTTCTCACAAAATCAGCAAGGGCAACAGGTTCAAATGCTCTTGTCTGAACAGGATTAAAATTTTCTCATCTGTTTACATAGTAAGGACATATTACTGCTGTTTTATTTTGTATTATGACCTTTCACTCATTTGTGACATGTGCCTATGATTCATGTCTAAAATATAAACATTTTTGATGTGGAGAACACAAAAGAAATTTTTGCCATGGAGAAACAGCTATTCACGTACACTTCAGAATGACACTGATGACCTCTTGATCACATTATGAGTTTTGTCTTCTCCTTCCCCTCTCTTTGTACAAGGTCTGAGGGGAAGCAGACTCTGGAAACTGGAGCCACTGCATAAGAAGTCAAAATTCATCTCCAGATTTCTTCTGTGCAAGACTTGGGCATAAAGGCAGTCAGCTTTGTCTTCTCTCTAATGTCTTTCTGTTTTTAATATTTTGTGGGTTTATAGCCTCCAGGTAAGATCTTCTAACTCTTGGGACAATTAGGACAGCTATATATTATAACAAAAAATTAAGTAGAAAAACAGATGTATCTTGATGAAAAGTATTTCTTAGTGCTCTAGGTAGCACCTTGTATTGACGAACATTGCCAGACTTTCAGAGCCCATTCATATTTAGCTTGCCGTATTTTTTTTCTCAAGGAAACCAGAGTGCACTGTTTTAAAACTTGATTATGGGTTAGAAAATATCAAGTAATTATCTGCCCAGAAATGTTTTTTCATTCACTCCTATTTTTCTTTTTTTTTCCTTTCTTTTTTTTAATTGACTTTACTCACGAGTCGGGATGTGTCAGAGTTGCTGATCCTGCCCAGTAACCATTCTAATCTGCCTTAGTTTCTTAACTGCTGTTCAATTAATGTTTCTGTCCTTCTGGAAGATCTTCCTCAGAAACCAAGGTGGCTGCTTGTGCACAGGAAGTATGTGAATAGTGTGAGGGCATGTTTCAGGGCATTGTGTAGAGCTACGGAGGAGGACTTTAGCCTAAGAAACATTAGCTTTTGAATAAGACTGTACGGAAACTTCTTTGGCTTCTTCCAGGGCTTTATTGACATTGCTGCCATTACGATTAAGTTTCTTGGTATCACTGATTATAGTGACGGCGTAGAGCCAAAATCACTGTTGCTTTTGGCTGAGTGGGGAAAAAGACAGCATGAAAATATTTTTGGAAAAGAAAAAAAAAAAAAGGAGTACCTGTTAAGACTGAGAAGTTGATTGTTGTATCTTTCGTATCGTATTGGAAATGAAGCTGATTTTTTAACACCATAGTTTTTATTATATTTCATGGCAGAGGTGCTGGATGAGGCAGCATTTAAAGAATAACATTTCCTTGCTGAATACGTAGAGGGAGTAAAAAGTAAGCTGAGTGAGTGTACCTCCGTGCTATGGGTCATTGCTTCTTGGGAGTTTCATTCTGGAGAGCAGGTGCTCCCCACCTTTCCTACCGGCTCAGCTGCAGCTTGCTCGATCCAGTGCAGTTTTCTTTCAGTGCCAGGGTGCATGGTGACAGTTCTTTCATTTCTTCACATTCCGTGATACCCATGACTGCAATTGGCCTCTTTTTTTATAAAAAGCTGATGTTCTTCTCCTCCAACCTGAAAAGTTAAGCAAGTCCACTGCTGAGCCGCAATTCATAGCTAGAACTTCACCTACAGCTTTAAAAGCCACCTCTGGAACGTGAATGTGCAGGCTTACTTCCACTAAGACCTTACCTTCTTGTGTTAAAAGTAGATTTCTAAGCTANCGTTTGGACATGAAAGTATGTCTGTGGTGGGTTAACATTAGCTAAGGGCCAAACTCCCNCCCAGCCGCTTGCTCGCTCCCCCTCACCAATACAACAGGAGGAGAAAATAGAGTGAGACAGGCTCATGTGTCATGATAAAGACAGGGAGATTGCTTACTGGTTGCTGTCACAGGCAGAACAAACTCGACTTGGGGAAAACTAATTTATTGCCAATTGGAATAAATTTGGGTAATGAGAATCAAAGACAATCAATGAAACAACACATTTCCTCCCCCATTTCCCACGTTCAGCGTCACTCCAGACTCCCCTACCCAACTCTGAGCGATGCAGGGAGGGATGGGATGCNTATGGTCNGTACATAGTTTCTGTCCTTCCCTCTTGCTTTTTTCCATTGCTCCAGTCTGGGCTCTCCCCACAGGGCTGCAGTCCTTCAGGAAAAAATCTGCTCCAGCGTGGGCTCTGCAAGGACTGCAGTGAATATCTGCTCCAGCGTGGGCTGTCCGTGGGCTGCAGCAGATAGGGGCTTCGGCACCTGGAGCACCTCTTTCCCCTCCTCCTTCTCTGACCTTGCTGTTCCCAGTTCTGCTCCTCACTCTCTTCTCCCCCACCTCCCCTTTCCTCTGCCTGTGTGGCGGGTTTTGCCCCTTCTAAAAGAGGTTTACCCGGAGGTGCCACCAGCTTGGCTGAGGGGCTCAGCTGTGCCCTGCAGTGGGTCCGCTGGAGCCATCGGGAACCGGCAGTGTCCGGCATGGGGCAGTCCCAGTCTTCTCTCAGAGAGGCTCCTGCAGCTCCCTCACTGCCAACGCCTCGCCATGAACACCCGATAGAGTGTCAAATGGTTTTTAATATTTTATTTATAGGGGAAGTTATATCAGCATAACAACGCTTACTAATGCAGTACTGTGCCACTTGCTGAGTAAAAAAGAATGTTTTCTTCATGGGAAGAAGGATTTTATTGATCACCTTGGGCTTGGACTCTTGCACAGTGGTAGACAAGGCTGCTTGTACAGGAGGACAGAGCTGTTGTGGGAGGGCTGTACTTCTCTGCCAGGTGGAGGACTGAGGTGAAGGTGAGCGTTGTTGGTTTTCAGCTCGGATGGTCTGTACCGTGGGCTGAGCCTGCATTTCATCGCAATAGAATTGGGCTTTACTCAGTGAAACCAGAGATGGGTCGAAAACACGTGAAGGCACTTCTCCATGCCACAGGTAGTGAGGCTTGCTGGCCACAGAGAGCTGTAGGGACAGTGTCAGCAGGATCAAATGTGGCTTAGATCCATGGACAACAGGTCCATAACTGGATATGACATTAGTCAGGAATGTGCTCTATAACATCCTTAATACTCTAATTCTCAATGTTGGCAGAGTATGAGGTGAATAAATATGTTACAGATTATATTAGAACTGAAGAAGTGCAACCAAGAGAAAAGCATGATGGTGCGGTCTGGAAGGCTACAATTACAGAAAGTATTCTGGAGAACACGGAGGGAATTTAAAAGGTTGTGTAAAAACAGAAAGGCACCGTATGTGTTTCTCTTTTTGGTACCCAGATTAAATAATGCCAATATAAAGAATGCCAAAAAGATGTAAAGAGGAATACGGCAAATGGCAAGAGAACCAGAGGTACAGGCAATGAGGGCAGATTAGTCTGTTTAGGGAGCAGGAGCTGAATGTTAGTCAGAACAGAAGTTTTAGACTGTGAAAGAAAAGCTCGTGTTACATAATGTGAAGGTAACAAACAGAAAGAGAACAAATTCATAGGAAACCTGGAGCAGATCCCTGTAAGTACTGAAATTAAGGAGACAACATTGACCCCAAATGAATTTGGAATCAGGGGCAAGGTTCAAGGAAGATGCTGTGGAAATCATGGGGTTTTGCATGAGAAGACAATCGGCAGAATTCTGTTTCTCCCGTATGTGGGTGTGGTACAACACTAAAAATCTGCAGATCTTTTTGTCATATGGCTTCAATCCTGTTTCTTTCAAGAATGCCTCTTTCTACAGTGCTTCTGTATATTATCAGCTGTCAAAGTGGATCAGATCTCAGTGGTTAGCTGGAGTTGAGATTGCTTCAATTACCCTCGTCGTTAGTAAAAGCAGCAAGACTTGATTGGAGAAAGCTGATTTGGAGTTTCTTCAGAAGTGCTTACAAATAGTTTTTGAGCAGTTTGATCACACGGTGATTCTTTTTAACCTAAAAATTATGTTTGCTTTAGGTTTCCTTATAACGGAAGTATCTATCTGATTCCCTTTTGCTAAATTGCAATCACTGTTTTCATTCCTCTTTATTGTAACTTTATCTTGCTTTACCTCAGATTTTTCCAGTGATTTCAGGAAATAAGAGCCTGACATGGTAACACTCATGAGTGAAGCCTGGTCCTTGGCATCCTGATGTTAGAATGTTACGGATTAGAACTGTTGACTCACAGCAATCAGCTTCATTCTTGTTGTGTCTGACAGGGAGCAGAGGGGACTAAGCCAAAACCAGAACCCCCAGAGTAAGGGCATTAGTCCTGTCATTTCCAAAGTGAATGGTTTCCCTTCTAAACAGACTCTGGAAAGAAGCTTAGTAATTCCTTAGGGAGGCAAGTTATAAAACTTGAGAAGCAAATATTTAAATCCTATGAGCCAGCCAGCAGTAGTGGAATTGGCCATCAGAACTTGTAAAAATCTCAACCAATCTCTTTTATTGTCTTGTGGCTGCAGCGATGAGGCATCTCAGCTTTTGCAGGGTGAGCTTTCCCCACCGTATCCTGTTTGCTACCGTTCATGTGTGTACAAAAAGCAGTGTGAATTGTGTCTAAAAGAAGCATCTTTAGGGTGGGAAAGCTTATCACAGAGGTCCTTTCATCTGCTGAAGTGCAAGAGCATCAGAATTTATATCCATGATACTGGAGGGGCTACAGCATTGACTGGACCCCAATCCTGGTTATATCTGATTTTAATACTTAAAATTAGTTGGGCTGCAGGCAGTGTTTCAGACTCTTGCTGGAGGCGGTGTTTCACATTCTTGTATACAGTATTTTGAGCTGTGTGATTTTCACTGGAAGTTGTTGAACATATGGAGGAATTGCCATTTGCATGCCAGTCAAGAGCTCTGGAGTGTTTGGGAAGTATTACCTCTCCACTGGCATATGAATCTAGATTATTCAGGGAACTTCATAAGAAAAATTCTCCTACCTCCTGTTCCGCTTGTGATGTATGATGCTACCACAACTTGCAGTATGATGTGACTCTTAACTAGAAATATCCTTTGTTAGCATAAACTGAAACTCAGAGAGAGTGGTTCTGAATGGTAAACCTCTCCATCTTGTGCATCAGCCTCAGAAAATCTTCTCCCATTCAAACTATGGACCCTAGCCTGGTCCTGCTTAGAATTCTGTTGTCTTAGACAGCAGACCAATGTCATTTCTGGAAGTCTTCTGATAGTGTATTGAAGAGGAAATTGTACTGCACTTAAAAGTGATTACATGGTATGGTTGTCTGTGATGGCAAGGGACTGAACTGGTTGAACTTACTAAAATAGGAATAGACAGAAAGATCAATGTGGGTGGCAACCAGTTAGATGAGAAGACATTAATTCAATCATTCATGCGGTCCTTTTTATGCACTAATCTGTCATTTAGACAAAGGATATCCATAGAGAGCCACATGAAGTGTCTTATTTGTTACTCTTGAGACACACAGAAATCATGAAAACTGCAGCTTCTTAGCATGTAATATAAGGTCTTCATCTGATTAATGTTTTGTCTGCGTTATATAAATGTATTTGATGCTGGAACATTGCTACGTTAAAGCTGTAGTCTTCAGGTCCTGTGCCAGCTCAGGAATTAGTTGTAGACTTTCAATTCCAGAAATATTGGTATTATCGTTGATTATGCAACAGCAAATGATGCTGCCCTGGTAACTTTGATTGATTTGGAACTTTATATGAAAGGAGACAGAATGATAAACTTTCATTAGTGTGGTTGTGCCTTGATTCAAAAAGAGAAATGTTTGCATGCAAGTTAGCTGGGAGAAAAACAAATTCTAGCATGGAGATCAGCGTGTTAGGCTATTGCTCTCAACACCTGCTAGAATCTGTCTAATACAATTCTGTATTTATAACTGGATTCATTTTTTCTATAGAGTTGCATTTGCAGTACAGAATCTCCTATCCTGTTGCAAAAATGTTCTTTGGCATTTATAAAGTCCCCTACACTGGCTGATAACTTGACTACTCTCCTGGTCTTCCGTCTGTGTAGTGGCATTGGCTCCAGCTTTGGTCAGGGCTGAGGTTGCTAGGTCACAGCAGTCCAGACTCAGCGCGGTGGTATTTCAGAGGCCATTCATGATCTTTCTAGAGCTGGGTGGAACAGCTGCTGTTATGCAGTTGTGTTCACTATGGTTTGAAGCAAAGTGGGGAGCTGAAGGCTTAATCCTTAGTCAGTAAAACAGTGTTTAATCTAGAAAATAACCCTGAGTAACAGAATACTTCCCGTGGTAATTCCTTATATCTGATGCATTTAATTTCGGAGTGCGAAGGACTAACTTGCAAACTTCACCGTTGGTTGGATGTGCAAAAGAGACTTTGCAGAGTCCACCTGTGCTTTTACCATTCTTAAATGCAAAAGTGTCTTCTACACTTTCTTAAAGAGGACATTCTGTTTACCTCATATGAGCTTGTTTAACAACATAAAGATCAAAAGAATAAAAAAATTAAATACCATTTCATTTAAAATAGCTTAATATGAAATGAGGAACCGTGTTGACTATTGCCAGTAAAGATCCCCAGTTTTCTATTTCCTTCTGCACGGGAAATGAAAAATCATCCTAGGATGCATTATATAGCCTGGCTACTCCAGTAGCTGTCCTACAGTGTGAGTTCGAACTTTCTGAAACTGAAAATTTCATGGTTCCTGGGAAATGTTATAAAAACTAATTGCTGTAGATGAGGTGGTCACTACTGAGTCCTTCCTCTGTCATCATTCAGTTCTCACTTACATGTGGTAAAAGAAGTTGATGCAGTCAGTTATACGCAACCTCTTCTAGAGGTGTGTCCTCAGAAGCCCTTGTGGGCTGTGGATCCCACTTCTGCAGATAGATCCTCCCATGGCAATAGTTTTAATTCCTAAAACTAGCAACAAAACAAGTTCTGTCTCTCTCTCCTGTTGATTAAAGTGTTCCTCTGTTTAGTTGCCCGACATTAGTTCCGCGATGAGCTGTGTGACTTTCCTCATTAGCCTCAAAGGGAATCTATGTATGTAGTTCCGGGTGGTGAATTCTATTTGTGGAGCAAGTGTCTGGTTTGAGGCAATGCTGAGAGTGATAACATAAATAAATGCCTTATGAAGTGGGCCAGAGAGCTTGCTGAAGGCCTCTGGCATGGTTTCTGCTTCACAGGTGCATTCCAAGAGTGCTGTATAATGACCATTAGCTTGAAAAAAATCTAGTGATAATATTAGCTTAGTGTTTCTTAAGGTGTTGTGAAAAAATCGTTAAATTAGTTAACAATTTCTGATATTTAATATTGATTAAATCCGTCCATTGCATTATTAGATTTTTTTGTTCAAATTACTGCACTGCTTAAGCATTGTTACCAATTCAATATTTTTTCTAAATAATCATAAAATGTTATTACTTATTGCCTGTTCTATTTGAGCTACTGTTGTAATTACCCACTGTCAGGCCCCCTGTAGTCTTCAGATGTATCAATTTGTGCTAAAATAAGGAGGGGCACTCCAGCAGGAGCATATGCTGTGCTGGCTTTAACCAGGTGTTTGGTTTTAATTAAAGCTTTTAATGTACATTTTGAGACTTCACAATTAACCTTTGTCAGATAGAATAATAATAATGGAATACATTTCTAGGTTGAGAAAAACAAAAAGATCTTAAATGCTTGCACCGGGTTTTTTTGTAAAAATCCTGATATGAAACTGCCTGGGAACTGAGGAGGGGCAGAGCCCCGCTTTGCCACATTTCAGCCTGGAGTGGATTTTGGTGGCAAAATTCCAAACCCCTAAAACCCTGGGACCTGAAGTAAGCGTTGACACGGATGTAACCTGAGCAGTACAAATGAAGTTGCTTTAATACAGTGGATGTTCAGGAGCAGTGATTGCTGATGGAAAATCCAGAAGTGCAGATAATGTACAGGAAGAGCCATTATGAATTTGCTTCACCAAGTCCTTCCTAAAGAGGTTTGTAAGAGGCTGCTGTGGTTTTCGATGACTTACATCTGCGTTGCCTTGTTGAACCATGCTGTAGAGGTAGGAAGTTGTCAGCCACAGCCTCAACGCACAACGAACGCCTGCTGCCACTTCCAGGGTCTGTGAGGAGTTTTCATTGCAAAAGAAAGGCTGAAGCCTCGCTCCGTTACGTGCTCCGAGTTTCCTTCCTTTTTCCCCTCGTGCGAATTCCGCCTGCTGTCCCCCTCTCCCAGCCCTGACAGGTCTGTGTGCAGCTTCGTGCACGGAGCGTCTTTCGGAGGTGTCAGCCTACTGGGGTGCCTGGGACCAGCACAGGCTCAGCCTGCGTGCGGGTCTGGGGGGTGATCCCACCAAGTGGTTTGCCCAGCGCTGCTGCCAGCACCCAAGGGAACCCCGGCTGTCTTTCCACCTCACCAGCACAGAGCAGGCTGTATTCAAGACGTGCTTCCTCTGAAGGTGGAGGTTCTCGGAGCTCTTGTGCACAGGAGAAGCTTCAGAAACTCACGGAGAGAGGGGCCTCGTGGTGCTGGGTGCAGGGTGTGCTCAAAGGGAGTCATCTCTGCGACGTGGGAATCATTGCGTGGTATGAACAGCTATGCTGGAGGGGCAGCTGAGCCAGGGTCCGTACAGATGAGACCTCTCTGTTGGGTTCTTCAACTGATTCACGTTTCTTACAGTGGGAATTGGGCATTATTGGTCATAACTCCTTCTCCTCACTTCCCTTCCCTTCCCAGGACAGGAATTCTCTTTTAAGTGGGAAATTCAACCCTCTCTGGAGTGTTTTAATGAAATCAAAGTTTTGTCACAGAGTAATCATTTTCACTCTGTCTCTCGGCCATCATCCTTATATTCCTCCCCAGAAAACCCCAAACTAATCAACTTAGCGTTGGGCATTCTGAAATGTTTGCTGAGAAAACAGCTCTGTTTTGGCAGACAGCAATTATAGCACCTGGGCTAGAGGCAGACTTTACAGCTCTTCTGGGGATCTCTTATGAATAGTCACCAGGAGGCCAGCACAGCCCTGTGCAAACAAGCTTTGTAACCAAATTGCCCTGAAAAACCCCCTTCTTATCTACCCACAGCCTCCCCTCCCAAAATTGCTGAGTAGCGTGGGCGTTCCTCCTTTGCCTGTTCTGAATCTGAAGTAGTTCTCAGACTTTGCAAGAAAATGCTGTTTAGAACTAGGGAGAGCTACTGTCCTATTCAGATGTGCTTGTTTGAAGTCCTGCGTATGTGTGGGTGGGTGTCATAAACACTCGTTTTACGTTGTTGGATTTGAATCCGTTTTTTCATGATGGTGAGAACGCCACAGAATGTATGAGTGAGGGCTTGGAGTGATTCAGCTGCATGGAAAATCAAGGAGAGGATGTCAGTTAATATAAACACAGCTTTTGTCTGTGTCCTTTGGGGAGGCGAATCGTCTGATCTTGTTTCTCATGGTTAAACTGCTCGTTGGTCATAAATCGCGGGTTTTTTTGAGAGGAAGCAATGCGGTGTCCGAGGTCGTGCAGTCCTCTGCTGCCCATGTGAGTCGTTTTTGGAGAACCTGGGGTCTCTTCTCAGCTACCTTTTTTTTCTTCCACTGCGTTGGTTTATGCCTGCATCACTCCTTGCTCTGAAAGGGTTTAGTAGAAACTAACAATTCTCCCGTAGGTAGCATTCCTCCACTCTTTTCAGTAGTCTCTGCTAGAGAAAAAAGAAAATATCTGCAGTTAGGTAGCTAACTCAACAAATCAAAAAATGGTAAAATACTAATTTAAAAAAAATAACATTGACTAGTTATTGAATAACTGCCATTAACTTTAATGTTGTAGAGCTGTTACAGTGTGATAGCCTGCTTGTTCTAAAACATGCTTTTTCCTAGAGAGTCTTTTGGGCCATTACTCTCAGCAGTATTTTCTATAGGCTGCAATAGGTTATATTTAGTGTATGTATTTTATTTCTGCTTCGAGAGCAGACTCCCCGCTCTATTTTTAAACGAACTACTTCAAAATCTTTTGCAGTGAGGTGTACAAGACCAAAAAGGTAAATGGCTGACTTTTCTGTGAAGAAGGTGTCTGTTCCCGTCAGGTTGTTATTGCTTTCCTCCCCTCAGAGTGACCTCTGCTGTGAGCACGCACCGGCCTCCGCCAGCACCTTGCCGGGGCAGGGGCCTTTCATACATCCCTGAACACACTGGTCCCTTCGCAGCCGGACGGAAAGGCACGGATCTCTCCGAGGAGCGCGGCGACGGCTCGCGAGCCACATGAAAGCCGGTGGTGTTAATCCCCTCGCTGTGGCTGGTGGTAGACGTTGGTCACCACGCCACGGGTAACGCTCTCACAGGACGTGGTCAGCTGGAGGGGAGGGAAAAACAGTTCCCTTGGTGTTTGCTGTAACCTAAAAAAATCGCCTGGAAAAGCTAGAGGGTTTGGTGTGTTACTGAGCTTTTCATGGCGTATCTGGCGTGTTTGCTGCTGTTGCACGGATGAGCTCTCGGGTCCAAACACCACGAGCAGATGTCTTGACTGGCACGGATGGGAAGTTGTTACGTTTGAACAGAAGATTATGTAGGGTACCGCCGTCAAGTGGGAAGGACTTCTCATTTCTACCATTTATTTTACTTAGTTAGCAGTATCTGCCCTGTGTCCCTATCACACCAGTAAGCAAATAAGCAAGACGTGTGAGGGGAAAAAAAAAGTTTCCATTTCCTTTTGCTTCTTTGCTTTGTTGTGCATTTCAATTATGTTAATAATAAAACATAACCTGTCAGAGTTTTTGAAAGTAGGGTTGGGGATTACAGATTCTAGATAAAACCCGAAAATCAAAACTTGCTTTTTCACTCCACCCTTGAAGCCATTCTGTATGTCACAGGTAAGCACTTTGCAGCAAGTGGTTAGCTGGAAAATTCTTGCGGGTCTGCCAGTGCTAATTTCTGTTTGATCTGAAGATGATTTTGCGAAGCAACTTCAGGTGCTCTCCTGCCATAGTCCCTGAATATATTACTGTCGTGGGTAAAGAAGCGTTTCGTGTTTAAAGGAGGTATAGGTTCTTTGGTCAAACCTGTATATGTTCATTCCACAAAAGACTAAAACAGCAGAAAGCATCCCCACAAGCAGATAGCGTTACAATTACATTTCTCAACCTCTGCAAATTTCACATTGCAGCTTTAAAATGTCTTTTTCATGAAACATAATTTTAGGTGTATTTTTAAATAGATAGATGAAATGCTGAAAGTTTTTCAGGTATATTTAATGAATTTTTAAAGCCATTTAGAAGGCAGAGGGAATCCAGTCCCTTAACACGGCTCTTACCATACGAAGTCAATGGGAATTTTGTCGTTGGTTTCGGAGAGAACTCTGTTCACATTTGCTGTGGTGACAAAATGACCCCTGTTTTGTCTTAATGCCAGCATTCAAACTATTAAAAGCTTGTTCAATTAGAAAGATCTGCCATTTTCTGTTGGTAGTAGAATAGCCAGTGTCATTACAATTACTGGAAGAACAGTGTCAAGAAAGATCCATTCCTTTTTTTTCTCTTCCGTTCATTAAGCCGTTAGAGGTATTTGCAGTATGCCTAAAATACTGTTTGACTGGTTTGTGACATCCGTTGTTATTGACTTGGATCACACAGGAGCTGAACAGAAATGGGTTTGCCTCTCTGCTTGGCAAGGCACTGTGGCATCCGATATCTCTTTCTTTTCAGTGTTAGAAACTGCTGAAGATGTTAATACATGTGTTGGGGTGGCATGCCAAGATTTCTGATTGCTAAGAATACCAAGAGAAGTTGGCTGAAGGGAATTTTGGCTCCTTGAAAGTTTAATAAATAATGGAATTCTGGTGAAATTGTAGAAGTTATGGAAATGCTAAAGTTCTGGAAGTGTTGCAGAATAGCGGGCAGGATGACCAACTTTCTATGAATTGATTAACTGTTACAGTTCGTGAGCAAAGTAATGAGTAAGCTGATAAAAGGTTCTGATAATGTAAAGAATTAAAGACTAGGCTTTTAATTAATACCAGTCAACTTGATGTGTGCAAGATGTGTAATGTCAAAAAAATGTGATATGATTCCTTGGTTGTCTAGAAAAATTAACTTGCTTAATAGAAATAACTTTTTGCAGTCTAATGTAATTAGACTTCTGTAAATGACCGGTTCCCAACATTATGTATTATCCCTGTATAGAAAACATGCTGGAAGAGAGCATTATCTGTCAGCATTTACCAATTACAATTAAAACTGAACAGTGATGTTTATATTTGAGCTTCATAGATGTTGGTACTAGGCTGGATGCTAATAATCATTTTATCAGTGAGCTGGAAGCAAGTCTCAAATGACAGTCAATGGATCCTGCAGGTGATAAAGAAAACGGCGTAGTGGTACCTAATGGTGAGAACAGACATGCAGGGCAACTTAAATTGCTGCTTAATGTGAACTCATTTACGCAAAATGCATCTGAACATTAGGCATAGAAATTAGAACAATATGGAGACTGTTTTGAAAGGAATGACTTGGAAAAGATGTAGTGATGTTATGGAAAAACACAGCATGCACTGGTGGCAGAAGGACTTTGGCTACATAAAAGCAGGATTAATGAGTGCAAATAGAATGAGGATTTTACGATACAGCTGTCACAATACTCTATGTAGTTCTAATATCTAGAAAATGAAATAATAGTGATATTAAAATGCGGTTGATTCCAGTAGAGACAGTCAAAACAAACACACTTGTGTAGAAACTGAGGACAGAAAAATTAGGATTAGAAAGACAAATGACTTTCTGACAGCAAAAATTATTAACTACCGGGACAACCTCACGAAAGGATAGCAGCCAGTTTCTCATGGCTTTCAGTCACAAGTGAATGTCCTTTTCCTACCCCTCCCAGAACAAGTTGTTGGCTTCATTGTGAGCAACTGGATACGATGTAAGTATTTGTTCTGCGCAGGAATCAGACTGGATGAAATCAATGAATAAGCCTTGGTTCTGCCTGCTGTGAGTTCCGAAACAATCCACAGAAGTGAAGGAGAGCCTTTAAGTAGGATAAAACAAAATAGAATAAGCAGATGGAAGAAGTAGTTTTCCACACAACTGTTTTCGCTTGTAGGAAAAGTAATCATGAAACAAATAGCTTCAGGGAGGGTTCACTCTTGGACAGATCTGATGGGTTTAGCGTTACTTACATCTGGTTTGTCAGTCCTCCTCTTCTCCTCTTTCCATATCTAGATTTTATTTTTTTATTTTGCCCAGTTCAATAGCATTCTTAACTTTCAGTGTATGATGAATTCTCCCTCAAATTTCCCCAAAACCTCCCCTCCTCTATCGCTTTCTCTTGTCCTCTGAAAGTCTTTCAGGTGTGTCTCAGTATATGTAAGCTTCTTATTCCTAGCTATGTGTACTATGAAGCAGCTTCCTAGGGGCATCTTACCTTGTCATGTCTAGAGTTTTAAGATTTGAAAGAACTTTGAAGAGTGAAAAAAATCAGGATCTCTTCCACTATTTGCAGAGTGATCGTACAGAACGACTTACTGTCAGCAAAGCCGTGGGAAAGTCTTGCCTTTTGCCAATAAATGCTCGAAGGAAAGTTTCATTCCCCTTTCTTATTCGTGCTCCTCGTTGTTGAACGATGCGTACTGAAAAATTATACCTGAGTAAAACTCTCATTTCAGTGATCCATTACGGATCTGAAGGAGGCAAAGCAAGTTTTTCTTCTGTCTCACTTTGTGTAAAGATGGGAAGCCCCCATTTGAAGAGTGTCCTGTTGCTTCTGAGGGGAACAGCAGCAGTATGGTCAGCACATGGCTCACCTTTATCTGGGGGGCACCTATAATACAAGGCAGTCATGGCAGGTTGCTCCTCTCCAGCCTGGAAAGACTATGTGACTGCAATGTTTAGAGATAAGGCTCCCCAGAGTATTTAGAGCAGAAAATAGCCACTGCTTTGTTTCATGACTTTTCTGTTATTTCTCCTGAAAGTGTAACCTGTGGTGCTACAGCAACGTTACTCTTCGCTGGGAGTGAGAGTTTTCAGGAGTCTAACAGTACTGTCACCTCCATCACCACCTCAGTTTCTCTCCAGGTGCCAAACCCAAAGCTCGGATCAGAGTCCTTGATCATGGTGAGAACATCCATATTACAATTGAAATTGCACGACAGGTTCTTCAGCCTGCAAAAAAAAACCCCTCTCGGTGAAGGATCTGCTTGCTCATAGAGAAACCAATGAGTTACCTTTCAGTTCCTTTGTTGCCTTAACATGTTGGGTCAGATTTTTACAGTGCAGAAGAGACCTGGAAGCTTAAAATGGAATGAAAAAACCACCAGATGGAGAATATTTATTTCTTGGGTGGGGAGCTGTGGTTGAAGAGTAGGATTATATCAATACGTTGACTCCTCGGTCTTGTCACCACAGTGATCGGTTGCAGGAGGAGGTGGTGTCTAAAGGTGGTCTTTAGCGTTCAGCGCGGCAGGCCTTGGGCGGGCGAGGAGAGGCAGGAGGAGAGGCGGTGGTGGGCTGGAGCCCCGTTGTTGCTGTCAGTGGTTGCAGGGCTGTCCAGGTGTCCTGATTTAAAGGCTGCTCCTCGAGACAGGAAATTGTATCTTGTTCTGAGGTTTACTGTAATAAAGTACATAGCCCGGGGGGAATGTGCTGCTGGGCCCATGAATCACTTTATGGGCTGGCTGTTCTGACCTCAGCCCTGTGATTTATTCACGCCGTACCGCAGCAGGAATGGCAAAAATGCAACCGGCGCGTGGTCTTCCCAGGCTGCCCCCCCCTCCCACCCAGATGGGCCTGTAGCTGGGAGGCTGCCATAAATCCGTAAATGCAGGCTTGCTCTGAGCTGGCAGTTTCACTTGTCTTGCCCAAGAGCTCTCCGCGGTGTGTCTGCTCGGGGTTTCTCAGGTGTTGCCTTCGCAGGTTTGCGGCCTTGTAGCTCCTCGAGTCTCTTGCGTGAAGAAGTGACAATCTCGGTGCAATCATGGTATTCCTCGCCAAAATAAGGCGGCTTGAAGTGTGCAAGGTTTTAGTAATCCCCTTTTTCCTTTAACCTAACAATAAATAAATAGACACCGGAGTGTTTTCAGCTCAGGACATCATTGTCTTACAGATGTCACCAGACGTGCTCTTGAGTAAATGGTAGTATTTGCCTTTACAGGGGTGGTTAAAAGATGTGCTCTTGGTCAAACCCCAAGCGACAGGCACAAAGAATAGATCTGCCTCTCAGCTCTGCTAAGCCGCGTTTTTATCTCAATTGACTCTATTTTTTTATGTGTTTTGCAGTTAGCAGTGGTTAGTAGTGAAAATCTAACACTTTTCTTTGTTGGTGGTCTTGCCATCTCAGTTTTTAAAAGATTTATTCTGCATGAAACATCCTTCCTGCAGAATCCTACCTATTTTTTAAGGATAGTTTCAGGATTAAACATTGTCCGATTCACTGACGTTCACCCAGCCTCACAGTTATTCTCTGCCCCTGTGCCCTGTGAATCTCCATACAAATCAGTGTAAATCTCCACTGTATATTCCTGCCATGACTTTGTCTGGTTTAATGTAATAATTTGAAATAATTTATGCATCGTAGAGAGCTGACAAAAAGACCCATTTTTTCTCTAACAGTTTGTAAATGGTACTGTTAGAATTAAGAAGCTGTAACCTGTAAAGCAGTCCAGTCCTCTTCCTTGCAGCATGCTTAAACTTCTGCTTTGACCTGCTCATCCTGAAGTCAGCCATGGAAAATAGGCACAATTTTTCCATAGAGTCGATCAAATTTAAACGTCTCGAAATTTAGCCAGAAATTTTGTTTCAAGAAATGAACCTTGCCACAAGTCTCAGCACCTAAGTAGATGCCAAGTTGTGCTTCTTGGCAACGACGCAATCGGTTAAAGGGCAACTATATCAAAACAAGCAAAAGGTTACTTGCAAGAAGGTGTGGGAACTTCCATTGATCTGTAGTCTAGACAGGCTTTCACGCGAGAGTCTTTCTCGTGTGATACAAGATGGTTTAAGTTTGTTTCTTCTATTCCACATCCTTGAAATTGGAGGATTTTACTTTTTTACTTTTTCTAAGATACTAGAGTTGTATCTGTAAATTTACATGTGACAATGTTTCCTCAGTACAGCAATTTTCATGGCATTTTCATTGAAACTATGGGATAAACACAGCTTCAAACTTAATTCAGTTGAAAAGGTGTTTGTAGCTGGAATGTGCTAGAATGAAGTTTTTCCAATTCGCTCACATATGAATGACTTGCTCTCTTGTTTTCAACATGTTGCTTAAGCTTCACATACCTTGTGTCTCGTTACAAAACATAGGCAATAACAGCTTACTTAGAGATTGTTGAGCTTTTTTTTTTTTTAATAAAACTCTTTAAATCTGTACATCAAAAAAAGCTTAGTATAACAGAATGGATCATTCTGTTTAGCAGGGATCTGAGAATAAAAGATTGTCAAAGGCCTGTTTCCATGGTTTACATCAGGCTTAACAGTGCTCGTTCTGGAGCAGAGTGTGCCTGCTCAGTCTCCTAAATGTTTTTACAGCATGCAGCTCCAGTTTCTTCTCGTTATTCCCATGAAGAGCAGCAACTGGATAGAGAGATAAAAACAGAAAAGACAACGATAGGATGTTCCTACTTACTGTCGAATACCAGTTACTTCAAGCATCTAGAGAGTTGTTTATCTTCAGAGCCCATCAGAATATACTGTAGTGCCAATTCAAACAGAGCTGCTGCACTGAGAGGCTGCAAGTAGCTACACCTAATTTCAGACCCGGATCTGAAAAAGGAAATTAAATGAAACCTCTCAGGCCCCTTCTGCTGCAGTTATGGAACTAAATATATCCAAGTTTTATCCATAGCCCCTGACACCTGCTCCATTCCTGTCCTCAACCCTTTCAACAACTCCTGTATGCTTAGAAACACTTTTTTGGTGCTACTTCAGCAGCGGTCATTGAAGCTACTAGCAGCAGGAGGCAAAGTGATGCCTCGATGCTGAATGAAACTGCTTCTTATCCTCTTTTTCCCCTGATGCTGCTTTTCCTGGCCTTATCCAGACACTTGGCATTTCTTGTGCTCCCTTGTCCATCGATCTGCAGGGCAGCAGTAGCAGCAGCAACCAGAAAAGACTGCAATCCAGGTAGTAACCGTGAAGCTTAGGTTGGAGCAGACGTCAGCATCAGTGCTGCTGTTGTTACTGCCGCCAAACACAAAGACGTACTTTGCAGAGTTAATGTAAGCAGTCCCATATACCGTGTCTGACCTTATAGGAAACGTATTTTAGAAATCAGATGAGGTGGTTCTGGAAGATAGGCTTGGGCTAGCATAGAAAAGAACCCTCAGAGGAGAGGGAGGAGGAAATTAGTTGAGACACATTCAGGTTGGTAGTCAGATAGACAATAAATAATGAGAGCAATCGGTAACTGTAGCAAGAAAATTTGTTGAAATGCGGAGGCAAAGTGAGATGTTTGTAAAAGAACAATAAAATGGAAGTAGCTCTACACATCTGGTATGAAACATGAAACCAGATGTCACAGGGATAATGGCAAATAATGGGCAATAGAATAATATTTGCAGCTGGAATGTGGGTGCATGGTGTTCAGGAAAGCTAGAAATGAAAGTGCAGGTGGCATATATTAATGATACTGGAGATTCTGAGGAAAAAAAAATCATATCATGAATGAAATAGCATTACTTTGAGTCAAAATAACGTAAGGACCATAAAAGGAGTTATACAAAGGGAGTGGCTGGTAGCCTGATACAGATTTTAGGCGTAGAGTTGTGGTAGATACAAATAACAATGGAGAAATGTGGTTTTATGGGTGACATCTATTTATTGGATACAAATGCTGGACTTTTTCACTGAATATTTACTAGATCACTAAAAAGAAATGTTGATTTAAGACTTTAGGATTGTAAGAAGTGTTGATGATACTAGAGAAGACATCGTCATCAAAACCAACTTCAGCTGTAGTGACCACGAATTGAGAACACATGTTTAAATTCAAAAAACTATGCTAAACAAGTAAAGTTTTCAATTTCAAAGTAGTGAACAAAAAAATTAAGAATATTAGGTAGCAAGTAAATTGGACAGAAGGACTCAGAGATCTGAGTGTAGAGGCAGCAGGGAATTTATTTAAAACGAAAGTCCAAAACTGTGAGGTCTTTGCATCCCAAACAAAGCGGGGGAAAGTGTAAGGAAAAGGTTACAAATGTAACTGGCTGTGTATCAGCATCCAAAAGGAAATTAGCAGCATCCTTAAAAATTGGTCGAGAAAGAGGTGTTTCTGGGAGGCAAAAATTACGGAAATAATGTGAGAATTGTGAAAACTCGTGCTGAATTAGACCTTCCAAAGAAAATCAAAACAAATAGTAAAACATTGTATAACCACAGATACAAAAAGAAAGGAAGTGGAACCGCAGCATGCTGAGGACAGAGCTAGGATGAGCGATAGTATGCATATGGTCCCAAAATTAATGAATGCCTTTACCTTGGAATCCAATGAGCAGACAGATAAAATATAAAGAAAGGAGGGTATGATGACCTATCAGAACGAGTATGTCAAACATGGAAACAAGACAGATGCAGAAAGAAGTGAGATCAATTATACTAACCAGAAATAACTGTCATGACGGTAATTTAATGAGGATTTGGATTCTCTATCGGTTTGTATCTTTGCTTCGAGTCTAAAGGTTGGATAGTTTTCTTAAAACAGCTTTGTTAAAAATCATGACTTGGGTTTTTCACATGATCAGAAACCACACGAAGACTGCCGTATTGCTGTCGTTGTTTGACTGATACAGCTGAAATTTCTTTCTACCATCTTGCACCTACAGTCTGATTCACAAAGACATAGTTAAAGAACAATTGTTTTCACTCTAGTAATTGCAGTTGTTTGATATGTTATAATCAATGTGAATTCTCTGATTCACTTTCCATTCATATGTTTTGGCAATGCTGACTTTGGCAACTGGGGATTTGACAGTGTCGCAGCATCTTGGAGAGCTGCAGTTCCTCCAGGGCTAAGGAACCTGTGGCCAGATTTGGGTTCCTCCTGTTTATTCAGGGCTAGGTTCCAACTGGATTGCCAGGCTGCAGGGATATGCAATCAGTGGTGCTGACACCAGGGAGGGGACAGGAACCTGAAAATGGGAGGGCAGAACCATTGCTTTCAGCAAGAGCCTTGCCTTGTGTCAGCTTAAGCCAACTGTGAAACCAGATGCTAAGCTAAAGCTCAACCTGTACTAGGCTGTGTCACAGGAAAAGAAACAAGAGCTGCTTTTCTTAAACCATCATTTTTTTGAAATCTGGTGTCCTGTATTGCCTGGATGAAAATTATACCTTGAGCTTGTGATCTATTTGCACTGCCGTTAGATGAGCATGCAGATGAAGAAAGACAGTGCAGGTTTCAGGACTTCCTTCTCAGAGAAGCCAGCTCTCTGGACTTCAGAGCCTTGTGAGTACTGCTGTCTCTGATCCAGCTTCTGTGCCAAAGGCTGGAAAAGCAAGGAAAGTTGTCTTAAAAAAAAACCCCTCTACTCTTAATAGGGACAAATCTCCCATAACATCAGGGTGCATTGAAGGTTCCTTCTAAAATGTGCCATCTTTGAGATCTCCATCTCTTCACAGGCAAGTAGGTAAGGCTCATATAAAGTTTAGCAGCTGTGATATGCAGCAGCCTCTTTTACACTGGAGGAATTAATCAATAACAATAGTTCAGGAAATTAGGAATGGGTTGGAAAGTCCCTCTGCAAAAGCTGTAGATTTTTTTCTGGACGTGCTGCCGGACACCATCTAGAACTGTACTGCAATTCTGAGTGCTCGGAGCTCAGACACGAGCAGAACTAGGACTTGGAGATCTTTGCCTCAGGTGCCAAAGTGGTAAAATTAAGATGGAAAGCTTAAGTAAAAGAAGGGCTAAAGCATTGATGGTAAAGGTAATATAAAATATTTATAGGATTACTTGTGACTGTATCAAATATATTGAGGGAAGGGTCTTTGAAAAGCATTGCTTTTCAGTCGTAGTAAGGAATGATGCTGCTGTGGTGCTTGACATTTAGGAAGTTAGAGAAAAAGTGTATAGGAAAGTCTAAAGAAGTTATCAGTATCTGTTTAAAAAAAAAAAAAAAAAAAAAAAACAACAACACAAGAGTAGCACACGTCGTAATGCTTCCTGTGTCTAAAATTAACATTAATTATTATCACACCAGTCATACAATGGAAAATTAAAGGAGCATCTCTTTTGTGACCACACAGCTCTGGTCACAAAGAATTTATATTTTTATCTCTTGTTGTCCAGATGTGGTCGTTTGTATGTAATGACATTGAAAAGAACAGTGAAAAGGTGTAAAGTCAAGAGGCTTCGATTTGCTGATGACAAACAACTTTTGGTTTTCTTCTCACTTGATTTGCTTAAATTTGCAATTCCTTTTTCAGTAGCTGTGAGAGTGTAGATCAGGGGTGAGAAGGACTGCTGCTGTGCCATCCAGACAAGGCCAAGGTAACCTGCTGATTCAGGAATGGAAGGAGCATCGTTATCCCTTTTGACTGAGCACGTAAGGCTGTGTTTGGGAAATTAATTTGCGGAGGTTTGATTATTCCCAGCTGTAATTAGAAGAGCAGGTAGTACCTATTGCCAGGTCACATATTTTCCCCACCTTTTTGCAGCAAGAGGTTGCTACTGTTTCTTTTGGATAAATGTTTTACTCACTTCGGGATACTTTGTGCTTTTCGGATAGCTGCGCCCTAAATACTGCAGAAATTGAAGCTGGTGGAGGATTTGGCAGCTTGTGTATGAAGCGAGGTACTGGTCTGTTAGCATGTGGAAATTGTGTGCTCTGCTATGACTGCCAGTATTTTAAAAGGTGACTTTGAAGAACGAGATTCTGATAGCCAGAGCTCTGCGAGGACTGCCTCCTCCCTGCGAGGTACTGCAGGCCCAGTGACCACGCTGCCAGGACGGTGGCTGTGAATTGCTGCGGTCTCAGGGTGTTAGGAGCTGGAATTTCCCCTCGACTTGGTTCAGAACAGTCGGAGTTTCTTAATTTTCTGAAGATGTTCTATCACCAGCAAAAAAAGTAGAAAAAAAAATGTTGCATTTGGAACTAGCACTGTAGATATGTTGGCACAGTTTATGTTGTAAAGGGTGATTTTACTGCCAGAAGAACTGTCCCATTGGATCAGCTGTTTGGTGGGTGGTATTACTAATTACTTTTAAGAGTTTATCAAGTGTGACTCACCCAAACAGTGTCATTCTACCAAACTCATGAGATTACTGCATACTGTGTCCTAACACTCTCTGCTGGAGAGCAGCTCTGTGGAAAGAGACCTGGGAGTGCTGGTGGACGACAGGTTGACCACGAGCCAGCAGTGTGCCCTGGTTGCCAAGAAGGCCAATGGGATCCTGGGGTGCATCAAGAGGAGTGTGGCCAGCAGGTCGAGGGAGGTTCTCCTCCCCCTCTAC
>Ga0065711_1001058_pt1 | contig 62942 bp, 29 predicted proteins | sample Hoacrofraction12_FD_59098 | JGI IMG/M metagenome (GOLD analysis project Ga0065711, IMG submission 59098) | Hoatzin crop microbial communities from Cojedes, Venezuela - Epithelial fraction 12 v2 (version 2) | ecosystem: Host-associated > Birds > Digestive system > Esophagus > Crop | place... | reverse complement strand
GGAGGAGGGGGCTGCCGGCGGCCCCCCTGCAGGCCCCGGCCCCTGGGCGATGGGAGGCGGCAGGGAGCTTCTCGGCCGGGGACGGGGTCTGCCCCGGCGGGTTGGCTGTTGCGGCCGTTCTCGGCTTGGAGGTCCCGTCCCCCCCTTCCCCCCACCCCCCTTCGGGTGTCGGGTCTGTTCTGAGGCGGGGCTGAGACAGCCACAGAGAGGAGGGGTGGCAGAGAAGACTTTCAGACTGCCTTTATTCTTCCGGATTATTTTGCAGATGAAAAGCATAAATGTGCGGTTCCTGATGAAGTAAAAATCTTAACAACGGTACTAATCAGTATTTGCATAATTAGCTTTCATAGATTCCAAAGTTGCTATTAGAAAGATAGATGTGAGTGTGTACGCAGGCTTGCAGCGAGTTTCAGAGATTTCTCAGCTGTGGTTGTTATGCACAGAAGCTCTGTTCTGCTATGGTCTTTTCAGCCGCGTCATTAAGAGGTAATTACTGCTAACCTAAACATCAGCGTGTCTTAACACCTCGCAAAACAATTTGTGTGGAATATTGCAGGAAGGAAGAGAAGGGTAGCTCTGAAATCCGCACCATCTCAAACAGCGCAGCTCCGTCCTTCTGCGGGTTCCACACCTGCCCGAGAGCTGACTTGATGTAATGCTGGAAAAAAAGCGGTTTTCAGGAGCCGATTAAAGGAGATGGTAAATCTAAACACCAGCATTCTTCCTGAGATATATTCATAGGGATTTGTGTATTTCACAAATTACCTGCCTCGGTGGCTGAAACACCATACGAATTATGTACGCACCCCTTCTTGGTATTTACTCCCACTGGAGGCACAGTGTGACATAAGGGTCGTCAGTATTAAAACTGACTTTCTTTGGGGCTATAAATGAAGGCAATGTGAGATGTGTGCAATAGAGAGGGGCGTGCAATGAACAGGAAGGAATGAAAGGTATATGTATGGATTGGATGGCAAGACTGCTCTGAAACTGCGTTTAAATGTCACCTTGTTGTCAGAGCTGAAGCTCTCTCCCTGCCCACCAGCCGCAGATGCCAGCTCAGCTGGCGGCAGTGGATTTCTTTTTGGAGGAACCCAGCCAGAGCTGGGCTGCCCTGAGCACCAGGCTGCTGTGGGACGGCACCGCGGGGAGACAGAGCGTGGCTGGGTGCGCAGTGGGGCTGGCAAGGGAGGGCGTGGGCTGGGGGTACCTGACAGATTTTTTCCGGTTGGCAGAATTAGCAACACCCCAGGGTTGTCTTTTAACCAGGATAACCTTGTACTTCAGTAAACAGTGATTCAGGACTAATTCTTCTTTAGTAGCTGTGTCCTCAGTGAACTGCTGCTGCAGCCAATGAGAGCCCAAATTACAGCAGAGCTGGCTGATGAGGCAGATATGTGTTTGCAAACTTGATCGTCCTTTGTAACTTGCTATGGCTGTCTGATTCAAGATGCAAGACTGGAATTAAGCTAAAGTATATATATACACACACATATTGGGCCAGATCCTTGCTTTACACAGCTGGGGACACCTACACAGACTTGAGAGGTCTTGAGGGGAACCCAGTATGATCCTGCCTAGACCTGCAACGCTTCTGACAAGAGTTTGCATTGGTGGTGGCCTCCAAGTGAAAGGAGAGCCATGCGTGCTTATCTTGGGACAGCTTGCACCAGGTATGGGTGTGGGGAGCTTGTGAGGGCAAAGTGACCGTCCTCCCGCAGCCTGGGCTGGTCCTCGGGGATCACAAAGGTGAATTTCTGCAGGAGGGTGGTAAAGAAAATGAAGAGCTCCATCCTGGCCAGCTGCTCCCCCAGGCAGGCACGGCGACCTGCAAGAGAGGGAGGAGAAGGCGTCTGTGAAAGAGGACGTTGGGCTGCGCCGGAGCGGCTGCAGCGGTTGGAGCGGATCACCCCTCCTGCTGCGCCTCGGACGTGCAGCCGGACCCTCTGCTCAGACTTACCTGCGGAGAAGGGCAGGAAGGCCTCCGGTTTCACAAACTGCCCGTTCGCATCCAGGAAGTGTTCGGGGTAAAACTCTTTTGGTTTCTCCCAGACAGCCTCATCCTTCAGCACGGAAGACAAATTCGTGATGACTGTCGTCCCCTGCGCTCCCACACGAGAGGAAACAGCTCATGTGAGAACAGCAGCATTGTCATGCACAGTGTACCAGTGCTGGTCCCTCCTGTCTCGTGTCGCCCTCCTAATAGCAACCATCATTAGGTGCTTCAGAGTAAGGCACCGACCTCTTCTTTCGTATCTTATTTAAAACAGAGGTGAAGCAGGGCACTTTTCCAATGACTTATGGTGCCTGCCCTGTGCTCTGAGGCATCTGAACTCTTGTAATTTGTATCCATGTAAAGGCCATTGCATGCAAATGCCAATGTCACGGTTACACAGTGGAAGCAGCCCCTGCTTTGCAGATCTGCCTGGACTTGTTTTATAGCTGGAGGGAAAAAGCTGACCGACAGAATTCAAAGCCCAGCTTTCACGGGGGTCCATGGGAAATTGCAAAGCTTTCCTGTTTCACATGTCAATGTTCTAGGCTAGAGGAGATTTCACAAGGCTAAAAAAAAAAAAAAAATCCCAGGCTTGCATTGCTTCCAGCGCTGCCAGGGCAGTGCTCTTGCCACCTGTCACAATGGCAGTGGACTGAATGCCAGTGGCATTCGAATAGCTTCAGAGATTAGAGTTTTAGCTACTGCCTTCTTAGGAAGGCCAGCAAGCCGGTCTCGTGGGCCTCCAGAGAGCCCATTAAGCTCTGTTACTTTCTCCTTCCAACACAGGCAGGGCAGCGAATGTCACAGCTCGCTGAGAGGGAGGCAAACCTTTGTGCTCAGCTGCCGCTGCAGCTGGCTTCCCACACAACCAGCACAAACCTAGAGCACAAACGCGACCGGCTGCCTGCTCTTAGCATTTCGAAATGTCCTACTGCAGTGCTCGCCAGTGGCTGTGATTTGGGGCTGGAAGGGCAACGCTGCAAGGTTGCGTGGGGTCACCCACACCCCAGGCTTGGCGGCTGCGCAGGGAGAGGCTGCTGCGTTGCCTGTCTGGGCATGGTCACCTTGGGAATGAAGAAGCCTTGCAACTCGGTGTCCCGGTACGTCATGTGAGGCAGTCCAATAGGAACGATATCCCCGTAACGTTGCACTTCATGGATCACAGCATTGGTGTAGGGCATGCTCACTTGGTCCGTCATGGTGGGTGATCTCTCTCTGCCAATCACCTTATCGATCTCTGCTTGGACCTTACCTGAAAGCAGCATAGCTAAGGAATCAGAGTGCCCTTAGATAAGCAGAAGGCTTTCTTACAAGCTGTAGGAAAGCCGGTGGCACGAGATTGGTAGACACTGGATGAGAGCAGGACAAACAATTAGAGAAAGGAACAGAAACTAGAGGGGAATGCATTTGTTTTCTATTGCGCAGAGCCACCTGTACAACTATTCTTTGTGCATAGTGTCTTTAATAAAGGTCTTGTCACTCCACATGCTACTTTACTCCTCCTCTGTGCAGCTGAAAGGGTACCTGGGCATGCAGCACTGGAGAATTAAAACAGATTAGCGTCTATTCCAAATATTGGAAAGAGGGTACTCTGGCCACTGAAAGTTCCCCAGTAGCCTTCAAAATGAAGTTGAGAGCAAACTTGCCTTTCCAGCTCCAGTCTTTTTACCAGGGCTTCCCCCCTGCCAGCACAGCTATGTTTGGGAAGCGTTTCTCCTGGTTTCTGCTGGGCCAGCAATCACCAAAGCTGTTCCTCATTGCAAAATCCCCAAACCACGGAGAGAAGATGCTCAGTCGCCTTGCAGAAAAATGAGGGTTGAAGGGAAGACACCACCCCTCCGCCTGTCTTCGGACTTACTCTGTATTTCCGGGTGGAGAAGCATGTACAGCACTGCCCACCGGAGAGTGGTGGAGGTGGTCTCGGAACCAGCTGTAAATAAGTCTGCAGTCACCAGACGAAGGTTGTTGTAGTTGAAACCATTCTCTTCAGCAGCCTTACCCTGCAGAGAGCAAACACACGGGTGACTGGAGATGGAATACTTGCTGGGCGAGAAGACCATTGTTCCAGAGATGTACTGAGAAGCTCTAGGTCCATTTTTGCTGACCAAGAAGTGCATTGGTAGAGCACAACACAGGCAACAGCCTGTGTATGGCTGATGTACTTCAGTAACCCTGTTACCTCCTGTGTTTGAAAGTCACTGGTCACCTCCCGTATCCTGGAAGATGAAGGCTACACCTGGCTTCAGAACAGAAGCGAACACCTTGTGCTCTCAGCTCAGACAGACAGCAGGCCCATGCCACTTGCCGTAGCATCCTCCCCCAGAGGAGGTGGAACACAGTTATTCAGGTTTGATCAGATCATAAAACCCACGCAGCAGAGAGGAGGCTGCATTGATGTGGCAAAGGCAAAATTAGCAGTATTTTGAGGGATTTATCTATAGCTGTGCATTACGGATTCTCGCTGCTTCTGCCCTGCTATTTTCTTACAATCAAAAAAAAATATTGCTGCCTATTAAGTCTGCAACACCGATTTCAGCAAAACTGGTCTCTCGTCCAAATGCTAATTGAGCTCAAATTTGTTAGCATATGAGATATGACAAGAGCTCTGCATGAGTTCATCTGCTTGTCTTTTCTAATCCTCTTTGTACTTTTCTTTCCTAGGGACTAGCTTCTGTTAAGTTATTCGGTATATTTTGATGCTGTTGTAATATGGATAGCAATTAATCAGGCATTTAAGACTCAACTATTATTCCAATAAAAGATCTCTGGCAAGGGAGCTATGGGGCTGACCTCACCAAAGTTAACCCAGTAAAGGGATTTATCAGACTGGCTTATCAGGGGACCTCAGCGAACAGAAGAGAGATGTGACGAGGCAACACGGTCAGGCTCACATACCCACACACACAGTAGTGCTCAGTGCAGGGCAGCGTAGGTCACGTTGCTCTACCTGCGCAAGCTGGGGGGACTGATGCATGGACCGGAGGTGCCCGTGCCCACAGCGTGGCAGGGTTCATTCTGCAGAGCAGCAGCCCAGCCTGAGGGCTCGGATGGCAGAAGTGATTCTCGGGCAGAATTTGCTACTATTGCTGATCTGGCACTTGAAATTTAGTGAATCCATGCGCAGAAACATATGGTGGATGGATGGGCTGACGGGAGTACCTTTGATTTTATACTGACTTCATGCCTGACTGAATCAAATTTTAATTTCAGTGAGGTTCAGATTTAGGCTTTCATCTGATCTGTAGGGTACTAGTTCTTAGCAAGCAATTCAAAGACACACATGCCAAAGGAGATGTCATCTCTCTAAGTCATAACTTGGTTTAAAGGCAGGCTATGAACTGGGCAATGATACCAAAAAGCCAGTTGCTGCAGTTTTGTGGCTGATTCTGAGACATCAGTCGTTAAAGCCCTGACGTACACAGAGTCTTGCATGTTGACTTCTTCCCTGGTGCAAACTTAGAAATATTACTGAATTCTCCATCATTGCCTTTTAAATATCTTCAAAATAGTGTAGGCTGGGAAGAAAGGAGTTGCTGCACTCTGAGGGGAACGTGAAGGTAGAAAATGGGAACAAGAACACCAGCAGATAATATGGTCTCTTAAGACAATAGAGGAGGTTGCAGCATGAAGAAGTTAACACCTTTCTTCTCAAGATACAACATGGAATGAAAAAGTATGAAATCAGTTAGTAAGAGGTTTTATACAGATTTATGAGGAAAGTCAGCTTCTATTAACAAGCTTAAGCAGGCAGAGGAATTGTCCCCAGACCCTGCGGTTCTGCTGGTGTCATCTTACCTTCTTCATTTCCTTTAAGAACGCATCAGTGAAATCTCGGGTGTAAGCAGGGTTCCAGGTCTCCATGTGCTTATCTATGAGCACGTCTACGAAGTCCATGAATTCCTTTTGCCCACGGAAGACTTTCTGCGGCACTCCAGGGATGCGCAACAAAATGGGCACCACATTAAGAATCTGGGATGTCAGAACCAGAGAGAGAGAGAGAGAGAGAGAGAAGATATGTGATGCAAAAAGAAAAATAATGAAAACACAATGTTCTCAAGCAACAAAGGGCAGTGTTAGAGACTGATTATACAGAAGATTGATTTTGACTACAGAATAGAATAAAATCATAGAACTAGAACATAGATTCAATTGTATGAATACAGGTGTGTTAAGAAACGATACGACCATGGAATGCTGCTCTGAATTGTCCCCTGTACAGCCCTTACCATGGTTGGGTTAGAAACCGTTTTCTAAGATGGATGAATTTTGTAATCTCAAAACAGACCAACAGACGATAAGGTCAACCTGAGAATGAGACTGGCCACGGATGGAAAATCAAGAACTCTCTGCCAACTAAGAATAAAATAAGAATTGAGAACCTGATGGAAATTTCTAGGTGGACTTTGGTGGTTATGTAAACATAATTGAAGGGTATATAATGTGTGATGAATTTGTTTGGAGTTGCCACTCACTGAGGTGATGGCCGACGCTGATTTGTGAATAAAGCAATACCTAGTGTAACCCACTCATGCGAGAGTAAAATCTTTAACAGGCAGCTTCTTACAGAACATATTACGCTCTTGGTTTACCTGAGTCAAGAATCCAGCTTCTTCATTCAGGGATTTTTCAAACAAATGTAACAGCTTCTTGAATGTCTCATCACCGTAGTCAAAACGCTCTCCGTAGACAGTGGTGCAGATCACGTTGCAGACTGCATTATTTACAAGAAAACGCAAGTCGAAAGGACGACCTAAAAATGGAGATGAAGACCAAGCAATGAAGCTGGGCAACACCAAGCTGTTGGACCTCAGCTGTCAGCAACAAGAATACACAAATGTGTCCTTGATGCCTTCAAGAGAAAAAGCTCCCAAACCACTCCAAAGTACAAATGCATCATACTAGGAAGTGAAGGTCTTCTCATCTCCTACTACTATTTGGTTGATCCTTGTTTAAAGGAGACGACTCCCAAGAAAAGCTGAGTGGCAGGGTTGTTCTGTGACTTGACAAACAACACTTTGCTTTGTGTCTAGATGACAGGCGGTGTGCTGTGAAAACTCTCAGCTGCACTTTTATTGCATATGATAATATCAGTAAGTTCCACTAAACTTCATAAAGGTAATAGTTACCCAGCTCTGGGAATAATTATATTTTACCTCTTTATTTCTATTTATTTCCTATTTGTTTCCTGTTTCAAACGGATTAGTGTTAGAGTAGCCCCACTGTGTGAAGTAGAAGTGGCTTCAAGGCAGAGCAGGGTCACTACTGTATATAGACTAGAAACACTGCATTTGCTTAGCAGAGAGCACTGCATGCAGACGAGAGGGGCTGTAGCATTGCTTCTCTCTCTGCCTCACTGTATTGGCTTTTTCTGTGATTTCCCCATACTTCTGGATGTGACAAACCTTCTTTAGAATTGACTGCAGAGCACAGAAATCCAGCTTCCTCTGTCACTCGCTCTTCCAAGGATTTCTTTCCCATCCCAAAGTTCCTCAAGGTAGACAGCGTGAATTTCCTTAGCTCCTTCCAGACGTGCCCGTATCTTGCTATAACAACCCCTGGAATTGTGGATGAGTGAGAAGTGTCAGGATCTCTGACCTGTACATCAAGCAAAGTTTGCTAGACAATAGCAAACATAAGTTTTCAAACCTTTATGATTCTATGAAAGGAATCGCTCCCCCAAACCATTCAGCATCGCACCCTTAGCTTGTGTGAACGTGGCAGCAACTTGTGCCACCGCACAGGAGCTGAGGATGAGAGATGTGGGCTGGATGCTGGATAATGCTCTGTCTTGGAAGAAAGTTACCATTTCTTTCATGACGATGGCAACACGCACATAGCGTGTGAGCACAAGCACTGATCCCTGGGTGTGGGGAGCCAGCAGCTCCAGTGCTGGCAGGGGAGTTGTACCACTGATAGTGTCCTAACACTGCTGAAGAGGTGTGTGCTAGCACCTGGAGATGTACTACAGCTGCGAAGGGCAGCCCCCTTTTCATCAAATCTGATTTTGTCACCACCAAAGGGTGGCAGACATACAAGGAGATTGACCAGAAGGACATGAGAAAGTGGCACTGTGCTCAGAAAATCTTCCAGCCACCCTCCATCTACTCAGTCATCCTTATGCTGGTAGCAGTGGGGAACATCCAGTTCCAGGGGACTTGCCTTCAGATTTCTTTCCGTAGCCCACGTGTTCATACATTGGAAAGTATGGCCGGTCAGCAAAGTCCTCCGATTTGTGGACCAGGGCTTCCTTCACTGTTTTATACCCATTCAGCACTACCAGGTTAGTCCAGCAGTTCTGAAGATTGAAGACATTTCCAAACTTCTTGCGAAGCTGCCAAGATATAAAAGTACGTCCCTTAAAATTAGCTGAATGTAATGTCAAAAATATCACCGTGTCCATCCTTAGGGCCTTCACTATTTAGTGATTTTTGAGGTGCTTTTAGCAGGAGACTCTCAGCTGATCTTTGACCTTTGTCATTGCAGTGAAGCAGCTCAGAGTGGTGCCAAACGGCAGCTGAACCAGGGACAAACACTCTGTGAGTGGAAAGATTTAGAATACGTCTATCCTGGCCAAACTCTTGCCATGACTGTTGGGCAAGCATTTTGGATTTTCTCTGACAACACAAGGTCAAGAACCTTTTTGCAGATTTTCAAAGGCTGCATGCTCAACAATGAATTATTTCCTAATACTTGAATTTATTTTGATCCAAAAGACTAGGCAAGAGTTAGTCTACTTCTGTTAGAAGGAAATATCATAGAATCATAGAATGCTTTGGGTTGGAAGGGACCTTTAAAGGTCATCTAGTCCACCCCCCCTGCAATGAGCAGGCACATCTTCAGCTAGACCAGGTTGCTCAGGGCCCTGTCCAACCTGACCTTGAATGTTTCCAGGGATGGGGCCACCACTACCTCTCTGGGCGATCTGTTTCGATGTTTCACCACTCTCATTGTAAAAAGTTTCTTCCTTATATCCAGTCTAAATCTACCCTCCCTTAGTTTAAGACCATCACTCCTTGTACTGTCACAACAGGCCTTGCTAAAAAAGATTGTCCCCATCTTTCCTATAAGCCCCCTTTAAGTACTGAAAGGCTGCAATAAGGTCTCCCCGCAGCCTTCTTTTCTCCCAGCTGAACAACCCCCGAGTCTCTCAACCTTTCCTCATAGGAGAGGTGCTCCAGCCCTCTGGTCATTTTGTGGCCTTCCTCTGGACCCGCTCCAACAGGTCCATGTCCTTCCTGTGCTGGGGGCTCCAGAGCTGGGTGGTGAGGTCTCACCAGAGTGGAGTAGAGGGGCAGAATCCCCTCCCTTGACCTGCTGACCACGCTGCTTTTGATGCAGCCCAGGGTATGGTTGGCCTTCTGGGCTGCAAGCACACATTGGTGGCTCATGTCCAGCTTTTCATCCACCAGTACTCCCAAGTTCTTCAGCACAGCTGCTCTCAATAAGGTGATACGTTTGGGGTTTTTTTAATAAGGTGATATGTAATTTCTTTTTAATATGCATTTGTTCCTAAAGACCTGCCCAGAGCCCTGTTTCCAGAAACACGGTTGAAAGGGACAAGTCCACAGTGGAGTTTCAGGTCAACCTTTTCCCTAAAAGGAGTGTACACATCTAGTAAGACTGGTAACTGGCACACACCCTACGTCTGTCGTGATCTATACGACACATCATGCTGGCAGCAGGATGGCTGCACAGGTAAGCCTGTCAGCAGTGCCCTCACTGAGGGAGGCTCCCGTGGAGCTGTCTCCTCCAGGTAGACAAGCCCTTTGACTGGACATAGACTCCCAGGAAGGCAGGTCGAAGCTCCCTGCTAGTCAGCAACACTGAACAAAGTGCTGGGGAACATGTTGTTGGAAGACAGTGCAATAGTAGCAATGCCTCACAGACTGTGCTCTGTTTTCTTTGTTTTTTTCCTGTCTTCTTTTTTTTAATTAATAAGCTAAGTGTCTTCATTTCTGCACTGTAGCAATGCAGGGGACTGAAGTACTTGTGACTGTATTTGCAGTGGGGTTGGAAGGGGAATTAGGACTTCACTGGCACTAGAAATACATCATTAAAAGTGATTACTGGTCAAGATTGTGGTTAGCATGACCCTGATGTGATGTGATTTAAAAATGGTAATCTTTTGGACTATGTGCAAGCCACTAATACAACTGCTGTATTTAGTTTCTGCATTTGGCAGATTTTGGACAGACAGCTGAACGGTGCTCTCCCAGAGAAAAGGCCTTCAGAGTTTGCAAACTGAAGCACAACCACCCCCCGGTTTATCTGCTGCAAGCCGCGCTGTGCTTTTCCTCTGAGAAAAGCTAAGCCCTGGCTTCGAATAAGAACGCTACCGAGATTTTGGGCATTGCTGCTGGGGCAAATCCCGCAAGCTGATCTGTCTCACTGGAACTGTCACATGCCCGTCGGCGTGCTCCGGTAACTCGCAGGGAAGCCTGCCATTCCTGCAGCTGCATCCCCAGCCTGCAGACACTGGCCTTTCCTCCGCTCTCTGATGTCTCCCTGCCCGAGTTGGTGGCCAGCTCTGCAGGAGAGCAAGCTTCACCCATGGCTGGGGCACGGGAGGATCTCCCTCTGAGCTCAGGCAGAGATGGGGAGGTGGAGGCTGGCAGGCGTCAGCTGCCATTACCTGTTATCTGTGCGGGCCAGGCCAGTGTCCTTAGGCAGCGACTTGCTTCATCCTGGACTTTGGAGAGGGCATTGCCCTTCGGCTTTGGGGATCGTGCCAGGGCGTCCCCACCCCTCCCGTGCTGGTGCCAGGGGCACCTCGTCGCGGGGGCCGGCACTCACCTGGTTGAAGGAGTGGTGGGGGTTGCGGAAGTCAACGTACAGCATGGTCCCGATGAACGGCAGCGACGTGGGGCCCGGTGGGTAACGGCTCCACTTCTTCCTGCGCTTCATGAAGTCAAGAAGCAAAGTAAAGACTGTAAGGAACACTCCCAGTACGGAGATGTTGCTCCAGCAGGATAACAGCTGGGACTGCAGCCACAGGAGCAACGCCATCATGTAGCCTGTTCACAAAAGGTCTTCCTCTTCTGACCCAAGACTGTTTCTGCCTCCTTTTGCCTTCTCCTCTCCTCTCCCCTCCTCTCCCTCACTTCCCCAGGCAGCTGCTGTCTTCTCCTTGCTTCCTCCTCTTCCCCACACTCTCTTCTGCTGTCTCCCTGCTCCCCTCTCCCTGCAGTTGCTGGCCTCTGAATGTGGGACCTGGCTCAAACCCAAAGCTCCTCCTCTGCTCAGCTCAGCCTTGGGGGAGTGGTGATGAGGGTCATCCCTCCTCCTTCTCCTCCTCCTCCAAAGCCAGAGCTGAGGCCCCTTTGTCCCTGCTGCTGGTGGCAGGTCCTGCAGAGGTCCCCTCCATGGGGCAGGGCTGGGCGAGGTGTGGGTAGTTGGGTGCCCTCTCCCATGGCCGAGGTGGGATCGTGGCTCCCAACAAGCAATCCAGTCTTGCTGCACTCTCGCGGGGTGGTTTGGAAAGAGTTTGTTGAAATCTGCATCGCTGCCTTGTTTGTAGAGGCAAGTCAGGGGAGACGCAGCTCCTAAACACAAATCCTCCAGGTTTCTCTTTTCAGGGCTGAGGATTTGTTCCACTGGGCCTTGAGAAAGCTCAGGTTAGGTGATGCTTTCCCTTACAGAAAACACTTGTCACAGAAATTAGCCTAAAATTGTGACCTGAGACTTTAAAAATCATTTATGTTTCTGGGAATAACAACCTTTACCCAACTCCAAATGTCACTCAGCACGATAACCTTGATTTTTGTAGAATACAGCTCAGCTAGAAGGAAGAAAGCACATGCATTGCAAGGAGGTTCGAATTTCCAGCCTTTGGGGCAGCAGTAACGCAAACACAATTATGGAGATAGTCCAAGTATTTCCTAAAGCAGCCCAGCTATGTGCTCCTGGCATCTCTGCCATCGGAGATCAATAAAGCTCGCTCTTACGACACGACACGTAGTTCTAGCTGAAAAGAAGCAGTAAACCCATCACAGTTTGATCTGTGATCTCAGCGTGATCAGAGAAACGCTCCTAACGGAGCAATTGCTGCAGCAGGGATGGAGAGCTCAGGCTGCAAAATGAGGCGCCTGCAAAGACCGCGCCGTCAGCGCTGGGGCGCAGCCCGGGCCTTCGAACACCCCGGCCCAAAGGGGCAGCCGAACGCTCACTGTCTGCATGCAGAGGTCCCCTGGCTGGAGTCTCTGCAGCGTGATCCTGCGTGTCCCTCAAGAAAGCATCCTGTCTCAGGGTTCACCTCAAGTGTCTGTAAGCACACATACGCAGCATGGGGAACAACTGGGCGAATTACTAGCCTCCACACCACTGCAGGATTACGATTTCTTTCGGATTACAGAGGCATGGTGGGATGGTTCACCTGACTGGAAAGATGCCACAGATGGACGTAGTCTCTTCAGAAAGGACAGGCTGGAAAGGGCGAGGAGTGCTGGTGGTGCTTTATGCAGAGGCGTGCCCAGGGCTTTGCCATGGGACAGGTGATGAGCCAGTCGAGTGCTTCTGGACAAGGAGAAGGCGGCAAATCAACACGGGCAATGTCAGTGGAACCATCTCACAAAATTACAGTCCTTAGGGCTTTCAGGTCTGCTTTAACTGGACAGGCTACATGATTGGACACAATCCAGGTGGTTTCTGGAGTGTGCTGAAGACAATCTCTTGACACAGGTGATCGATGAGACGACCAAGGGAGATGCTCTGGGTTTGCTATTCAAAAACAAGGAAGAATTGGTCCAGAACATGATGGTCAAGGGTAAGTTTGCACGAGACCGTGGAATATTAAATCCTGCAAGAAGCCAGCAGGACAAAGAGCCTTAGTGCCCCTGCCTTCAGGAGGGCAGATTTCACCTCATTCAGGGATCTGCTTTGTAGGATCCCAATGGGAGCTGTCCTGGAGAGCAAAGGGGCCCGGGAGAGCTGGTTGTTCTGCTAGGGCAGCCTCCTCAAAGCATGAGAGCAGTGCACATTGTTACCTTGGTGTTGGCAAAGCCTTTAACACCATCTCCCACAGTATCTTTGTAGCCAAATCAATGAGATATAGGCTCGCAAGGTAGACGATAAAGTGTGTGGATGATTGTTCAGACCATGGGGCTCAAAGACTTGGGAACAACGGTACAGAGTTCAGCTGGTGGCCGGTCACTAGTGATGTCCCTTAGGTATCCATACGGGGCTGATAAAGTTTAGCATATTTATTAACAACTGGGATGATGGGACAAACAGCACTCTTAGCAAGTACAGCCTGGGAGAGTCAACGAGAGCTGAAGTATGTTTGCAGAGTAGCTGGGGAGTTTGTTGGCTTTTAAGTACCCACCACATTTTGAACAGCTCTACTGCAAGGTCTTAGGAGACAGAGCTGTGATAGTCCCGTACTCAGTGGACTGGCTTGAGCAGGAGATGGCTGGATGCTAAAAGGTGACCGAGGAGTTCCTCTCACACCAATTTTTGCGACCCATGCACTCAAATAACAAGTGAAAAGATGGGGAAATGTGGTCCCAAGAATGACAGCGGATGTTTCCTGATCATCCCACTGGTAAAAGGACATTCTTACCCTGCTGGTTTGAATTTATTTTGAGCTCCAACTTTATGGACTTCAGCTGAAAAATATCCACCTGAGTTCTTTCCTTTTTGCTTACCTTGGCTAGAGCCAAAGGCTCTCGGACTCCCATCACTCACCTCCGGGCTGTCAGAAGGATGGTTGATTGGAATTTGGGAAGTGGATTTACTTTTGATGAGCATCACCCCGAAAGGCCATCAGAAGAGTAACTCTCCAGCTGCTCTACTTCCTGGGGCTTGGCCTTGATGTAAGGTGAAAAAGCTGCAACCTGAGAAATGCACAAGCTTAAGAAAAAAAAAACACCCACCACTCCTACCCCCCAGTTTACACTTTTCCAAAAGGTCTCCGGACAGATGATCTTTTCCTCTCTCCCCTTTAGGCTGCAAACTAGGCAACTTCTCCGCTTGTGGTTAGTAGCTTGGACTGCCGTTCCTGCAGACAACTGGAGCAAGTGTTGTTGCTTAGGTAATTTCAGAAGAACAGTTTTCAAAGCAAGCAAAGAAACAATAGACAACAAATCTCTTTCTGAGAGAGAGAAACAGAAAAGAGTAATTATGCTTCTGAAGAATGAAAGATGTTCATTTGCATTTCTTTTCAACAAAGTAATATTTTGAGCAATTTTCAAGTCAGGGGGAAAAGCCCTCCCGATCCATGCATACTAATTTTGGTTAGCTGCAGGCTCGCTGTGCTGGGTGCTCATCTTTGACTGTGCGCAGTTGTTTAAGAGACGAGCAATGTGAAGTTACAGAAGTTACATGCAGACATTACTGTTCTTTGACTGGACAACCTGCAATACAAACAGAAAGGCAGCTTTTAGGATAAGTTATTAATATTGCAAAACGAAGCATCCAGAAGAGAGATAATACAACAGCTGCCTGCACAATTTTAACTGAGCCTTTTTGTGCAGTCTTTCGTACTCATAGCATCCCTCTGAGGTGCCACCAATGGAGAAAATGGAAATGTAGGTCCATATGACCTTCTAAGTGTTGGTACCTCATAGGAAACGCCTAGAAGCTGCGTTTGGCGGCTCCTGGCTGCCACACACAGCTGTACAGGACCCAGGACCCACGCCCAGCTCCTGGCTGGAGCTGCAAGCAGCTTTTGCAGGTCTTCCTGCAGGATCACAGGTCTGGCACCCCAGACATGAAGATCACAGATGAGTGCCTGTTTATGAACACCGCTGTTTCAGTAATTACCCAGCACCACACACCCATTCCTTCACAGAGGTGCAGCGAAAACCTTTCCACGGCCAAAGAAACACTCTTCCTTCTCTCCCTCTTTGCTTCAATACTGGAGACAGCCAGGAAGCACTGCTTACATAACATGAATATTTCCTTGAGCTTTCAGAAATTTTTCATCCAAATCCCAGTCTACTTTCCTTCTAACACCATTAGATGGATCCAAACCTCAGCAATGTTTCATTCTGGAGGAGCAACGCCTCTTGCAACAGCACACATGGTCGGTGTGAAGCCTGCAGCTCTCCGTCCCCAGCTGTCCATCTCCCAGGCTACAGTAAAGCTGAGGCTGGTGGAGACCCCAGAAACATTGCCTCTTCGTTGACCTCTTCTGAGCCCAGAAAGCGCAGTCTCCCCCCAGTCCCAGGCTTTTTTGGTCCTTCACCTCCTTTTTTCAGCCCACCATCTCTCTTTTGCCTGTTTTGCCTTCAGTTGGGCGGCCTCTCCTCCTGACCATTTCAGTGCTGGAAAGGGGCAAGGGCAGAGCGGAGGAGACCAGCTTCGTGCTTGTCATTCGCCCTTGCCAGCCTCCAGCAGCTGGCAACAGCCACCACCTGCTCCGTTCAGGCGTCTCTGGGGAATTTTAGCTGGAAAACTGAGAACTCTAACAAGCGCATGCAACCTGGGTTTTCAAGTGTTTGTAACATGGCCAAGTTTGAGCACAGTTTTAGAGAGCTGGTGCAATGTGTCTTCCTAACAGAACGCTCCCTCCTGCCAAATTTCGCATGTAATGCTTCAAAGCATTAAACTGAGAAAGGAAAAGCTCGCCAGAAATTTTTCTAATGGGTTAGGAGAAGGTCAGATAAACAATGGATTTCTAAGAATGATGTCAGCCATTAGAAAGGGATTAAAAAATTTTTGGCTGAACGTTCGCAAACAAATTTAGCCTGAGGCACAGCCCTAGCTCGGGAAATTTTAGTCTCAGCTGGTTCATTGTGACTTTCTTGGCCTTCAGATAGGGTTTTATGCATTGGAAGTACTTCTACAGCCTTAAGATGGACTGCGCTAACAGCTTGTTCATAGTAAAGCAGTCAGCAGTACTGAAATAGCCAAGTCTTTCATAGTTACTGTTACTATGACTTACTGCCAGCCTTCCCACATTGCAAAGAAATCTGTTCTTCAGGCTTTTCTTCTTTAAATATCCCATAGCTTCCTACCCTTTTTCCTACATTAATCACAGCAGATCACCTGTCCCCAAAGTGACTCTTAGTTGGACTTTGCTTCTTTTACCCATCCTTTCCCCTCCCCTTCCCTTCCCTCCCCTCCCCTCCGCATATGCGTCCCTTGGTCTTAAAAAGCCACGACTCTGAACTTGACACCACAAGCAAGGCGGGTCTTCGGCCCCATCTTTCACCGCAGAGACACAACTTTGTGCTGGTGCTGTGAGATGTTGGGGAGCCAGGCTCTGGCGACCGCTGCGAGCAGCTTGGCAGTGTGAGCTGTGTAGTCACTGCGGGCATCAGCATCCACATGAATAAAGCAGCCACTGAGATGAAGTTTGTCTTCTGAAACAGATTACCCCCAGACAAGCCTCAGATACCAAAGGCAAACTGAAATAAGGGCAGAATGGCTTTATCTTGATACTTCACATAGCTTGAGATGATGCTGAACTGATCTTGCACATATATGTGACGCTGCCCAGTAAGGGTTTCACCAGTTCAGCAAATGACTAGACTGTGGTAGTTACGGGCCTTAACCCCGGTATTGTTGTCATGTTAACTGGGGTTAAAGCAGAAGTCAAATCAAGCTGGCTCGGTTTTAACTAGGCTAATTGCTGAATTCAAGTTCAGATCCTCCTACAGGCCTTAATTCCTCAGGCCAAAGTGTTCCCATGTTACTTTAACCTAAGTTAGCCCAAGGGAGCTCAGCGCATGCAATTTCTAACCCCAGCACGGAGAGATAACAAATCAAAGTGCTGCTTTGCATGGGCCGTGGTACCAGCACTGGTCTACAATGCCTCCTGAAGATACTGTTAAACCTCTGCGATGTGGCGGAACTCTGGGAAGATGCCTGCTCATTTGGAAAATGACTGGCAGCAGTTGCCTTGACTCACACTCTCCTGTGAAACTGTCAGAAAAATACGGCTTACGCCCCCGGTACCACAGGCTGTTGATTTGTCTCAGCTGCTGGTTTTGGTTTCTTGTTCTTTAAGCTTCTTGACAGCTGTGAATATACTGCTTTTCTTTTCATTTTTGGTCTAGTACTGATACCGTGAGGTTTTTCTTTGCTGTAATGGGATCATCCAGGGAATTTTGGACAGAGGTACTGGCTAAAATCCTGGTGGGTTTTTTATTTGCCTTTTGAGATGCATTTAAATCCATGTGGGGACACTCATCCTGCTTTCCTGAAGTGTGAGATCAGTGAGACACCTTTGAAAATAATGAGGTGATTAAATCCAGGTTTGGAAGCCAAAGAGACAGAAGCATTTTCATTTAGTTTCTGCCATTGATTTGCCCTGTGAGTTAGAGGCGAGCTCTCGGCTTGCTGCTAGCTCAGTTCCCTGGCTTGCGAAATGTGTTTAATGGGGCTGTTTACCCAGTTGTGACAAAGCATCTACAAATCTAGGTGCAAAGTACATTAATGAGGACTGATACTGTAGTTGTTACACAGCAAAGAGGCGGGTTGCCAAAGAATAGAGGTAAAGAAAGATTAAAAGTTAATCTGAAGACTTGCTCTTGTTCCAGGAAACATTTGATATTTTTCTTCTGGCCAAGGGAATATTTCACTGGGAGCGTTTTGCTGCTGTTTCTGAGTGTCGTAAGGATAGCTGGGGATGCTCTTTTTTCACAGTTAGGTCCTCAATTCAGTTATGTATGAATCAAAAAAAAAAAAAAAAGAAGCTAATCTGGCTAAAAAGAGAATTCCATTTTTCTCCTGTGCTTATGGCACTCCAGAGCAAACAGGATAACCTTGGGTGATGCTGTCTCTTAGTAGGTAAGTCAGATTTCAGGGCTCAGTGATAATTCTGTCTCTTTTCGCTCCAAGCTCATTAGCCTGTTTCTGACGGCTCCTGAGCATCCCTGGCTTCCCAGGAAAGCACTGAGAGCGGCGTGTGCTCAGCACATCTCAAAGAAGAGATGAAGAGCGGCATTACTTCTAAAACATACTTGCTGTTACAATCTCCTTAGACTCAATAAAGGTAGAAACAACTGTCTCTGTTCACATCACCTTCCTCCTGGCTTGGTGGCTGCGATTGCTCCAACTGTGAGAATAAAATGATTCTTTTTCTGGTGAAGTGGTGCGTTGTCTACTTCTTCCTTTTAAGCGCGTGCTCGGAGTGATGGCACAGCAGTTATTTTGGTGCACGCTGTTAGCTTCTGCCTCATTTAAGTTATGCAGGCATTTTCAACACTGTGAGCACGTGCTGTCGCTCATCTCTGGATCCCTTTTCTCCTCTCGTGCTGCCACATTTACACAGCTGCTTGGTATAGAGAAGCTTGTGTTAGCTGAGCTGTCAGTGCGCGATACGGCAGGCGGGCATTGGTCTCTCAAACGCAGCCTGTTTGTGCGTTTGCCTTAGCCTGGATCTGGTCGATACGCCAGATCCTACACCAGCAGTAGAGCCGTACCTAGTCTGGGGCCCTGCTCTGCTGGTTTCTACAGATGGATGATAGAAGGTATCTGCTCCCCAGGACATAAACCAAGACTCAACTGCAGGGGAGCTAGAGGCAGGACATCAAACACAAGTAAGCGTCTGAGCGAACTGAGCCCAGTCGCTTTCGCCAGCCTGGGCTTAGACTGCCAACGCGAGGGGTGCAGCCCACCCTCTAGGCTGGTCGTGGGCACACGTGAGTCTCACAGTGGGGACAGCGTTGGGGACGGGGTTCCCACTGTCACAGTGAAAGCGACATGAGCCCAAGCCCACGGCGGGTCCCGACCGGAGAGTTTTCCGTCTCTGCAGCGGGCTGACAGCAGGCTGCCGACGGATCCTCCTCCAGCCACTGACACCCACGGGGCTTTCCCTGGCAACCTGCGGAAATCAAAAGACACCTCTGGCTTTGCTCACTGACAAACTGGCATGAACCATCTCAACGCTCCTGTCTTACTCCCAGGTACCCGAGGAGCCTCAAGGGGCAGGAATTAATGATAAGAAAAAAAAATAGCGACTGATAGAAAGAACCAAGGAGAGAAGGGAAGGAACAGACCAGACAGCACGCTCTGGAGAGCAGACGGTTGCTGGCAAAGGCACGTGTACTGGCCAGCCAGGCTTAACTGCAGAAGAAAATGTGAGTGCTGCTCACTGGGTACAAATCGATGATTGTTCTGTCAAACAATTCGCCATCTCCTGAATTCTGCCCTTTGTTCAGCAGTCCATTAAGGCAGCAGCAGATGATAAGCTGAAGAACTTACAGCAGTTCTATCAGGAAACTAGAAATAACTTTAACAGCAAAAATAAAATGTGCATTTGTCCCAGCATGTTTTGCCCAAATGATTANTAATCCACTTAAAATGAAAACACTCAAACATACAACTCGGATGATCTAAAACCTCTGTGAACTTCCAAGAGCACAGTGTGCTTGTTGTTAGAGTACGGAGTTTATTATTTTCCTGTTTTCACAAATAACCCAATGCCATGCTCTCATTAGCGATTTTTCTGTGTTTTATCGTCACTCTTTCTATCAGTATAAACAATGGCTTGAACACAAGTCAGCATTTAGAAGCTTTTATCGGTGTGTTGGAAACAGAAGGTTGCTGTGCATTGCTACGACAGTGAAACAGGTTGCTTATGTTTGATTTCCATGTGATGCTCCTAATGACAGTTTATGCTTCATGGATCTGAATGTGCATTGGAAATCAGAATGTATATTTTATATTTTTAACCACAAATAACTGTTTTGGTTTGAAACATTGGCTCAGTCATGCTCACAGCTCGATTAATAACAGCGGGAGCATATGGAGGGAAATAGATGAATATGCAGGCAAGATTTTACTACGGAGTGTTTAGCTAGTTGGTCACCTTTGATACTCTGTCCCAAATGATCCATAGGTTACTTTTGCCAATAGCAATTGCTACAGTCTCATAACAACTGGACACAACATGCTTATTTTCTGCATTCATTTTTATATTTTCTACAGCTACATAATTGTGGTTTTGTGTTAACAAAAATTGCATCAACAAAGATACCAGCACTCCTTTACCTAGGAGATACCCATAAGTGGTGATCATTCCACAAGAGGGAGGAAGGAACCAGAAGTGGTAGCTGCAAGGAAACCTGAAAGGGAGAGTTTTGCTTTGTGTTTTTTGAGCTGGCCTAAGGACTGAATGGATGCCGAAAGGTGTGAGGCTGCCGTGCCGCGGGTTGTGAGTGGGAGAGGAACAACATCAGGGCCTCCAGCGGACTGACTCTGCTCCCCTCCTCCCAACGGCAGAACGCCGAGCTGCTCGATGTTACCGGCCTCCCTGCCTGCAGAGAAACGGCAGCGTCGGAAGCCTGCCGGTGCCCAGGTCCCATGGGGACGGCTGCGCGTCCGCGGCTCAGAGCGAGGTGTTGCTGAGCACCGGCAATGAGCAGGCGCTTGCTGAGCTAGCCGGGAAAAATGGATGTGTTTGTGGTAATGACACTTCACAAAATGCTGGGTTGCTTAAAAAAATCCCTGAATACCTGGAAATTTTGAAAACTCTGCCACATACAGAGACGACAAACCTTAGTCCTTCTATGTACTGAATACAGGCACTACGTATGTGAATTAACGCCTTTCTGCAGCTCCCTTCCGATTTGTGTTACCACAGGCTAAGACACATTGATTCTTATCCAGAAAGAGGGAAAGGCCTAAGACAAATTCTTAATTACTTTATACTGTTTATTGCCTATTCCAGAGTCCAAGATTTGTCTTTGCTGTGTTTTGAACAAAGGCCACCTATCTGGCATAGCCTTTGTACGCAGGATTAAAAATTCAACAACTATTGCTTAATGTTACCTGTTTTCCTGTGCAAGTCTTACAAATTTGCTAGTGAAGGGCACCTCCTGCGACGGCGGCTTTGCGGCTGGTGGACCCCACCACCAAGTGCGCCGGTGGAAACAGAGTCCACATGGATCCGTACAAGCACACCTTGCTACTCATGGTGCCCAGAGGGAACAGCGGCAGGGGAAAAGCTGCCAACCCTGGCCAAGCTGTCTTCTGCGGTCTCTAGGTGTGAGGGCTGCTGTGGCCATGCTGCCTTCTCCTAGCCGGTTGCTCCAGGGAAGCAGTTTCAGACCTTCACGCCGGCGGTGCCCAGTCTCAGAGTCACACAGCTCAGGAGTTTTCATCCGGGAGCACAATGGGGAGGGAAAGGCTGCAGATCACACAAGAAGCCAACAAACAGCAAAATTTACCACCAAAAAGCGTTCAGAGCACAAACACAATGTGCAAAACCATTTTCACCTCTTTGCTGCTGAGAAAACAAGCGTCAAGCCCTGAGCTTTGGGGCCCAGCCCAGGCTGGGGGCAGCAGACGGGCCGCTGTGCTGCCACCCGTCTTGTGAAAATCTCCTCCGAGAGAGAATCTTTGATCTTCTGCCTTATCTGCTCTGACTCTGGCAGATTACAATGGGTGGTTTCTCATCAGCCTGCAAAATCAAGAGGTGCACGCAAAGACCTTGGCTGAAACACGTTTTTCCACGAGAGCCAGTGGAGCAGCCACAGGGATCGGCCGGAGAAGTGTAACCGCTTTTTGTCATCTTCAAACTGCTACGAATGGCCTTTAGTTGGTCCCCAGCTCCCCACCCTCTGTCCCCCAGCTTAATTTGCACGTGGGCTTTGTTGGAGTGCGAGTTCAGAAAGCCTCAAGTTGGCATCACCAGACAGCCCTCCGGTCTGGTTCCCTGCGGCGCAGCCCCGGGCTGGGCCAGGCAGTCGGCAGGGACAGAAAGACCAAGGGCTTGGAGGCAGCAGGGGTGGAAGAGTCGGCAGGCGAGCAGAGAAGGGTGTGGAGGGAGGTCGGGGCTGTAAGAGGGAAAGGTAAACACCCTCACGCCCAACGCGCCAGGGTGAATTTTGCAGCGCACAGGGTTAGGGGAAGAGCGGCTGGGACCTGCAGCTTCTACACAAAGTTGAGATGGTTCGCCAGCCTGACGAGCAGCTGCGACAGAAAGCTGCTGCCGCCTGACATGCTCCCCAGTGTGCATGGCCTGGGGTTTCCGTCCTATTTCCCTCAAGCAGGCTGGGCTTGACTGAAGTCAGGCTGAAGAGTTCAGGTCTCCAGAGAGCATCAACCCGAAGGTCAGCTTTGCTGGAAAGCAGGAAAAAAGCAAGCAGGGAACAGATGGGGAGTTTCAAGTAGAAGCTGCATTGGAATCCACAGGAAGAAGTAAGGCTCTGAAGATGGAGGCTCTGATACCCCTTTTCCAAAGGCTTCACGCAGGCAGCAGTCCACGCTCCCCTCTCCTCTTGGCTGTGGAGGGAGGGATCACAACACAATTCCTTGCTGGGATGGGGTCCAGAATAACCACTCGCTGCTGCCACAGCTCCCTGAGCTGCTCTGGGCAGCTGTGCTCACGCCCTGCAGGTGTGCTGGACTTTGCATTAAAACCATTGCTAAATGTTTTCAGGGATCCACGCAGCCCGACTGCCCTAACTTGTCATACCACTGGGAACTGCTGCATTTATAACCGAGGTGGAGCCAGATTCTTCTCCGAACCGCACAGCAACCGGGCACGAAGCAACAGTCACGACCTGCAGAAACAGGAATTGTGACTAGATACAAGGAGGAACTGCTGCTCCAGGAGAACAGCTTAGTGCAGGGGTCCAGAGAGGGCGTGGAGTCTCCACCCTGAAGGTTTTCAGAACTTGACTGTCCAAAGCCTTGAGAAACCTGGTATAGTTCTGAAGCTGGCCTTCATTGAGCCATGAGGTTGGAGCAGAGACCTCAAGAGGTCCCTTCCAGTCTGTTCTAGAATAGGGGTTCCAGATAGCTTTAAAAGGTGAATGTGCATGACAGGTACAAAGTTCACGTGTGTCCTTTTTGTAATAGTCATGGTTGCTGGACCAGGATTCCTGATCATAGACCCATTTGAATTCTTATTTAACTCTTGATGTAGAGTACACCTTTGCAAATAATGGAGAAGATTTCCTCAAGTTTTGGAAAAGAGAAAAGCAAAGCTGAAAGCTGAAGAAGTCTGGAATAAATTTACTGAGTCTGTTTAAAAAAAAAGAAAAAAAAAAAGGACAAAGAGGCAGAATTTCAGGACTTCTGACCTGCCCTGATGATAAGGACATGTGAAAGGCTAAAAACCCTTTTGTAAAAGTTGCTGAAGTGTAACAGCACTGAAATAGCCACCAGATACCAAGGGAGCAACCTCTGGGTGAGCCTGGAGGTGCTGGGGCTTTCTGTACCGTCTCAGGAACAGAGACCACCAGCTACAGATGCCCTTGGTCACACCTCAGGGTTGGGGGGAGTGATGGGAAACGTGAGCTCCTGCAGCCCAAATCCTTTGGGCTACAACTCCAAAACACAACCCTTGAGTGACTCCAAGATGAATTATGAAAACCAGGATGAGTTACCTGCAAGCAACACAGACTCACAATGCACAGATTACCTGAAAGTAACGTAGAAGATGAAGAAATGCAACAATAGAGTCTTACAAAGACTCCTGTGATCAATGGAAACGAGGATGAAAATGTCTCAGCCTGTTTACGCCCGTTATGAACTGTCAGGTGCTTTCTGAATCGTAGTGCTACAGGGCTTTTGATAATGACTATAGGGATACTTGTCTGCTCCGGCAGTTACAACAGCCCGAGCTGAGCTGCATGGGCTGCAGGAGGAACCACGCTCAAACACTCACTGTCAGTTGAGGCCAAAGTAAAAACAAAGGGGATAAAGTAAAAACGAAGGAGATAGAGGAGTTAGCAGCTTCTCTGTCCTCTAACATGAGGTGGCTGTTGTGTGGCTGTTAGAAGCTTATTTCGAGGATGGGCACTTAGGAAGTTGTGGCCTAGAGGTACAAAGCCTGCTTACTGCAAGGAAAGATTTTATTCTTTCATGAACACCGCCTGTTTGCTTGCGCAGAGGCACAGGGCCTTGTGGAAGACTGAATCATGACATTTAAGTTGCCAAAGTGCCCCCTGAACTCACGACAGACCTTTGCTGCGGTTTTTACCACTCCCACCCAACATCATGCAAGCTGGCCAATGAACACAAACATTTTTTCTCAGCTATTGAGCCCTTGTACTCACATATTCCCAGACATATCCCTACACTTACAGATCATAAAGGCAAGTATACGTGTTCTTAAAAAACACAAATCAGTATATCCTTAATGCACCTAGTGAAGAAGAAAGGTAGGTCAGAGGGCTGTTGCAAATGGCCATACGAAAAGGCTCTTCAGACAAGCCCCAGACTTGTCCTTTCTCTTGCACTTTAAAGGACAAGAAAGGGAAGTTCCACCAGACCCTTCACTGAACACTTGACTGCAGACTGGGAAGGGTTGTTTGGGTTCTTGATCAGCTACTCTCAAAGTCCATGTAACTCCAGTAAATGTGAAAAGCAAGGGGTGAACCTCCCTCTCTCTGCAGAAACGGTAAATACAGGTTGCACAGACTTCTGGTGTCTCCCTGTCTTAAGCAGCTCTTTGAATTAGCTCAAATGAAACCCCACAAAATGAAAACCAGGATATGTGTGTGCTTTGAAGAGGGACCAACCCATCCAGGCGACCCGGCCAACATTCCCTTCTTAAGCACAACAGAGATGATCCTCTATCTGCAACAACCATTTGGATGCAAGAAGATTGTTCTTCCGTTAAAAAGCTGATTTCAGGGCTTGTTGCTGTGTAGTGTAATAAATGGCACCGAGTAAGTTTGGTACAATACCTACCTAGACTGTTCTTCCAGAACTCACACAGATGCACTTCACACAAGAAAGGTCAGCAGGAACAGCCATCTCCACCAGTGAGGATTCCAGGCCCTCAAGTGCCTTTCTGGTGGTCTCAGGTCTCCTCCTCTCCTGTCTTAGCATTCCCTAAAAGGAGCCCCAGGAACAAACTGTCTGTGACTTCTTATACTGACCTGTCATTTCTCCATGGCTCTTGTTTTCTCACCTCTCCTTATTCTTGATGGGAATTTTGGACCATGAAGCTGCAGTGCTGACCCTCAGCTCAGGGATGAATCCTTCAAACATGGGTGACGGGCAGTGTTTGAGGCCAATGGGCCACGCTCCAAAGCAGAATTCATCCCAGTTACTGGCTACCTAGTCACTGCTATCCATTAGTAGGTATGGGGATTAGTCTTCGTGATATCTCCTTCTAATTTGTCCATCTTCTAATTTGTTCATCTTACAGGCTACAATAATTCTGCACAGTCCAAAAGATATGCACCTGCTTTCCCTCTTCTGAAGCAACAAACCACAAACTCAATGTTTGCCGTCTTTCACATTTGTCACAAGGAATGCTTATGTTTCTGCTGTAACACCATCTTTTCCAAGTCTCTTATGTTCCTGGGGCAACACGCTGATGTTGTTTTTAATCAAAATGAGTTGTGGGGCTGAAGAAGTAGGTCACGATGACTGAAGCCATCAATGCCCTCTTCAAGGCTGCAAATGCCCACTTCCATCTTATGGCTCTGGAAACTTTCTTCTCCTGGCACATTTCCCTGTCCTGTGAAGCCAAGAACGTTTCACACTTGGAGCAGAACTGAACACAACCCTGAAAATCTGCTTAGTGTCTGCAAAATTGGTCCATACTGTATGGCCTCTGCTTTTGGTTGCTGGAAATGTCTTCCTCAGCGGTGTTTCACAAGCTTTGCTTATTTTCTTGCAGAGTGCAGCTCTTTGGTTTAATTTCCAAATGGTTACTTGCAGTTCCACCATCTATCCCCTGCACAGGTATCAATTCCTCCCCAGAAGTTTCAGCCACAGCAGGACACCAACTGGACAGACACAGTGCAACATCCATTTTATACAGTAACCTCATCTTGGTTTCCAAAACAGCAACAATACTACAAAACCCAGAAGTGTTACATTAAATCGCAGTCTTTGTTCTGCTTATGCACACAGTCCTTTCTTGCCTCTTTGAGATGCATTTCTACCTGCCAAGTCCTAATTTCATCATACAACACTGAACAACAATTTGTCTGCTTTTCTGTATTTCTTCCCACTACAAATGGGAACTGTGAGATTTGTCTTACTCGTAAGGCACTTTTTAATCAGCTGGTGTCAAAGTGTACATGAAGAAGTAGATACTGTTATGCCCCAGAATCCAGGTCAAATATCTGTTCACGGGCTCAACAGTCCCCAAAATAATGTCCTTGGAATAATCTACAATTTATAACAGTCTAATGATTCCACCGCTCTTCTGATAGGGAAACACAGCTCAGGTGCAGGAACTCAGGTGCAAGTCCAATTAAGTTTTTGTAATACAAAAGCCATGAAATGTATGGACTTTTCCCTTTTTAATAAAACCATTAGATGTGGTGACGCTTCTTTGATAAATTGACTTCAGCTCACGGGACTCTCACTATACAACGCACTTATCTTTACAACACTACACTTATCTCTAGCGTAAATGCAGAGTGCCTCCCAGCTGCTTCCCTGAAAAGCTGTCTGCCCTTTTTTGCTGCTCCCCACTAAAAGATGTGGCACTGAAAATAGGTAATTTCAATAAAACTTGGAAAACCATTGTCACAATATACCTCAAAGCCAAGGAGCACCGACCTTCAAACCCACTGTGACCTCCAAATTTGGTTGCTAGCAGGTCTAGCTACAACCCAAAAGCCACTAACGTAATGCAGGCAGCATTTGCAGATGACCTGGCTACGTTTGTGCTTAGTGGAAAGTGCATGCAGGTTTTATCATGCAGAAGAACACATAGTCTGAATCCTCATCCGCAGCTAGAGTGGAAGATTTCCTTCACAGGAGGTCTGCTATGAGCTAAAAGAGTATTTTTCAAATTATTTGGATGGGAGGTAACTCTCTCTAGGGCTGCTAAGAAATATCAGTATTTCTAAAACTAGCCAGGTAAGGTAAAAAACCAGAAACCACAGCATTAAAACTGAGTTAAGCAATAAATTACAAGAAACCTCTAGAGGACAAGGATGAAACGGAAGCAATCTCAACTCTCAGTACAGCCCCAAGAAAGAAGCCAGCAAAGCAGCAACGCTTTCCCTCTAATGCAGGCTCCCTTCTGTAGAGGTACTAACGAGGATATGGGTCCCACTTCAGAAATTAAATCCTACAAGACGACTCTGTTAGTAGCACCCTGATCACTTTTCAGATGAATCATAGAATCATTAAGGTTGGAAAAGACCTCTAAGATCATCAGGTCCAACTGTCAACCCAACACCACCATGCCTGCTAAACCATGTCCTAAAGTGCCACATCTACACGTTTTTTCAGCGCCTTCAGGGATGCTGACTCCACCACTTCCCTGGGCAGATGCATCTGTGCTCTTCAGCATATTTAGAGCTGACCTATACGTAGGAACGAGGTGACCATATTTGCATACATTCTTATGTACATTACAGTACATACTGGACATTAAACAGTCAAAGTACCAGAACTGTCATTTAATTGCCCATATCTTGACAAACTATTTTTTTTTAATGCAAGTCCCACCAAAAACATTTTCCTTTAGCTTGGCATTAGCAGGACTCCATGAACTAGACGTACAACGTTCTTTGGCACATGGTCTGCCCTGAACCCCTTTTTTTATTTCAATACCATTACGCATCATCAGTTTGTCTTGTTCTAAGACCGACTCAAAAGGTTCAAGAACATCACAACCCCAGTTAAAATCCCCACCCGTACCTATGTGATACACAGATTAGCGAGGATGGCCACCACCTTCTGCAGTGATAGCAGAGACTGCTTTCTCCTGTGCTGCACAATCTTGCTGTAAACTCCACAACAGTGTATGCCTTAAGCGTAGATTTCAGATACAATAAAAATCCATTATGAATGTATCAATCAGCAGCTCCTGGTATTGAGGTATGCTTGCTGTATGTATCCCATGGCCTCCATCAGTCCCTGCAGGAGGAGTGCCTTTACGCTCATCTCCAGTTGAACACTGATCAGCCCACGTCGATAGATATCCTTTGCACGTTGAATCCATTGCACATCCTTCATTGAAAAATACCATCTTTTTCTTTGAGTTTGTTCAGCAGTGTTGAGTCACTCCGGCTAGTTGTTGGAGCTTCCTTTTTACATGGCAGCTGGGCACTTTGGAAACGCTGTTAAACCATCACATACACTTCCTGGGAAGCAGGTGTAAGTCTCTTTCCTTTCAGAGATCCTGATGGGAGTCAGACAACATGAAGAAACACTTTGAAAATCAGTTGGCTTATCCAAGCTCTCATTAGTTTCACTCCTCCAGGCAGCTAATTCCCAAGTAGCTGGCAGTCCACTCATTTTCTTCTTGACACAAGCTCCGTGTTTTAACGTTCTGCTGCAGGTCATTTCTGCTCCACAAGTTCAAAATCAGACAAGACTTCCAAAATTTTTCTTTAAGTTTGGGGTATCCATGATATCAAGCTGTGAACTGCTTTTGCAGGATGGAGCTGGTAAACACTTTGTACAACAGCTTTCAGAATCCACTCAGGCACTTTGTATCTTCTGATCCAAAACAAGTTTTTATTTCCAGCTGGATTTTATGACTGCTGTGGATCATTTCCAGGTTCTCCCAAGCAGCCATTACACATTGCTTTAGATTCCTCCTGGCTTGGTTTTAGGGAATCGTGGTAGCTCTGGTTTCTGTAAAGACTTGACCAAAGACAACCAACTCACAAGACTTCTCCCTACCAGAGAGCACACCCCTTACCTGACACCAGCGCTGATGAGGGGGGCTGAGAAGCAGCCCATTCAAAGGGTTCTCAGCACTCCCCATTGAGAAATATTTCCCATGGAGTGAAGTGTGGTACCGTTTATTTATTTGCTCTACATGACTCTCACTACCTTCCAACCACAGTGCACAAGGAGCTATTGAATCTCCACAACAATTGCCATGAGCACCCACAAGTAAAACCTCCGTGACTCCCTCCCACCTACCCAAAAACCTTCTCCCTCTGCTGCGTGACACCACCCTGAAGAGCCAGAAGTATTGAATTCAGCAGTTTCACCACATGGTCCTCTGCTGTCATAGTATTACAAAGCTGATTCTTCACCAGCATAAATCCATGCAGTAACTTTTTTTTTTCCAGAACAGGTAGAATAGAACAGACACTAGGAAAAAAAACCAATTTTTATTCAGTTGAAAAGAAGTCATTTACTCAATCACATTAACTATGCTAAAAATGATTTTTTTCTGACTACACCAGCAGTTAAATATTTTCAGCACCAATTCAGGACACATTAGTGACATTTATCACAACAGGTCTATTTCTTAATGTAGAAGGACATACTAAATTCAGTAGCTGCTACTGGGAAAGGAGTAAGCAGAGGACTGCCCTTTCTTTCCAAATACTTATCAGTGAGAGTAGCAACTTCTAGAAATAAATAACTGCCAAATTATCTCCCAAATCTTTAAATCGATCTTTTAAAAATAGAGTTAAAATAGATATCTTAATATGAGCTATCATAGATTTCATTTTTTATGTGCTGAATACTCCAAAATGCGAGTAGTTGAGCAAGCATCCAGTACATAACTTTTTAAAATAGTTCTTCCCTCCCCACAATATCAACCCCATTTTTTCATCCAAGTCATGCTGGTTAGATCCCTCTTCTCTGGTGACTTCCCAGTAAACACCACACTGTTTGATATCGCTAGGATATGCTACCATCCTACGAGTGAAAGAAGTCAGTGACCTGGTGAAATACAACAGAAAATTCATCCAGTCATTGGCTTGTTATCTCTGAACATCAAACAAATCCTAAGCTTTAATTTTTAAAAGCTTTTGTGGTCTTCTTCCTGCTGGGCCAGTTCAGAAGGTCATCACTGAAGGCAGAACTGATGAAGGCAAAAAAACCAAAAAGCAGCAGATAGTAGTGTCTCTCTGTCCTTTTAAACAAATCAAGTTCGCACAAAACAAAAGGAGACAAGGTTAAAATGAAGTTTATTAGTTTTTTTTGGTTTTTTTAAGCTTTTTTTTATATAAAACTGTTTGTGAAACAGCTATTTTATTCCCATGGCAGAGTGACCCCTGAAAGATGCACTAACCCCTTTCTTAAGGCCTTAACAAGAAAAAATGATATTTTTTTGTTGTTGTTCCTTAAACCCAAATGTTTTAAAATTACAGAATTTACAAAAGAAACCCCATCCCGAATAACCATATACTGTAGGCTGTTACACTGACATTCCCTCTTCCTTCCTTAGGAAAAGCAAAACATAAACCAAAAAAAGGGCTAGGTGGATTTTTTGATCAGTTTGAATATACATTGACTCCACCAACATTCAGACTTTCTTCCCAGTTCCCCAACCTGGCAGGTAAACCGTATCTTCCTCTCACCTGCCTTCAAAACTGAAGGCAGCTTCTTGGAATGATTTGGGGGTGCATGTTGTTGTCACGAAGGGTAGGTACTCCTTTCCTCCACATGGTACAAATGTTCCCACGTGAACAAGGTGTACGGCATCTAGGAAGCAGCAGCTACCTCTTACCTCATGAGTCTCATGACCTGAGTGTCTTCAGATGTTTCTCAAGCTTCCACTATGAATATACAGTGTTTCTCAAAGACAATAACCTCCTATCCCGCATACACAAGTACTGACACCCCATCACCTGCAACCATCCAAGCCTTCCTCCTACACCCCACAAACAATTTATCATTATTTTATTTGCCTTTTAAATTTGAACTTCCTTGGATCTTGTGAGAAAGCAAGCAAGACGAAGGGAGACAAGTCCTGTCTGAAGTACTCCCAGTTCCGCTATTCTTTCCCACAAAATGTTAGGCTCCATGAGCCTTGCTTTGATTCTGCATTTAATATTTACCTTAGATACCATTTTCTTTTTTTAATTTATATGGGGGTTTGTTAATTTTAATCAAAAGCATCAAAAGGGATATAGCGCACCTTTCATTTAAAACAAAGTCTTTCAAGACTAAAAAATAGATCTTTATATATATATATATATTTATCCCTCCCTCTTTAATTCCCCCCACCTGTTTCCTTTTCCCCCTCCCCTTCCCACTGTCACTATGGAGATTGTGTCCATGGAAACAGCTGGTTCAGACTCCTTGGTCAGATTCTGTGATGTCATCAGTCTTGGGTGTGATGTAAGAATTTATGAAGGAAGTGCTGGCATTGGCAGGCACGTCGAGAGGGGGCATGGCTGCACAGTGGGAGAGATTCCATTCAGTCACGAATGTCCACCGCTTTTTATCTCAACAGCCTAACCTGAAAAACAAAGTGAAACAGTGATATTAGAACGGTTTCCTTCCCTCCGTCTACCAGCATGCCCCCAGGCTTCGGAAAAACCCCCTCAGCAGCCTACAGCAGTAACACCAAGAGCTCTTTCATTTTGTGGACTAAAAACAGATAGAAGCACAACAGTGAGTTGCTCATAAAAGCAAATCCACGTGATAGAAAGTATAAGCTTAAAAACCAGCAGAAAATTAAGTAAGCCCAGGTACAGAGGAGGTCCAGGATGACAGGATGATCTGTGCCACAACAAAGGCACAGCACCCTCACAAAACAGCTACCTCCAGCAGCCAGGAGCGCATTTGCCTCACGTTCACTCCTCATCTTGATCGTGAAAACCAGAAACAGGGGCCAAGCACATTCAAATGCGATGACAGCTTCTGGGATGCCATGCTGCCCCTCAGGGACCAGACTCAAGTATTTTCATACAGGCCACCACGCTACCATCGAACAGTAGTTTTCAGTGAATAGGTAGCAGATAGTGAAACCAGTATCAAAATTACAGGAGTCCACCTGAAGAAACCAAATTTGGGAAATAGCTAGATTTCACAAGTGAAAGGTAAAGCTGCAGTTAAATTAACTGGAGGTCAGGTAATATTTCTTTCTGTTGCTTTTTTGCTTTTATTGCCAGATTATAGTGGCAGCGACAGTTCATTGAAGGACTAAGCTTGTGGCATCTTTCAAGACAAATGTGGAAACGTCCAAGTGCTCGGCACACCCATTCTCCCTGTCCAGAAATTCTCTGAGGTGGGAAAGTTAACTTCAGAAGTTTGCTAAGTTGGCGGAAGCTCAGTTCAAAAGCAAAACTGCAGACAAATTTAAGATTTCATTTCTCTAAGCCACGGTTCTCATTTTTAATCTGCACAGCCGAGAAAGCAAAGCTTGAAATACTATATTCTTTTCTTCCCTTCTCCTGTACACAAGTGAGCCCAGAAGCAATTTGTTTATTTAGTAAGGTTACTTACTTTGATATGACTTAGACAAATCCCTCCCTACCAGCCAGTGAGCTTGGGAAAAGGAAAAACACTCGCAACATTAAGTGACATATAGGGGAAATAGTTATTGGTATTAGAGGTGTGCCTGGGAATGAAGTAACATCCATGTTCATTCATAGCTGGTAATTAAACTCCAGAAGCCCTAACTAAGTGTGATACAGAAGTCAACGCTGTTCTGATTATCAGCACACCAATTAGATTACATACCAGCAAGCCTACCTCTTGGCTGCAAATAACCCCTCATACAGGGATGCCAGGCTAAGAGTCAGGCGAGTACATACAAAAAATAGACGAATAAGTCATAGAGCTACAGCTAAACAGGAAAGGAGGGAGGTTCCTAGAGATTTCAGGCAGCTGACCTTTGTGGTATTCATTACTGTGCAACTGTGAGCCCTCGCTGAAGGAGCATCAAGGCTGTGTTGCTGTCTGTGCCTCCTGTACAACTGCAGCTTGCCCATGCCTGGAATCGGTCCAGAGCATTAGGCACTGGCTCAGGGAGGAAACAGGCTCACCACACAGAGAGAGTCCTTCCCCATTCCTGGACAAGATCCAGAGCACCAGACTCACTCTCACAGTCACTCTCCAGATCTGGATTTGATCCAAATGTTCTAGAGGCAACTGGCTCAGGGAGAGAGAAGCAACAGAGACAGAATACACTGACTTGCCTGGATGTTATCCAACATGCAGGATTTTTCTTAACTTGCTGGGCCTAGGAGTGAACCAGGACTAAAACAGCCTAATAATCTAACAGCTAAGTACTCATTCTGTCTTACCCTAAAGCGAGCAGAAGGGCAGCTCCTGTACTACCAGCACCACTACAAGATTCCTCTAAAGTTCTTTAATTACCACAGTAATGCAGCATTTTTTTTTTATTATTTTTCAAAAATAATTGGATCTTTTAGATTTGTGTGGTTTTTATTTTTGGATTCAAGTTCAGGTTGGAGAACTTAACCTTTAAGACATTCTCAGCAACAAAAGGAGGAGGCTAAATAGGACCTTCAGATAAGAACTACTTGAGACAAAAGTGGATTTGGAAAGAAATTACATCTTGGAGAAATGTCTAGAGCAGACAAAGAACACGGTGGACAGATTCCAGAGCCTGTAAGGTCTTAAGCCAATACATTCCTATGATATAAAATAAAGGGGTTAGCACTGAACAGCAACGCAGGAAACAAAGCTGCGTTAAGGTCTCCAGGACATAGTAACATTCACCAGTGCCTTAAAGAAACAGCCCCAAAAAATCGTCACTGAGAAGACTTCTCTAGTGTTAAACAGTTGTAAGAGACACCCTGTCTGTGAGACCACCATCCTGTTTTAACATTATGAATTACATTGCCTTTTACACTTTAAAGAAAAGAGAAAAGCTTAAAAGAGTCTCAATGACCTTCACCACGGAAGGAAAAAGTTACTCAAGTAATGAACTTTAAATACTGTTTGCACGGTAACTGTTTTAACAACACTCCAAAGCCAAGAAAAAACGCTGTCAAAAAAAAAAAATCACAGAACACAGCACAGCTAAACCAAGTCAGCAGTCAGTGCACAAACTGTTTATATGAAACACCACCGGTCTTCGGCTACTACACTAAAAACCAGAATTATCTGACTAATCTCTCCTCCTTCAGAGAAAACACCATTAAAAGCACTTCACAATTACTTTGAGAAAGAGATGAGATTTTAAGTTAAGGGAGGTGCCTGGGAGGCAAGGGAAAAGCAGTGAGGGGATTGTTATAATCAGCTCAGAAGACAGACATGAAAGAGCAACTTCACTTAGATGATTGCAAGAAAAAAACAGAAACAGCTAGCTTGAGTAAGAAATGCAACTGAACAGCGAAATGAAGGCAAGAGACCTTCTTGGGCCTCAGTTTACGGGAAAGCGTTTGAAACCAAACACTTATTTAGACCTCCCTGCTGCCACCAAATGGCAATGCACTCGGTGGAAATGAAATAATCCCAACCTCATCCCACTCCCTGGGTGCTAACTCCCACCTCTGTGCTACTCCCTCCTTGTGCCAGCATATTTGCCCAGCCACATAGCGAACCAGATTAGGAAAATGACCCAACTCCAATGCTAACATGACAAAATGTAATTTCAGACAAACCAAATTTCCCACCAAGTTCACACACGGCTGCAAGAATGCTGGGACTAGACAAAGGAGGAGGCAGGAAGGAAGGACGGAAGAGCAGCAGGGATGCTGGGGCACAAGAGCACAACCGCTGCTCTCCACAGCACTGCTGACTTACGGCAACTACAGCCCACTCTGGATCCAGAGCGAACGGTGGTAAGGGCCCAGAGTGAACATTACAAATTTATGAAGTTCTGGCCACTTGTGGATATAGTTCCACCTTCTATCACCCATGTCTGTCTGCAAAATAGAGGAAAATGCTGGTCTGAAAGGAATGTAATGATTCCTGATAAGATCTGTATTTACATTTCCAGTAAAAAGGGGAATAAAAATTACAATAATCTTGAACTCATCAGCATTAATTCTTCCTTACATACAAGATTTGAGACACTGATGAATTTATTTATTTATATGGAAGCTTACTATTAACTACTCTGAGATTTAGGAAAAAAACTTTCAGATCCTTTATGGACATGATCATGGCAATATGAAAGATTTCTGCCAGAGGTTTAGCTGGGAGAGTAATCAGGCAGTTGTAACAGCTAACAAGCTTTGCCTCTCACTGCTAAACAGAAGGAACTGCTGCGGAAATACAAAAAGAAAAAAATGAAGTCACTAGCCTGAACAGAATGGTAGCAGGGGAAAAAAAAAAAACCAAACACACAGTTATTACAAATTCTTTAAGTATACACAAGTGCACCCTGATTTCTCACAGAAATGGGGAAGGCACTGGAGGTAAGGAGCCACAGCAGCAGGCAGGTGGAAACTGGAAACTCCCCAACTCACCTGTGCTTGCTTTTATTTCCATTCCCAGGAGTACACTTCCCCCCTCACCCCCGCTCCGACTGCTCTGTGCTGAGGCTGCCTTTCACCATCTTGTTCTGCAAGGAGGGAAGAGAGCAAGGAAGGAGGGGCTGACAAACCAGCAAGCCAAAATGAGGAGGAAAAAGAAAACAAGGGAGAAAAGGAAGACAGGGGTAGGGAAAGTGAACACACAGAAAGTGAGAGAGAGAAAGAGAAGTCAGTATTGGAACCAGACATAGATTTTTCAGACAGAGTTTTCCCTGTGACAAAAGCAGGCAATTCTGCAAAACTAAAGAGTTCAGGATATAAAAGCCTGGTTAATCTTAAGAAACACAGAATTTAAAACAAAAAGGTAGAACAAGCTGAGAAACATCACTTAAAATTGCCCCACAGATGACTTAAGATGATCTAAGACTGCAGTGCCACCAAAAGGTGAGGTATCTCATCCCCTTTACATCCTCCCCAGTGCCTTGGCCTCCTCATCAGTCCTGCTGCAACAACACTTGCTGTGATGCGGACACACAGCTAGCTGGATTTGTGAGAGGAAGCTAACCCTTCAAACGATGATTAGTTTTCAGACAGCGTTTTCCCTGTGATAAAAGCTGCTATTTTGCAAAATTAGCACATTCAGGACATGGATGGTTGAAGCATCAATGCTGACAGAAGGAAATGGGAAAGCTCACTGGGGAGCACAGGGCAAGGCAGGACCAGCCCCTCTGGATTTCGCTTGCTTATGCCTCAAGTGTCAAGCGCAATTAATGAGGTAAGAAGCACCTTTACTCTCCAGAAGCCACTTCTTACGATGAGGTGTATTTACCTATGTGAACCACGGACTGAAAAAGGGCAAGAGGCACTATACTGGGGGACTGACTTAGTGTTACCAGTTTTATGTAGTTGTTCCACCCATTAACTACAGAACAGAAGAATGAGGTATCAGACAGCCACTAATTAGCTACTAACGTTAAGTTGGTGTTACATAAAATCGTAGTTTTAAATGGTCTGAAGTCTTTCTTCCTCTCAATTGCTCATGTTCATGTCACGCAAAAAATAGATGCAATTTGTTCTTCAGTCATTCTAGAGCAATGGTTTTCAACCTTCCTGTTCCTGCCTCACAACTAGCTGGAACTCCTCTTTCCAGCCGCTACAATGGCAGAAGCAGGGTGATCCGACATTCTGCCCTGCAGAAGGATTTGGAACAGACCAGTAACGATCAGTGAACCACAGGGCAAAGGCAGAGTCAGAGCCAAGCAAAGAAAACTCTGCTTGAGTTCAAACAAATGATTCGTGTCTTCAAAGAATGGCTGCTGGTGTTGAATTTCCATTTTTGATGAAACACAAAGTGATCTGCAGGGGGATAGTTTTGAATAAAATTCAAAAATTTATTGCCTCATGAAATACCTTTATCAACCTAACCAGCAGTTTTTCCCCTTGCACTGCCCAAGATCACTTTAGAAACCAAAGCGCCTGCTCAGCAACTTCTCTGGGAGGCTGGATTCTGTAAAATGGTTGTTTCCTTTCACGGTTTGAGCACCATCACTGCAAATACTCGTACACAGCAGCAGTAACCCCAGCCAGCTATGCAAAGCTTTGACACTATGCTTCCTTGTAATACTTCAGGCAATGGGCAGCAAAAATAAAACAGGCTTCAAAGACGTCACCTTCCTATTCTGTTTAGTCAAGTACCCAAAGTTGGGCAGGGGGTGGCACTTAGGTAGTTGCATTCCACAGTAAGGAAGCTCATCCTTCCCGTTTTTGTTTGGCAAGATCTGCAGGTTTGTGTAGCATTAATGCATCAATTTAAGCTTGTTGTACATTTTCAACATTATCCCACAATTGTGCAGAGTAATTTATTTTCTTTTCTACAATGAAAAGTAGGCCAGTTCTGGATAACAGCCTGAACGCCCCCAATCTTCCAGCGCATTTTAAATACGTGTATATAAATACATCATATTGTGGTAGAACATCCAGAAAGGAACATGAGACTAATTCTTGTATGTTTACAAAAGACAGATTAAAGATAATCTGTGAAGACAAAAGACCACCAGATGTCAGTCTAATTCTAGGCAGAGAAGAGATCCGCAGACAAGGACTAAATGGAGACTAATCCCTGCTAGAAAGCAACACAATTCTTCCCTATTATCATTTACTTCCCAGCATATGCCATCCACACTCTTGCACAATTCCTGTTGTATCCAACTGGCCACAAGAACAGCCATTTTTATGGCTATTTCTGAGCATTTAAAACTGGTGGACTGGTATCCACAGCCTCCCAGAGATGCATTCTCCCTTATGGGCTGGGAGGGGTATTCCCAGCACTGTATCACATTGCTTATATGCACAAGAGAGTATGTACTGTTTGCCTTGTCTCCTCTTTCCATATGGACAGAGCAACAGCGGTCCAGCTGTTAGCACCACTGTGTTTGCAGGCTCCAGGGACATTCAGTTAAAGGATGCCCAAACCCTAGGTAGAAAGAGCATACTGAATCCATCACCAAAAATGGAAAACAATAATGGGTCTTGTGAAGAGTCAAAGGTCTACAGAAAAACTAAACAGATAAAGTGTAAGCTGAGAGGCAGGACAAAGTCTAGTTACTACTGCTAAACTAGAACAAGGTGTTTCAGGTGCATCACTACATTGGTTTATGATGCATTCTTAATGTTTCCAAAAACTGGCTGAAACATATCCATGGGCCATTTTGTTTCCTCCTTGCATCCTCAGTAAATCCAAGAAGAAAATCCATCAGTTTCAATGTAGCACTCAAACAGAAACAGCAAGCAGTGTACTGATTCTATCACAGAAGACAGGAAACGAAGCTGGGCCTTATAAAGATTCATCAAGGATCTAAAGAAAAACTGAACAGATAGGGCAAAACCTTCATTTATCTTCTTAAACTCTGTGTTCTTCTCAAGTTGATGTTTGCCATGTTTGCCCTCCCGAATATACTACAAGCACACATCACAGAAGAATTCCTCTAAAAGCATCTCTTACTACAGGTGTTATCCAGGTATAAAATTACTAACCCAAATTTAGATACCAGAAGAGGGCAGCAAAAAACAGGTCTAATCCAGGAGAGGATTCTTACCTTGTGCTTGGGGCACCTCACTGAGAAATTCTCTTCGTTTAGTAAACAATCTAGAGGAGAAGACGACAGCAATTTATTACTTTTTTAATAAAAAACCAACTTAAATAATACATCACATGTGTTAATCTTGCCTCACAGGTATATATTTTTCACTCAACGATCTCTTGTAGGAATACTATCTTATTAGCAGATTATTCACTTCCACCCCCAAAGTTCTAGCAAATAAGATTACTAGACAACCCAAGCGACAACGCTGCCTGAATTACCAAGCCAAGTCCAAGCATCCCCAGTCTTCCTGATCCTCTGTATAGAGTAAGAATCACAACAGCAAAACAGTCTACAAATCCTGTATCCCAACCCTCTTCAGCTACTTCAGTCTTCCTTGCTACAGCCCAAGCACACACACACATTCATCCAACCTGAACAGATGACCCCTGCTTTATACTTCATCGGAGAATTGATGCCTTTCATCCTTACTCAAAGGCTCTGCCAACATAGGGGGCAGAAGGGGCATGTGTCTCTAGGTATGCGTGTGTATGACAGTTTATTTGCAATCCCAAATCCTGGTGATCAGTTTACACCTTGACACTACGTTTGGTAGCCAGATCACTCATGCTGCTCTTGGATCTGCTTCCATGACTGATTCATACATGTAAAACTCCTATGGTCTAAGAAGTAGTTTAATTAATGATTTAAACCTATTATGGAAAGTGAGGCACCTATGTAGAACTGCTTATTCAGGAACAAATTAAGCAACACTGCCATTTGAAGAGCATTTCTTCAGTGGCACTGCCAGTGTAAGTGTTGCTTCCCCTCTCATCCTCCCTCCCAGACAATGCCTCTAAGGGATGCTGAGCCAGCAGCTCCTGGAACTTCAGTGCTATGCTCACACCAGGAGCACTGCTGGCCGCCACTCTGCCTTCCGTTGGTGCTTTCCAGGTACCCTGTACTCGACCCTCACAGCCAAGTCAAAAAGCAGCAGCACTCTCCCGAGAGAATTCAGCTGCCTCCCCTGGGAACCTCAAATGGCAGGGCCACCTCTCAACCTGCCCAAACTTCTGACGGTGTTCTTTCCAACTGCCTCATGCACAGAAGGCAGGCTGACCGAGCACCATCACCACTCAGTGCGACCCACAGTGGGAGAATTCAGCTAGGTCCTTATGACCTCCCGTCTGCTCCAACCTACCCAAACAGCTAGCAAGTAAAGAAGCACAATGGTAAATAAAATGTGCTAATTTAAAACGCTCTTAAGTATGTAGCATAACCAGTGCTACCTGCTGTTTAAATCTGCTGGAAGAGTTTAGCAGACAGCAGGAGACTGCAACTAAAGCTTGAGGGAAAAGCTTTCTAGACACCCAAGCTTTGGCAGAGCATCCCTCCGCTATCAAATGCTAATGTTTCAACATGAATGCCTCTGGCCCGAATCACGAGGAAACAGCATGCAATAGGCTAAGTTACTTGAGAGATTTTAGCAAAGGGGAGTAAACCCCTTAATCCTGCCATGGATAACAATTTCAAATGCGGTCTTAGCAAATAACAGGAAATAAATAAAATGTTGTCTCATTATAAGGGCAGGAATTCTACATTTAGACTACAGCATGAATTATCACTGCATAATACAGCAATCATCAAAAGTATACAGAGCAATCGTCAAAAACATACACAGTATGTTAGAACAGGATGGAGTTTTCTTCTTTCTTGGAAACCCAACATTGGTAATGAATGCACTTCTCTAGCTAGTACAGAAAGGAGCATCGTACAAGGATCACAAAGAACTGTCAGAAACCTCGTACCTCATGCCTGATCAACAGATGGAGCTCAATTTTTTAGGAAGGTTGGCATTTTTGTTGCAAATACTAACCGCAGATCCAATTAATAACAATTTTTTTGTTTCTCTTAAGGGACAACTATGAAAAATTTCATCAGGTCACTGTGGAAAATCAGCTGAATACCAATAAGGCAAAATTTGTTCATCATTACAAAGCTGGTCTGAATTTCAGTTATCAGTTCCAAGCATTCTGTATCACAGATTACAATTCATCATGAAGTCACTAGACACATAGCTAGGATCAGTTCATTGTGGCATAGAGAGTAAAAGAACCGAGATTCGTCCTTGTTTGTACAGATTTTTCTCCATAAAGTAGTCAGAGAAAACCTAAAACATTTTAATAGAAGCAATTATTCTTCTGTAAGCTTCGCACTTTGTCTCACGCTCTGTGTTCTGCTTGTTACTCATCTTTAACAACACTTGTGAATACACAGGATTTCTGTTCTCTGAAAATTAATTTAATTTTCCTACTAGTCTTTTCCTAATTTACAGTCAAAGATCTTTTCTATGTGAAACTGCCTATGATACATGTTGTGGGGACAAGTGTGCTGCAACAATCAGGATCTGACTCCAGGTGGGGAGGAACAAGCAGAGGGAGAGGACACAAAATTTCAGAAAACAAAGATCCTGTTTCCATGGAGACGTTCCTAGGACTAAGTTATCTCGAGACATCAGAGGCTCTTCATAAATTTGGACAAACGAAAGCCAAACACAGACGACGTTAACCACAATTATTTCCATATAAAAATTGCTTAAATGGCACTACTAATCTTGATTTTCATGCAAATAGCTAGGAGGAGTTCAGCTCTCTTGCACCCTATATTGCAAAAGATTACTCTGTATGAAAGGAGATTAAAAGGAAGGCTGAATGAGGCTATATAAAAGCATCCATATGTACAAACTGGCAGCTTATGCAGCCACGTGGCTTGCATAGCAGCCAATTAGCAACAGCAGCGCAAAACCTGGCTCCTCACCAGGGCGGGACTGGAAACCGACCATCGGCACAGAAGCCAGTGCCCAGGTCGCACCGCAGGGCCAGCCTTCAGCGCTGCAAGTAACTGAAGTAGTTTTGAGATATTTCACGCTCCAGACCTTTACAAAAAACGTACTGCCTTACAAACGAGGCACAGTGACTGACAGGGTAGTAACTTCTAATCCACATCAACGCAAAGGTAAAACCACACTCACTGTGCGACTGCCTAGGAGTATGGCGTGCATACTTCATCTCTGCTAAGACACAGTTCACCTCCAGGGAAGCTACAGCAACTCAGTCAAACACTAAGTGTTTATGACTCAACATACCCTAAAGAACACGCCAGCAAGCGCTTTCTGATTTTTTTAAAGATACAAAACCAGTCATACATATTCCTAAAGTCTGAAAGCCCTTATAAACGTCAGTACAAACTTCTGAGGATTCAGAATGGATCTGTCCCAAATCCTCAGTAAGGCAAGGTGGCACCATTCTTCAAAGCAAGATGGTCAACTTCAAATGAAACTACCACAGAGCTCAGGGAATTTGAGAAATATCCATACCTGATTTACTACAGGAAAGACCGCACCACTGCATAACCAATAAAAAGTGTTTATAGGCAGAAAGCAGGCTGAGGAAAGAGAAGAGAATGCCAATTTGCTTCTCAAGGAAGACTACATTTTCTGCTTGGGCATAAATGAAAATCAAGTCCTATTCCATATAGCCTACTTATTTCTTCTATACAGATTTATTGGAAGAGTGGCTGTAGATTAAGACAGCTTGGTTACACCCACAGATAAAAGCAACGGCAAACAAGGTCTTTTACTGTCATACCATCAGGCTGAAATTTTCAACACTAAGATTCTACTTCAAGCTGGGCTTTTTTATTTGTTTTGGTTGAAACTTCAGCTAAAGCAGCCTAACAATTTCCTTAAAACTTTTTCCTGGAAAAAGTTATTCTGCCCACATTAAACATCTCAGCAAATTTTCTCTGAAAAGATCTAACATACCCTGATTTTCAGTAGGACCTGAATTTCAGCCAAGGCATGCCCTTGCCAGCTTACCACAAAATCAGCAAATGTGACTCTCCGAAATGAGGGAAGAGGATTTTAATCTGCACATCCTCAGAAAAGGTTGCTTAGATTTTAGTGGCTAGGTCCTTTGAAAATTCCACCAAACATACTTCTATTTGGGGGTGAGCAGGTCTTTCCTGTAAATGAACCCTGGCCTCAGATTTAAGCACCAGACCCAAAAGCACTGAAGCTGTCAGGGGACATTACTAAGGCTTGGGCAGCCTGAAGGAAGAAAGTGACTATTTCAAAACTGGGAAGCAAAAAATGGGAAGCACTGGCCCAGAAGGCAGCAGGAGCGAAAATGTTACTCAGAAAGGCAATCTGGAACTGGAGAGAGTGAAGGCTAGCAGAAGTTAGGAGCAGGGAATTAAGAATGAGTGCCAGCAAAAGGAGGCTAAGACTGAATCAGGATTGATTCAGCCAGAGGACTGGAGACTAAAAACTAGTGGGGTAAGGCACAGAAAGGTGAAGATGATCAAGGGCCAAATACAAGACCAAACGGACACTAGCAGGGTTAAGTGTGACACTGAACTAAATTAGGAGAATGAAACGGGAGTAAGAAGCCCAGAGATGAAAAACAGAGCTAGGAGCAAGAAAGGAGAGGAGGCGGCGATATAAAAGCAGAGAGGAGGAAGCCAGAATGCCAGCTAGAAAAATGGGCAAAGTTGGAAAGGAGTAGGGAGAACTGAATTTTACACAGAGACTGGGATAAGAGATTTGAGAAGAGGAACCTGAGACCAACCAGATCAAGAGTCTGTGGCTGGTATGAAGAGCCAGAGTGGAGAACAGATCAGATGCACACAGACTGAAGAGGAAGAAACAGAAAAGAAAATCTATAAAGAAACAAAAGAGAAGTCTTTGTTGCCACCAAATTGTACTCTTCCTGGAGTGAAACCAGAGATTAGCCGGTTATACCACTCCTCTGCTATTATTCAAATATGTTTGTGAAACTCACAAAGTATCCCACCTCCATGCAGCTCTAGCCCCCGAGTGGCTGGCAATTTATTACTGCCATATTACTCAAAGGAAGGAAATTAGCTTGGAATGGTGCACTCTGACAGATGGCCACATGACAACGTGATGTCTCATAAGAAAATGGAAAGAAAATGAAGTAAGCATACCCTTGTAACTTGAACACAAAAAGCTAATCTAAAAAAAAAAAAAATCCTCAAAGCTTGCAAAGTCAAGACAAATGCAAGGAAAAGCCAAATTTAATGTAGCCCACTTCCGCATATTATATTGTATTTAATATGGACTAAATAGTATGATTATATGCTAGTTTTTGTACTGCCTCTTCCATGCACAACACAGAACTGCTCTTGGGAATCAGTCATGATTGCTCCAGTAAATTTTGCATCTGGAGGATCCTACCACATTTGCTGAAGTGGAGTAGAGATAATGAGGAAGATATATCTGCAGCAAAAGGACAATATCTTAATTTTGATACCTGCGTTTTAGAACATAGAAAATGCTACGTACTTTACGTAGTAACACAAGAATTCAAATTAAGCACCCAAAACTATTGGGAACATTTACTGTCATTTATTTTGCCTTTTTTTTTCCATGGTATTGAAAAGGGCAGGTCACAAACGAGAAACAAATTACTAAACACAATACAAACGCAAATCTGATGATTCTGTCTCTCAGATGTACTGTAAATAAAAAGTTTGTTACTGTTCATGAAACTCTGAGGCATGGCAGAGATGAACATCACAGAAAATTCCCCAGTTCCACTTTCAGAACTGGTAAGAAATCATATGCAGTAAATAAAATACAGGATCATTGAGGACACTCTTGTTTCTGGCAAATTTTTGAGTGTGTGATTTTTGCAACCTGAATATTTCTTTAACACCTTATTTCATGTAAAATCAAGGATTCTTCATCTGTACCATGCTACTAGTAGTATTCCACTGCAGTATCAATTTCATTAAAAACATTTCTATAAGAATAAAATGTGCTGCTCCAATAGGGTGGGATTTCACAGTGAGAGGTGCAACGCAGTCATTCAGAAATGAGCATACCTACTTCAAATACTGCAACATTTGAAAAACAGAATAAAATAGGTGGTGGAACAAATGGGCTGCTGTGAAAGTGGGATAACAGACAGGAAGCTTGCAATTGTGTGCCACTCAAGAGTTGTAATCTTGAATCCTTACCCACTTGTTATCAGACTAAGTTTTGTATGATAGAAGTGAGTTACAGAGGACTGGCATAGTGGGGCATTATTCATTCTGAGCTGGCATTTTTTTCCACCCAAGAATTAAGTTTTACCTCCACGAAAAACTTTCACTATTGTACACCAAACATCAACTCACAACCCAAGGCTCATAGCTGGAGATAATACCATCGAAACCATTAGCTTGACCCATGATGAAAATCGGACCTACTCAAGAGACTGTCTGAAATGCTTCTAAGAGGAAAGAAGGAAGGTTGTGCGGCAAGTGATACTGATGATTCTACAAACACTTTGCACTTGAAATCACTACTATGCCTATTCATAGGAATGTAACCCTGAAAGAGGAAACACCTTTCTGGTTACTTGCACCCTTTGAATAAACAGCTTCTATTTTTCACAAGACAACACTGGTCAGTTCTCATGTTGCAGTCAAATTTCAGTCACTGTAGCTGCATTCCCCAAAGCCAGGCTTTTTCTGCACTTTCATATACATTCTTTTTCATTACAAGTTCCATCCTGTCCCAACACATCATTGTACACTGCTTATCTGAGGTAATTTCTCACCATTTATGTTGTAAAATACCTTTGAATTGTTTAGTGTTACGTTTCAAATAAACACAAAATACAGTTAGCATGTTGTTTGTTTTTACCTGCATCGATGGCACATGGGTAATGGTATCGGAAGGAGCAGCCTTTGTTGTAGCAGCCTAAGGTGGCTCCCGGTTCCTGGCAATGGGAACATTTCTGAAAGGAAAACCAAAAAATGGTAATGAAGACTGTAATCATCTTTTCAAATACCTGTATTTTCCTGGAAATTTTATCAACCACATTCCAGCACAAATTTCTCGAGAATCACAATGTTAGACTGTATCTTTCCACACCACACAAAGAAAGGCCTTTTGAATAGGCTACAACACAAGCTCTTTCAAACAACAAACGTTTCAGCTGTGCTAACCAGGCAAGAGATAGCAAATGTTCAAACCAACCATTCAGAAAGAGCTTGAGACACTTCTCAAATCTGTCTCACTGGCCCATGTTTCAATACCTGACAATAATATCAGTGTTAAAATTGGAGGAAAAGAGCTTTTTGGAATCTACAGCAGCTTTAAAATGAGAATTAGCATGACAAAGAATGATTTAGAAGACATCATGAGCATAAAAGTAATTCGGTTACATCATTTTCATTATCACTAGCCATGCAAGAAGATCAATGCCAAGTTAAACATTTCTTCACAGGTGATCAAAAAGTTTTACTGGGATTAGAAGCTGCCATCAATGGAAAATACCCGACTGTCACAGAAATGGCACGTCTGCAAAAGAAGCGCCTGCAGCGCTAGAAGGATGCTCATATATTTTCGAAGTAGTAAGGTTCATCTGATGACGACATTCAATTTTCATTACTTAAATCCTATTATCTCAAGTGGTCAGTGATGTATTTAACTATATTATCAGACAGATGTGAATGCAACAGAATGAAAGCCACTCACCCATCTACTTCATCCTGAATGACTTAAGGCATGACCTAAGGAAGCAGGCCTACTGTGCATCTCATTCAGACAGCAACTTTATTTCTTGAGTGTATACAGCAAGTCATTTCCATTAACTAATCTAACACGCTGATGAAAGCTGATTTCTGACAGGTTGACATTTTTCCTTTCTAAAAAGAAAACAAGACACATCTGGCAGAAACTACTGAAGGCTAAGAGACCACTACTATTTCAAAAATTAAACACAAATAGACTACTGACAGAAAAAGAAAAAGATGACCTACAATAACTTTTGAGTTATACTGAAGAAGCACATGAATTTTTGTTTTGCTGATAACCAACACCACAATAAGGCCTCATATAACTGGTACAATTCACCTTGAGTTCAGGCTATAAGAAGTTACCTCTGGTCACTGACTGCACACAGAGAAATGATGACATGATCTAAAAAACTCTTTTTATTAACACTATCAGCAAGCTACACCTGTACAGCACACAGAACAGATGTGCCTGAACCAGCAGTGCACTTGGCACTGGACAAAAGCACGGGTTTTTTTACCATACGGGGAGGCTCATATGCTAAGACGGCCACATCAGCTGGACCACATTTCTTTACACGCCTGAGTAACATACACGTAGCAGCGGAGGTTTGCAGAATAAATGTGGCCAAAGATAACAGTCGTGGCAAAGTGCCTTGCTCTGCATAGTCAACAGTTTTGATTACAATAGTTCAAAAAACACTGAGAATACTGTCATTGCTCATCCTACTATTCTACTGATAAGTGTGAATGTAACAAATGTAACATGCGGGGCATGTCATCACGTTAGGTGGTCAGAATCATTGCACAACCAAAACAAGTCTTGGTTCTTTGTGAATAATTGGGATGGTTGCAAGATAAGGGACTCCTGAATAATCCCTTTAGGCAGCTGGGCCTTGGGAGTGCAGGTATGCAAACCACACAGATAAGGAGGCTGCAGGATAATCTGAAGACCCCGCCGATCACCGAGAGATGCCAAACATGTGAGACGGACATTACCATATACTAATGAGTAAAACTATGATAAGCATTTCTTGCAAATCTAATGATAATGAAAGTGTACGTTAACTTAGCATAAATACCTAGTAAGTGTGTCCTTTTCAGTGCACATGTTTGGAGGAGAGATCCCCCGTGTGCCCAGCGCCATAATAAAGAATACCTGCTTAATAGTCTTCCGACTATTGAGTCTTCAATTCTGGCTTTTCATGGCATCACTACGCTATGCAGAGATGACTATGGTTTGTATTTAAATGACTGAATGATGATGAAAGCAAAACTAGTTCCAGCCATAAACCAGGTGGCCCTCTTCAAATCAAAGCAGATGCAACTAACAGAAAAGCTTGTGAGATGTCAGTTCCCATGACATCTACAACTACAGCCTTGAATACTGTCTTCTCTTTTTGATTATGCCAAAGCATCCTAAGCCTGATCTTCATCACTCCCTATTAAAGTGTGTCTATCTTCTCAGCAGTGAATGTGTATCATGACAAACTGCTGCAGTATTTATGATGTAAGGAAATGTCCCCAAGGCCTAGAAAGAGACACCCAAGCAGCTTATTTTTGCCTGTCAGAACATGAATGTTGGTTTCTGAAGATTTAAAAAAAAAAAATTGGAACCGGTATTTAAATGCACACCAAAATGTATGGACCTCTAGCCAAACTGCAATATAATTCACTCTCTCACAGGAGTAAAACCAAGTCTCACATACAGAAAATGTCTTTTCCTGGCTATGAAGTCAACCCTAGAAGAATATTGTGTACTGGCAAGAGTCCCAGATTCACCTATGCCAAGCACTCACACAGTGCACCTTGAGGAGTGCTGAACCAGAGCTCTTTACCTGTATGTTTTATCCGCACTTTTAGATGTGGCTGACTGAGATTAATTATTCTAACAGGACAGAAGCGAAATTGACTATTCTTTTTGAACACGGATATGAATTTCTAGTTTTGTTCCTCAGAGGCATTCTGTCCTCCCCACTTAATTGTGTCTTTGAAGTACCATCACACCATTGCAACAGAAGAGGTCATTCTTCCCCGGAACACTGTGTCCTGTACAGAACAGTCAATAAGAGCACAGGAACTACAGCAGCAGAGATTAAACTGCAGCTGCGTAAAATATTTCTTAACACTAAAAAGGTGTATCTTAAAAGAGCATGCTGTGTGATACAACTGAAAACAAGACCTCCAGCAAAATTTTTGATACTTTTCCAGATGTTAATTTAGTCTTTGAACTTCACTCTTTGCTGCGTCTAGCGTGGTTCATCTTGCTATTCTGAAGTTTGCAGCAGAAACACCACGGGCATTTTGACGAATTTTAAGTGTGCCTGTAGCACTGCTCAGCTGAGAATGGGTACAGAATTTGTAGTTAGGACTGATTAGACAGGAAAAGTGGGTAGTTAAGATGCCAGAGCGTGAGCATCAAGCCTTCATTTCCCTTTTTTCAGTCTGCGAGACCATCTAGATTATTACCAAGGTTACCTGAAGCTACGCCCACAACAGCAATTCCCCAATGGGCTACAATACCATTGACTGCTCAAGGCAGAGATCATCTGCTGCTGCTGGCTCCCCTGCTGCTGAACAAGTCTCCATTCTGGCAGATGCTTCTGCTTTTCACAAGCCACTGACAGTCTAATGGCCCCATTTCTTTTACCTCCTGGGACCCCCGACCATCTGCTTCTTTCAGGGGAAGCTGAGGGAACCACATACACAATAACTACTCTTTTGAGTTCTTCCTTCTTCACACACCACAGAGTGACTGAACAAAGCAGACACCCTACAAGGCTCTATGGTTCTAAAAAAACTTATCTATCAGTTAATCTTTGAAAGAGACTATCATAATGAAATGCCACGTGGTTTCCAAATATATCCAGGTGTTTCTAGAAAGACAGAACAAAGTGATTAAAAAATTTCTGGATGGTCTCAACCTTCTTTTGCCAGACATCACTGCTGTGCCTTAAGATAAAAAGATGCATAGTTCCTGCTAGTACTTTTTGTGGCTTTGGTCAGAACCCTTATGCTTATATATTTATGTTTCAAACCAAAAAGAAAAGATGCATGCTACACACAGAAACATTCCAAACCCAAAATTAAATCACAGAACTTCACACAGCAAATGTGTGAATTTGGCTTAATGACAACTAATCATTCTCTTCAGTCCATGAGCAAATTTTCACCCAAACTCCACCACCCTTCAGCCATTCACCAGCAGATGGTAGCAGCCTGCTTGTCACTTGTAAAGGAATTATAGCATTCTTAGCCAGGGAAACAGCACTCAAGCTCTCATGGGAAGAGAAATCCCTTTTGCTCAGTAAGCAGCCTGCTTAACCTCTCCTGCTTGAAAGAGCTGAAGGCTGGTACTTGGGAGTGTGCTCCCAATGGGAGGTGCCAATGGATAGCAATCATTGCCAGGCAACTCATCAACTCCTGGCTTAAATTAAAAAAGGGGAAAAAAAGGGGGGAAAAAAAAAGGAAGAAAAAAAGACCACAGCANGAAGATTGATTCAGATGTCCTATCTCCACAATTCATCTCTGGCCACAAGGCACATATATCTCACTTAGAATAGGCTGGAGAGACTGAAAAGTGCCATTTAGAAGGGACACTCCATCCCTTGAACTAAATTATCAATAGTATTAAAGCCAGATACATTGTCTCTACCTCTCCACGCTATTAGCAGCCCATTTCTTCCTCCATACAGCTCATCATTCTCTGTCTACCAAAACAAAGTAACACCCAACCTCGAAGTGCGAACAGTCAGGGGACAGCTACCACAGTGGCAGCAGAGCTGTTCCAACTAATTCAAAATACTACAAACACCCACTAGCTATACTTTCTTTTGTTTATAAGGGTTTTTTTTCTGGCTGCAGCTTGTATTCCTTCATTACCACAAGAATAAACTCTTGTGACAGCACACTGCTCTAATGTAATAAATAGGGATATGGTTTTTGGATACCTTTTTTTGCCTCCCTCAGATTTGTACGCAACTCCACATAGGTGTTGTAACATAAACATGTCCTGAGCTACCTACCTTCCTCCTCCCAACCACGCACAAGCTCTTAGGCTTGTGAAAAGAAGTGCCCCAAGCTGCTCAAGTAAAACACACCCCCTAACTTTTCCCTTTGGCTCTGCACTGACAGAAATAACGTCTTTGTTTATGAGTAATGGAATCCCACAGTGAACAGGGTTTTGCTGGTGGGAGAATGGGAGCCACTAGACTAGCCCTTCTAACATATTCTGGGCAGCAGCAAGAATAGTTGCTTAGAAGCAGAAATTAATTGCCTCTGCCTAACACTAATATAAGGTCTTTCCAGACAATTCCTCCACTATCTTTCTTGTGAAACAATTAGAAAAGCAGTTTAAGCAAGGACATTCACAATAGATGCAACTGTATCATATTTTCTACTGCCTATAATCCAAAGAGTCTTGTCCTGCTGATCGGTTGCTTCTTTCAGTTTGCTCACCTGCACCCCACACTCAGGCCTTGTTCTAACTTTCTCTCTTCCAAGCACCAGTTTTTCCTCTGCTCTGTTTTCTTCCCTTTTCTTTTGCTTTCTAGGTTTCTCCTTGTTTTTCCCCTTCTTCCATATCAGTGTCAAGAATGCATAAATGGAATAAAATGGAAAGCAACAACTGAAGGTTACTAAAAAAAGAAAAGCAAGCAAAAAGCGAAATGTGTGTGCCATTAATTACACCGGTACAAGTCTTCACTTTACATCTTACATGCATTTTTCGTACTTTCCCCTTCATCTGTTTAAATTATAAGCTTTTAGGGAAATAATTGCTTCTGTATAATTGCACTGCACAAATGCAGATCTAAGATAATGAGGATTTCAGCGTCAGCTGCAATATTAGGAAGGAGGGCCTTCTGACTATTCCTGATTAAACAGTTGGCAGGCTAGGCAAAGGCTCAGATTTAATATCCAGGCGAAAGGGCAACAGAAGCAGCAGCCAGCCGCATTCTCTTTCCTGGAAAGCGGGATGCAGATAGACAACTTACTCCAACAAGCTACAAGGAAAACAAAAAAACCAAATAATATTTGTAGCATTTGCTACAGGAGAAAGGTATAAGTGATTTTGGAAGACTGCTGCAGAAAGGGATTGAGATGAAAGAAGAGTGGGTGAGCAGACGTTTTTAGGAAACAGGAGAGGAAAACAGCACTTTCACTCTAATGTGCAGATACTGGTTGACGAAAAAAATTGCTTATGTGAACAGGGCTAGAGATAACAACCAGTATTGAAGGATACAGAATTACTAATTTCCATTTCTGGTCAAACAATGCAAGTTCTCCAAAAACCAGGCACAGAATATCAGAAGAGTGAACCCCACACTTAAAAAGATAAGAATCCTTTGAACTTGCATTATTAAAAGGTATCTCTTGCCAATAATGATACATTTCTGTAGCAAACAAATCAAATAATAACAAAGGAAAACAGTCAATGAAGTAAAATTGGGCAGCTATCTTCAAGTCAAGAAACTCAGGACAAATTTGGATTCCAAGATATCAGCAAACTCACAATCAGTGATCTAGAAGATGCTATACTAATAAAGCTGCATTAGGAAACACAGTAAAAAGCCAGAACTGCAGTGCTGCATGGACTGCTGAAGCACAAAGGGAAGCTGCAGCTCAAAATGGATGGCATGGGGAAAAAAACAGAAGAAAGAAGAACCGAAAAATGTCTTAAAAAAAGGGAAATCCTACTCAATACATACAAAACTGATTAAAGTACAACATAAGCACTTGAAGTGAAGAACAGAGCTTTCTATTTCCCTCAACTCAAAGGAAAAATAGAAAGTAACAACAACAGAAATAAATGGTTAGTTTTGACAGGGAATGGTTTGCCAACAAAAATTCCTAAGGTCCTATTGCAGACACTTAAGCTATTCAACTATACTAACAGAGACTCTCAAGAAGGGGGTGGGAGTGGTGAACAAGAAGGTGTGAAAACATACAAAGTCTACAAAATTACCTAAGGTAGTCAGATCTCAAACTGATGGTGAAGAGCTGCAAAAAGATCTTACAATCTCTCATCTCAAAATGGAGATGAAAATTAATGTTGTTAAGTACAAAGCGATACACACAGGGAAAATATTTTCACTTATACATGATGACAGACTCTAAATTAGCTTTCACTACTCATTGGAAGGTATTTGTGCTCATCCTGGACAGAAACACCATGCAGTTCCTGCAACTGCAAAAAGAGACAGCCAGAATATACAAATTTTTTAGGAGAAGAATTGATAATGAAACACAAATTTTCATTATGTCTATGTATTACTCTTGCAGTATCCTGACATCTTGAATAATGTGTGTTGTTCTGGTCACCCTATCAATAAAAGAATACAATAGATCAGAAAAAAATTAAACAGACCACAGAGATAACTAGGAACATAAAGAGCTTCCATACGAGAAAAGACTGTCTTTTGCAAAAGAGGTAACTGCAAGGGGGACCGAGATCTACAAAATCAAATATGGTGTGCATAAGGGGATGATTCTTAGCTATTTCCAAGAAAGAAGAGCAATTAATGGGTTTAAACTTAAACTAAATCCTTCCCCCAAGAAATAGTTAAACTATAAAACTCACTGCTAAAGAATGCTGCACTGGCCAAAAGATAAGCGAGTCCAAACACAGATGAGCCAAACTCATCAAGGATAGGTACGCCACTGTCTGTTGAACACAGTGATCCAAAAGAGACTATGCCAAAGCTATGACTGCTGAAAGCAGGGAGAAAATACACATGTAGTGCTTGCTCTCTACATGCCTGGTTTACTGCATACCTCTGAAGGTAACTGCTCCTGGCCGTTGGTGGAGACAGGACACCACAACAAAACACACTTTTGCACCTGCCTGGAATGGCAGCTCTTTTGCAGACCAAGAGATGCGACTGTAAAATTCCACAATCAACACCAAAAAGACTCCATGACTACTTAAAAGAATGTAGGCACCCAGAAATTATCCTATTAGGTTACAAGTTTAAGACTTTTCACTCTTCCCTCCCTAATAGAAAGGCTGCGCTAAACTGTAACGCTATATAAAAGGGCTGAAATTTATTTAAGTGATGAATTCATATTCACTATTCCATAGAAGCCTAAGTGTTTCTTTCACTCGGTGAAGTGATCAAAGGCTTAAATGTACACGAACATACTCTAGGAGACGAGACTGGTGAAAAGCTAAGAAACTCATGGAGGAGCATGACCTTTCCCAGCTTCTCAAACAACGGAAAGAGGAAAAAAAAAAACCAAAAACACACAAATGAAAAAAAGACCGAGCATAACTGAGCCAGAATAGAGGTTAGATACACTTCAAGAGTAAACTGATGGTTAACTAAAACACATTCAGCAAAACTGACAAACAATAACAACTTTAAACAGTAATGAAAAAGCTCGTTTAACTTCAAATTAAGCACACTAAGTACATGCCTTTGTAGCCCTTTCATATTTTAAAAGTAATATTAAAATAATACATAGACTACCAGGTCTAAGACAACAAGAAATGTCTAAATCTTGTTTGCTTTCATGACAAAGAGCCACCCTGAACAACAGAAACATTTCAGACAACCACTTACAAGTATAAGGATTTGAATTTGCTAAAGTATGCAAAGTCCAGCACAAAAAAAACCAAACACAGTTTATGTTATCTTGGCTATTCATTTGGGGAATTAAATGTGCAACAATAAGTGCAATTTAGTTACAAAAAGGTCTGAAATTTAGAAGAGCATACTTAGAGAAAAATCAAATTTTCAACCAGTGATTATGTGATAAGGACACAGAGTTGTGGGAACACTTACTTGGCAAGACAGAGCATTTACTCCAGTTGGATTTTCTGCCAGTACTAGATTTATTTCCTGACCATCCTGGGTACTGATTACAGGAAATACCCAAATATATAATTAATTTCTACTTAGCACAAGGTCCACTGAGTGCAGTATAAAACAACATCACGTAGTTGCCTTAAAACAAGGCAATGTCACCACCACAAGGAAAGAGGTTTCAGATAAAATAAATTACCAAAAGCTCTCCCTTGCAAAGCAATACCTTTGAATACCAATCACTGGAGTGACATAAAAAAGGAAAAAATAAACATAAACAATAAAATGCAGTAAACTTAAGGAATTTGTTTTCCAGAGGCAAACTGCACAACAGAACCAGTTTTTCTCTAGTCAAAGAAAAAAAGGAGATGATGCTAAGCATTTACTAAAAGGCTCAAAGAAAAAAAAAAGTCTAGTTTATTAAGGACACAATCACTATGTTACTAGTGGCAGCGGATTCAACAGAAACAAAACCTTTGTAAAGGCTTAAAAATAAGGAAATGCTTTTGAGCAAGGCAGCTGTAAATGGAAAAGATTTTGACAAGATATTAAATACCTATGCAACCTGGCAGGAAAAAGGGCGCAGCACAAATGCACCCCTGCCAACAGATCAAAGACTTTTAACACTGGACAGAAAATAAACCATTTGTCATTATTTGTAATAATCTGTGCAAGCCCTCATCATAAACAGAGCCCCACTGTGCAAGACACTTTGGTAATACAGAACAAAGCGTTGGTGGATGCAAAGGGATGAAATGGGAACGGTGAGTCTGAGCCAACAGCGTTGGGCAGAGTCCATCGCAGCAGCAGGCTCGGCATATCCAATTGTTCAGCAGAAATCCCAGACAAGGAGGGCTTTGAAGAAATGCATGAAGAAAAACAAAGGTAAACATGCAGGGTTTTGAAAGTGAGGCATTTCAATTAGGAAATTATAAAATTAGCCAGGACGCAATGACTGGAAGTAGATCACAAGTTCTTGAAACTGAAAGAAGAAAAAGAAACAGTATGAAGGCAGATAAAATAATGATGAGTAACTTATGTTTGAGGCAAAAGCAAAGAGGAAGCCGGTAGATGAATGTGAAAGCAGTAGGCATGTGAAAATTACAGTTTAGAAAAAAAAACTTTTGTAACAGTATTCCAAATGGACATTTACTCATTAATAAGAATACCAATTCTAAAATTAAGGTTAAAGAGCTGCTGCTGTTGCACAGTCAGAATATATTCCACTGCAAGTAAGGATAGGTGAAAAAGATACAATGTTCATCTTACTGGAAAATGAACAACTTGTTTCTCTAGAAAAAGGATAGCAAACAAAAATACTACTCAGTATTGTTAAAGAGAGAATGACGAGAAGACCACCATTCCTCCAGCAGGCTGCTGAAGCAGTAGTTGGTGGCAGAGCTATAATGAGTAGCAAAGTACACAGAAGTATTCTTGAGGTCACTGGTGGCTGCTGCTACCACCCACAAAAAGCAGCTGAAGATGAGCTACAACAGCAGGTCAAATGAATCCAAGAGAAGAGGTAAAGGTGCAATGTTTGCAGAAGGAGAAACGCCTGTGAGTCAATACATCACTCTTTAGCGATAAGTTGTCAAATAACACATCAGTGTTAGAAAAAAAGGAAAAGAAAAGAAGATACAAGCTCATGAACTACAGCAAGAACCAAATCAATCATAATTGAGAAAATGAACAAATTAGTAACACATTGATGAAATGACCTCAGACACAGAGGAGGTGCTCTATGTAAAATAACATTTGCTAGCCAAAAAACTGAATGGGTTTAAAGAGGAGTATGTTATTTCACTATTAATAATCATCAGAAAAAAAATCTAGAAACCATAATGATACATGGGCTGCTTTAAACTGCCCATTACAATAATAGCTATTTTCATGAATTCTAAACTGAATTTATTAAAAAATATCTAGGGTCAGTAGGCCTGCCAGAGACACACGACACAGGAAAGCTTCATAGCAGCTAGCAGCAGTTTAGAAGTAGCAGCAAACACAAATAGCAGCAAAACTCCAAGCCCGGATGGCATTCCAGCTGGATATTACAAAGCAGCTGAGGTAGTATCAGTGGTTTCCTTAAAGGACAGACTTAATGTTGTTCTCTGGTGAGGAAGAACTTCCTCCATTGAAGGATTAAGCAGCTGTGTGGTTCTCCCCAGATCTGAACGGAAAAAAACCTAATTAACAACTTTTGGGCTCAGAGTACTGCTGCATCATGGTAGCGGCAATAATATTATGTAACTATTTGCAAGCCACATCTTCAGTTTTTATAAACCTAGATCAATCTATACTAAGATAAAGAGGACTGGTATGAGCCAGAGACTACTAGAAATAAGTCACCGTGCAAGATCAAAGAGAAATTTCAATCTTTTTTCACCTGAGGCAGGAATTGAAGGATACAGGCATTTTTGTTTTGTTTTTCATTTATTTTACACAGGCATATGCTCTTCTCACTTCTTATTCCTCCATCTTCTGAAGGCTCTAGCCCAAAAGCAGAAGTGTAAGTCAGCAGTAAAGTCTTTGTTAGACAGCTTCAGAGACTCAGAATAGAAAACTCTTCCTTTGGCATTACCCTTGCAGCTGTTTGTCCAGAAAACTGAATTTACTGGTAACCACTCAAAACTCCTGTTCCCCAGGAACTGCTTCTACAGATTTCTGCTTAGACGAATAGTACCATGTGGCATCACTAAAGAAACCTTATTCTCCTCAATGATAATGTGTGACACTTCATAGGAGGAATAATTAAGTACAGGAGTTAAGACTGCATTAAAACCACATAGTTTTATGTACCTATAATATGGGCATTGGAATTTTTCTAATCTAACCTAAACAATTTTCTAAGGTTAATACCTAAAAAAAATTTGTTGGTTTTCTGGAATGCATTAGTTATGCATTGTGTCAACCCTGAAATTTGAGTCATTATATTTAACTCTAAGAGTTATTCCCCCAGAAAACAATTAATTAAATATAATAATGAATATACATATGGTACCAGTACTTTCAAGTTAGGATCTTCAGCATTTAACTTTCTACAAGAAAACAGAAAGCTAACATCAGATGAACACATAACAGAACGTTTTTATTATCTTCTGTGGACCTGACTCTAAATGATAAACGAACAAACTTCAAATTTAGCTTCTTCCCATTACATGTATGCAATTAAAACATGCAACCTAATCTTCCAATTTAATTAAGAACATCCGACAATTTAAACACATACTGTACTTTCAATTTTCAAAGTACCCTACAAATTTGCCTTAATGGTCACAAAATAAGTGGGTTTAGAGCCTACTTTACAGAATAATTAACTGACTTGTCAAAGGCCAGGTAGGGAATTATTGACAGTGCAGGCATAGAGTCTGAAAAGTTCACAGCTCTCAAACCTGAACTCAAGTACATGAAGCTGCCTTTCCCTCCCACCCCCTCCCCCCTTTTCTTTTTTGCCTTTGAAGTTTCACATTGAGCAGTGGTGTCCTTTAGAGAAAAGTCTCCATTTCAGAGATTCATGCCAGGACACCCTCCTCCTCTTTCCCCTCCCTTAGTAGTAAGTCTTTCATGAAGCTGGACAGACCCCTTTAATCAGCAGTAACTTTCTGGAACTTAGCAAGTTCTCATAAGAATCAAGGAGTCAGAGGGGCAAGAAAAGCTGCAATTAACAGCTGTACAGCGCAAAGTACCAACAAAACTACATTTTGTGAAACGATAAGCCATGAGAAAAAGACAAACGTACAGCTGAGTTGGAACTAAGGGACCTAAGCACAAATCAAAAGAAAAGATACAAGGAGTTAGAAACGGGAAAATAATCATTACTAAGTGAAGACTGTACAACCAGTTTTTAACATCAACCTTTATTATTTTCCCAAACAGAAGCAAAGCTTAGGGCACAGACAATGTCTAGCTGGTTGAGGTAAGTCTTAAGCCTATCTATACTATAATTGTTCATACAACCAGACCTCAGGAAGACATACGCAACCTATTTTTGCCACTGGTAGCTCAGGTACTGACCAACAGCACAGCTGCAGCACGCAGGACCCTGGGTAGGCTTTGCCACTCACCACGGTCTTTGTGTCTTCAGTAGGGTTGGTATTTTCTGCCAAGTCCTACATTGTTATATGTCTACTCTTGCCAACAGTTCCGTAAGTCTGAAGACAACTTAAGTAGACCTACATGATTAAAGTCACACTCTGAGCACTGCTAGATTTTCTCAGAAGAAACTGCAGCAATTTTAGTGCTTTTAACTCAAGTGCCTGTTTTAGGTTACTTCAGCTGGCAAATCAGGAAAGAGTAGAGGGGGGAGCATCCAGTCCCTAGTGCTTCTAGATCATGGAGGAATAATAATAAAGAAAAATCTCTACCTTTTCATATGCCCAGACAACTAGACAGCTGCACTTGACATCAGTAATAAATGCTGCAAAGCTATATACGTTTGAGAACCACCTCAGACAAATTTTTAAATCTACCTTTTATTCAATTTACTAGTTCGTGTAATTAGTAATATCCATCTGGAAAAACTTTCTATCTGAAGTCATGGTCTTGACCCGTCCACTCACTTCCAAACCATTTTAAGACATCAGTTTGCACTTGTGCAACCTGGCCACATCCCCCCCAGTCCCTGCCTGGGGCATTTCCCCTGTATCAGTACTGACACTGAGGGTCAAGAAAGCTGGTCCAGCCAAAAAACAAGCTGGATAAAAGCGAGGAGGGCAGCAGGAGCAGGGGAGGACTTGCTGGCCAGATCAGCTACCTAACTTGGTTCAGTCACAGAGCAGTAGTGCTGGCAGAAGGGGAGGTGTGGGGGAGAAGAATGGCTTCCATCCACCCTAACTTAGCCTAGATGAAATTACCACATTTCATCTTCACAACACACTCCTCCGTGGAGCAGAAGTGGTTTACAAGGGACACTCTTCACTCTTTCCTACCTTTAACAGCAAAGGAGCCTTGACCTTTTGCTATATTCCTACCTCCCTCTATCCTCAGCTTATTCCACTTCTCCCAGCCCTTGCCCTGCACTCATCTTTTCCCTAATTTATCCCCCTGCAGAACAAAGCAATCAAGTACTGCTACCACAGTAAAAACGGGAATTTCATCAAGTTCAGGAGGGCATTCTGGAAAAAAAGTTTTAGTTGTGGCAAGGAGGGGGGTAAGATTATGAAAGCCAGCATTACTATGAAATCAATTTAGCACTTCAAAGTGCCCTCTGAGGAAGATGATTATTTTTGATAACTCCCTACATGAGAGCGAATCCACAGCCAGTCTCTGTGCCCTATGTCCAGGCTGTGCTCTTTTGGCCATTTACTCCATCTCCCACTCCCACCTCCCCTCCCGGCCCAAGGCTGCAGCAGGAACAAACCACTGGGGGCAACACCAGAATTCCCATCCCCATATTCCCCAGACAACTCTGTGCTCATATCTCCAGCTACCTACCTTCTCAACATGGCTCAAGCCACTTCTGCTCACCCATAGCTTTAGCTATACAAGACTGCTGCTAAATGCTAATTGCTTCCTAATGAAAACTAATCATCATGCAATTACACTTTAATCACTAAGCAGCTGGCTGAGATCCAATCCATAACAATGAAGGTTCATTAATAACTTTTTTCCAAAGTGCTCTATCCATGAAGACTATGCTATACTTCACACAGTCCAGCTAAGTGTGTGAAATTGTTTGAAAAATATTTCCTCTGCCAAGAAAGAAAGAAAAACTACTCAGAGCACAACAGTGTAAGAGTATCATAGTTTAGATTAGCTGAAAATGATGGTTTTAAGATTCAGGGAACTCAAACTCTGTTCCCTAGCTTCTTCCATAACCTCAGGCAAAGTGTGCAGCACAGACAGAACCTCTTTTCTCCAATTCTTGTATCTGCAGAGTAACATTCTTCAAGGAAAAAAACTGTGTTTTAATTTTGCTGTGCTTTCTAAAATTACGTGAATAGTCATCATACTTCAGTTTTATTTTTACTCATCTTTCTAAATCTAGTGAAATTAATCTACGCTCTTTCAGAACATATTTCTCTAATTAAACAAAGATATTGGGGTTATATAACTAGGTTTATAATGGACAGATTGATGAAAATTTACTTTTGAAAAAAGTTTAAAACCTGCTTTCCATCTTGTATTTAAAAAAAAAAAAAAATCTCACACCACCATCAGCAAGAGTGTCAGTTTTGCTTGCACCATTCCTGCCCTAGTCTGGCTACTGTACAAAGCACTATGCTTATACAGCTTTTTATGAACTTGGTTCGCATTGCAGCATTTGAAGAGCTTTCCTTTATTACAAATGGTAGAACATTAGTATAGTCGAAGCATTATTTTTACTTATTCAGTAGTCAAAGGATTCAGGGTAACGTTTATTTTAAAAATAAAATGGAGAGTTTGTGATTTTTTTTTTTTATTTATAAAGATACAATGTGATTCTAATAAATGATACAATGTTATATAACAGAAAACCATGAATACTTACCTCCAGAAATTCATCTCTCAAATTGAACAAGCAAAGAAAGATTAAGCAGTAATAATTTTTTCAAAATCTGGGAAAATAAAAGGTTTGCATTTTTGCCTAGTTGTAATCAAGTAAAGGCCATTTTAAATACAGGGGCATGGAGCAGAATAAACTTCTGAGGTTCTTGAATGTCCTTCATCACTTGTTTGTTAGGAGCATTCTTCTAATGAAGTTAAGGGGGTACAGCTCAAGTGACTACCATCTGGCACTAGTCTAAGTTAAACTGAAGTAACTTTAAGTTAACAGAGCAAAACACCAACAGCACAACAATCCTCCTCCCCAATTTTTGGGAATCTTAACAACCTTTTCACCAGCACAGCTTAAAAAGATTCAAGCTAAAATGACACATAAATGGACTGTATTCACTCGCTGTTGAGAATTTAGCAAGAGTTTGGCATCTCCACAGTAACAGGCAACTTAAATCTTACAGAAAGGATTGTGTGAGCTTGTGGATAGCCACACAAAAAGCTCTAAGGCTTTGTTTAGAAATCTCTTGCACAGAGAAGGCCCCATTCACATCGGGAAGAGCTTCTTAGAAACTAAAGTTACTTAAATGGATTTTTACACAAAAATTGTACATACGATTTTGAGGATCCCTGATGCTTTATAGAAAGACCACAACTGTGGAATGAGTAAGCTCGTTTTCACATACAAGTTTCCAGTGCTCCTGGCTACAACTAATGCAAGTGATTAAACATCCTATTCTTTCCCGATGCTCTATTGTCAGTAGATCTATTTTCCGCCTTCCTCGGTCCACATGCTAGACAAACAGTAAAACACAAAACCACACGCAAGCACAGACATAATGCCCATACTTTGGCATAAACTAAGGGCAAAGGAGTCTGCTGATCAAGATGCACAGAAATTACTTCCCTGCCTACCAGTCATCGTCTCTCTGCCCTCATACAAAAGGTCAATACTGGAGAAGTCTCTCCTCTTTTCCCAATATTATCTTTATGTTTGCGACGTCAACTAAACTGTACTTCCTGCCATCTACAATCTATGATCACCAATACACTGCACCAGTTTTATCCGATTTCTCCTCACAATAAAGCCAAGGAAAAGCAGCTTCATCTCACAATTGTAGTTTATGGCTTCTAATCACTGAAGGTATTGAAATATATGCATCAGAAATGTAGATTTGGATTCTGTCTGTCATCTCTTTGGCATGTGAGGCTTGTGATATCAATGTACAGAGCTGCTGTGAGCTACAAAGTGCCGTAGCACTAGTCATTCACACTTCTAGGTCACTACCAAAGGAAGGCAATGAACTGAGATACAACAGGGGCTCCTACCAGGTTCTCATCTCTGTGGCAGCACACTCTTACAGACCAGGAGTCATGACAGCACAGAGAGTTTCAGTAGCGCAGCAGATGGCAATGCCTTTCTGAGAAAACTGCATCTGAAGTTCATTATTCAGCCTGTCTTTCAGAATTTCTTCTCCACCCAAAATTTCATGCTTCCTTATTTTTGTAACACTGCAGAAGAATATTAAAGATGCTGCCATTTCCTGAGGAATGAAAACAAATGTTCAGTATCTTCAAGAAAGACAGACTCCATTTTCAGCTCAGGCAAACAAGCGTTTGGACACAGTTCACCAGTGAAAACCTAGAACTCAACCACTTTAAGAGTAATTGTAGAAGGTGCCTCAAGATTCTGCGGCACTCCTCACTTCAGGGCTTACAGCACAAAAAAGCTGTTGACAAATATGAAAATAAGCAGACAATGTTCTCAATACACCCTTTTTTCAACCACTGCTAACAGGCAATTTTTGAAGTTGTTTCTGGTTTTCCTTTCCCCACAGCAAAAAATTAATAAGCTCTAGTGTCAATTCTTCCTACTCAGGAAATTTCTCCCTACTATTACAGATCTGGGTGTAAAAAAACACAGGTTTTCCTTCCTGTGTTTGTCAGGCATGCAGTCTTTGAAGTAGCAGATTATTATTTCAGCTGAACCCTGACCTGATGCAGAACTTCAGATGAGGGGCTTTTTGGGGAGGGGTGTGCGTGCGCATGAGAAAAAGTATGTCAGGTTCTACATATTTTTCTTGTCTAAGAAGAAGGATAATGAATAAAAGGTCAGTGTTCATCTCCCAACACTTAGAAATACTAGCACTGTGGGCCTAAAACACTTTTAAATGGTGGTGTCACCTGGGCACAGTTTTGTGTTATGGATAACTTGATCTAACAGTTATAATTACCAGTGAAAAGGGTCCTTCCTGTCAGATGGAGCAAACACGGTTCAGAGAGTAAGTGGATTCAGACAGCTGGCACAAAGATCCCCCTGCTCCAAGTTAGTCTTCTGATGGATTAGCTAGCTAAAAATACAACCCACTGTGCAAACGCACAGTTGGTAGATCTAGCACAAGGGAAACAGTTGGAGTAAGCAGCTTGCAAGGAGGATAAAGTAGGATCACCCCTCTTGACAGCGACTCACTCCTGGCCTGGCTTAGGGGTAACAAAGCACACCTGTGCCAAATGAGACATTCAGAATAAACCGACACCTTCAGACTCACGGTGCTACACTACTCAGGTTTTTCTGGGGCTGGAAAGTGTTTTGCTTTCTTTTGCCAGAGGTAGCTAACCTTCCACAATTTTCTCAGTTCATACTGACTCCCTAGCTCAGGCATTTGATTAGCCACACAGTTAGGAACCTTTTAAAAGCAATTACTCAGAGCATGTAGGAGCATTTTTGTTAGTCTTTCATTTCCCAAACCTGAGAATATAAATAGCTTAATTCCTAGTGATGCCTCTAGGCACCTTTCTTTACCCAATTTACAGCTAGGGTCCAGAGTGGTAGAAGTAAACAAAAGAAAACGGTGCTATGAAAGCAACTGAGTAAGCCAAGCATCACAGAATCACAGAATGGTAGGGGTTGGAAGAGACCTCTGTGGGTCATCTAGTCCAAACCCCCTGCTGAAGCAGGGTCACCTACAGCAGGCTTCACAGGACCTTGTCCAGGCGGGTCTTGAATATCTCCAGAGAAGGAGACTCCACAACC